>ENA-UEPV01000051-UEPV01000051.1-human-gut-metagenome-genome-assembly--contig:-NODE-51-length-64495-cov-16.521376_pt1 | contig 64495 bp, 66 predicted proteins | sample MGYA00242942_ERZ507925 | MGnify/ENA primary metagenome ERZ507925 (study PRJEB26167, sample SAMN06115453) | human gut metagenome | host: Homo sapiens | place: China:Fujian | collected 2015-08-26... | reverse complement strand
CTACAAAGGCCTGCCGCATGGCGTGCTTCCACGCCTGAGAGGAGACCCGGGCGCGGGTCACGCCGCCGTAAATGGCCGTTTTGGGGCTGCCCGTATCGTCCCGGTTGATGCAGCTGGGCGGCACAGTCTGCAGCACATGGAAGTCAACATACAAACGCTTTTTCATAAGTCAGTTCTCCTTTTCCTGCGTCTCGGACGATTCGTTCTTCTCGTAGCGGTAGAGGTCCTGCCCCCACCGCAGGCGGATGTTGGCGGGCAGCTGTGCCAGCTGCGGGGCATCGCACTGCAGCCCGTACAGGTCAACAGCCAACCGCGGGTAATCCAGCGGGATGCTGTCCGGCTTTGCGGCCCGCAGCAGCTGAATCATACCCCGCAGATGATGGCTGATCTCGGTAATTTCTTCGGCGGTAGCCAGCGCGTTGAACCGCCGCAGAATGCTGCTCTCGGTCCAGTCCTGCCCACTGGCCACGGTCTGCTCCGCCAGCCTGCGCACGGCCCGGCCCAGCGTGCAGCCGAGCTGGCTCACGCACACAGTATCGTTGCTCTGCTGGTGCAGGGCATACAGGGTCAGTGCCAGATAGACCGCCCACTCTTCATGGGAGGGGCCATTTGTGCCGTAAAAGCTCGCAGGCATCCCCTGCAAAAGGCCGCCCCACAGGTCTGGAAGCTCCCCGGGTGCATGTCCGATGCCCCGTCGCAGCTTTGCCAGCTCTGCACGCCGCTGGTTCTCCGGCAGACCCCAGAGCCATTGAATCTTGCCGTCCACATAGCCCCTGATGGCCTGTGTGCGGCTCTCTTTTTTCTCACTCATGCCGTTCCTCCCTCATCGTTTGTTTTCGGGTAAAGTTTGTACAGCCCCGCCCGGAAGCGGTTATAAGCTTTGGGAGCCGTGTACAGCTCCATCCGTTCGGTCTTTTTCCCGGCGTCCAGCTTGACCCGGTGCCCTACCAGCGCGGCGCTGCCAGCCTCCAGCACCATCTGCTGGCCCAGCTGCTCTGCAATGCCGCGGGCGATCCCCTGCCAGCGGGCTGTGGTTTCGGTCATGTCGTCTTCTTCCGGGTCAATGCTCCGCAGCCACTGTCGGAACGGCTGGTCTACTGCAAAATAGAACTGGGAACGGGCAGATTCCGTAACTTTTTGTAAATCTTTATAGGCTTTTACCCGATTGTAATCAAGCCCGCCTGCAAGTTTCAACTCTTTTGCCAGCATTCCAATACAGTTTGCAGCATCCACACACCGTTCCACTTCTCTGTTGATGCGTGGTGTCCACGAATCGCCCAGGTTATCCAAAAGCGCTAATTGCATAGATAATTGGTCAGAATAAGAGTCTTTGACAGATGCGCCCTGGTCATCGTACTGTATCCCAATTGTTTGCAGGATAATTCGTTCTTTCTTTTTGAGCAAACCAGCCTCTTGCAGTCGAAGATTCCAGCTTAGGACGCCCGGCTTATGCCCTTTCGGATTCAACATCGTGGGAAATTCTCTCCACAACTGAACACTCGCATCATGCTTTCTTAGCAATTTCTCTTTTTTCTTCGATATTTTTCTGGTTTAATAACTGACCAGTTCTGGCAAATGAGCTTACGTCTTTTAAGAGAGCACCTCCATGCTCTCTTTCTATGTATCCCATTTTCTCTAATTCTTCTAAATCCTGTCTGATAGTGACATCAGTTACTTTAAATATCTTGCTCAAGTCCTGTACTTTTGCATGTCCGTCTTCTCGGATAAGATTCAATATTTTCAGTCTTCTTTGATTTAGTGCCATGATACTCGTAGTTATAGGTTATTCTTGATACGATATTCTTGAATACTTTTAATTGAAATAATTTTGAGTTGGAATTTTTGTGCAATTTTCTCTAGTTGTGGTAGACGTGCCATTGTTCCATCTTCATTTAGAATTTCAATGAGTGCTCCTCCAGGTTTTAGACCTGCCAGTCTTGTCAAGTCTAACAGAGCTTCTGTATGTCCATCTCTTTCTAAAACTCCATTTGTTGCACCATATAATGGGAATATGTGTCCTGGGCGTGCGAGCTCTTCTGGAGCAATATTGCCGCATACAAGAGCATGGATAGTCTTAGCTCGGTCAAATGCAGAAACTCCAGTTGTACATCCGTATCCTTTTAAATCTACAGACATAGTAAAAGGTGTTCCTAAAAGTGAAGTGTTATCCGTTGCCATTGGGGCTAGTTTAAGCTCCGCACATCGTGCCTTAGGAATAGGAACACATAATAGTCCTTTCCCATGCGTAATCATAAAATTGACTTTTTCAGGAGTTATTTTTTCTCCTGCAATGATAAAATCTCCTTCGTTCTCTCTATTTTCATCGTCAATGACAATAATGATTTTTCCTTGACGGATATCTTCCAGACCTTCTTCTACTGAACTTAGCATACCTTATTATATTGTTAAAATTCGTATTATTTGCAAAGGTATTTATTTTTCTGAAAGAACTATTTGGTTTTGATTTTTTTAAAGAAAATACTTTGTACTATTTATGTCTTAAAATATAAATTATGTTAATATAGTTTTGTTTTCTTTTTTGTTTTTTTGTTTTAGGTCAATGTTGTCCTAAACGTTTTTCGATAAAAACAAAAAAAGGAAGTAAAGCTAAGGTAGAATGAACTACCTTAGCAAAGAGCACCACCTCTTTTACTTCCTATGGCAAATATAACACTTTTCGCACAAGCAATCGGTAGACTTCCGAAAGAATGTATAAGGAAAATTATTCGTGAAGAAAAAACGGACAAGCACAGCAAAGGCTACGACACATGGAGCCAGTTCATAAGCATGATGTTCTGCCAGTTCTCTGGATGCGATTCTGTACGTGATATCTCCAATGGACTGAATTCAGCCAATGGCAATTTGAATCACCTCGGAATCTGTCGCGCTCCCTCTAAATCAACAGTCGCTTATCAGAATGCCAAAAGGGACAGTGGCGTGTTCCGACGGATATTCTATGCACTGCTTGCTCATTTTGGACAGCAGGCGGTATGGCAACGCACCAGGTACCGTTTCAAGATGCCAATCAAATTGCTGGATTCATCTACCATCACGCTGACCATGTCGCTCTACGAATGGGCACATTACACAACAAGGAAAGGGGGCGGTGAAGATGCATACATTGCTTGATTATGACAGCCTTCTTCCTGAATTCGTAAACATTACCGAAGGTAAATGCGGTGACAACAGGGGTGATTTGGATATCCCCGTTCCACCTCATTCTGTAGTCGTTGCAGATCGTGGCTATTGCGATTTCTCCCTTCTTGACTATTGGGACAGCAGGAATGTGTTTTTTGTTGTCAGGCACAGGGACAACCTGCTTTACTCACAAATTGAAGAACGTTTATTGCCCGAAACGAGGGCGCAAAATGTACTCATCGACGAGATTATTGAGCTGACAGGTGAGCAGACAAAGAAAAAATACACCAGACCGCTCAGACGCATAGCTGTCTGGAATGACGAACATGGCTATGTGGTACAATTGCTCACCAACAACTTCAAGCTGACTGCTTCCACAATAGCGCAACTCTACAAGGCAAGGTGGATGATTGAAATTCTTCAGAAACATCAAGCAGCTGTTGAAAATAAAGAGTTTCATTGGTACATCACGCAATGCTGTTGAGACGCAGATATGGACTGCTTTGTCAACGATGCTGCTACTCTGCTGGCTAAAGCACATTGCAAAGTACAAATGGGGGCTCGCCAATCTTGTCGTATCACTTAGATTGAACACATTCACGAAAATAGAGCTCGAAAAGTGGTTGAATGAGCCATTTACACCTCCGCCAGAGCCAGCTGGAGTGATATAAATGGGGGCAAAAAAAGCTTTGAAGCGGTTGTTATCTATAACAACCTCATATTCATCGTACCTATAAATCGTTTAGGACAACATTGATGTAGAAGAATATGCCGATAAGATGGTGAAAGAAGATGGTACCATCTTGAATTATGATTATATAAACGGGAGACGTAATGTCGATATGATTAATGCCGGGAAGATTCTGTTCGATGTGTATGAGCAGACAGGAAATCCCAAATATAAGAAAGCAATGGATTTACTTTACAATGCGATGATGGATCATCCTCGAAATTCGTTGGGTGGCTTCTGGCATAAAGAGGTGTATCCGTGGCAGATGTGGCTCGACGGACTTTATATGGCTTCTCCTTATCTGGCACAATATGCTCAGGTTAACAATAAACCTGAGTTGCTGAACGATGTTATCATGCAGTTCCTTATTGTTGAGAAATTTATGCGTGATCCGGTCACAGGATTGTATTTCCATGCGTGGGATGAAAAGAAAGTACAGAAGTGGTGTGATCCGGTTACCGGACTTTCTCATCATTTTTGGGGAAGAAGTATAGGCTGGTGGTATATGGCATTGGTTGATGTTCTCGATTTTGTACCCGAAAATCATCCGTTGCGAGACAAGCTGCTGGTTATTGCAGACGAGCTGGCTCGTACCTTACCAGAATTTCAGCACGACGGACTTTGGTATCAGATTGTAAATTTGGAAGAGCGTGAAGGAAACTATCAGGAAGCTACGGCTTCTGCTATGTTTATGTACGCTGTAGCCAAAGCTGTTAACAAAGGATATATCGATAGAAGATATAACAAAATTGCAACTGAGGCTGAAAGGAACAGCGCATAATCTAGCTATTAAAGGGTTATTTAAATATATTGATCCTAATAGTGCTGAAGCAGCTGCACTGATTGCAGAGGGATATGAAAAGGTTAATTGGGGTGTGGATTTGGTGAAGTATAAGGATCATTATACTGATACAAATCTTTTACCGGGCGTAAAAGCTGGCAATGTTGCTCCTAGATTTTATTGGCCTATGCCATTCGAAACTTTGACAATGTCTAAAGGTAAAATAACGAATGGATATGGTTTGGCTCAGGAATAATGAAGTATCTTGTAAATGAAATAAAAACTTCAGCATCTTTTAGACAAAATATCCTGAATTTTTTATTTTTTTTGTACAATGTTTAGAAGAGTTCGTACGAATTTTCTTGAAAAATAATGGAGTTTTTCGCTTTTTTCAAGCGAAAAACTCCTGCTTTTTTATTATGCTATTTATCAGCGTATTACGATAAATGTTATTTGATTTTTTTCTTGAAGAACGTATTTGGTGTATCGGGAATAGGCTTCCTTTTTTATTTTACCTCATCATAAGTACTGAATAATGGTTGCAGTAATTCAGGGATATCTACTCCTTGTTTTTTTATTTCTTCCAGACAGTTTTTACCTTTTTTGGTCAATGTGAAATACATCTGACGTTTGTCTTGTCTGCCTAGATGTCTGGTAACCATTTCTTTTTTTTCTATCAGGCTGATGGTCTTCGATGCATGTGAAGGAGTCATGCCCGTGCGTTCTACAATCGTTCCGGCCGTGACGGTTTCTTTGCCGATGCTACACAGTACCATAGCTTCGTTCAGTGAGATACCATATGTATTTATAAGTTGAGTTTCCAGTTCAGAGAGAGCTTTGAGCAGCTCTCTCATGATGCATATACATTTTATTTTTTCCATGGGTTTAAATAAATAAATTTACATTGGCCTGTTCTGCTCGTTCCATGTAAGTAGCTACACCTCCTATGGTCACATTATCCAGCAATTCTTCTTTTTTAACTCCCATAACATCCATTGACATCTGGCAGGCTATAAATTCTACTCCGTTGTCAATAGCTTGCTGGCGAAGAGATTCCAAAGAGTCGATGCCCTTGCGTTGCATGATGTAGCGCATCATGCGGGTTCCGATACCTCCCATGTTCATTTTTGAAAGCTTCAGCTTTAATGAGTTGGAAGGAAGCATCATGCCAAACATTTTTCCGAAAATGTCTTTCTTAACTTGTGGCTTATGTACCTTTTTGATAGCGTTCAGTCCCCAGAATGTGAAGAATATAGTAACTTTCTTTCCTGTAGCAGCAGCTCCATTAGCCAGCACAAAGGTAGCCAAAGTTTTGTCAAGGTCATCGCTGAACAGAATGAATGTTTTTCCTTCTTCGGTTGTGATTTCCTTGATAGCTTTTTCGCAAGAAGATGCTTTTTCAATCAGTACGCGGTATGTTCCGTTTGCTGATGATTTCTCCAGAAAATGGTTACCTGTACTTTTGCACCATGCTTTTGCGTCGCGTGGAAAACCGGCATCGGTAGCATGTATTTCAAGACGTTCACCCGGATTCAGGGTTTCCATGCTTTTCTTCAGTTTCATAATCGGGCCGGGACACTGAATACCACAGGCATCTACTTTTATAACTTTTTCTGTTGCAGGTTGGCAGCAAGATGCTGTAGTGTGACAAGAAGACGATGGCTGTTCTGGCAGGCAGACAGGAGTAGTAGCAGCTTTGTAGGTTTTGATTCCTCCGATAAGGTTACGTACATCCTGATAACCGTTGTCTTTCAGTATACAAGAGGCCAGGTATCCTCGTAATCCTACACCACAATATACATAGACTGGCTTGTTGGTCGGGATATCGCTCATGCGTTCACGTAGTTCGTCGAGTGGTACATTGATGGCTCCTGGAATTTTGCCCAGGCTGTATTCATCGGCGGTGCGTACGTCTACCAGTGTGACTTTACTTAAATCAGTTTGCTGAAGTTCATGCCAGTACAGCGGAGTCATTTTTCCACTTAGGATATTACCAGCTACATAACCCGACAATGCAACAGGATCTTTGGCCGATGAGAAAGGAGGCGCATAGGCATGTTCCAGTTCTGTCAGGTCGTATACCGTTCCGTTTCGTTTGATGGTCAGTGCATATTCATCAATACGTTTGTCTACTCCATCGTAACCGACAATTTGTGCTCCGTACAGTTTGCCGTCGGTGGGTGAGAAGGTGATTTTAATGTCCAGCATAGATGCTCCCGGATAATATCCGGCATGTGAATTAGAATGGATCGTTGCCGACAAGTAAGGTATATCCATCTGTTTCAGACGCTTGGCCGGAAGTCCGGTTGAGGCAACGGTCAGGTCGAATACTTTAGCAATGGCTGTACCGATAGAACCTTCATATTTTATCTTGTTACCAAATACCATATTGTCTGCCACGATACGTGCCTGGCGGTTAGCTGGTCCTGCAAGGAAATTCAGCCAAGGTTTGTGAGTGATGGGGTGCGGATATTCTATAGCATCGCCTACGGCATAAACCGATTCGTCGGATGTCTGCAAGTATTCGTTTACATAGATTCCTCGCATTTCACCTATTTTTAATCCGGCTTCGGTTGCCAGACGGGTTTCTGCGCGAACACCAATAGAAAGCAGTACCATTTCGGCTTGCACTTTGATGCCCGATTTAAAGTTGACGGTTATTCCTTCTGCTGTTTTCTCGAATGATTCTACTGCCTGTTCCAGATATAACCGAACGCCTTTTTGTTGCAGATGCTCGTGTACCAGTGAGGCCATTGAATAGTCGATAGGTCCCATTACCTGATTAGCCCTTTCTACTACCGATACTTCGATACCACTGTGATGGAGGTTTTCAGCCATTTCCAGACCTATGAATCCACCACCTACGATAACTGCGTGTTTTACAGCTTTCTGCTGCATGTAACTCTTGATATGGTCGGTGTCATTTACGTTCCTCAAAGTGAATATACCTTCAGTTTCAATACCCGGCAGGGGCGGACGTACAGGCGATGCTCCCGGTGAGAGCAAGAGCTTATCGTAGGATTCGGTATATGTCTTTCCGGCAGTACGGACAGTTACTTCCTTTTTCTTTACATCGATAGCCGTTACTTCCGAACGGGTACGTACATCGATGTTGAAACGCTTGCCAAACGACTCGGGAGTCTGTACGAACAATCGCTCACGGTCTGAGATGACTCCTCCTATATAGTAAGGTAAGCCACAGTTGGCATACGAGATATATTCACCTTTTTCGAATAAAATGATTTCAGCTTTCTCTGTATTACGGCGGATACGTGCAGCGGCAGTTGCACCTCCGGCTACTCCTCCGATGATAATGTACTTCATATGTATATTCTTTTATGTTGTTATTATTTTCTAATGGAAACTTTTTGCAAAGAAAATAATTTATTCTTTATGGATAAATTTTTCATTGGAAAATATTTTCATCTTTAATTGTTATTAACATGTTGTGGCTTTCATGAGCTGAAAGTAGAGGGAAAATTGTAGAATATGAGTTGGATTTGCTGTACAAGACGTATTTTTTGTTTATTTTTGACACATAAAACTTTTATATATAAAAACATACAGATGAAACCAATACATTACACACTGTCTGTCCTGTTACTTGCTTCGGCTTCACTTTGGGCAGAAAACAATGAAGGATATAAGTTCGAAACAGTAGTTAACCAAAAAGTCACTCCGGTGAAAGACCAGGCTTCTACCGGTACATGCTGGTGCTTTGCCACAACCTCTTTTGTAGAAGCAGAACTGCTGCGCCAGGGCAAGGGTGAATATGATTTGTCGGAGATGTTTATCGTACGTCAGAAATATATGAATCAGCTGAAAGATAATTTCTTGCGTCAGGGCAAGGGGAATATCGGTCAGGGAAGCATTACTACAAGCTGGATTACGGCATTCAATCAGGTCGGCATTGTACCGGAAGAAGTTTATACGGGTATTAATTACGACTCAAAATTACATAACCATTCGGAAATGGTGGAGTATATGACAGCTATAGCCAAAGAGGCAGTTGACATGAAAAAGTCATCTCCTCAGTATGAGCAGCTGATAAATAGTTTGTTTGATATTTATTTAGGAAAAGTACCTGAGAAGTTTACTTATAAGGGAAAGGAATATACCCCTAAAAGTTTTGCTGAAAGTTTGGGCATTTGTACGGATGATTATGTGATGCTGACAAGTTTTACTCACAAACCGTATTATGAGCCGTTTGAGATTGAGATTCCCGATAACTGGGAGCACGACCGTATGTATAATTTGCCGCTGGATGAGCTGATAGAGGCTACCGACCATGCGCTGACCAATGGTTATACTGTGTGCTGGGACGGTGATGTAAGCGAACGAGGCTTTTCTTTCTCGAATGGAGTAGCCATTAATCCGGAGGTGGATGATGTAGACGAATATAAAGACAGTGACCGTGCTCGTTGGGGACAGATGACAAAGCGTGATCGTCTGGCAGAGGTGTTCCAGTTTAAGCATCCTTACCCGGAAGTGAATGTAACTCCGGAAGTTCGCCAGCAAGGATATGAATCGTTTGCCACAACCGATGATCATCTGATGCATCTTACTGGTATTGCTAAAGATCAGAACGGAACAAAATATTATATTACCAAAAACTCTTGGGCTGCCGACAGTAATAAATTTGGAGGTTATCTGAATATGTCGGAAAGTTATGTACGTGCCAAGACTATTTTTGTGATGATGCACAAGGATTCACTTCCCAAGGAATTGAAGAATAAGCTGGGAATTAAATAAAACGGATTTCCGGTTGAATCCATAGTAAAATACAGACAAAAGAAATCTCTTAAATAGAAGTGTTGAAAGTATGAATATTATGCTTCTGTTTGAGTTTGGATAAAATGAAATGAGGCTACTCTTTTAAGGTAGCCTCATTTCATTTTATTGTTTTGATATCATTCACCATTGTTTCGATATCCGTCAAAGAATTTTTTGAAAAACAGCCATTGATAGTCTATTGAATTATTCCAATAGGTGCTGCTATGTTTTCCGGGACGGATGATAAAATCGTGGAAAATACCTCGTTTTTCCAATTCTTCATGAAATTTCAGGTTGACTTCCAGGAAGAAATCTCCTGTGCCGCAATCGATAATTAATGCCAGATCACCATTTTGAATTTTATCCAGCTGTGTCATTACAGTGTGCTCATCCCATCGTTGACGGTTTTTGGATAGCTCTCCAAGTTGTTCTTTCATTTTCCATTCGTGAGGAAACGGACGAATGTCTACACCACCACTGGTACTGCCTCCTGCACCAAAAACATCTTTATGACGAATAGAAAGCCACATACCTCCATGACCACCCATGCTAAGTCCTGTTACAGCTCTTCCTTTCCGGTCCTTTATTGTTGAATAATGTGTATCTATATACTTTACCAGTTCAGAGGAAACGAATGTTTCATATTGGCTGTCGGCATGGGTAGGGCTGTCCCAGTACCAGCTGTTTTTTCCGTCCGGACATACTACGATAATTCCATCCCGATCTGCCATTTGAGGAAGTTCTGGCTTAATTCCCAACCAGGTAAGTGAGTTGCCTCCATATCCGTGCAACAGATATAGAGTAGGGCATTTTTTCCCTTCTAAAGCTTGATCGGGCACAATGACTGCTACTTTAATCTCTTTTTTCATTTTAGGACTTTCTACCGATAATGTATCGATACGTGCAGCCATCGTATTGAGGGCAAATGATAAAATCCCCAAGCTGCATACTATAATTCTTTTGATAGTCATTTTTATTTTGTTTTTTGTTATACCATATCATCTCCTGTTTTGGCAAAGGTAACTCTAATTGTTTTATGGAAAGGTATAAAACGTGAAATAATAGCGATTATCAGAGTAATGATAAATAGCCACCCCAGTATCTCTTTTAATGCTAGCAGCAGACTCTGTTGCTGCAAAGTAGTATAAAGCGAGGTTGTTGCCAGTTGGGTAGCTTCACTATATTCGTGTCCCTGAGCCAGGCCGCTTGTAAGCGATTGTGAGAACTTCGAGGCAGCCAGAGGATCAGCCATCGTTATGGTTTCGGATAAAGAGTGCATGTATTTTTGCTGTAGCCTGTATAGCGTATTACTGTAAAAAGATGTAGCTATGATAGGAGCTAGTACAGAACGGAATATTATCAGAAAGAAAGCATTCGAAAGCAGGAACTTCGGATTTAAGTCTTCTACGGCAAACAGAGCGAAGGCTATAATCAGAGCCAGCATGCCCAATCCACGCAGGAAGATGGGAAAGAACAACATTTCGTATGTACTTTCAGGCGAAATACCGAAATAAAGGATGCCGAAGAAAATAGCGAAGCATGCCATACCTCCAGCAATGAAAAAACGGAAACGCCAGCGTTGCCATCTGAACCACCAGAAACAGATGAATGCTCCTAGTATATATCCGGGTAAAAGCCAGATATAAAGTACATAAGAGTGTGTACTGTCTACTTTTAGAATAGATGTCATGTAGTTCGTCAGTAATGTGGTTGATGTACTGAAAAACATGATGAGCATCATGTAAAAATAGCCAACTATAGCTTTAGGCTGATATAAGGGAGCCAGATTGACATAAGGAGTTTCGGAATGATATTGCATCCAGACAAAAAAAGCTATCAGAATCGGTGCTATGACAATGTAAGCGCAGATTTTGTAGGATGACATCCAGTCGAGTATTTTTCCGTAATTGATGACATACATCAGCATCAGCAGACCGATAGCGATTACGAACATCTCCCGCAGATGCAATTCTTCTATGGGAATTTTCTGTAGCGGGCGGTTGTGGCGATAGCAGACTATTACCAGCAATATAGCCAATAACAACAGAAGCATCATAAAATAATACATGTACTTCCAGTTGTAATGATAGGCAAGTTCTGCTGTGAGTACCATAGATATCTGGCCACTTCCATATACTAATGGATAGAAGTATGAGTAGAATTCGCTACGGACATTTTTCGGACTGAATATCTTTTGTGCATGTCGGATAAACCAAAGCATGAGGAATCCTTTCAGAAAGCCTATGGCAAAACTGGCAACAATCAGAATATCCGCACTTTGCGAGCGGGCGCATATCCAGCTTAATATAAATTGCAAAGCCAGATCGGTGAGCAAAAGAAACTTGACTGAGAAAGCAGACAGGACTTTCGGTACGATGGGATAGGCTATTGCCATGCCTGCCGAAGCAGCGTAATAGCCCATTGTTATATCTTCTGTATTGGTACCTAGTGTGTTGGATACCTCAAGCATACTTCCTGTATACGAACCGTTGAGCATCGTTATAGGAAGAATAATAATGAAAATACTTATCAATGCCAGCCAGTTGGGAACCCACTTACGTATGGGGCATAAAACGATAGGGCATAATGTGGTTGGTGGAAAAAATGGGTAAACCTATTTGAAACCAAAGGGTTACGGGAGAATGTCGCAAAGGGCATATAAAAACGAAGCGTTTACATCGCTTTACGTTTGGCTTACACCGGGCTTTACACTGAGGCTTACATTGAAGTGTTTGCTTTACATGCTCTTTGATTAATGGGGGAATATGAGGGGGTATTGAATGATGTTGCGGCAGCCGTGATTCGGCTGTTTTTTTATGGTATTTCTAATAAAGCAATATATAAAATTATTCCATATAATGATTATTTGGTATATTTGCGGTATAAATTATAAGGTAAATGGCAAAAGTTATACATGTTCATTTGATAGGAAAACGGCGAGATTACTATTTTGCGAGTATTACAGCCGTATATGACGTGCTGACGGAGGAAGAAGTGGGAGTGAAAAAGAGTTATTTGTTACATGCCGGGCTGTCAGGAAACGGCACTGTGACCACTAAAACCGCTATAATCAAGCAATCTACGCTTATACGTGGGAACCGTAAGAGCAAAGACGATAAGGGCTGAAACAGCCTAAAAACGCCCTGTTATGGGCGATTGGTAGGAATAGAGTAGGGGAGGCACGTTGCACTCCCCTTTTTTATGCCTTAACGTGTCGTTATTTTGCTTTAGGGTTACAATAAGGGTTACACTTTAGGGTTACATTTTTATAAAGTTTAGGGTTACATTTAGGGTTACATTTTTCAAATTTCAGACCCTCGAAAAAAATATGTAACTGGATGTAAAACCTTTGTTTTTGGCTATTTTGTTTTCTTTATCGTGGGGTAAATGCCATTTTATAAACCGATTACACCTTATTATATGAAAGATAATATGCCTATTTACAGCGCTTTATGTCGTTTTATCTTCTTAAATATCTTGTTATGTGCGTGCGTGATGGATGTTTTTACTATTCAAGGCGTACAATACCTCGTACAAGTGCCACACCATTGAATTGGTCTTTTGATAGTTCGAATGGTGGGTAATTGGTATTGTCAGAGACGATTCTTATGTGATTCTCGTCAGATCCGGGCATGATACGCTTAATGAGTGGCCCTTGCTTTGTATCTAAAACGTAGGCTTTGTTCCATTGGAAGAATATGTCGTTTAACGTAACCCGTTGGCAAGCTACAAGATCCCCGGAATAATATGTTGGCTGCATGGAATCTCCCTTTACCTGTATCAAAAAGTCTGCACCTTTGAAGGCTGGTATCACATATCGTTCACATTCAAACTCCATGACAGCGGTTTCGCCAGTAAAAACTCCAGCCATTGCACTAAGAGGTATCAATGGAATTCCCTCATTCTTATTATTGGTAGCGTGACATATTTTTCCTGTTCTATATGAATTTTCTTGCGCTTGAATAGCTTGTAATTTTTCAATGTGGGAAAGAGGAGTTACGGCATAGGCTGGTTTAGATCTGCCTTTTAATTCTCCTGGTATAAGCATTGTTCCTTCTCCCATCAGAATCCAAGAGGGAGAAAAACTATATTTTTCACATAAAGCAGCTATGGTATCTGTGCCGGCTTTCATTCTGTTATTCAGAATTTCTGAAAACTTGGAAGGCTTTAACCCAAGGCTTTCTGCAATACTGGTTTTTGTCAACCCTTTGTCTTGAAATAGCGTAGAAACAGCTTTTATAAAGCGTTCGTTTATTGAATCCTTATCCATATTTTAATATTTAATTTCAGAAATTCTGTATTTTTCTTTTTGGTTTTCCAGAAATTCTGTATATTTGCAACGTGTTAAAGATATTAACAGCGGCCAAATATACGAAATTGGCCTGAGATTAACGAATTTTAGAGATTAAAGAATATGAACGAAGAAATCAAAGTATGGCAGACCCAGAGCGTGAAACACAAGGTGGCCATGTTGCTCATAATGGACGGTATCAGTTTCGGCTACAACGAGGAGGACGGTATCGTATTTACAGCACCGGAAAGTTATGTGAAAAGAATGGTACAAAGGCTGATGAACTGCTACGGATGTAGTCTGAAGCCCATTATTAACGAAGTGGAGGGCAAGTGATATGAAGGCTAAATTCGAGAAGGGACAGGAGGTACAGGTTACCAAAGCCAACGGCGAAACCGTGACCGGTGTAATAAAAGGCTGGGATTACAACTGCTGCACCTTTGATGTGCAGTATGATGTGGACTATGTGAAGGACGGCAACGTGTGGACGCTGATATGTGTGCCGGAAGAATGTATTGAACTAATATAAAACAACGATATGGCAAAAGAATTAAAAGATAAGCTCGGATTTGTAGCAATGCAAGTCAGAAGTTGGATAGATGTCCTTGTGTTACAAGCTGACCAGCACACAAAAAGCATGAACGAGGATTATGAGTATTTCTTTCGTTGGTATTCAGAAGACATGTATAAGATTCAGGTAGAATTGTTCTATTATCGGGAACTCCAAAGGGAAATCAAAACAGACAGTCTTCGCGAAGTGCTTTCCTACCTGGAGGGTAAAGTAAAGGAGTTTGAGGATGAATTGTTAGTGGGAGGATTACGCCAACATAGTACCAGTTCCTCTACCAATCTTGCCCATACTTTAAAACTGGAAGCAAAACAGCATTTGAGAAAGAGATTTCAACGTTTGATTGATAACATAAAATAGATGCGGATATGAAAAAGCAGATATTGACAGACAGGGCTGAGAAGGCATACCTTCAGAAGCTGTTCGAGTGTACCAACGTGATGGTGTGGAAGGCTCTTACATTTAACAGTGACAGTGATTTGGCCAGACGCATACGTGTGGCGGCCTTGAAACGCGGCGGCAAGCTGTCTGGTGCCGATATGCCGGAGATGGAGACCTTCCATGATACGGAGACTATGACACAGACATTTGGACCGCGTGTGAAAATCGTAGCCTACAAGAATCGTGACATGGTAGAGGTTGTGGTGGATGACAAGGTAAAAATAAGAAAGCAGGGGCTTGGTATCCCTGGTCTTATGGAACTGCAAGGGGAAGTACAACTGATGGCTTCCTCGCTGTGAGGAGGTCGTTATGGAGTACTACGGAAAGATATTGTGCATATCCGCAAGGGATTTGACCTATGACGACCGTCCGGTCAAAAACAGCGGGAACGCGGATTATAGCGGAAGCCGGGTACTGAAAGGAGTCCATCCTTCCATGTTGTCTGACGAGGAACTTGCTCCTATCATGACGGAAGCCAATTACAAGCAGTTGAAAATGAGAGGTCAGATTAACGTGGTGCGCCCCGGTAAAGGACTCGGAAGCTATGCCCTTGTGGAAGTGGCGACCTTGCCACAGCGTTTCAAGGATAAAATCAAACAAAAATACGGAGATATGGAAAGTAATATATTACGTGACTGGTTCGGTTCTCATTACGAGATAGATGCCAAGGCCCGTGCATTTTATACAAGATTCAGGTTTGAGGACGGCAGCCCTCTTCCTCCGGAACATATAAACGAGTACACGATAAACGCCTCCGTGCTGCAGGCGGTGTTGGCCGTCATGAACGACACGAGGACCATGCGTCAGGCCATGCAGAACAACCGGATAAACTGGGGAGAGATGGCCGGGGCAATCAGTTATTACCAGGCGGAGTTCGGCCATACGCTGCCTTTGTCCCCGACACGTTTTCAGAAGAAAGTAAACGAGTTCCGCTCTGCCGGATATGAGTGCCTTATCAGCAAGAAGTTCAAGAACCAGAACACACGGAAGGTCAGTTATCCGATAGAAAGGCTGATATTGAGCCTTGACAGTCATCCTACGCGTCCGTACAACACGACGGTGGCGGAAATGTATAACATGTTCGTATGCGGAGAGATTGAGGTGTTTGACCCGGAGACGGGAGAGGTATATAACCCTTCCCAGTTCACGGACAAGAAAGGGAATCCGCTCGTTTTGAGCGAGGCCACGATAGCCAACTACCTGAACAACCCCAAAAACAAGGCCTTGCGTGCCAAGCAGCATGACAGCCAGTGGGAGTTCAACAACGAATACCGTCCGCACCATCTGCGTCACAGCCCGTTCTTTGCCTTCAGTAAGGTTTCGTTGGATGACCGAGACCTTCCCCGGAAGATGCACAACGGCCAGCGTGTCAAGGCATATTACGCTTACGATGTGGCTTCGGGATGTGTAGTGGGATATGCTTACAACAGACTGAAAACTGCTGACCTTTTCCTTGATTGCGTAAGGAACATGTTCCAGACAATAGAGCGCAACGGTTGGTATATGCCTGCACAGGTGGAGGTTGAGCACCATCTTGTGAATAATTTCGCAGACGGTCTGATGAAGGCCGGTGTCGTTTTCCCGTTTGTCCGTTGGTGTAACCCGGGCAACTCTCAGGAGAAACGCGCCGAACACGGGAACAGGGCAAAGAAATATACCGTGGAGAAAAACATGCAGATAGGCATAGGCCGCTGGTATGCCGCATTGGAGGCCAACCGTCCGAAAACGGAGAAGGTCTATGACGAGTTCAACAATACCTACAAGGAAAAGACCTACAGCTATGAGGAACTTGTGGCCGATGACATTGCGGCAATCAGAGAGTACAACAATCAGAAACACCCTAATCAGAAGCTATATCCCGGAATGACGCGTTGGGACGTGCTTTGTGCCAACCAGAATCCGAACCTCGCCCCGTATGACAGGGCCATACTGGCACGCTATATCGGAGAGAGGTCCGAAACAAGCATCAGGCGTAACATGTACTGCACGGTAATGTATAACCAGTACGGGTTGCCGGAACCCAAACTGATTGAAAAGCTGGAGCCTCGCAATTACAATGTGGAAGCCTATTATTTGCCCGATATGGACGGAAAAATATCCGAGGTGTATATCTATCAGAACGGTAACTATATCGCAACCTGCGGGTTGATACAGCGTTACAACGAGGCTGACGCGGAAAAGACCGAGGATGATGTGAAGGCTTATACGGAACAGGCCAAATATGTGGCCCAGTTCGACAGGATGATGAAGGAGGAGAAGATAAAGAAAGTCGGCATTATCAGACCGGAAGAAAAGAGGGAGATTGAGCAGGCAGTTGCGAAGCCGGTGGAAGTACCGCAACAACCGGACGATGATTTTTCAGAATTCATGGATGTTGACCACTACAAGCAGAAAGGAAGAATAGCATTATAACGACATTAAAATAACATAAGAATGGAACTTACATCAGAAATAAAGAACAGGGTACTGGACGCTATCAGGACAGACAGAACCAATTATCCTTCAGACAACAAGCATGCCGTGGCTTTGGGCATTTCGGCAAGTGTATATAATAACCTGAAAAAAGGAGTTACCGACAAACAGGTCAGCGATGCGAACTGGATATGCATCGCACGTCGTCTGGGCGTGAAGCTGAAAGACGAGATGGAGTGGAAGGCTGCCGAAACACCGACATTCGCTTTTATAACGGAGCAGCTTGAGCGCTGCCAGCGGAGCGGTCTGAGTGCAATCCTGTGCGATATTCCCAATATCGGAAAGACGTTTACAGCAAGGGCATACGTGAAAAGCCACAAGAACGCCATTTATGTGGACTGTTCACAGGTAAAGAGCAAGCTGCGCCTGATACGGCACATAGCCAAGGAGTTCGGGGTGGACAGTAACGGACGATATCATACGGTTTACGAGAACCTTGTGTTTTATCTGCGCACGATAGAGAACCCGCTTATCATTTTGGACGAGGCAGGAGACCTGCAGTATGAGGCTTTTCTTGAACTGAAAGCCCTGTGGAATGCGACGGAACGGTGTTGCGCATGGTACATGATGGGTGCCGACGGTCTGAAGGAAAAGATAGACCGTGCCATCGAGGGAAAGAAGGTGGGCTATACCGAGATGCTTTCCAGATACGGAGATACGTTCAGCAAGGTAACGCCGGACGACGGTAAGGAACGTGCCAAGTTCCTGAAGGCTCAGGCTGCGATTGTGGCCAAGGTAAACGCTCCTACAGGAACGGACATCATGCAGCTTGTGAATCTGTCAGACGGTGGTTTGAGACGTCTATATACGGAAATTGAGAAACTTAAATCATAAAAATTATGGGACGTGCATATTCGCCTAAACAAGTCCAGTCCATGAATATTCCTTCTTTCCCCTTTGAAGGGGAATGGGAGAAGGCTTTCGGGCATCCGGATCGGACCGGGACTTGGATAATATGGGGTAACAGTGGGAACGGCAAGAGTTCATTCGTGATGCAGCTTGCCAAGTACCTTTGCCGGTTTGCCAAGGTTGCCTATGACAGCCTTGAGGAAAGCACAGGTCTTTCGTTGAAGAATTCCCTGGTAAGGCATAAGATGGAAGAAGTGAACAGGCGTTTTGTCATTCTTGACCGTGAATCCATGGAGGAGCTTTCGGAGCGTCTGTCAAAACGGAGAAGCCCGGAGATTGTCATTATAGACAGCTTCCAGTATTCCGGTCTGACATACGCCACCTACAAGGCCATGAAAGAAAAACATGCCAATAAGCTGCTGATTTTTATCAGCCACGCCGAGGGGATGAATCCTGAAGGACGTGCGGCAAAGAAGGTCGCTTACGATGCTGATGTGAAAATATTTGTCCAGGGCTTCCGGGCTATGTGCAAAGGACGTTTTATCACGGCTCCCGGAAACTATTATACGATATGGGAGGAAGGGGCCGCTAAATATTGGGCAGAAAAATGATGGAAGAACTAATTGAAGAAATGACTGAACAGGTAAAGTCGGCTGTGGAGAATTATTCCCTCCCGGACCAGTCTTATATTTTGAGTGAGATAGCTAGGGAACTATCCAAGGCCTCCAGTGAGAAACTTTTGGAAGAATACGGTTTTTTAAATGATAATGACAATGAGTAGAATTTTAAAGCAGTTGGAATTGGTTCCTCCTTCCTTTATGAGCAAAGGCAGGAACCGTGAGATGCTGGTAAGTCCGGGACATAAATGCGGTTACTGTCAGGGTAACGGCTGGTTTTGGGGAGAGGAGCATCATGAGAGTGTTAAGGTAAACTGTCCGGTATGTGGCGGCTCTGGACAGTTGGATGCGATAGTGACCGTCGATTGGAAACCTACAAGAAAGGAGGAATGATATGCTTGATACGTTAATTGTGGCCGTTGTGTTGTGCGTAGATACGTGTGGCCAAAGTCCATCGCAGGTTAGAATGCAAGGTGTATTCCGGGAGGTGGGGATTGTCGGTCATGTGATAGGTTCTGTTCACTTAATGCAGGCAGAGGATAGGAGAGAGGGCAAACCCTATTGGCATTTGAAGGATACCTACATCATGCGTCCCAAAGAACTGAGAAAAATAAATGTGACACGTAACTAATAATGATTGATGATTATGAAAATGGAAAATGCTAAAACGACATTAAACCCGGAAACGGATAACCAGAAAAAACTTGCAGAACTGTCCCAGATGGTGGAAAAATTCTGCATTGACAATAATGTATCTGTTTATATGGCTGCGGCTATTAAGGAGGAAAAAGCAGATGGAAGTGATTTTGATTCTGTAACTTATTGTAACGGGAAAGCAGGTCTTATAACTCATGCCATAGCTCTTGCCATGAAAGAGAACGAGCAGCTTAGGTCTATGATTATTGGTTTAGCTCTTAAATTCCTAACGAAAGGAAGAGGGGCGGTTTTATTGGGTATTGAATCTTCAAACGAGATTAACTGATGAAAATAGGAGAGTTGTATCAGATAGGATTGCCGATAGACAGGCTGAGTAATGTCCTTGTAAACTGGAGCTGTTACGAACCCCGCCAGCGGTTCATCGTTTATCCGTCCGAAAAAACAGAGGACTGGGCGGTAATTGAGACCCGCCACATGGAATTTGCGGCGGCTGTCATCAAGGACGTTCCGGAAGCTAAAGTGAAAATATTGGATTACCCCGTTAAAGTAGTGAATATATGAGCAAGCAATATATAAGTATTATTTCGGTAAAGGTAAAAACCCCGTTAGGTTACAAACCACGTTCAATGACCTTTAAATTTGGCTATGTCAGTGATACCAATACTTCGGATTTTAGGAAAAAGACGATGGATGAGTATGAGGAATTTGTGAAAAAACAGTTGGAAGAGCAGAATCCGGGTGTACCGATTTCTGTAACATCGTCAATGGAAACGACACCTGTAGCAAGTATAAACGGGTATTTCAAAAATAAAAAGTGATGAATAGTCCCATTGATAACTATGCGGCGTTTTACGGTCTTTTGAACCGTCTGCCGACATCTGACCGTGAGGAGCTGAAGCGGAGCATCGTGCTTCAATATACGGACGGACGCACCGCAAGTCTCCACGAAATGTCCCGAAATGAATATTCTGCCGCTTTGGAGGGGATGCGCAAGTTGGTATTGCCGACAGAGCGTGAAAGGTTTATCCAGGAGCGCAGGAAAAGACGTTCCGCCGTGCTGCACCAGATGCAGCTTTTAGGCGTTGATACGGCAAACTGGGACAGAGTAAATTCTTTCTGCCGGGACAGCCGTATAGCTGGCAAGGAGTTCCGGGATTTGGATTGCGGGGAACTGGATGCCCTATTGAAAAAAATACGTGCCATAAGGCGCAAGGAAAAGAAATGATTATAACCACTTAATAAAAACGAACATGGATAAAAAAGAATTTTTGAACAGCCTTTCGGCTGATGAGCGCAAGGCATTGATTGCAGAAATGCAGCAACAGGAAAAGGAAGAGAAACAGAACAGACGTGACGCATACGAGGGTTTGCGCAGCCAGTTCATGATTGATGTATGGAGGCTGCTTCAGCCGTTGGTGGCCGATGTGAAAGCGTTTCGTGACCGTCTCGAGCAGGACAGTCGCGCTTTTCGTGACACGATGCGTGAATACGGGCAGTTGCGCAAGGGCGATGACCAGGCAAGCTACACCATCGTGGACGGAGATACCAAACTGGAGGTGCGGAGCAACAAGGTGAAGAGTTTTGACGAGCGTGCGGACATGGCGGCATCCCGTCTTGTGGACTACCTGAAGGTTTATGTTTCCAAAACGGAGAAAGGGGTGGACGATCCGATGTACCAGTTGGCCATGACATTGCTGGAACGCAACAAGCAGGGCGATCTGGACTACAAGTCCATCAGCAAACTTTACGAACTGGAACCCCGTTTCGATTCGGAATATAAGGACATCATGGATCTGTTCCGTGAAAGCAACGTGGTGTATAAGACGGCTGTAAACTATTATTTCTACCAACGTGATGAGAACGGCGTCTGGAGAAGGATAGAGCCTTCTTTCTGCCGGTTATAGTCCGGCTGTTTAACGTATTAACACAAAAGCCTGTATATCTGTGGTATGCAGGCTTTTTTAATTGCTTATTGTGTTTTATTTCATTATTTTTGTGGGAAAAAACGATATTTGTATGGCAAAAGGTCGCGACAAGGAACTGATAAGGAAACGCAATGAAGCCCTGTGCCGCCGTTATTATTTCTGGACGGAGGTGCAGGGGCTTCGTTTTGACCGTGCCCTGAAAATCCTTTCAGAGCAGGAATTCTTCATATCCGAGGAGCGTATCATGGCCATTATCCGGGAATGCAGCAAGACTGATCCCGACATACGGCCCGTACCGAAAGTGCGGGCTCCCCGTCTTACATACAGGCAGCTTGCCCTGTTCAGCGATGATGCAGGCTATCCTGTAGCGCAGATTCGTCGCGAAAGTTGAATTCAAATACAATCTCGTACACTTTGATATTTCCGGGTAGGGTGTAGTCCCTGCTTTTTATCCTCGCCATTTCGTCCATGAATCCGGAGAAGCGGTAGCCCTGAAGTGTTCTGTACAGTTTTCCTGCGAGTTCCATTCTTTCCCTTATCTTGTCAGTCGTTCCGCTTCCGATATGTGTGTCATGGTAGCAGTCTATTCCGAGACGTACGGTCAGTTGTATCTGACCGGCCTGTGTTCCCATGCCGATGTCTTTCCAGTCCGCCTCCGCATTCCCGATCAGGACGCAGGGGAATGTGACAGGGTAAAAGTCATCGTTTTCTGAATCCATGCCTTCCAGTTGTCCGTAATCCTCGTCGATGTAGGCTATTTCCGGCATTTCATTCTGTATTCTTTCCAGGATGCTGATGTAAAGTTCTTCCATATCCGTTTTATTTTAAGATGTTCCTTATTTCATTCTCAATCGTTTTCTCTATCCGGGCGTTCAAAGTTGCACTCTCCCCGATGAATTGTCTCTTGGGTATTTTGACCTTCAGCTTCTTTTTCTTTGTGAGTGCGAGCCTTTTCCACATCTCAGCCTGTGGAGAGGCTGTATTCTTGCGCCTGTTGCCCGTTTTTTTGCCCGTAGAGGGCTTCTTGCCTATGCCGGAGGTGTTGTAATACATGGCCCAGGCAAACCTCCGCATTTTGGGCGTTACGGTCGGATGCGTTTCTCCCCCATAGTTGTGCATGGAGGCATAGGGGACATCATTTGCCACCCTGACATGATAGTCGGAAGGCATGTACTTGATAGAGCTGAAGAGATGGTTCCTCCGGCTGAGTAGTGGTCCGTAATTAGAAGCAGCCGATGTGTCCCCGCTTTGTTGCCTTTTTGTGGCAGGCCAACGTTGCAGTCTCTTGTTCACGAATCCTCCCTTTCTGAAATTGTCCTGGTAATGGTCTTTCGCCATCCGTCCGATTTTTACCGGGAGCCTATGTTTGGCCATATCATCCAGTTCCTTTGCTTTTTCCTTTATCAAGGTTGAAAACTCTTTTATATCCATATTGTTATTGTTATGTCAAATAAAAAACGTACTTTTGTGAAAACTCTCTTATTATGAACATACCTGAACAAGTAATCAATGAGGCGCAGCACCTTATCAATGAGTACGGTCGCCACTTCAAGTACCTCGGCAATCACGAGGGACAGGAGGCATGGCTGTTTGTCTTTCCGGATGATGCTACTGTCGGTTTCCCGTTTTTATACTTGTTTAAAGACGGTGAAGCGATGGAAATAACCGGGTTGCATGTATTTGATTTCATTGACTTATATGTCAAAGATGTCGAAGAACCCGATATCGAATAGCTTGTTGTCTATTCTCATAAGCCCTCTGCAACTGTGTGAATTGGGAGCTCCGATGTCGCATAGGTATTTGACATCCTTCCATTCCATCCCTGAACCTTTTGAGTTGTCGCTTTGCGGCTCTATATAACGCAGTTCCCCGTTGGCAAACCGTTGCAGGATGGTAGCGTGACCGCCTCCGTTTTTCCACCCTATGCACAACTCGTAAACTCCTTCCTCTTTGCAGACTTCGTTGAAATATTCCCAGTATCTTTTGGGAGTCATTTTCAAATATCCTTTTGTAAGAAGCCAGTCGTTTATGCTGATGTGTTTTGCCGGTGTTCCGTCTATGTTTTTCCATATCTCGAAAGCACGTCCTTTGCTTAAGTATTCCAGTTTTGATCCTGGAATATTTCCCTTTGCCGTAATGTCGAACCCTTTTAGGCGTAAGGCATAGGCAGGCGCACAGGTCTGACAGTTGATATTGTACGGCTTGTGCTTTTTTTCGTCATAGTCTGCGTTCTTTCTATATCTTCTACCACCTTTGTCATAGAATATGCCGTTGGGGTCTAATACAAATTCATCCGCATGTTTCGGGTTGGCGTTCTGTTTGTCCGCTTCTTCCACGCTCATGGGCTTTCCTTTTTTAATCCCAAGGGCCTTTTCCAGTTCGAGATTGTTTACCGCGATGGCTTTCTTTTCTTCATAAGTCAGGTTGTCCGGCATCTCGTCTATCATTTCATTGATCCGTTCCGTAAGTCTGTCAACTGCCTTTTTTGCCCCGGCATGTGCTTCCGACTGATACGGGTGCTTGTCGGAGAACAGTTTTGCGTCCTTTCCCGGGTTGTTCTCCAGTCCGGCTTGCGGTTTGCTTGCCGGATCTGATTCCGGAAGCTGTGTCGGTTCTTCGTCCGTGGATGACAGGCTGCATTTGCAGTTCCAACGGTCTCCGGGCCGGTGTTCGTTCCAGAAGGCATCTTCTATGGGGCGTATCGTTCCCCAGAAGAGCCTGTGGTCCGCTCCGGGATGCAGCGATGTCGAAGGCATCCATTTCAGGTTCGGAAGGATGTCCTTTTCCCTTTCAAACTGTTTCCAGTCGGCGGCCTGGTGTGCCCGGATTACCGCCGTGTCGTATTCCGTCTGCAGCCACTGGTAAACCTGGTGGTCGGCTATGGGCATCGCTTCCCTTGCCCACTGTTCAAACGGTTTTAGAATGCCGTTTGAATCCAGTAATAACGCGGCCATGTCATTCTGCATCCGGTGTACCTTGAATGCGGCAAACACGGCGTTGTTCGTCTGCAGTTTCCGGTAGAAATCATAGTCCGGGTCGTCAGGTTCCCTTTCCCCGAACCCTTTGTCCGTGGCTATGTCCAGTTTGTTCCATACGGCAAGGAACATGTCAAGTTCTATGTCCGTCATAGGATGGAAGTCCTTTTCATATATGTGCTTTATGAATGCTTCCAGTACCGGCTTGTCGAATGTGAAATCGGAGGATGCCTCTTTTCCGGAATCCCGGTAAAGCGTGTCCACTACCATTTTAAAGCTGCCCCGTCTTGTTCCGGGGCGTGGACGAAAAAACTTTTCAGCCATGCCATGAAGTCCCTTTTCTGCCTTGCTGTGGGTTCTTCGGTTTCCTTTCCCGGTTTTTTTTCGGTTTTTGGCTCTTTGGGTTCCACCGGAGTGGGTACAACCGGTGTTTGTATCTTTTGATTGGTCTCCGCTTTAAGCAGCTTATAGTCCTTCGGTTTTTCCACGCCGAATTTCTCATACAGGTAATCATCGCTTATGGGCAGGCCGAAATCCTTTTTTAATCGGGATAAGACATTTATTTCCGTGTTAAGGTCCGTCTCTTTCTGTTCGGGGAAACAGAATGTTCCTCCGGTGGTATCCACTCCCATAGACAGGAAAATGTCGGTCATGTCATAGTTCAACACGTCCAGAACGTATCGGCAATCCGCCTTGACCAGTTTGTCCTCCACTTTTTTGTGTACCGTTCCGAGTGCCTGCGTTCCGGTTCTGGATGCCTCGGTGGTTAGCGTGTTTCCCAGTATCAGTTTGGATATTTCACTGTTGCACCGTTCACAGAGCTTGTCGTACAGGTCTGCTGAACCGCTTTTGTTCCCGGCTTCTCTGAGATTCAGTTCCGTGTCCTTTCCGTGTATGAATACGCCCAAAGACCCGATACCGGTCGCGTCCTCTATGGCACGTTGCCGGGCTTCGTCATCGTCTGTCTCGTAGGTGTATTCTTGTATGGGCATACCGAACACTTCGGCAAACTGTGCCCAGTCTGCAACGTCATTGCGTTTGTATATGACCCACGGCGCCGCCTTGGCCAAAAGTCCCATATCGTCCTTGTCCCCGACAAAGAGAAGGTCGGGATATTCTTCCCAGGATGTTCCTGCGATGTCCGTCTGGTGGCGCAGTATCAGCCTTCGTATCGGGTCCGCATGTTTACGTGGGATAAGGTCATAGTTGATCCATTCCCCTTCCCGGTAGAACTGCATGAGTGAGAACCCCCACCATCTGGCGGCCAGGATGTCCTCGATGCACCTGCGGAACCAGGGGGACTGGAGCTGTTCGTTGATGCGGTCGTCCGGCTTTCCACTCCGTTGGAATTCGATGTCAAGCGAGAGTACGGCCTGGACCCTTTTGTCTATGACACTGGAGAGGTGGGTATCCATGAGGATGTCACTATATAAGTCATAGAGTTTATAGCGGCGCGAATAATCCACGTTTTCGAATGCGTGTATGGCCGTTACCATGTCGGCAATGTCGATGCCGAATCTTTTGGGCTGTGTCAGTACGATTGTCTGTGTGCCCGTCTGCCCCGGACGGCGGAGGTTTCCCCCGATGCTGATACGTCCGGCGTTCTTTTTTCTTCTTCCCATAATTTAAAAATAGTTTGAGCGTTTTCGGTTGCTTTTGACTATGAATCCGGAACGTGTCCGGCGTTCCTCCTGCGGGAGCAGCGGTGCCCCGTCTATGCTGATTTTTCCGTCTGCCACGGCCTCCAGCCACTCCTTGGCCCTGTCATACCTGTCTTTCCGTATGTCGGAGATGTTCCGCGGGTTGTGTATGCAGAAAATGTGGTACACGGTTATATCCACGGCCATCATCAGTACAAGCTGGTTACGCTCGTTCCCTGTGGCTGAAAACAGCCTGTCGCAGTCGTAGCGCCGTGACAGGTATCCCCTCATTTCTGCTATGGTGCGGTCCTCGCATATTTCCACGATGGACTCGTCCGCTCTCGTCAGTGCGTCCAGTATTTCCCTGTGGATACTGGCGTCGTAGTCCTTCAGTTCTATAAATTGGCTCATTGTCTGTATTTGTTGTTTTTGCGCAGCACTTTCCGGGAAATCTTCTTGGCCGGTTCCATGTCGCGCAGTTTCTTGTCTATGATACGGTTCCCACCTTCCACGCAGTCCGGTCCGTCTGCCGGGAAGGTCAGTGAGAGGTTGAACAGCTTGAACTGTTCCGCCAGGCGTTTCATGTGCGGGTTGTTCCGTTCCGCCTCGTTCAGGATGAGGTTTCCTTCCCGGTTCATCGGTTCGAGGTTCGCCTCTATACGTGTCGCCTTGTCCGTTTTCTTTTCCTCGTCACCTTTGATGTAGAGTTCCACTCCCTGTTCCCTTCGTACTTTTCTGACCAGAGGCTGGAATACCTGTTGGAAAAACGGATCCTGCAGCTTGTTGTTCTCCATGTAGCAGTACACGGGGACACGTCCTCCCACGAAGTCCAGCAGTTTCACGTACCAGTCGATGAACTCGGCGTTCAGTCCCCGGTCGAGGAATGCCTTGATGACATACAGTATGCCTCCGATTTTTCCGAGCAGGCAGGTCGTTTTTGTGGAACTTTTCCTGTTCTTGTTTTCTCCGGGAGCCGGGTCGCCGTATATGACCAGGAACTTGAATTTGGACAGTGCCGGAACCTTTCCGAAAACGATTTCCTTGAACACCTCCCCGTCAGCCACGGGGTTATTGAAAAACTCCTTCTGTGCGGCTGACGCTGTTACCATGGACAGGAACAGGTCAATATCCTCTTCGGAATTCTTTTCCGGCCATGACGATATGCCGTTCTTGTCCCTGATATTGATGACATCCACATGCCCGATGCCTTTTGCTTTCAGTTCTCCGGCTTTTTCTATGGCTCTTGTGATGCAACAGTCCGGTGCGATGATGTTTCCGTTGAAGAGCACCCTGTAATGTCCCGATACGGACATGGTGGGGATGAGGGCTTCTTCAATCCATTTCCATTTGGCTTTGATGCGTTCCGGGTTTCGGCATTCCTCGTCGGTATCTATATCGTCAATCAGGATGCAGTCCGGACGGAAGTTCTTGTTGCGTGTACCACGCGGCGACTGCCCCGCACCGATGGCCCTGAAAGAACACCCGCACTGGCAGGTGAATTCCCCGGTCTCCCATGATCCCGGTTTCTTCTGCGGACCGTAATCCTGTATGATGCGCTGGTTTTCCTCCATGTTTGCCATGAACGGCAATAACAGTCGCTGCGCGTTATCCCCCGAATTGGAGATGAGCAGTACATTGCGCACCCGGCGGGTCAGTGCCAGTTTGATGATTTCCATCATGGCGCGTGCGGACTTGGCCAGCTCGCGCGACCATGCCCTGACCTCGTACCATCTGTCGTGCGACATGAAGCGTTTTGTTGCCCTTTTATGGAATATTGCGGGTTCGCACGTGTAATACTGTGCGAAGTAGTAACGGAACCAAGCCTCGTCGTCCGTTTCCAGCCGCTTCTTCCGGGTCTCTATCTCTGCGGTCGAGTCTGCAGGGTTTATATCCGAGCTTTCCCGTATGGAAGCCACCAGTTCGTTCCACCCTTCCAGCGCGAGCCTGTCCTGCGGGGTAAGTCTTTTCTTTGCCATAGGTCATGCAAGTTTTGATTTTACATAGGCGTCCAGTACGGGACATATCTGCTTTGCCTGTTCCGTGTCGTAGGTGCGCAGCCATTTGAGCAGGTCTGAGAACACGGACGTGATGTCCGCAAGTCCGACTTCCGTCTCCATCTTCTTGATTGCGTTGGCCAGTTTTGAAATCGTGTCCGCTTCTTTTACGTTCGCAAATCTTTCTCCCGGTTCCCTTTCCGCAATCTTGTCGTTGAGTTCGGCCAGTTGGCGGTACAGGCTTTTAAGCTGTTCCTCCTTTGTAATCGTGACCGATACCTTCAGATGCTCCCAGTTTTCCGTGTTTATCCATTTGTTTACCGTTACCCTGGAAACCCCGACACGCTCGGCTATTTCAGCCTGTGTGAGGTTTTCCTTTACGAAGAGCAGCTTGGCCCATTCCTTTCTCTGTTCGTTTGTCATTTTGTCTGCCATAGCATATTCTTTTTTGATACAAAGGTGGCTGAAAAACGGCGGTAGTAAAAATTTGCGCCGCATGATACAACTTTATGACGGCATGATGGCGGTATAAGATTGTACCATGAAATCCGGATTTGCGCACTCCCTTAAATACCCTCATTTTTGCACCGTAAACGCGGCGGGGTACCGCCCTAATTGAGGTAATGGATGAACAAGTTTTTTAATATGATACCCGGTGAGGATGCGTGGTGCATCCTGCTTTACGGTGACATCGGTGAATACAGCGATGTCACGGCAGCAGGCATTGCGCGTGAGCTCATCGAGGCGGAGTCTTCAGGTAAGAGGATTGATGTAAGGATTAACAGCAACGGTGGTGATGTCTATACGGGCATCGCCATCTTTAACGCGCTAAGGAACAGCAAGGCCGACATTCATATTTACGTGGACGGCATCGCGGCAAGCATGGCGTCGGTGATAGCCCTTTGCGGCAAGCCCGTGGAGATGAGCAAATATGCCCGCCTGATGCTTCACAGCGTTTCCGGAGGATGTTACGGGAACAAGACGGAACTCCGTCGCTGCCTGGAAGAGGTGGAGGCGTTGGAAGATACGCTTTGCCGGATGTATGCCCCTAAGCTGGGCATAGGTGAGGACGAGATCCGTGCCCGGTATTTCGATGACACCGACCACTGGCTGAAGGCTGACGAAGCCCTTTCCCTGGGATTTATCGACGGCATTTATGATGCAGACCCTGTTCCGGAGGACAGTACCCCCGAACAGGTTTACCGAATATTCAATAACCGGCTTGAACAGCCACTAAATGACAATCAAATGAATCTGGAAGAAGTAAAGAAACGACCGCGCTTCAAGGATTGCGCGAGCGATGCGGATGTGTTCCGCGTGATGGATTCCTTGGAAGCGGAAGCCGCTAAGGTTCCCAGCCTGACCGAGGAGGTGGAAGAGTTGAAGAAGAAGAACAAGGCTTTCGAGGACAAGGCCAGGGAAGAGGACGAGGCGGCGAAGAAGAAACTGCTGGATGACGCGCAGAATGACGGCCGTATCGATGCGACCACCCGTCCCGTTTATGAGAACCTGCTGAACTCGGACCGTGAGAACGGTGAAAAGGCATTGCAGAGCCTGAAACCGAAGAAAAGAGTGACAACCGACCTGCGTGTGGATCCGGGCAATGAAAGCCCCTGGGACAGACGCATGAATGAAATCAAGAACAAACTTAACAGATAAGAAGAATGGCAATAGTAGTAAAGAACACCAATTACAATGGCGAGGTACTGGAGCAGATCCTTACTCTTGCCGCTACCGGCAATGAGATTGTGGAAAAAGGGCTGATCATGGTCATTCCCGGTGTGGAGAAGAAAATCAGCCTGCCCCGAATGAAATCCGGGAAAATGCTTCAGAAGCGTAAGGAGAACCCTCAGCTGGAAGATTCCAAGGGCAATTTCAATTATGACGAAAAGAGCCTCGATCCGAAAGACTTCATGGCGTTTACCGTGTTCAATCCCCGTGCTTTTGAACAGGTATGGAGAAAGTGGCAGCCGAAAGGCAATCTTGTGTTTGCGGAGCTTCCCCCTGAAGGGCAGAATGCCTTGTTGTCCGAACTGATCAAGCAGGTGAAGTTCGAGTTGGGCGAGCATTATGTCAACGGTGAATACGGCAGTGATGACGACCATCTGATGAACGGTATTCTTACCCAGATGGCGAAAGATACGGAAGTTATTATCGTTTCCGGCAAGCCTTCCACCATGCTGGACAAGCTGAAGGCTGTACGCAAGGCCATACCGAAAGCCATCCGTAACAACCCGAACCTGCGCATCATCATGAGTATAGACGATTTTGATAAGTACGATGATGAACTGACGGAACGCGAGGCCAAGAACGCGAGCGAAACCGATGTGAACAGCAAGCGTTACAAGGGCATTACCATTGAAACACTTGCGGCATGGCCGGATGACCTTATTGTGGCCACCCTTTGTTCTATGGGACCGGACGGCAATTTCTTTGCGGCGGTCAACCTGCAGGATGATGAGGATGTCATCCAGATAGACAAGATTTCCAATGCGAGCGAGTTGTATTTCTTCAAGTTGCTGATGAAGGCTGACACCAATATCGCTTTCGGAGAGGAGACTGTCGTGCTGGATACCCGTGAGGATCCGGTTTTCGCCGTAGAGGAAAAGACCATTTCCATAAGCCCCACCAGTATGACCTTCGAGTCAACCGGCGGCAGCCAGAAGGCGACGGTAACCGCTTCGGGCGAATGGAAGGCGAGTGCGGCCCCTGCCGGTTTCAAAGTGGTGGAGACGGATAAGGATCTGACCGTTACCGCCGACCCGAATACGACACAGCAGGACAAGACCGGAACGATTACCGTAACGCTTGATTCGGATCCGGGAAAGACTGCCAAACTCAGTCTGACTGTAAAGAAGCAGGGAGGAGGTGCGTAATGGCTGTGCTTAAATATCTTGCGGTGCATTGTACCGCCACCCCTGAAGGCAGGGAGGTATCCGGTGACGAAATACGTCACTGGCATACCGACCCGGTATCAAAAGGCGGTCGCGGATGGAAACAGGTCGGATATACCGATATGGTACATCTTGACGGAAAGATAGAGAGGCTTGTGGATAATAATGAGGACTCGAATGTGGATCCGTGGGAAATAACCAACGGTGTTGCCGGTAAAAATTCCGTATCCCGTCATATAGTTTATGTCGGTGGAGTTGAAAGGGATGGGAAAACCCCTAAGGATACCAGGACACCGCAACAGTTAAAGGCAATGGAGGAATATGTGAAGGATTTCCACCGCCGTTTTCCTTCGGTCCGTATTGTGGGGCATAACGAACTGGCGGCAAAGGCCTGCCCCAGTTTTAACGTGCAGGAATGGCTCAGACAGATAGGTATAAACCAATAAATTAAAAAAACAGATGAAACGATTACTTTTATTTTTTGTGCTGACGCTCGGATTTGTGTCAGCCTCTTTTGCCCAGACGGGTACTGCACCCGATGTGGATTATGACAGCATGATTGCGACTTTCGCAGGTTTTGTCGGCGGTATCGTATTGCTGACCGAAGGCATCAAGTCCCTTTTCCCTAAAATGGACGGTCTGGCCACCCAGGTTGTGAGCTGGCTTGTCGGTATTGTTTGTGCGATGTTGCTCTGGTGGCTTGATGCCGGTTTTGTAGCGGATGTGGACTGGTATATCGCCCTTCTTTACGGCTTGGGAACCTCCCTTGTGGCAAACGGTGTGGCCGATACAGGTTTTGTCCAGTGGATAATCGGTCTGATTGTGAAGAAGGACAGTGAGGGATAAGTAATTGTGAGAGGGCAGAGCCATGATGGATAATATAACAACATTTCTTCAATGGCTTGTCCCGGTTCTGGGTACCGCCATCGTATGGCTCACCAACCGCACGTTGCGGAATACCCGGACGGTTAAGGAGGTACATGATACCTACAAGACCATGTATGAAGACCAACAGAAAACATTAATAGAACTGCAGAATGAAAATGGAAACCTTTATCAGGAAGTGTCGCGTCTCAAGCAGGTTGTCCTCCGCGCTTCTGTGTGCCGTTATTGGGCTGTATGCCCTTTGCGCCCAGAGCTGCAGGACACAAAAGGAAACGTCCGTGGAAAAGCGGACCGAAAGCCTGCAGGACAGCCTACTATCCGAAATCCGGGTAGTGAAGCCGGTGACGGTTCCCCCGTCGGAAGTGGGTTTGGAAATACCTGTGGAAAACCTCCTTAAACTCCCGCCTTCCGCTTCCTACACGAAGAGAAGCGGACAGGCCAGCGTGAGTGTTTCCCGGCAAGGGGACACGGTATATATCGATGCCGGCTGCGACAGTCTTCGCATGCTCGTCGAATATTATGAGCGTGAACTGACCAGGATACGCAGTCAGACCGGCATTCGGGAGCAGGAGAATGAGAGCCGTTCGGTCGGTTTTCGGACGGCATTCAAATACGTCTTTTCCGGTTTTCTCGCCGGGATAATCATAACAGTAATCATATACAAAAGAAGAAAATAGAATGGAATTTGCTTATGGACTTGCCGAGGTTCTTCTGGATGATGAACGTATCGGCTATATAGAAAAAGGTTCGTTTGACTTGGGAGGCAAGAAGCCGGAAGTCACGGACATCAATGCCGAACAGGTGCCGGATGCCCCTGTACTGGTCATTCCGCAAAGTAACGGAACCATAGCCCCGACATTCAACATGATCCAGTTGAATTATAAGAACATGAAAAGGCTGTTGGGCGGTGAAATCGTGGAGACCGGGGAGGAACCGAGCAAGAAGGTTGTCGGTTGGAAGGCTCCGACCTCCCTGGTCAGCCTTGAGGGAAAATGGACCATCAAATTTGCATCAGGTCAGGTGCTGAATATTCCACGTGCGATGATCCTTGCCAATCTCGGAGGTAAACTGACCCTGACGGAGACCTCCAAGATTGAATGCGAGTTGCGCGTCATGAAGCCTTTGACGGAAGGCGACTCATCCCCATACGGTATGAGTGACGAGGGGGCACTGGATACGTTGGCCGCAAAGAAAGCCACGGGAAAAGAGACAGCTTCCGTTTCCGGAAACTCAAAATAGCGCCTTATGGACAGGAATATACAGGTGGAGGCATCCGAGGCCCTTATGGATGTGGGTGTCTCCATTCCTTTTTTCGCGTTCCGTTTGCCGTTCAGGGAGAAGCCCCTGTTTTCGGTGCGTCTGGTCATGAAACGTCCCACGCTTCTGAGCCTCATACGCATTTCCCGGATCTATCTGAAGCTCGGGTGTACCTATAAGGATATGAAGAAGTTTGATACGCACCGCCAGTTGGAGTTTATGGCAGAGCACGGAACGAAGATAGCAAAGATGGTTTCGCTTACCGTCTTGCGCGGCAGCGTCAGCGGTTATTTGTTTGCCGACGTGTTGAAGTGGCTGATATTGTGGTTTACCCCATACCGTTATCTGTGGGCCGCGAATCTTCAGTTCATGACGCTTTTGGGGACTAAGCCTTTTATGAATACTATCAGATCGGTAGAGATTGCGAATCCGCTGAAACCGAGACTGAGCCAAAAGGGAAAGGGGAGTTAAGGACTGTCTATGAACATTCCCATAGCCTCTTTGGATATATCTGGCAGATAGCAGCCTCTACCGGGTGGAGTCTGGAATATATTCTTAACGGAGTAAACTATCAGACTTTGCTCGTTATGCTTGCGGATGCCCCGCGTTATGTCCGTAAGAAGGACAGGCCGGAACTGTCGGAAGAAGAACAGATGATACAATATTATCAAAGTCAAATGAAATGAAGCCCGTAGAAATAGAATTCCTGATAAAGAACCTGACGAAGAAATCCCTTGACGAGATTTCTTCAGATGTCGGCCGTGTGGGAAAGGACGGGAAGGAAAGTGCCGGTACGGTTTCCGCGGAGTTCCAGAAGCTGCAGCAGCAGTCCCGGGTACTGAAGGACGTGATATCCGGTCTTGAGGCGAAAGTCTCCGAACTGCGTGCGATGGAAGCGGGCGGTCCGGATATGGACCAGAAGGATAATATCGCATCCATTGAGGCTCTGGAGGCAAAAATAAAGGAACTTCAGCTTCAACTGAAACAGCTTGAGGAAACGGCAGAATCCGTAAAGGTCGTACCTCCTGAAATGCAGCAGGCCAAATCACAGTATAACGGCCTTCACATGAGCATCCAGCAGATAGCCCGTGAGATGCCGTCTCTGGCAATGGGACCGCAGATGTTCTTCCTGGCAATCAGCAACAATCTGCCCGTTTTTACGGACGAGCTTGCCAGAGCCAGGAAGGAATATGACGAGCTGGTCAAGGCGGGCAAGAAAGGAACCCCGGTATGGAAGCAGGTCCTCGGCTCGCTTTTTTCATGGCAGACGGCGCTGACGACGGGTATCATGCTGCTGGTCATGTATGGCGACGAAATCATAGACTGGACGAAGAGCCTGTTCGGTGCCAAGAACGGAGTTGATGCCCTTACCAAAGCCATGCAGGAAAAGAACGAGGTCGAGAAAGAGGCCCATGCGATTTCCATCCGTACCCGTACCGAACTGGACAATACGCTGCGTGAGATAAAGGATTTTACCGGAACAAAGGAACAGGAGAAGGCTAAGGTTGACGAACTGAATCAAAAATACGGTGATGCGTTCGGTACTTATAAGACCTTGTCCGAATGGTATGATGTGCTTATTCAGAAAGGGAATGCCTATGTAAGTTCTCTTTTCATGCAGGCCAAGGCCCAGTCCTATATTCAAAAGGCCGTTGAAGCAGACGAGAAAGCCAACGACATCCGCAGCAAAGGCAAGGAGGAGTACCGCCCGTTTTGGGGAGCCGGAGGCAAGGCTTACATGTTTTTTGGCGGCGGCAACAAGAACCAGTACGGAAGTGACCCGGCAGAGGTCGCATTTGAAAATGCCATAAAGGAGGCGGAAGACCGGAAACAGTTTTACCTGGATCAGGCCGAATGGTTCCAGAAAGAATACTCCCGTATAATCAAGGAATCCGGACTGTCCGATTACAGGCCCATTGTGCCGGATCCGGATAAAAAGGGCAGGAAGGAACATGTGCTCGGCCAGCGACAGCTTGATGACGAGCTGCAGGAGCTGCGCCGCCGGAACGAACAGGAGGATATAAACCTGCTGAAGGACGGTTCGGAAAAGCGCATAGCCCAGATACGTTTGAATTACAGGAATGAGATAGACGAACTGAAGGTGCAGGAGAAGCGGTGGCGGGACGCCCAGAAAGGCAGGCTTACCGGGGAGCAGAGCGCGGCGCTTAAGGACGCATACGCCCTTGCGGATGACAAGATGAAGGCCGGGGTGCGTGAAGTGGAACAGGAAGAGGTCGAAAAAGGACGAAAAAAGCTGAATGCCCTGCTGGACGAATACAGGACGTTTGACCAGAAGCGGCGTGATATTGATGAACGTTACAAGGAAGATATGGATGTTTTCAATTCCGAACTGGCGCGTCTCCAGACGGACGGTTCGGACACATCCGAGGTGGAGGCGTCCATATCGGCCAGGACGGAGCGTTATAAAAGTGAGATAAAATCACTGGAGGGGGATATTCTCCGTTCCTCTGATTTTTATAACAGGCTGTTTGCCGATGCCTCGGAAAAAGGCTATAAGGTTCTGAAAGACTTCTATTCACAGGCCCGGTCCACTCTTGACAACGCCATGATAGCCGGTGACGGTGTAACGCTCTCTGTTCCGGCCAAGGACGGAAACGGAAATTTTGTCAAGAAACAGGTAACCGTTACCGTGGCCGAGTTTGAACGCATGCAGAAGAGGGTCAAGGCAATACAGAAGGACCTGGAAAAAGAAAACCCTTTCAAGGCATTCCAGACTTCGTTCAGCGAACTGATTTCCGCCGTGAAGCAGGACGGTGATGTTTCCGGTGCCTTGAAGAAACTGAATGCAAACGGAAAGGAACTGACTTCCACGATCCGAGGGTGGGGAGATTCTCTCGGCAGCGTGTTCGGAGAGAGGTTTTCCCGCTCCATCGGCGAAATCATGACCCTTGTGGACGGTGTCATGGACATGGGTACCGGTATAGGGGAGCTTTTTTCCGGAAACATAGTCGGTGGTATAAGCGGCATTATCGGCGGTCTTTCCTCTGTCATTTCCATGTTTACGAGCTGGAAGGAGAAGATGGAGGAGATGAAGCGTGAGTGGTATATAGCCGAGATAGAGACGAACCGTGCCATCCGTGAGCGTAATGAGGAATTGGCGGTCAACCGGGACACGATACAGGATATTATCCAGGACCAGGAAACGCTGAACTGGCTTGTGGAGAACGGCTATTCCAAACCGGCCAGCGTTTCTGTCTGGGAAGCCCAGTCCTCAGCCCTTGAGGAGTACAAGAAAAACCTTGACGCGGAGATGAGGGCCAATGATGCCCTGTGGAACAGCCTGCAGAACAGTGATGCCCATTGGGAGTGGGGAAACTCCATGAACGGAGGATCTGTGACACATAGTCTCCGCGGTATGAGCGCCGAGCAGATAGAACTGTATTACAACCAGAACAAACTGTCGGATGCGGCCCGTGACTATTACGAGGCATGGGTGGAAAGCGGCAAGACCATAGACGAACTGAAACAGAAGATAGAGGAGACGTATGCGTCCCTTCAGGAAATGGTCATGGGCACTTCCTTTGACGGATTCCTGGAAAATGTAAAATCCGCTCTTGCCTCTGCCAAAGGCGATGTGAGCAGTTTCGCGGATTTCACGGAGGAAACGATAGCGGAGGCCCTTCTTAACTCCTTCATGTATAAGGACCTTGCAAAGGCCATTGAGCCGCTTTATAACGAATTGTCCGAGCACATGATAGACGGGACGGCTGACAAGACTTATCTGGAAAACTGGAAAAGCCGTTTTCAGCAGGCGATGGAGGCCGCTAATGCCAGACTTGACGAGATTGCAGAAACCACCGGGATAGACATTTATGCGGGTGGTGGAGGCACCACACAGACGGGACGTTCCGGTGGTTTTGAAGCCATGACGCAGGAACAGGGGACCAAACTGGAAGGGCTTTTCACGTCCGGCCAGATTCATTGGGCCTCAATGGACGAGAGCCTGGAGGATGTTTCCGAGAATATGGGCAGTGCGGTTGACAGCCTGAAGCGTATCGAGGAGAATACAGAGTATTGCAGGCATCTGGAAGGGATGTCCGAGGATATAAAGAGGATTGTTCGTGACGGTATAAAAGTAAAGTGATTATGGGAAATATAATGGGAGGACAGGTATATATAAATGATGTGGATATATGGGAAGAGTACGGAGCTTTTCTTTATGAGGAACGTAAGGGCGGGCGTGAGAATCTGAAGTCCCTTCTTGCCCCTTCCAAGGCGAAGAAGAATGTGGCCGTCAGTGCTTCCGAGAATAACGGGGAATCCTATTCCTCAGTACTTCTGGGAACCAGTGAGGCCCGTGACGTCACCCTTCATTTTGCCATATATGCCGATACAAAGGCGGAATTCCTGAAACGTTATTCCGCTTTTCTTTCCATGCTTAAGAAAGGTGATGGGGGTTGGCTCGATTTCCGTTTCCCTTATCTGGAGATGGAGTTGAGGATGTTTTACCTGGAATGCACGGACTATTCCCCTTTGACCTATTTGTGGAAGGAGGGGAAGCAGGCTTCGCATTTCAAGATAAAGTTCCGGGAGCCTGTCCCTACTTTCTAACGGTGTTCTAATGATATTATAATAACAGTAAATATTGACGTTATGAGGATTGAAAAAGATAAGATCAAGCATTTTTCCGTATGCTTTCTGGTCTCTTTGGCCGGAGGGATTTATGGTGTTCTTTTTGCGGCGGGCCTTTCTTTCGGTAAGGAAGAGGGAGACCGTATGGCTCAGGGCAACCATTGGTGCTGGTATGACTTGTTGGCCGATACGCTTGGAGTCTGTTTCGGTTATGGTTTGAACTTTTTAATACGTGAATTGTGCTTCTGACATTATATGACAGCAATAAGGAAAAGAAGGCAGTTCTGGCACCGTCTGACAGCAGCGTGCAGGACAAGGCATTGCAGAGCGACAACGTTTTGTCCCTCTCTTTCTCCCATTATGACTGCATAGTCCTTGAAGTGAACGATTATGTCGAGTTCCTTGGGGAGCGCTATTGGGTTGCTGAGCGTTACTGTCCGAAACAGAAGTCTGCCAGGGAATGGGTGTACGATGTGAAGCTGTACGGAATAGAAAGCCTGATAAAGCGTTTCCTCGTAATTAAGAGTACGGACGGCGACAATGATGTGGAGTTCACCCTAACCGCCCCTGCCTCCGAACAGGTGGCGCTTATCGTGCGTGCCATCAATGACGGCATGGGTACGTCGGACTGGAAGGTCGGTACGGTGGTCGCGACAGAAAACCTTGTGGTGGATTATGAGGGAACCTATTGCGACGAGGGGTTGAAAAAGGTTGCGGAACTTGCAGAGACGGAATACTGGATTGAAGGCACTACTGTCAATGTCTGCCGTTGCGAGCACGGCGAGGAGCTTACCCTGGCCTATGGCCGCGGAATTACCGGACTGGAAAGGGGCACGGCTGACAATGTGAAGTTTTATACCCGTCTTTTCCCTTTGGGGAGCACCCGGAACATTGATCCGGACAAATACGGGCACAGCCGCCTGCAGCTTCCTTCCGGCAAGAAATATGTCGATATAAACACGGACAAATACGGCATTATACACCATTATGAGAGTGCCGCATTTGAGAAGATATTTCCCCGCCGTATCGGTACGGTCAGTTCGGTACGCAGCCGTGAGGTAAAGGATGAGAATGGGAAACCTTATACAATCTATTACTTTACGGACAATACGCAGACCTTTGATCCGAACGATTATGAGCTTCCCGGAAAGACCAAGACGGTTTCATTCCAGGACGGCGAACTTGACGGACGTGACTTCGAGGTCAATTACGACAGCCGTACACGTGAGTTCGAGATTATTACCACATGGCCTTATTCAGATGATACGCAGGTCCCGGGTGGTCTGTTGGTTCCGAAGCCTGGAGACCATTATATCCTTTGGAACATACGCATGCCGGATGAATATTATGCCCTGGCCGAGCAGGAATATGAACAGGCCGTTTCTGAATATAACAGGAAACATGGCATAGACACGTCCGTATATAAATGCCCGACAGATCATGTCTATGTGGAGGATCATGACCTTGCTTTTTCAATCGGCCTTCGTGTCCGTCTTGAAAGTCCGGAGTTTTTCCCGGAGTCAGGCTACCGCAGCAGTCGCATTACGAAAATAACCCGTAAGGTAACCCTTCCTTCGCAGATGGATCTGGAAATAAGCGATGCCGTTTCTGTGGGAACGATGGAGAAGATGGAGGACAGCATTACCGGCGTAAAGAACTATACGAAGGTTGCTGTGGGCAATTTCCCTGATGTAATACGGAGTTGGGACAATACCTATCCGACTGACAGCAATGTGTTTTCAGCCCGTAGAGCACTAAAGGAATCTATCAGCAAGCAGCACCAGGATACGGCAAAGGAAAAGATAACCTTTCTGAAGGGAATCGACCTGGGCACGTTCAAGTCCGGGGAATCCGGCGGTTCGGTGGACGAAGAAGGCAATGCGGAATTCCTTACCGCTGTTATCCGGGATTTGGTCAGGTCCACGAAATTCGTTGACGGAATGACAGGGGAAGGACTCCAGTTGTGGATAGACAGGATTACCGGACTGACAAACCTTACCATAGACAAGGCTACCATCAGGCAGTCCCTTGTGGCCCTGGAACTGCTTATCGAGAAAGTCAGAAGCGTAGGCGGGCAGCTTGTCGTATCGGCGGCTAATGGAAAGATAAAGAATGTGGTCCGTCAGGGTAACGACTACAGGATTACATTCGAGCAGGAAAACATGTTTGTGGCTCATGACCTCATGCGGTGCGCCTACCGTTCCGGTGGTGCGGTATTGTCCTACTGGGTGGAAGTGGCTTCTTCCGATGCCGGTGGTGTTACGGTACCTGTCAGTGAATATGCTGGTGTTGTTCCGAAAGCGGGCGATGACTGCGTATTGATGGGAAATACGGAAAACAAGCTGCGCCAGAATCTTATATCCATATCCGCTACCGAGGACGGCCAGCCCCGTCTGGATATTCTGGACGGAGTGAGTGCCAAGAACTTCAACGGATGCCTTCGTGCACGGCTTGGAAGCCTTGACGGGATAAAGGACAGCAAGTTCCCGGCATCCCTGCAGCCTAAAGGGTATGGTCTTTATTCGGACAACGTGTTTCTGAAGGGCACGTTTGTTCTGATGACCGGTGAGGATATACTGACACGTTTCTCCATAACGGAGGGTAAGATAACCTCTGCGGTGGAAGGCTTGCGTAATGAAGTCCGGGAGGAGCAGAGCTATTTCGACAACACCTCGTTTGCTGAGGGCATGGAAAAATGGGTTACGGAACATAAGGCCACTTTCCTGACATTCGGTGGCAAGTGGGTCTGGGCAAACGGAGGCCCGCTTTCTTCCAAGCATGATGGGAACGTGGAGGTACGGAATGACGGAAAGAAGCCATACGTGTATATCCGTGGCAGTTATATCATGCAGCGTAATGAGGATTTCCGCATGATACCCGATTACAAGGAGACAAACAGCGAAGGTCTGCGTGTTCCCGGAGTTGTTTATCTTTCCTTCAGATACAAGGTGGTCCAGGCCGGACGTCTCCGTATCGATTTTGTTGATGCGGACAACTCCGGATTCGAGAACTTCAACATGTTCACATACGACGGGGAACTCCCGGTATCCGGTGGGGAGAAAGTTTTCAATCTGGAAGGGCTTTGGAACGGTACAGGGGATTTCAAGCTCTCTTTTACCGGAATCATCCAAATATCCCTTTTGGTGTTCTCCACTGACCGGGCGGATGCTTTGGCTTATAAATACAAGACCTTGTTTGAACAGTCTGACAAGCTGGTAAAGATAGCTGCGGCCAATTTCGATAAGGACGGAAACATTCTTGAAGCCTCGCAGATTGTCACGAAGGCAGATATGAACGTTGTCGCTTCCGGGCTTTTTGACGAGAACGGGCATCTTGTGTCCGGAGCCGGTCTGATAACCAAAAAGGATGTGTCCGGGCTTTTTGCGGTGGATAAGGACGGAACATTGAAGTCGTTTATCGGGGCCAGTACAAGCGGTGTGAAGATAAAGGCGGACAGTATCAGCCTGGAAGGTCTTGTGACGGCAAACAGCCATTTTAAAATCAAGGAGGACGGGTCTTTCGAGGCCAATGCCGGAAGGCTTGGCGGATTTGAGATAAGCAACGGACGCATAGGCTCTATAGCTTCGGCAGGCGGTAGTGGAGGAGGTCTTGCCATATATGACGACTTTATCCGGGTAGGTTCTACCAGCGGTTATGTCATGTTCGGGGATGATGTGATACCGGTATCTGCAGGCGGAGCTTTTACGGCTGCAGGCCGTATTGTCAACAAGCATCCGAATGCGATGGGAGGATACGGCTTTGACCAGGCCAATTACGGACTGTTTATAAATGTCAGTGGAGGGACAAAGAATTACGGAATCTATTCCGATGCTTCTCTGTTGGCCCCTGCGTTTATCAACACGAAGGCCAGGTTGCTGACATTCGGCAGCGGAAACTATACGGTTGACTTTTCACAGCATAATATCATCCTGTTGTATTATAATCAACCGGGTTACGACAGGGTCGAGGTTACATTGCCGACGGAGTATTCCGTGGCGCGTCAGTTTGGATTGAATTCCATTCCGTCGGATTTTGCGGCGACTGTGACTTTCAGGGTGAGACCCGGTTCAAAGAATATTATCCTGAAGGGAATTTACGACCACAATGAAAATATAGTCAATTACGAGATGGCTTCCGGAGATTCCGTCGTGGTGTTGATAACCAAGGCTGACGGGTTCCGTTATCAGATATTGAATCATTCAAGATAAGAGAAACAATGATAAGACTGAATTTTAAGGAATTTGAGATTTATGCCGGAGTATCCAAGGATAGACGGCAGAAAGGGGATGCGCGGGAGACCTTTGCGGATGTCCTGTACACGAAAGGTTGCGGTGTCCGTTCCGGCTCTCTTGCCATGCGCATCTACGAGAGCGACGGAGAAATCGAGTTTGACGAGCAGGATGTGGACTTCATGCTTGCTATAGCCATGCAGCATTGCAACCCGGCATTTATAGACGGCTTACAGGAACAGGTAGAACGTGGTAAAAATAATGACAACGATAAAAAGGAGTAGATTATGGCATTATCAGAAGAAGACTTGAAGCAGATAATGGATGCGGTTGCCGGGCAGTCGCAGGGTGTGGAGGATCTGGAAACCGTATCCTCCCTTTCAGGAGTGAAATCGCTTCCGGGAATGAAAGAGGACAGACTTGTCTCAGTCCCTATAAGCCTGTTGCAGAAACCCGCAACGGATGCCGCGGCAAAGGCAGAGGCTGCCGCATCCAAGGCAGAATCGGCAGCAGCTTCCGCAGAGGAGGCGAAGAGTGCCGCGAATTCCGCTGCGGATACAGCCGGCAAGTCCGCATCCAGGGCAAATGAGGCTGCAGCAGCAGCGGAAAAGGTATCCGGGCAGTATGGCATGGCATTGGATGGTGCCACCGCCAGGTTTGCACGTTTTGTGGATGACGCCCATATAACCCAGGCAAGCTATATGGGCAATGACGGTACCGTCGTGTTTGTCAAGAGCCGGAAAGTGTTCGCATATCTTGTCGGCAGCATGACCTCAGCCGTATTTTACAATGACTGGAACACCGCGGATATTTACATGGACGGACCCAGGGCTGCGATTCTGAAAGACAAGACTTATCTCTGTGACGAGGTATTGTATGTTTGGAGCGCAGGAGAGGGAACCCTTGTAAAATCAAGTGGTGGCGGTTCCGGCAGCGGTTTTTATAACGTTACGTTGCTGCACCCGTTGGGAAGCGGGTATTATACAAAGGAGACCGCCGTGGCCGCTTTGGTGAATGCCGACATAGATGACGCGGACAAGCCGGGAACGATAATCACATTCGAGGTGTCCGCAGGCAGATGGGAGGACTACCGTTTCGGGGGTACAGGTACGGAGAACTGGCTGGAGCCTTCGGCATGGGAACGCTTCGGGGGAGGTGACGCCATCAAGAAAGTCAGGGTAACGAAAGGAACTTCTTCGGAAGAACTTGTTCCGGACGGACAGGGGGTGGTTGATCTGGATATACCTGTAGTTGAAGTGGACCAGTCGGTGAACGAGAACTCGACCAATCCGGTGAGCGGCAAGGGTGTTTCCGCGGAACTGAAACGATTCGGAAGCACCTATGGCACTGCCCTCCAACTGAACGAGATAGGGGAGGGGGACGACAAGGCCTATTCCGTTTCCCTGCTGAATGAACAGGGAGATGTCATCAGCACCACGGACCAGTTTACGGGTGGCGGTGGCGGCGGTTCGGTATCGGCAACCAAAGTGGTTCTCACCCGTATTACCCCGAACCGTACTGTCAAGAAGGGGGACAAGGTGGAGCTGGTATATAAGTACGACCAGATAGACACCACGACCGGCGAAAGTACCGGTAATCCCGGACGTGTCACTGTCACGATAACCCAGGGTGCCAATACCAGCACGTTTACAGGTAATGTGTCCGCAGGCAGCACGAACACGGTTGATGTTACGTCCTACATGGGCATAGGTACGAATACCGTGCGTGTACGCGTGGAAGTGGGCGAGGGGGCTGAGATGCAGGTGTCTCAGATTACCTGGAGCATCAATGTGGTGCAGCTTACCCTGACCAGTTCCTTCAATATTGCGACGGCCATAAACAAAGGACAGCGCGTGACTGTACCATACGCCCTTACCGGCGCGGGTAACAAGACTTTGCGCTGTTATGTGGACGGCGAGGACACGGAAGACCGCAGCATCACCACCTCAACGGCCAACGGCTCTTTCAGTATAGACACTTCGGGAATGGGACATGGTACCCATTCCGTCCAGCTGGTGGTGGAACTGGAACTTGCCGACGAAGCGGTCATCAAATCGAACAGCATCTATTTCGGGATAGGTATCCGGGAAGTGGGGAATACGTCTCCGGTATTCGCATCCCGTTTCGACTATGCAGACGGGACTGTCATCGAGAGCGGGAATGTCCCTTACATACAGACCCGCCAGTTTGACAATTATACGCTTATCTATACGGTCTACAATCCGAGGGAGACACCCACTCAGGTTGATGTGTATGTCGGAAGCAGGCTCGCCTCTTCCTCGAAAGTGGCATTTGTCACGCAGAATCTTGTCTTGCGTGCGGAAAATTATGGTGCGGAAGAGTGCCGGCTTGTATGCGGCCGGTCAGAATACCCGTTCCGTATTCTGACGGAGAAGAGCGATTTGAACATATCCGAACCGACGGACGGGATGGTGCTTAAACTTTCCGCACAGGGGAGAAGCAACAGCGACGTGAACCGCGAAGAATGGAGTTATAACGGCATTCAAACCGTGTTCGAAGGTTTCAAATGGGGCGGTGACGGCTGGACGGGTGAATCCTTACGCATGAATGACCGGGCACACGCTACAGTACAGTACCGTCCCTTGCAGCAGCCTGACCAGAACGTGACGAATGCCTTTGCCTTTGTCGTGAAATACAGGGTTTCCGAGGTTGTGGATGAAGAGGCCGAGCTTATCCGTTGTGTGGATTCTGACGGCACCGGTTTTGTCGTCACCTCGCAGGAAGCCCGCATGACCACGAGGGGAAACAGTACACTCTCGATGAAGATGGCGGCGGGCGAGACGTACGAGGTCGCTTTCGTCAGTTTTCCGAAAAGTACGGACGGCTCTTCCGAATACGAGAAGCTGAACACGGAAATGGTCTATCTGTATATCAACGGCATCATGTCCGGTTCCGTGCAGCGCAGCACATCCGACAGCATCTATCAGGCTTCCCCGGCCTATATAGAAATGGGGGCTGAAGGCGCCACGCTGGACGTGTATCTTCTTAGGGCATATACCGGCTATCTGAGCGACTCGCAGGTGCTGGACTGCTATATGGTTGACCAGGACTCTGCGGACGGCATGATGGGATTATATGAAAGCAACAACGTGATAGACGAGAACGGGAACGTGACGGTTGACAGTGTGCCGGACGGTATGCGCTACATCATTATTACAGGGCAGGAGGACAACGGAGTCCCTACCGTCCTTCAGGCGGCTGTCAACAACGACAAGGATCCGAAGTATGACGTGGACGAGATGCTCTGCGTGGTGAAAGGGAAGCAGGAACTGAACTTCAAGCTGGTCGGCGGCTGCATCCGATTGCAGGGTACATCCTCCCTTGCCTATCCGATAAAGAACTACCGTATCTATATGAAGAACGCCTCCAAGGTGGAGGGGCAGCTTTATCTGGGATGCAACGAACAGGGCATCGGCGGGGCTTTGCAGGAAAAGGCGAAGTATTCCTTCCGTCCGGCGGGTGGAGGTCAGAAACAGGCCGCTCCTGTTGACTGTTTCTGTCTGAAGGCCGATTTTGCCGAATCATCGTCCTCACATAATACCGGTATGGCAAAACTGGTGCAGAACGTACTGACGGAAGCCGGGGAACTGACACCGGCGCAGCGGCACGTTTCGGAAGAATACCAGTATGATGTCCGCACCACGATTGACGGCGAGCCATGCTACCTGTTTTATCGCGGTACTTTGGACGAGACCCCGCAGTTCCTGGGCAAGTTCAACTTCAACAACGACAAGAGTACGGAGGACGTGTTCGGTTTTCTGGACATACCGGGCTATCATGACCAAGCATGGGTTACGGACAAGTTCGGAGGGGCGAATCCGACCGAGTGCTGGGAGTTCCTGAACAACGACTACCCGATGGGCATGTTCCTTGATGACGACTTCGACACGAAAGGGGAGGACGGCAAACCGAACTGGCTGAAGGTGTTCGAGGCAAGATTCCCGGACGATGACGACATCAACGGGGAATACGAGGCGGGAACCCGCAAGCCGAAATACCTTGAGCCGCTTGTAAAATGGGTAAAGAGCACGCAGAACGACGGTGTGAAGTTCAAGGCGGAACTCGCGGACTGGTTCGATGTGGACTACCTGTGCGACTACTATATGTTTACCGATATAATGGGCTGCGTGGACCAGCGAGTGAAGAACATGATGATGGCCTTCTGGTATGACCCGGAAAAGGACAGGATGCTTGCCTACATGATTTTCTATGACTGTGATACCATCCTTGGCGTGCGTAACGACGGGCGTCTGAAGTACGGCTGGGACATCGACGAGAACACCATTGATCCGGAACTGTCAACGGAGGACAAGACGGTATATGCCTATGCCGGCCACGACAGCGTACTCTGGAAGAACCTTCGTGAACAGTTCCCGGACGAACTCATGGCGGCTTATAAACGAATCAGGGAACGTATGAGTAACAGTACCATTTTCTCCATGTTCGACGACGAGCAGTCCTCCAAGTTCTGCGAGCGCATATACAACCTTGATGCGCTGAACAAATATGTCGAACCGAAAACCATAGGTGTGGAGGTAAACAAGGACGGGGAGGTTACCCTCGTGAAATATTCTTACCTTGAAGCCATGCAGGGAAACCGCAAGGCGCACCGCCACTGGTGGGTTACGAACCGCATGGGCCTGTTCGATGCGCGTTACAGTACCGGGCAATATACTTCCACCGACATATCGTTCAAGGGGAACAGTGCAGCAGGTGCTACGGTCAAGGCAACCCCGGCACGTGACTTCTATTTCGAGTTCAGACGCGAGGGCGAGACAATGGTCCATGAAGCTGTAGGGAAAGATACGGAGTGGAGCTACACCTACGGACAGACCGCCAACATCGGAACCATCTTCCACCTCTTTGGAGGCGAGTGGATGAAGAAGCTGGACCTGTCCGGCTGGGGCGGCTTTACGGATATGAGCCTTCCGGCCATTCCGGTTCTGGAAGAGCTTGTTTTGGGCTGCAGTGCCAAGACCTATGCGCTTACCGAGCTTGTCCTTGGAACGAAACTGCCCATGATGCGCAGGCTTGAGGTCGTGAACTATGTGAACCTTCCTTCCCTGGATGTTTCCGGGTGTAATCGTCTGGAGGAGGTCAACGCTTCCGGCTGCACGAAACTTGCCACCATCGCATTTGCCGAAGGTGCCGCGCTGAACCGTCTGCATCTGCCTGAGAATTTCCAGACGCTTGTCCTGCGCTCCATGCAGTATATCAGTTGGGAGAATATTGTCTTTGACGGCAAGAAGAACCTGACCGGTCTGTGGGTGGAGAACTGTGCCCTCATTGACGGGAAGAAGGTATTTGACGAACTGTTCGCCCTGAAAGGCTCCCTGAAGTATGTCCGTATAACGGGTCTGGAACTCGAAGGCGACGGCAGCGACCTGAAGAAGTGGTACGATGCGGGGCTTGGAGGTATAGACGCTTCCGGGAACACGACAAACAATCGTTGCAAACTCGTGGGAACATACCGCCTGACGAAGTATCTGGAAGAAGAAATATACGAAAGATACGCCACCCGTTTTGACGAACTGAACATCCGCCAACCTGAATACACCATGGTAGAGTTCGATGACAACGTATCGGATGATGCGAACATATCCAATACTGACAATGAAACGGGCTATAAGTACGGCAATACCTATGTTCCGAGCGCCCATCTTTCGGTCATATTCGGCAGACGCCACCGGGTGCTTGCCAAGCTGACGAAGAAGCCTACAAGCCGTAAGGAAACTATTGCCGGGCAGGAGGTTGATGTGAACAACACGGACGGGGAAATGACCTATTATCCGCTGCATGACGAAAATTCCAATTATTATGCCGATGCGGAATCCATGAATGACTGTACCGTGGCCAAACTGGACGGAAGCGAGGGAGAGTGGATGATGTACGAGCCGTTTTTCTGGAGTAAGGGAATCAATGACTATCTGGTCGGGAAACATTACAGTTGCTACAGTTCCAACGGTCCGGATGAGATGCCGTCTGTTCCTGATGCCACTGTCATGTCTCTTGAGGATATAAAGGGAACATCCGGAGGGTATCAGGAAAAAGTCAAGATTATGACAGGAAAACCGAGCCTTGAGGCTTCCTACAGTTCCGACAACAATTATTCCGTGTGCAGGGTTTCCGTTTTGGGATATAAGCGCGTGCGTTTCCCGAGTGTTCCCGGAACCAGCATGGTAGGTTCCGTTTTCGTTGACAAATCCGGGGCTGTTGTCGGTTCCGTTGTCGTTCCTACTTTGAGCTGCCGTTTTGAAGCTGGGATGTATCTCATTTCCGAGGTTCCTGCGGATGCGGAGTTCCTTTATTTTTCTATATTGAACACGGCAGAATTTGACTGTGTTGTATTGGGCAAAAGCGATAAGATAGAGGATATGGAACCGGACTGGGTCCCGAATGATGAGCATCTTTGCGCTGTGGTGGGCAGTTCCGTAGTAGGCAGCAAGTTGCGCGCCTGCATAACCGGAGGTTCAACGGCGGCCAGCCTGAACTGGAATGATTTCCATTATTACAGTCAGCAGAGAGGGATGCAGCAGATTGATGCCTTGATGCATTCCCGTATTGCCAATCTTTTCTATGCCCGTTACGGGCGTAGGGACAGCCAGGAACAGTGCGGTACCGGACAGCATACGAATGTGCGTGTTACAGGAGGGACTGCCGGATATGGTATGCAGGATACCATCGGTTATGACGAGGCTTATGAAATAGACAACAAGATAACCAACTCCATGATAGAAGGCCTTGTGCACCAGTTTGCCTGGTATAAGGTGCAGGACGAATACGGCAAGGCGAAGGTGATCCAGGTAAATAACATCTGCTGTCTGGGATACGAGGATATTTACGGGAACAAATATGACATGATGGACGGGGTTGATGTCCCCAATGATACCGGGAACCTGTACAAGTGGCGTATATGGATGCCGGACGGCAGTATCCGTATGGTTCAGGGTATGAAGAACAGCGACTGGTGGATAACCGGGGTTTATCATGGCAAGTATATGGATGTCGTTCCGGTCGGAACGGTAAACGGTTCCTCATCGACATATTACGCGGATAAATATTGGGTATCCGGTTCTACCCGCCGTGTGGTTTATCGTGGGTACTACTATGCGAATGCGTATGGCGGTGTGTCGTATGCGAATGCGAGTAACGATTCATCGTATTCGGATACGAATCGCGGTTCCCGTCTGGCCTTCCGCGGCAAAATCGTGATGGCGGAGAGCGTGGAAGCGTTCAAATCGTTGTCCGAGATTGCATGAGCGAAAAACGGGAGCGAAGCGACAAAGCGTGAAAACGTGATGGCGTTTTGCCCGTTTTTGAGGAAATTTTCATTAAAAACGGGCGTAAGCCCGTCGAAAATATTTTTTAAAAATGAAAAGTAATACCTTTGTAATTAGAAAGGTGGAGTTCCCTTGGAGCCGTGTGGTTTATCGTGGGTACAACAATGCGAATGCGAATGGCGGTGTGTCGAATGCGAATGCGAATAACGATTCATCGAATTCGGATACGAATCGCGGTTCCCGTCTGAACAACAATCTGAGGAAATTAAAATCGGTGTACGATACCGGGGACTTGTCCCCACCATTGAGCCGAGGGGAACGAGCCCCAGTAACAGCATCCGAAAGGGTGGAAAACTGAAAAAGCAAACGGAGGGTGGAGTTTGGTAGGTTTCCTTATTGGATTCTCGAAGAAGTCAGGCCCGGAGATTGAAGGCCTAAGGGCTGTAATAAAAAATGATATGCGCAGGGAAGGTTATTTGATAGAGGAGATTGTGGAGCCGTCAAACATGGAGGCTGCATTCCGCCAGGTACTCCGGGGAACCAAAAGGAAACGGAGCCGTCAGGGGCGTATCATGCTTGCGCATAAGGAGGAGGTGCTGGAGGAGCTGAGTTCTCGTATTTCGGACGGCACGTTCCGCGTGAAGGATTATCACGAGAAAATTATCATGGAAGGCGGCAAGCTGCGTCGTATCCAGGTTCTTTCCCTGAAGGACAGGATAGCCGTCCATGCCATCATGTCGGTGGTCGATGAGCATCTGAAGAAACGCTTCATCCGCACCACTTCTGCCAGTATTAAGAATCGCGGTATGCACGACCTCCTGGCATACATACGCGATGACATGAAGAAAGATCCGGAAGGAACACGGTACTGTTACAAGTTCGACATCTCAAAATTCTATGAGAGCGTCCGGCAGGATTTTGTCATGTACTGTGTGAACCGGGTATTCAAGGACAAGAAGCTCATCGCCATGCTGGACGGCTTTGTCCGTATGATGCCGGAAGGTATCAGTATCGGCTTGAGAAGTTCGCAGGGGTTGGGTAACCTGCTTTTGTCTGTATTTTTAGACCATTATTTGAAGGATAAGTGCGGTATCCGTCATTTCTACCGCTATTGTGATGACGGTGTCGTGCTTGGTAAAACGAAAGCGGAATTGTGGAAGATTCGTGATGTGATCCACGGTAGGATAAACTCCATCGGGCTTTCCGTTAAGCCCAATGAGAGGGTATTCCCGGTGGATGAGGGCATTGATTTTCTCGGATATGTCATCCGTCCGGATTATGTCCGGCTCAGAAAGCGTATCAAACAGAAGTTCGCCCGAAAAATGCACGAGGTAAAGTCGAGAAAAAGACGGCGTGAACTGGTCGTTGCCTTTTATGGTATGGCAAAACACGCCGATTGTAATATGTTGTTTAAAAAATTAACAGGCAAAGAAATGAAATCATTTAAAGATTTGAATGTCGCTTACAAGCCCGAAGATGGCAAGAAGCGTTTTCCGGGTACGGTGGTAAGTATCCGGGAGTTGGTAAACCTTCCTATCATAGTCAAGGACTTTGAAATGGGAATCAAGACGGAACAGGGGGAGGACCGTTGTATCGTGGCCATAGAGCAGAACGGGGAGCCTAAAAAGTTCTTTACCAACAGTGAGGAGATGAAGAACATCCTCAGACAGATAGAAGAAATACCCGACGGCTTTCCGTTTGAGACCACCATCAGGACAGAAACTTTCGGGAAAGGTAGAACCAAATATGTATTCAGTTGAAATGAAACGAGTGGAAGGAAGTGCCGGTGTAAGGCTGCTTGAATGTACGAATCCGGTAAAGAACAAGTGGCGTGTACGCTGGGACGTGAAAGAACGTGAGGACGGTTCCGCATCCTACATGGAATCGGAATTCAATGGGAGGCCGTCTGCGGAGTCTGTCCGTAAAATGATTATGGACTGGTGCAATTCTGTTACAAGCAGCCGTATTCTGTCAGGTTTTGAGTATGGCGGTCATCTGGTGTGGCTGTCCGGGGAGAACCAGCAGAACTACAAGTCGGCCTATGACTTGGCTGTCCGTACAAACGGGGACAATCTCCCGGTAACATTCAAGTTCGGGGATGATGACAACCCTTATTACCAGGAGTTCACTGATATAACCGGTCTGGAGGATTTTTATATCCGTATGACAAGGCATATCCAGAACGCCCTGTATGATGGCTGGAAAATGAAAGATAGTTTGGATATGGATCTGTATAGGTTGTAATTGATTTCCTTTCGGGGGAAGGAATAAAAAAAGCCCCCGGCCTGTTAAAAGTAACGCCAATCACTTTGTAACATTACGCAGAACCGCGCAACCGGGGGCAAGTACCCTCTGTTACGGTTCTGCTTTTTTATGTTACAAAAATGATTGGCGTTGCAAAGATACAATAAAATTATATATATGACATTATTCGAGATATTAAACCTAAACAAGGAACTATTGGAGCTTTTGGCCGAAATGGGTTCCAAGCCGGATGACTACAAGTATATCAGTCTGTATAAAGAGTATGAGAAGATGCGCAATACCGGCGACAAAGTAACCTATTGTGTTACCGTCCTTTCTGCCAGGCATGGTGTCTGTGAACGTAAGGTGTACGAGATTATCGGACGTTTTAAAAAGAAGTGTATGCATCACGCAGTATGAGTGTGCTATTTTTTTTGTTTTCATGGGTGAATAAGAAGAACTTTGCGCCTGAATTATGAACACAACCATTATATAACACGCTCAAAAGACTATAACAATGGAAAAGACTTACTCCCAGGCCCCGCTTCCTTTCGTGGGTCAGAAACGCATGTTCGCATCGGAATTCAGGAAGGTTCTGAAGCGTTTCAGTGACAAGACTGTTTTCATCGACCTGTTCGGCGGTTCCGGCCTGCTGTCGCATATCACCAAACGGGAACGGCCGGATGCCACTGTAATCTACAATGACCACGACAACTATCGTGAACGTTTGGGGAATATTCATCGTACCAATGAACTGCTGGAGGACCTGCGTGAGATAGCCAAAGGTTATCCCCGGCATAAAAAAATCACAGGCAGTATGCGCGATGTGTTTTTAGAGCGCATACTTCAGGACGAGCAAAACGGTTTTGTGGATTATCTTACCCTTTCATCATCCCTTCTTTTCTCCATGAAGTATGTTCTGAACTTTGAAGAATTGAAGAAGCAGAACCTTTATAACAAGCTGCGCCAAAACGATTACAGCTGTGACGGTTATCTTGACGGTCTGGAAGTGGTCTGTTGTGACTATAAGGAACTTGCGGATAAGTACAATGCCGATACGGATGTTGTCTTTCTGGTTGATCCGCCCTACATGGCAACGGATATCAGTACATACAAAATGGACTGGAGGCTGCAGGATTACCTGGATGTACTGCTTGTCCTAAGCGGGCATCCGTTTGTCTATTTCACTTCCGGAAAATCACCCATACTGGATTTCTGTGAGTGGATGGAGCAACATCCTGGTATAGGCAATCCTTTCAGGGGGACATGCAAGTCCACACTTACGGCACGAATGAACTACAACTCGTCCTATACGGATATCATGCTTTACAAAGGGACTGCAGAAGCAGCTTAAGAACGTCCTTATATACCATCATATACATTTTACCACCTTGAATTCATCTTAGAGGACACTCCGGATGTGATATCCTGAGTGTCCGTTCTCTTTTTATTGTATATCGCAACGCAATTGCGATGAACCGCCGTACCTTGCTTCCCGAAAGCATATCATTATAATTAAAACAGACAGTTATGTTGAATAAAAGCAGTGCATTACCGGGAACAGCCCGGTTAAAGGCGATCCTGGAAGATCCGGATACGATTCTACAAATTGAAAACCCTACCGAGAAGATGCAACTGGCCGCAGTACAGAAAAAGCCGGAACTCATTGGGCATCTTCCTTTTGCCACAGAAAAGGTACAGCTCTCGGCTGTCATCACCTCTGCGGAAAGCATCTTCCTGATACACAACCCTTCACCGACAGCCTGTTTCGTCGCTATGGAAGGGATATTGGGACTAAGTCTTTTCCCCGGCCGGACAGTACTGGAAGCGGCAAAAGAACTGGTGCTGCAGATGCAGAAAGACAAAGCCGGGGAAAGGTCGAGTACAGCAGCCATTGAAAAATTCATGAAAGAAGTCGAACCTTTTAAAAACTGACACATATATGCCTACCGTTTTAGAACGACTGGCCGCCCTTTTCAGCCGGGATATGAGGGCGGTTCTCCGAAATCCCCGCGCCATCAGCATGATTGAAAACCCTTCCGAGCGTGTCCAGATGGCGGCAATACGAAGGGACAGAAGTGTTATCTGCTTCATAGACAAGCCTGCGGAAAAGGTACAGCTTGCCGCAATCAAGGGAGCCCCGCATAATATCCATTTCATTGCCACACCCAGTGAAAAAGTGCAGCTTACCGTCATACGCAACAGGCCTGTCTATATCGGTTTCATTTCTTCCCCTACGGAAAAGGCCCAGATAATGGCCGTGGAAAGAAAACCGGAATGCATCTCCCTGATAAAAAAGCCTGCGGAAAAAGTACAGTTAATGGCCGTATTGAGAAATCCTCAATACATCGCTTCCATCAAGGAACCTGCAGAGAAGGTACAATTGGCGGCCGTACAGAAAGCTCCGGAGTATATCCGGTATATTGAAGAGCCGACAAAGAAAGTACAACATATGGCCGTACAAGGAGATCCGGGAGTATTTCGGTATATCAAATCCCCTTCCGAGACAGTACAGCTGGCCGCAGTACAAGCCAGGGGAGAAAATATCGGTTATGTATCCGCACCTTCGGAAATCATGCAGTTTGCTGCAGTCAGGGAGAATCCCGGTAATGTCCGGTTCATTGAAGAACCGGCGGAGAAAGTACAGCTTTTTGTTCTGCATACTGACAGAAAAGCCGCACAGCTCATCCGGCATCCTTCAGAAGAGGTGAAAAGACAGGCAGAGGAGATGTACGGTGTCAAACTGGAAGGTGTTGCTGAGATAAAAAACGAAACGGAAACAGAAGCAGGAACTGCAACATCGAAGGACAAGGACAATGCCGATGCAAATGAAAACGCTTCTGCCGGGAAGAAAAGCAGGGAGACGCAAAAGCCGTCCGCCAAAACCGTAAAGGCCGCCACCGAAAAACTGGACGGGGAGATAAAGGACATCAATATGGAATATGACAAAGCCGTCCGGGAGATCCGGCAGAAAGAAGATGCCGGTTCCCGTCAGTCCGCGCTTCGGAGTGCCGGAGCAAACAGGGACAGACAGCTTGCTAAAGCCGTCGGGCAATTCAGTGAGTCGTCAACTTCCGGAAAGAAAGGGTACGATATGGAAAACATCATCAAGGATTTGCGCAAGGAAGGTGTCAAGGTGGAGAATATGCAGGCTACGGAATGGAATGCCCTGCTCAAAGGCAAGAGTATAAGTTCTTCCGCCGGTTCCACCACCCGGAAGGCCGCGACAAAAAGCCGTGCGTTGATGCTTTCGAAAACGCCGGTGGGATATACGCTCAAAGCCATAGGTACGACCAACCGGATGAGCCGGCAGGCCAGTGCCGATATGTAGAAGTTGCGTTCGTAATCTAATAGTATTACTTGTTTACTTATTTACTTTAATTTTATTTGAAGTAAATAAGTAAACAAGTTTTTCTTTCCGGATAAATCATATTGTCGTACTAACCGATAGTTAAGCTGATGGAAAATACATCTGAAAATGTTTTCACAAATGAAGAACAGGATATCATAGCGCGCAGCAAGGCGGCAGGATGTTATATGCAGGCTCCGAACGGACAGCCCACAAATTTGAATGAAAGGCAGTGGGTACAGGTCAGAACCGGAGCCTTCAAGGCATGGTTCGGAGATTGGGAAAAGGCCGCACGCATAAAAAAACTGTATAATGCCAGACCTGTGGAAATAACAGGCAATGAGATTGCACCGGGGGATGATCTGAAACAATACAAGAAGAATGCCCTGGAATACGGCAAGAACCTGCGGGGTGAATATACGAATAAGGATACAAACACCCCGATATCCCTGACCGGCGGTAACAGTCGCGGCGGCATCCGGGAAATACTGCAGCATGACTACAAGGACAAGGAGCATCTTCAGAGCATTGCCGCCATTCCTCGGATTATAGAGGATTCGATTTTCATAGACGAGCTTCCCAACGAGGATGTCGGCAAGTATCCGGGGATAAAGTCGTTTTCCTATTATGTATGCGAGTTAAAGATAGGCGGGAGCAATTATACCGTCAAGGCGGTTATCGCCAATCAAAACAACGGCATCAGATACTATGACCACAGACTCTCAAGCATAGAAAAGAGCGAATTGCTCTCAATTATCCCAACAATACAAAAAGCTGGAATTGAAAGTAATCCGCTCCTTTCCGATTTCAAAGATAAGCGTTTGTTTTCTATTCTCCAAACAAACAGCTCAAAAGTTGTGGATGAGAACGGGGAGCCGTTGGTGGTCTATCATGGTACATCCCTTTCAAGGGAACAGGAAGGGCACAAAACCCGGTTCAGGATTGACGATGACTGGGTGATAGATGTGACCGACGCCCCTTTCCACACTTTCAGGGGCGGCGCATATGGCGGATTGATTTTCACCTCCTTTGACGAGGGAAAGGCCAGTAGCATCGGGTCGATACGCAGTATGGAACTGCCGGACGATGAAAACGGAGAAGAACAGTGGACGGAGGTAAGCTACGTATATGACCTCTTTGCCAATGCCAGGAAGCCTTTCGATGTAAAAGACGGGAATGCAGTCCGAGAGGTTCTGGATGAGTTAGGGGAAAATATTACAGCTTACGACTTCTATCTCGGTCTGGAACTCCCTGTTTCCCGAGAGGACGCGGAGAAAATGCTGGCAGGCGGCAACTCCTGGCGTATAGTGGAGACACCTACCATGCAGAAAGTCATCAGGGCAAAGGGCTATGATGCCATCCGGAGTATGGATGAGGGCGTCGAATGCTTGGCCGTTCTTGCTCCGAACCAACTGAAGGCGGCCGGCAAATATCTGTATTCGGAGCGGAACACCGGCGCTTTTTCGCCGGACATTGACGACATCCGTTTCCGGCAGGTATACCATGGCAGTCCGGCCTCCTTCGAACATTTCGACCGTGCCTTTACCGGAACCGGCGAAGGGGCGCAGGCCTACGGCTGGGGCACTTATGTGACAGAAGTGGACGCAATAGCCAAAAGGTATGCGGCCATCGGCATAAAGCGGGGAAACCACATCACCTATGACGGGGAGCCTTTATCCTCGGTACTTGACAACGAATATTATTTTGATGGCGTATGGAGAGTATGGAAACGTCAGATCCTTTCTTCCACCGACGTGGACAGTTTGAAACGGAACATTTCTTCCGTGTATATGGACGGGCGTGCTGCGGGCACATACAGCAGAAGGCGAAAGGCATTCGAGCAGCAGAAAAAGGATTTGCTTTCCGACATCGATGCCGGCAGGATATGCATTGAACTGCCACGCCACCTTTATACAGTGGAAATTCCGGAAAGCAACGGGACGAACTACCTGCGATGGGAGTCTCCGGTATCGCCGGAACAGCAAGGACAAATATTCCTGCAACTGCGAAAAGAGCATATACTTTTCCCCGGTGTTACAAGCGATTTTTGGAATGGCAAGTCCCATGTATGGAACAGTGGCAAGGAGTTCTATGGCTTTCTGGACTATATGTTCATAGATTTGGAAACGGACACTGATTCGGGACGTCTCGCCAGCGAGTTTCTTTCGCGGGCGGGTTTTACCGGTATTGACTATCCGGCGGAGTATTCGACCGGCGGCCGGGCTGACGGTGCACGGAACTATGTCATTTTCAATGAGGCCGACCTGAAGATAACTGCCCATGAACGTTTCCGTTTCATAGGAGAAAAAGGGGCTTCCAACCTTGACCGGTTTGAAGGAGTCTGTTCGCGTCTGGAAAACCTTGCAGTGGCCCGCGAAATGGAAAAGTCAGGCAAGGATGCCGGAACAATAAAAATGGCGACAGGCTGGGAACGCGGAGCTGACAGCAAGTGGCGCTATGAGACACCGGATTTCGAATACCATCCGGCCGGAGATCTGGGCTACTCACGCCTGTTGGAAAAACAGTCCTGGTACGGGGAGTTTGAAAATCTTCTTGACCGGCAAATAGAGGGGAAGGTGCTCTCTGAGGCGGAGTGGAAACGTTTTGCGGAACTGACGGAACTGGCAGCCGGACTGAAGGAACAGGATGCACTGCGTGAACGGATTTATCTGGATGACTATGTGAAAGACGATGAACTGTTCCATGCCTATCCTGAAATGAAACAAACCCGGTTGGAGTTTGTAGACCTGCCATCGGCTGACTACGGCGGAACCTATCTCCATTCGGATAACAGGATAGTAGTAAACATTTCCCGGACAGATGATGTAAAGTCCGTTCTGGCACATGAGATACAACATGCCATACAACGCATGGAGGGATTTGCAAGGGGAAGCAGCCCGGAGGAATTTAAAAATACGGCAGAGAATGTGATTCTGGATATCGTACAGGCCACTGACGGAAGGATTTTAGAGGGTGGAGGTTTCGACAACACCCCGAAAGGTATATTCGCTGCGCTTGGCCGGGAAGTACCCTATGGGACAATATTGAGGCATTACGACTACCCTCTCAGCCTCGTGGCTGAAAAATACGGGTACGAAAATATCTTTGACCTGGTGAATGACATTGACCGGTTCAAAAGCAGCATACAGAAATACCGTTCCACTGCTGGGGAAGTGGAAGCGCGTAATGTGCAGGCCAGGATGAATTTTACTTCCGGCCAAAGACGGAACACGCTTGCCTTTTCCACCGAGGATATTGCCCGTAGCGAACAGATATTCCTTTCAAGGGAGGCCCGGATGGATGAACTCGCACGCCATGCGTCTTTTCTGGCCGGAAAACAGCATATTCCTTTGGAAGTGGTCCGTCGTGCCGATGAGGTAAGCTCTCCTGACGTGCGCGGCCTACTTTCCTGCGGAAAAGACATCCGGGGATGGTATGACATTCCCTCGCAGCATATATGCCTGTATCTTCCGCACGCCCGGGGGAAAGAGGATATCGAACGTACCCTGTTGCATGAAGGTGTGGCGCATTATGGTCTGCGCAGACTTGTCGGGGACGGGCATATGGATGCGTTCCTGGACGAAGTGTTTGCCGGCTGCGGGGAAAAGCTGCGCGGTGAAATTACCCGCCTGGCCGGGACGGAAAAATTAGACATACGGGTTGCCACTGAGGAGTATCTGGCGCATATGGCCGAGAACGGTACCGACCTTTCCGTTTGGGAAAGAATCAGCTTGGCTTTCAGGAACCTTCTGCGGAAGCTGGGATTCAATATCGAGATCGGCACGAAAGAGCTCAGAAGCATACTCCATGCCAGTGGGGAGAACCTGAAAAAAGCGGAAATAGCAGCCGCACCTGAAAAAATCCGGATATCCGGAGGTGAACTTATACTGGGGCCAAAGCATGGCAGTGCCTGTATCAGGAAAAGAGGTTCGGAAGTGGATGTAACACCGGTACTGGAGAAGATGAGAGAAGCGGGTGTCAAACCGGTTTCCTTTACTCCGGAGCAATGGAGAATGCTTTTTAGCGGCAAATCCTTGCAGCTGACCGATGGCAGGATGCTTATGGTTGTCAAGGAACCTTCGGGCTATGGAGTAAGGCTCACCGGGATGGCAGCCTTAAAGAGGAAAGTTACAGAAATGGAATTATAACGGAAATAAATTGTGATATGAAAACGGATAGACACAAGTTTCTTGATAAGGCTGAACCGGAGAATGAACCGGCGGGGATATGTAGTTTTTCCTGGAGAAACCGGGAACTCAGGATCTTTGGTGAACAAATGACCTTACAAGTCAACGGAATTTCCCATGATATGACTTCTGTGTTGGATGAACTTCGTGATATCGGGGCAAAACCGGAGAAGACAAGTCCCGCCAGATGGATATCACTACTGCGGGGAAAGCCGACTAACCTGCCGGGATACGACAGACCGCTTATGATAGTCAAAACCCCGTCCGGTTATACGGTCAGATGTCTGGAAACTACGAGTTGCAGGGATGATAAATCGTTGCAGATGGATTTACTGTAAAACAAGTAAATTACATATTAAGTATTAAAGTAAATTATTATAGTAGTATGGAGAATTGTGTCATTTATATCAAGCTGTTTATATTGGCGGTGGCTTCACTGATAACAGGAGTTTCCACCATAAGTCGCAAATGGTATATCAATTTCTTTGTTTTTTTGCTTTGCATAATTGTTGAAACCTGTCTGGCATATCTGTTTTTTCCGGCATATGTGTTTTATCCGGCATGTGCTTCCTTGGTCATATTCGTCCTGTCATGGTTATGGGAACGGGGCAAACCGAAAAGCCCCGGAGAAAACAATAACCCGATCAGGCTCCCCGTACAATCGGGAATATCGAAAAACTATCTGGAATTTTATTATTACTATTCCAATTTCCTGATTTATGGCGGAGCCGGTTCAGGAAAGACCAAGAGTATAGGCAAGTGGTTGTTGGAGGAATATATCCGTTTGGGGTTTGCTGGCTTTATATACGACTTCAAGGACATCGATTATACCCGGACTGCCTATAACCTGATAGAGAAGCATGGTTATCCGCACAAGTTTTATTATGTCAGCTTTGACAGGCCCGAGCGTTCATACCGTTTCAACCCGCTGAAAGTTGTAAAGGACCGCACCGAACTGTTGCAGCTCATGGAGGATACCCTGCTTGCGCTGCTTCCCAAGAAAGAACAGCAGAATGAATGGGTGGCCGGTGGGCTGGGTATTCTGCGTGGAGTGGCTTTCAGGTTTTGGGACGAGTTTCCCGAATACTGTACGCTGCCTCATATCATGGCGTTCATCATGACGGCTTCTTCCCGGCAGCTTTCCATGTTCCTTCAGCAGAATCTTGTTTCGGAAATGATGGCCGGTGCTTATCTGAAGGCGGAAGGCTCCGAGAAGACACAGGCTTCCTATCTTTCCACCCTGTGTAATAATCTGGCAACCATATCACAAAACGAGGAGATTGCCTATATCCTTTCGGGGGATGATTTTGATTTCAACCTGATCGACCCGGAAAACCCAAAACTGTTTGCCATCAGCAACAGCTTCTCCAAGAACTCGGTCTATGCACCTGTCATAGGCATGCTCATGAGTATATCGGCCAGACAGTTCACCATGCAGAACAAGATCCCGTTCGTGTATGTCCTGGATGAAATGACAACGGTGAACATCAAGAACTTTGAAACGCTGCCTTCAGTATTGCGTGAATATCTGTGCGCTTTCATCCTGCTGACACAGTCCGGTTCCAAGCTGGAGAACCTGTATGGCAAACTCGACAGGGCATCGGTGGAAGCCAATTTTGGAAATCTCTTTCTCGGACGTACCAAAGACGTGGAGGCATTGAAATATTACCCGTCGATATTCGGTAAGGAGGAAAAGGAGCGGAAATCCAGAAGTACCGGGAAAAGTGGCGGTGGCACGAACAGGAGCGTGACCGTATCCTCACAGAAAGAGGACATCTATCAAGGACGCGATTTTGCGGATTTGGAACCGGGAGAGTTTATCGGTTCGGCCACCCGTGCCAATGTAGACTATTTCAAGGTGAAGTTGAAGGAGTTCAACCAGAAGAACGAGAAACCTCTGCCGGATGTCAGGGTATTGGAACCTGAAGAAATCAGCAGGAATTTTGCAAGAATACTTGATGAAGTCCGTGAACTGTTTCCCTGTGAATAGTGATAACGGCATATAAGATTGATGGGAACGGCCGCTTACTTCTCCCTTCCGGTAAGCAGATCCGTTCCCATTTTCTTTAATTCCCGGATGATGGCTTTCTTTGGATTCACTACGAACCTGTAGAGACGGAAAGTGTTTGTGTACAGGCGTCTTTCCTCTTTGAGCTCTCCATGCAGCACTTCCTGCTTAAGCTGTGAGACTGCCTGATTCTTCAGTTCGTTCCGTAGCTGCCAGTTCTCGGAATATTTTCTCAGGCTTTCATCCTGTGAGTGGTAATAAGGAAAATAATCGTACTGCCGGTTAAAGCATGATGCGCACCGCGTGGACCATTGGGAACGGTCAAAACCGACAATCACCTCCTTTCCGTCAAGTATCTGCCTGTTCCCCCTGCTTTTGGAAAGGGGGGAAAGGGATACGGTCTGTGTCTTGTCCATGCGGGAGACGATAATATGCACATGCAGTTGCAGTCCCGGTTTCCTGTCACCGGCTTTTGCCCTGCCGGCTTCCACCTCGGGATCATCGCCTTTATAATGGCGTTCCGTTTCCACACGTCCATACCATACCAGATCATCACCGGACTTGATTTTCTCCCGGTAAAAGTTCCGGGCATATTCGTCCATGCATCCGCGGGAGAATTTTTTCAGCTCGGCCAGTACCTCTTCCTGTTCACCTGCGGTCAGTTCCGAGAATTCCCCGACTTTCTTTCCGGTCACCTTTTCTATGAGATGCCTCTGCTCCTCACCACTCGGATTGATGGAAAGCATATAGAACTTATCATCATTTCTTTTCAGGGTTCTGTGGTTATTGTCTATATGATGCATGACAGTCCGGGGTGTGACAAAGTCTTTTTGTTGTGAAAAAAAATTATCATAGTAAGGACGCACATCCTGTGACTCCTTGCTGAGATATTCCACCAGCTGCGTACATTTTCCCTTGTTATCCGATACTCCCGGGGTATTGATAGGCCGGTGCACTTTACAGTACATATTCCTCGTCAATCTTCTTGATGAGCAGCTGCAGGGTGTTAATGGGTATCTTGACCTCATCGCTGAACTTTACTTTCACAAACCTGTCGGGGTTGAGCTGGTATTTGACAAGTTCGGCCAGGCGTTTGAGTTTGTCCGCGTACCCGGCATTATCATCGGACACCACCTTTTCGTTTTCAGAAACCTGTTGTTGGAGCTGGCGATTCTTCTCCTTGAGATCACGCATCTCATTCATCAAGCGGGCATAATCGGGAGCATCCTGAAGACCACTATTCATATTGGACATTTTTTCAAGAATAGGCTTGAATATATCCCGTTCCTGAGACTTTACTATTTTGACGAGATCCTCAATCCGTTTCTCCACCAATGCTGTCGGATTCTTGGAAGCATAACGTGGATTATATCCGGTAATTTCAAAAAAAGTAATCATCCTGTCAATACACAGGTTGGGGGTATCACCGGCCTGAAAGATTTCCAAACGTTTTTTTACGCTTGGAGAAATTCGGATCAATTTGGTAGAGTTTTCTTTGTTTGTATACATTTTGTCACTGATTAAGTTTCTGAGACAAAGGTAAATATAAGGTTGTTGGATGTCAAGCGTTACACCTACTCAATCAGGATAATATATTATAATATACTGAAAATTAGCAAAATGCCACGTCGTTTACAAGAAGTTTACTGAAAGTTGACGGTACAATTATTTTTAAATCAGCACTATAAATTCCTTTTGTTTACGTTTGTATATATTCAAGTAAATGGTATCTACATGTAATTGTTTATTCATCAACGCTTTGCGTCGATTAAGGTTCTCGCGTGCGGGAACTCCTCTTGCTCTTCCTTATCAGGAATTCACTAAGGGACTTTCAGCCCCTTAGCCCCGGGAAGCCACAAAGCCCCGGAAGCACTTCGGAACAGTCGTACAATCCGAAGGCCCCACCCATGAAAGAAAGTGACAAATAGAAAATGGCAGTAAATGCATGGAAACGGATGGAAACAGCGTGTAAACTCCCCCCCTTGAAAGGAAGACGGATACAATTATTAGCAGAAGCAAAAGTAAGCTAATTCACTGATAAAGAGCTGTGTATAATTTGGACAAACAGAGAAAAATCATTACCTTTGATATGTGATAATAAAGGAAATAACACGTTATGAATGAAGAGATTAGAAACATTTTAGCAGAAGCTGGAACAAAGACGTCGAAGATACGTAAACTTCTTTTGCTCGGCCTTACCCACCGGGAAATAGCAGAGCTCGTTACTCGTGGAAATCGTGGATTCGTGTGGAATGTATATAAGAAAATGAGGGATGAAGGATTGCTACCTGCAGCACGGACTTCCGTAGTTACTGTACCGGATTTAGATTATTCTTTCAGAAGAAAATTCGGTGTCGAGATAGAGGCATATAACTGCACACGTGAACGGCTCGTTCACGAATTGAGAGAGGCGGGCATCGAAGTGAACAGTGAAGCATACAACCACCATTTGCGTTCACGTTGGAAACTGGTTACGGATAGCAGTCTGAACGGGAATGACACATTTGAGCTCGTAAGCCCTATATTGGTAGGAGAAGACGGATTGGAAGAACTGGAAAAAGTCTGTTGGGTTTTGGATGCATGTAATGTAAAGATTAATGGAAGCTGTGGACTGCATGTGCACATGAGTGCTGAAGACTTCAGTATCACTACTTGGCAGAACCTGCTCCTTTCATATAAGCATGCCGAAATTGAGATTGATAAATTTATGCCAGTTTCACGCAGAGGAAACAACAATAATTTCTGTACTTCACTCTGTCGCTTCCCTGATGAACGGATACGCTCGGCACGAAATATTGAAGAACTTCAGAATCTGTTCCCAACCAGATATATGAAAGTAAACCTTAAAGCCTATTCGCGCCACAAAACGGTAGAGTTCAGACAGCATTCGGGAACTATCAGTTTCACAAAGATGGAAAATTGGGTGAGATTTTTGGATAGAATGATTACCTTTGCATCTGTAAGCGCACTCCCGACAGGAGTCAGGTTGGAAAATTTTCCTTTCTTGGGGGAAAAACAAAAACTGTATTATAAATTAAGAACAAAAAAATTAGCCGTATGAATAAGAAAACATATATGTTGCCTGGTGACGAGCGTATCGTTGCCGGCAACGCCAAAGAGTTTGTGCATGAACTTCGTGTGGGCAGTTGGATGGATTCCGATTGTACCGATGAACAGTATATGCACAATTTTGCCGAACGTTATGTGGTGCAGTCGGGTGTGCGGATTGCCACCGATACGCCCGAGAAATTCCTTGCCGATTTGATTCGGACAGGATATGCCAAAGAAATGTAACGGACGGTTTCCTTTATTATTACACCATCCCCGTTTTCCTTTCATGGGAAGATGGGGATTTTTATATGGATAAATACTGATGATAATATTATACTTTATTATGCATTTAAGTAAATTACTATATTTACTTTCAGGAATTTATACTTACTACAGTCAAAATGGTAAAAGAACGGCTTGTCTGTGTATTATAATAAAGGACTGATAATGACCGAAAAGGTTGTTATATTGGCATTGTATCTTGTTGGCACAAACTGTATGGCATACATGTTTTTAGATATTATTTAAAGGATTTTTGTGAATTATTTTTATGCATAGAATAATAATATCCTTAAATCCGCAACTCCATTCCCGAAGTGCTACCTACATAAAGAGAAATGGACTTTTGATTCGTAAGATAACCATT
>ENA-UEPV01000012-UEPV01000012.1-human-gut-metagenome-genome-assembly--contig:-NODE-12-length-105942-cov-15.772805_pt1 | contig 105942 bp, 111 predicted proteins | sample MGYA00242942_ERZ507925 | MGnify/ENA primary metagenome ERZ507925 (study PRJEB26167, sample SAMN06115453) | human gut metagenome | host: Homo sapiens | place: China:Fujian | collected 2015-08-26... | reverse complement strand
TTGCGATCGAGAAAGGCGTTGAACGCGGCAAGATCCGCCTCCGGCGCGTAGACGTGCGCGCGCCGGACAAAGGGCGCAAACGCGGCGAGAAAGCGCGCCTTGCTGCCGAGCGCCTCCTTTTCCGCCGCCGCAGCATTGCGGTTGAGCACGCGGGCGAGCGCAGCCGAGCGTCCGGATGTCAGATACGTCGCGCGCTGCCGCTCCGTCAGCTCAAAAAACCGGAGCACGAAGTAGTTTTCCGGTGATGCGCCGTGGCGCACGCTGCACCGGAGCGCATCGAGCAGGTAGACCATGCGGCTGCCGCCGCGCTGGGCGCGCAGGCGCGTGCACATGCGGTATGTTTTTTTCAGCGCATTCCATCGGGACATACGTCTGCGCCCCTCTCTGCGTCGTCCAAAATGGCGCGGATGTTGTCCCGGCCGAGCCGCTCGATCGTGCGTCCCTGCGCGCGCAGGTCGCAGCCGAGCGCCGCCGAGGCGATCTCGATCAGTGACGAGCACACCGGCGTCGGCACCTCCAGCGCCGCGCCGAGCGACTCGAGCAGACCCAGCCCCTGCGGCACGTCCTCCGTGATGTAGCGCGAGCGGACGCTCAGCGGACCCTTGGCGCGCTCCGGCATGGCGGCGTAGGCAAAAAAGACCGCCTTCGCGTCGCTCTGTTCATCGAGACTGTTGCGGAACTTGCACGCCTCGACATACGGCACACCCTCGCAGCCGAGCCGCTCGAGCACGCGCATCTTCTCACCGTCGAGCGCCTCGAGCAGATTCCAGACCGACGGCGTGAACGCCTCGTGGTACATGCAGTAGTCGCCGTTCGTGCCCTCGATGCGCGGGATGGTCATGATCGCGCCGACCGTGTGCACGATCATGTTCGGGTTGTGCAGCGCGGCCTCGGCCACGCTCCTGAGATACACAAACGGCGTGCCCAGCCGGTCGAGCACTTCCCGTGCCGAAAAGCGTGCAAAGCGCTCGACTTCATGATCTGCCGCGCAGGGTTCGAAGCCTGCGGGGAGCACAAGGTCGTGGGTATAAGACGCTTCTAACATCCAGCCGCCCGATACGGCCCGGGAAATTAAAAAGCTGCCCAGGTATCGAGCATTTTGTGCGTCCGCAGCCAGGAGTGACGCCTCTTCTTGCGCTTCGCGCAGCAGCGCTTCAGCGGGCGTTTCACCCGCGCCCACCATTCCTGCGGCGAGGCCGTCCCACAGGCCGGGGCCGACTCGTTTGGTGCGGCTTCGCTGCCCTAGGATATAAACCGGGTCGAATTCGTCGACGGGATCGCGCAAACGAGCCGAGAGATGAACCGCTCGGGTCAGCGCTCCCAGAGGACGGTAGAGCGCTCGCTCGAGGCGCACTGAGGCAGCCCCTTGCGCCGACTCGGAAAGACTGAAGAGGTCAAGGAGCTCTTCGCGCCATCCTTGAGAAAGGTGGGCGGCCCGCATTGCGATGCCAAAGTCGAGCAAATGTGCCGCATCGAGACGCAGCCCTGTTTGGTGCTGAGTAATGCCGGGCATGCGGCTGATTTTGTCCGCCCATTCGGGAGCCGTGCGGCCAATGAGAACGCCGCTTGAAAGGCGAATGGGAATCAGCCCCGGGTGCGCGCAGAGCGCTGCGCTTGACCAGCTGCCGGATGCGTCCGGAAGCACAAAGCCCGCAGTGAGGACTCGCGTGAGTGCCTCGCGGCGGGCTTTGAAGTGAGCCGACCCGAAGGGCCGGCTCGATGAGCTTCCAAACGCAGGGATAAAGGAACCCTGCATCATGGATTACTTCGTGTTTTCCGGGCGCATGTGCGGGAAGAGCAGCACGTCGCGGATCGTCGGAGCGTCGGTGAGCAGCATCATGAAACGGTCAATGCCGATGCCGCAGCCGGCGGTCGGGGGCAGACCGTATTCCAGAGCACGGATGTAGTCCGCATCGTAATACATCGCTTCGTCGTCGCCGTGGCTCTTCTTGTCAGCCTGAGCACGGAAGCGGGCGGCCTGATCGTCCGGATCGTTGAGCTCGGAGAACCCGTTGGCGGTTTCTCGGCCGGCAATGTAAAGCTCAAAACGTTCGGTGATTTCAGGATCGGCGTCGGACGCGCGGGCGAGCGGCGAGATTTCAACCGGGTAGTCAATGATGAAGGTCGGTTCGATCAGCTTGGCTTCGGCGGTTTCTTCAAAAAGCGCCATCTGCAGAGCGCCCAGACCGGCGTCAACCGGGATCTCACCGCCGAGGCGCTTAAGCTCGGCGCGGATGAAGTCCGGGTTGTTGAGTTCTTCATCGGTGTAGTTCGGCGCGAACTTCTTGATGGCGGCAAGCGGCGTCAGGCGATGGAAAGGCTTGGAGAGATCGATTTCATGGCCCTGATACTGCAGAACCATCGACCCCGTCGCTTCTTTGGCGACCGTGCGCAGGAGCTCTTCGGTGAAGTCCATCTGATCGCGGTACGTCCAATACGTCGCGTAGAACTCCATCATCGTGAATTCGGGGTTATGGCGAACCGACACGCCTTCGTTGCGGAAGTTGCGGTTGATTTCAAAGACGCGTTCAAAACCGCCGACCACGAGGCGCTTCAGATAGAGTTCCGGCGCGATGCGCAGGTACATATCCATATCGAGCGCATTGTGGTGCGTGATAAAGGGCTTTGCATTGGCGCCGCCCGGGATCGGGTGGAGCATCGGCGTTTCCACTTCAAGGAAGCGGTGATTGAGCATGAAGGCGCGGATGGCGGCAATGGCTTTCGAGCGGGTGAGGAAGCGGTTGCGCGATTCCTCGTTCATGATGAGGTCGACGTAGCGCTGGCGGTAGCAAAGCTCCGTGTCCTGCAGGCCCTTGTGCTTATCGGGCAGCGGACGGATGCTCTTGGTCATCAGACGGATTTCTTTCACGCGAATGGCGAGGTCGCCGGCATGGGTGCGGAAAAGCACGCCCTTGGCAGCGACGATGTCGCCGAGGTCGAACGTCTTAAAGGCAGCATAGGCGTCGGGGCCGACTTCATTTTGCTGCACGAAGTACTGCATCGTGCCGGTGAAGTCACGCACCGTGCAGAAGGAGGCCTTGCCCATGATGCGCTTGAGCATGATGCGGCCCGAGCAGGCAACTTCGGGGGCGGCGGCTTCAAGCTCCTCCGTCGTCATAGCGCCGTATTTGGCCGTAAGGTCGCCGAAGAGATCCGTACGCTTGAAGTCGTTCGGATAAGCGACGCCGGCGGCGCGCAGCGCGGCAAGCTTGGCGCGGCGCTCGGCGATGATATGGTTTTCGTCTTCGGCCGGGGCCTGAACGGTCTGAGGGTTCTGCTGGGCTTGTGCCATTTGATTCCCCTAAAAGTGTTTTGCGGATGTTGGGATCCAACGAGCACTTCGGAAAGGTGCAGTGCAGGGCTTTCCGAAGCGTTGAGTCTGGAATAGGGCAGTTCGGAGCTTGGGGCTTATTCGGCCGCCGGAACGGCATTCACGCCGCCCTTCAAGCTCGCTTCGATGAATTGATCAAGATCACCGTCGAGCACGCCGCCCGTGTTGCCGGTTTCAACGCCGGTACGCAGGTCCTTCACGCGCGACTGATCAAGCACGTAGCTGCGGATCTGGTGACCCCAGCCGATGTCAGACTTCGACTCTTCGAGCTTCGTCTGCGCTTCCATGCGTTTGCGCATTTCCAGCTCATAGAGCTTAGCCTTGAGCTGCTGCATGGCTTTTTCGCGGTTGCGGTGCTGCGAGCGGTCATCCTGACAGATCGTAATGATGCCGGTGGGCTTGTGGTGAATTCGGACGGCTGACTCGGTCTTTTGGATGTGCTGACCGCCTGCGCCCGAAGCGCGGAAGACGTCGATGGAAAGATCGGCAGGATTGATTTCAATGTCGATGGAATCATCCACTTCCGGATAGACGTAGACCGAGGTGAAGGAGGTGTGACGGCGCGCATTGGCGTCAAAGGGGCTCTTACGCACCAGACGATGAATGCCGGTCTCAGTGCGCAGCGTGCCGTACGCCCACTCGCCCTCAATAAAGAGCGTGCAGGACTTGATGCCGGCGACTTCACCCGGTGTTTCTTCTTCGAGGGTGACCTTAAAGCCCTTGCGTTCGGCGTAGCGCATATACATGCGCTCGAGCATGCTTGCCCAGTCCTGAGCTTCCGTGCCGCCCGCACCGGACTGAATTTCCAGATAGCAGTTGGCCGAGTCCATCGGCTGGTTGAACATGCGCTTAAATTCGAGCTGAGCAACTTCGTGCTCGATGCGGTCCACATCCTCTCCGATGACTTCGAGGGAATCGAAATCCTCTTCGGCCAGAGAAAGTTCAAAGAGTTCGCCCGCATCGGCGATGCCCTGCGTAAGACGGTTGAAGCTGCCGACGATATCGTCGAGCATCTTCTTTTCTTTGCTTACTTCCTGGGCGTGTTTGGGATCATTCCAGAGGTCCGGGTTCTCAATTTCCCGGTTTACTTCTTCGAGGCGCCGAGCTTTGCGGTCGACGTCAAAGATACCCCCGAAGTTCATTGAGCCGACGGGTGAGATCGTCGATCGAGGCTTCAATTTGGTTGATGCGTTCAGCTTCCATTTCTGACCTATGCGGATAGAGCGTATTCGTTGTACTGAAAAGTGCGTCGGGCTTCGAGAATTTTTGAAGCACAAAATCACCGACGCGCCCTGAAAATACAGGGAAACGAAAATTATAGACGGCTTCGGGACGCCGCACGTGCTGCTGAGCGTCCCGAATCATAGGAAAAAGCGGCGGAATATCCGCTGTCGGCTTATTCGGCGGCCTCCACCACCAGCTGCACGGTTCGGCGGCCGCGGAATTCATTGACTGACGGCCGGTAGGCAATCCTCGTGAGCGACGCTAAAGGTTCTTTGCGCCGGAAAAAGATGGCGTCAAAACGCGAACCGCCGAGCTCGAGCATCATTTTGAGATGCGTGCCCTTGAGAAGCGTCTGTGAGAGCACGTGAACCTCGTTGGCAAAGAGCGGGGCTTCAAAGCCCTGTCCCCAGATTTGTTCATCGATTTCCTGACAGAGCGCTTCGGTAATCTCGTCGGGTGCGAGTCCGCCGTCGGTGAGCACAACACGCTCAAAAACGGAGGCATCGCATCGGCTGCGGATGACTTCCTCAAACGCCGCCTGAAAATCCTTGAACCCCTCGGGTTTGATGGAAAGTCCGGCCGCCATGGCATGGCCGCCGAAGCGAAGCACGACGCCGGGGAGCGCTTTGGCGGTCAAGTCGAGTGCATCACGCAGATGTATGCCGGGAATGGAACGGCCCGAACCTTTGAGTTCTCCGTTTTCCGTCGGCGCAAACGCGATGACCGGACGATGGATGCGCTCCTTCAGGCGCGCTGCCACCAATCCCACTACACCCTCATTGAAAGAGGGGTTGAAAATCGTGAAAGTGGCGTGATGATCCAAGTCAATATTGGCTAAGGCGGCCTCAGCCAACTGCTGCATCTCGCTTTCAAGTTCGCGGCGTTCGGTGTTGATGGAGTTGAGGCTCTCGGCAAAGTCAAGGGCCGCGGCAGGATCGTCCGACAAGAGACATTCGATGCCGTTTTCCATGGTTCCGAGACGGCCGGCGGCATTGATGCGCGGCGCAACGGCAAAGCCGAAGTCGCGGACCCCTGCAGTACGAATATCGCGTCCGGCAATGGCAAACAGGGCTTCGAGCCCCGCATGCGTACGGCCGCCGCGAATGCGGCGAATGCCTTGCGAAACCAGAATACGGTTGTTTTTGTCGAGCTTGACGACGTCGGCCACTGTGCCAAGGGCCACAAAGTCCACCAGCGCATCCAGGCGCGGCTGAGTTTTGGCGTCAAAGACGCCGCGTTCGCGAAGGAGCGAACGCAGGGCGAGGAGCACATAGTAGATGACGCCGACGCCTGCGAGATTTTTCGACGGGAAGGTCGAGCCCGTTAAATTGGGGTTGACGATCGCCTGTGCCCGTGGCAGTTCAGCGCCCGGCAGGTGATGGTCTGTAATGATGACGTCGATGCCGAGCTCCCGAGCGCGGTCAACGGCCGCAGCTGACGAGATGCCGTTGTCAACCGTGACGATGAGATCCGGCTTGGGGGTTCTGGCGGCGACGATATCGACGACGTTGGGCGTGAGCCCGTAGCCGTGGAGCACGCGGTCCGGCACGAAGTAGTTTGCGGTGATGCCGAGCATGCGCAGACCCCGGATACCGACGGCACATGCCGTAGCGCCGTCGCAGTCGTAGTCGGCGACGATGGTGACGGCTTGATGCCGCTCTCGAGCGAGTGCAAGCCGTTCGGCTGCTTCACGCGTACCTTCGAGCATGGCGGGCGGCAGCATGCCGGCCCATTCCTGCTCTAAATCGGAGGGCACCTGAATGCCGCGGGCGGCAAGCGCCCGCGCAATGGGCGGCAGAAAACCCGAAAGGGCCAGACGATCGGCGGCATGCTGATCGTAAGGACGGGAGAGAATGCGCGTCATGGAACCTCTCCCGCAAAGTTGTCAATGAACCAGCTTTCGAGCGGGAGCACCGACCGTTTGAAGCGTTTGAGCGGATTGAAGCTCTTGGGCGTCGGCAAAAGCGTAGCGGCGCCGGCATTGCCAAAGAGCACGAAAACAGCGTCGTCAATGCCGGCGGCTTTTTCGCGGCTGCGCCAACGTGCGAGTTCGCCGAGTGCCGTGGGGAGCGCTTCTCGCCAGGCGCTCCAGTCACTGCGGCGCCAGGGTTCGAGGAGATGCTCAATAACGATGATGCGCTCGCCGATTGGTGCGTCAACGAACGCTTTCCCCCACCGTTCCTGTTCGCGTTCGCCGCTGCGAACGGGCATGAGCGCGGTGCGGGGAATACCGGCAGCAGCTGCCCAGGCTCGGACGACTGGATCATCACAGGCTACAGCACGGTAGGTCGAGGGCGGAAAAATGGGAGTGTATGCTCCGCCGCCCGAAAGCCAAAAGCCCTCAATCGAAGGCAGTTTGCCCGCAGCCGTTTGAGCGGCAGCGGTGAATGCCTCAAGCAGATTTTCTGCTTCAGGCTTATCACTGCCCGTCATGCAGGCGGCGAGGCTCGCTCCTGCACCGACGCAGTCCGCCAGATCTCTAAACGGTGCGGCTGAGAATGCCCAGGGCTTGCGGCGGCAGAGAAAGAGAGTCGTTCCAGAAATCATCAGACGCATGCCGGCGTGTGCTGCGATAGGATCAAGCGCACAAGCAGCAGCGGGCATCTCAGACTCATGAAGCTCGACGGCTTCGAGCTGTCCCATCGAATTTCGCTGCCAGGGCGTGAGCTTCCAGAATTCCTGGTCGAGCACGGGACCGCCCGAAGCAATCCATTCGTAAGGGGCGGTGATCGGCGCGCCGGATCGGTGCGTGAGCACCTTCCAGAGCCAGGCCTGATGGGGTGAGCGATCGTGGAGCGGTTCAGCGAGGCGCTGCAGACCAGGCGGCTCACGGCCGGTCCCGAGTGCAGTCCACGCCTCAAGCGAGGCGGGGTCGGACTTTGCAAGCACGGCCGCAGTCTCGCGGGCGGCGGCCTCAGGGAGCCGGGCGCCGGGCAGGAGATAAAAGCAAGTTGTCATAGTGCCCGTGATTGTAGCCTTGGGGACTGCGGGTGCTTCGTCTTCATTGAGGAGTGTTGGTGTCTTCTAACATTCTTCTGTCGACCGTTTCGATCTTTTGCTGCGGCGCGGGGGAAGCTTCCTGCGCCGTTAGAATGCAGCTTTTGTCGAACGCACGCTTTCGTCATGCCGGATGCAAAACGAAAGGGTGTTCGAAGCGTTGAATTATTCCGCCTCAAGAGCGATTTCCAAGAGCACGATGCAGACGCCATTTGAATTCATGATCGGCCTCACCTACACCCGGCGCGGGAGGCGAGGCCGACGCAAAGACGGCTTCATGTCCTTTATCTCAGGCATGTCGGTGGCGTCCATCGCGCTTGGCGTTGCCGCGCTCATCATCGTGCTCTCGGTGATGAACGGCTTCCAAAAGGAAGTGCGCGACCGCATGCTTTCCGTGATTCCTCACGTTGAGATCAGGGCGAGCAAAGGTGCACTCACCGACGTGGAAGGCGTCGAAAAGGTACTTCAGGCGCAAAGTGACGTTGTCGCCGTTGCTCCCTTCGTGGAAGGTCAGGGGCTCTTTAGTTCCGGCGCAGTCGTGCGCGGCGCAGTCGTCAAAGGGATTGATCCTGCCAAGGAACCAGGGGTGAGCGAACTTGCGCAAAGCGTTTCCGGCGCAGAGCTTTCTGACCTGAAACCCAAGGCCTTTCAGGTCATTCTCGGCCAGGCGCTGGCGCGGCAGCTGCGCGTGCATATCGGCGACAAAGTGGCGCTGCTTGTGCCCGAAGGGAACATGACGCCGGCGGGACTGATTCCCCGCATGAAGCAGCTCACGGTCGCGGGTTACTTTTCAAGCGGGCACTACGAATACGATTCGACTTATGCCTTGGTCAATATTGAGGATGCAGCTGCACTCTATCGTACGGGCGGTCCTCAGGGACTGCGCGTCAAGACGACGGACATGGACCGTGCGCCGCAGATCGCGGCCAAGCTCGTGTCGGTGCTTCCGTCCGGACTTTATGCGACGGACTGGTCGCGGCAAAACCGCACGTGGTTCGCAGCCGTGCAGGTCGAAAAACGCATGATGGGGATCATCCTCTTTCTTATTGTTTTGGTCGGCGCTTTCGGGCTCGTTTCCACATTGGTGATGACCGTGAAGGAAAAGCAGTCTGACATCGCGATTCTCCGTACGCTCGGCGCTTCGCGTGCTTCCATCATGTCGATTTTCGTGGTGGAAGGCACGATTGTTGGGTTGGTGGGCGTTCTGTCAGGCGTTGCTGCAGGCCTTTTGATTGCCGAAAATGTCGGCGCCATCGTCTCGGCCATCGAGTCGATGCTCGGGGTTGAATTCCTGCCTCAGGAAATTTATTTCATCAGCAGCATGCCGAGCGATCCGCGTATGAGCGACATCGTACCGATTGCGGTGCTCTCTTTCCTGCTTTCTCTGGCTGCCACACTCTATCCGAGCTGGCGGGCTTCGAAGATTCACCCCGCGGAGGCTCTTCGCTATGAATAATGCGCAAAATCATCCGCAGCGTTCCGTTGTTCTGGAAGCAAGTCATGTGGTCAAGAGCTATCGCGAGGGGACGAGTGAGCTGCCGGTGCTTAAAGATGTGAATCTCCGGATTCATGCGGGCGAAGCGGTGGCCGTACTCGGCGCTTCGGGTTCCGGGAAGTCAACGCTCCTGCATGTGCTGGGCGGTCTTGACGGTTTGGATGCCGGACGAGTGGCCATTGCCGGCGAGGACCTCGCCGCGCTCAAAGAGAGTGAGCTCGATCGTCTGCGCAACCGCTCCCTCGGGTTCGTTTATCAGTTTCACCACCTGCTGCCGGAGTTTTCTGCTTTGGAAAATGCGGCTATGCCGCTTTTCATCCGCCGTCTGCCTAAGCGTGAAGCGTTGTCTCGAGCTCAGCAGGCTTTGGAAGCTGTGGGTTTGGGCGATCGTCTCGAGCATCTGCCTTCGCAGCTTTCGGGCGGCGAACGTCAGCGTACAGCTATTGCGCGTGCGTTGGTGACGCAGCCCGCCTGCGTGCTGGCGGATGAGCCGACGGGCAATTTGGATCACGAAACCGCGTCACAGGTCTTCACATCGCTTCTTGAACTGGCGCATACCCAAGGCACGGCTGTCGTAATCGTCACGCATGACCGAGAGCTCGCGCGCCGCTGCGATCGTGCGGTAGAGCTCAAGGGCGGCGTGATTGTGGATGCAGACCGCTTTTAACGGGTTGGTTCCTTATGACCGCTCGCGCCATCCAATTCATTGACACGCACTCGCATCTGCAGGTTGAGCGTCTGGACGGCCATCGTGCTCAATGGCTCGCTCAAGCACGAGAGGCGGGCCTCGAGAATATCCTGCTCTGCGCCGGGGCGCCTGAAGACTGGGAGCGAACGCTCTCTGCGGCACACGAGTGGGGCCTGGGGGCGATGCTTGGCATCCATCCGCTTTGGCTTGACTCGACAACGCCCGCAGAGCTCGTCGGGCTGCGTGAGCTGGCCGAGTCTCTGCTCGACGATCCGCATTTCATCGGTCTCGGAGAGGTGGGGCTCGACGGGTTTGAGCCCGGGCTTGATCAGCATAAGGCCGAGCAGGTGTTTCTCGAAGAACTTAAGATCGCCCGCGACCTCGACCTTCCGCTCTCTATTCATGTTCGCCGGACAGCTTCAAAGACGCTCGGACTGCTGCGAAGAGTCTACGGTTCGCCGGGCAAAACGGGGTTTCAGCCCGTGCGCGGCGCCGTCCATGCCTTTAACGGCTCGGATGCTGAACGCGAGGCTTTTTTAGCGTTCGGACTGGTGCTCGGTTTCGGCGGTGCCTGTACTTACGACGGAAGCAAACGCATTCGCAGGCATTTGTCGGAGCTTGCCGACGGAGCCTGGGTGCTTGAAACCGACGCGCCTGATATGCCGCCGTCGAGTCGACGGGATGCTTTTGCTCTCGGGCACTCAACGCTCGACACACGCCCAGCGGACATTCTGGAAGCCGCCCGTACGGCAGCTCAGCTTCGCGGCACAACGCTTGCCGCTGCAGCCGCGAGTGCTCGGGCTGCTGCGATTGCGGCGTTTCCAAGGCTCGAGACACTTTTGCGTCTGCCAGAAAGCTTTGGGCGGCAGACCGAGTGATATACGGTCTGATTACGGCGCGTTTTGCGCTGTATCAGATGGAACACAGCTCAATTCCAACCAATGATCGGCGGCCATCGCGATACACTCGATAAAATCTGCCGCCATGCCGGATTCCCTTGGATGGGGTTTCACTTCCGGCATGGACTCATCCCAATCCCCATACAGCAAAGCCGGCACCAGTGCCAGCGTCCGCCGTTATGTTTTCAAACGGCGGCCTTCCGGAGAAACAAAGTGACTGAAGCTCAACCTGCTCAGACAACTGAAATCAATGACGGCCTGCACCGCACCAATGTGGCGGTTTTCGGCCTCGATCGCCCGGGCATCGTCGCCGTTGTATCCAATGCGCTCACTCGCCGCGGCGTTAATCTCGAGCAGGTGAACCAGATGGCCTTGCACGGCCAGTTCGCTCTGATGTGTGTCATTCAGAAACCCGCCGGTCTTTCTAACGAACAGATCCAGCAGGAGCTTGAAGCCGAAATCGCCCGCCGCAAGTTTGATCTGGCCGTTATGGTGATTGACTTCAAGGCGCCGACGCCGCAGCCGGAAAGCGAGCCCTATGTGGTGAGCGTTTGGGGTACGGACCGCAACGACATCATCGCTAATTTTTCGCGCATTTTCGCCGAACAGAAGATCAACATCGAATCCCTGCGTGCTTTCCCGATTGAGGACGGCATGTCGCTGCAGGTCTTTGAAGTTTCTATTCCGCTCAATGTTGATCGCCGCGCGCTGCACCGCGTCATGATTGATCGTGCCCGCGCCATGAACCTGCGCTGCAATCTGCAGCACCGCGATATCTTCGAAGCTATTCACCGCGTCAAGGTGGAATAAGTCAACCATCACGCGACCGCAACCCATTCCAAATTTTTTTCAGACAGAGACAAAACATGCTGACTGACCGCGAGGTACTTTCCACCATCAATATGCTTCGTTCGGAGTATCTCGACGTCCGCACCGTCACGATGGGCATCAATCTTTTTGACTGCGCGAGTTCGGACTTCGATACTTTCGCCTACAAAGTGCGTTCGAAGATTTTCCGCTATGCCGAAAAACTCGTTGAGACCTGTGATCTCGTCGGCGACCGCTACGGCATCCCCGTCGTCAATAAGCGCATTTCCGTGAGCCCGATCGGCACTGTCGGCGCGAGCTTCAGCCGTGATGAGATGGTGGCGGCCTGCCGCGTGCTCGATGAGTCCGCCAAAGAAGTGGGCGTTGACTTTATCGGCGGTTTCGGCGCTTTGGTTGACAAAGGGATGACGCCGGGCGAAAAGAATCTGATTGATGCACTTCCCGAGGCGCTGGCTGTCACCGACCGTATATGCTCTTCAATCAATGTGGGTTCGACGAAGGCCGGCATCAACATGGATGCCGTACGCCTCATGGGTCAGCGCATTCTGGATGTGGCGGAAGCAACTCGCGACCGCGACGCAATCGGCTGCGCCAAGCTCGTTGTCTTCTGCAATATTCCGCAGGACGTGCCATTTATGGCAGGTGCCTATCTTGGCGTCGGCGAACCCGATGTGGTGATCGACGTCGGTGTTTCCGGCCCGGGCGTGGTGAAAAAGGCTCTTGACCGTGCCTTTAAGGCCAAGGGTGAATTCCTGACGATCACGGATGCGGCAGAAGTCATCAAGCACACCGCCTACAAGGTGACCCGCGTGGGTGAAATCATCGGCAATGAAGTCGCCAACCGCCTGAACCTTCCGTTCGGCGTGGCGGATCTCTCGCTTGCCCCGACGCCGGCAGTGGGCGACAGCGTGGGCGAGATCTTCCAGTCTCTCGGCCTTTCTTCCATCGGTGCTCCCGGCACGACGGCCATTCTCGCGATGCTCAATGACCAGGTGAAGAAGGGCGGTGTTTTTGCCTCTTCGCACGTGGGCGGGCTTTCCGGCGCCTTCATTCCGGTGTCCGAAGACAGTGCCATTGAAGCCGCTGCGCGCTCGGGCGCCCTGACGCTCGAAAAGCTCGAAGCCATGACCTCTGTCTGCTCTGTGGGTCTGGACATGATCGCCATCCCGGGCGACACCCCCGCTTCGACGATCTCCGGCATGATCGCCGACGAATCCGCCATCGGCATGATCAACGGCAAGACCACTGCGGTCCGTGTGATTCCGGTTCCGGGCAAGACCGTGGGCGACGTTGCTCATTTCGGCGGCCTTCTCGGTGAAGCGTCCATCATCCGCGTTCCGGGCGGCGATGCGTCGGGCTTCGTGAAGCTTGGCGGCCGCATCCCGGCGCCGATCCACAGTCTGCGCAACTAACCGCGGTCACAGCGCCTTTATAACCGGATATAACGCGATCCCTTCTATGCTTTTTGCATGGGAGGGATTTTTTATACTCAAAAAAATACACAATCAAAATTTATAGTCTTTTGATTGCGATTGACAGGTATCAACATGTCAATTCAAAGTTTACATATATAGTTGATTGATATTATCTCTAAAGTGATGAGGTATATCGTTAATTGTTTTCAACTAATAAAGTGATAATATTGAAAACGTGATGCATTAATGCGGCTTCCTTTAGCTAAAAGGCTGCGAGCACAGGCGTTGGAGCAAAAGCTTTGAAGAGCAGCGAGAATCTTTGAGCCCCTTTGCGGGCACCTCTCAACTACATTCTCTTCAAATAATGAAAACAACAGAATGCACTTCCGAGTGTGCTCGCGGCGTGGGCCGCAGTGTGCACTCCACTTTTGTCTTCCCTCATCACTTAGGAGTGCGCCTCGTTTCCCGCGGCGGCATGCGCTCGGGCGGTCTGCCGTGTTTGAGCGCTCTGTCTCTAAGCTTAATGACAGCAGGGTTTCTTTTCTGCGGGGCCGCTTCGCCGGTATTGGCCAATAGTGTCTACGGCGATATCTCTGATCCCTACATGGTGTCCGATCATGTTGTTTTAGAGGACTACTATGCAGATCACAGCGCAACGAACGTGACGCAGTCAGGCCATCTCGAGCTGTTGGATACCAATTTTTATACGGACAATCTTGAAGTGAGCGGTCAGCTGACTGTCGGGAGCGGCGCCTATTTGGAGAACGTGTATGGGCCGGCAGAGGAGTTTGCCGGTACGGCTGAGCTTCACTCCGGCGCCCGCTTACAGGTCGAAGTTGACGGTTATGCAGAGCTTTGGGAGGTTGTCAGCCGCGGCGGGTCGCTGATCCTCAGCGCAGCGGCAACGGAGGCGTCTGACGTCATATCAAACGCAGAAGTACATATTCAAAAACTGACGGCGGATATGGAACGCACGTTGGTGACGGTGGGCGAAGACAATGCTCAGGCGGATCTGTTTTCAACCTTGATGATTGAAGAGCTCTCTGTGAGCAGCGGCGGTCATCTTGACATTCGTGTGGGTTCGGGCGGCGCTTTCGTGTGGACTCATGCGGCATTTGATGATGGCAACGAGGCCGGAACGGATCCAATCGAAAATTTCTTTTTTACGCCCGCCGCGGCGCCGCAGGGTGCAGTTCGCGTGCAAAAGAATGCTTCACTCACGCGCGGGATGTCGATTGCTGTGGGCGGGAGCAGCACGGAACGGGAGGCAGCCTCCAATCGTTGGAACCTCTGGGTAGGAAGCGGCGGCGTGCTCTCTATCGAGGGCGAACACACCACACTGACGCTCGAGGATGGCACGAAGGCTCGCTTTGATGCGGGTTCAACGCTTCTTTTGTCTTCGCTCATCCGCACGGATGAAGACGACGCTCTTCAGGACGCTGAAGACGGAGCCGATTCACCGGCACCATCCCAATCGGCTGACCGCAAAGCCGCTTCCGGCGTTCCGGCGGCGGGGACGACCTTTAAAGTCGAAGGACTTGATTTGAGCCGCGCTGAGGTCTCCGGGCTGGAAAATTTGACGCTGAAAGTAGAGGGGCTTCTGGAAACAGGAGGACTTTATTTCGATGCGTCAGGCACGGTGGTCGGGGTGTTGGGCAGGCCAACGTTTGAGGGGCCGCTCGCAGCAATGCTTCAAGAGCTTTATGAAAACCGAACATCGCTCCTTGTGCCCACCTTTTACCGTACGCTTTTTACCAATACGTCCGACGTGGTTGAAGGCACGATGATGGCGGTTGCCACGGCCGCTTCTTCAACGGGTACCAATGAGCGGCTGATGCAAAACGCTGTCTCGACCTCCATGCGGCTGGCTTCGGCAGCCAGAATGGCGGAGGCGCAGGCGGCGCGTGCCGCAGAAATTCGTTCGCTTGAAGCGCAAAGAGCGGCTAGCCGAAAAGCAGCTGCTGATTCGGAAAAGGCCGATCCTGACTGGACGGAACGGCTGAAAGCCTGGCGCACAAACCTGCAGGAGCATCTGCCGGCGATAGTGCAGGATGTGCCTGTTTTTATCGGCGCTTCAGCCGGCAGCACCAAGGTTGAGGTATCGACCCCGGTCTCTAAACCCTTTACGGTCAAAAGCGAAGACACCACTTTTGACGCCGCTGTCATTTTCGGGCGGGAGGATTGGCGTGTCGGCTTGATGGGGAGCTTTACAACAAGAAGTCTGGATACGCTTTATAAACAGGGAGCAGCGGCGGAACTCGGGGTAGACAGCGAATCCGACGAAGCTTCCGCATCATTCTTTGTGCGCCGACGGCTCGGCAGCGGCTGGGGAACGGTAGATTTGACGTGGCTTGAGGCTGACGACCGTTATCGCATGGGGGCGGCCCGTGAGTATCTTGAGATGGAAAAACTCAAGCGGCGCATTTATTCCAGCGGCTTTCTTTATGAGCAGCCGCTTTTCGCCGGCAGCGCGTTGTCGGGCAGCGGGCCTGACCGCTCATGGGTGATTTCGGGCTTTGCCGGACTGCGGTATCTGCGGGTGGATACGGCTGAAGGAACATGGCGCTCACCGGCAGGAGCTGTGCTCACCATTCGTGAAGCTTCCGCGCAGGCTGTGGCGGCAACGGCGGGCGGCGTCATAACGGGGGCGCTTCATTTTGCGCCGGGAGCCGGATATTGGGGGCAGGTGAAGCCGAGGCGCTTGGATGTGTCGTTGACTGCAGCGTTGAACAGTACGGTCGGCGGCGACCGCGATGTGATGGTTCAAGGGCCCGCCGGGGGCTCGACATCGTCAGCAACTGTCATGACGGCTGCTGAGCCCGAACGCTTCCAATGGAATGCCGAACTCGCTGCCGGCATTGAATGGCGGGATTCCAGATTGGATTTTTCCGGTTTTGCTTCACGCGCTGGATCCAGCGTTCGCTCTGCAGGGGGCTCCGTGAAGATGTCCTGGCGGCTGAACTTGCTCTAATTTACGCAAACACAGTGAAAACCCTAATCCTTCCGGCTGTGCTATTTCAGCGGCCAGTCGGTAAGGATTTGATTCCTTTCAGTCCGCTTTCTGCGCAAGGCGCTCTTGCTTACCTACAATTCACCGAGTAGCGACGGAAGCTGTATGAGGTTTAAAGAGTCCTTGTGCGGATGACGTTTGCCTGCGGCCAATAATCCATTACGGTGCTGTGCGGGTTTGGAACCAACCCGAGCAGCCAAAAGAAGAAAAAGATTTTGGAGGCGGCGATGGATGCCACCCAACTCACGAAAACCGCTGATCCGGCTGCTGCACGCAGCTCGGTGGAACCGCTTTATTACGGCAGGACGCTTTCTACGGGCGAGTCGGTCATGGCGCATGCCGACGGTGTTGCCAACATTCTGCGGGCCATTCGAAACGATCCGGAGCTCATTTCTGCGGCGTATCTTTTCAGCGTGCCCACGCTCGTGCAGAAGCCCGATGAATGGATTGAAAAGAGCTTTGGGGAGAATGTGGCAGGGCTTGTGCGCGAGCTCGGGAAGATGAATGATCTCTCCAAGCGCGCACGCTCGGAAAACAAAGAATCCAGTGCGGCGGTGCAGCCCGAGGCGCTTCGCCGCATGTTCCTGGCGATGAGTCAGGATCTGCGCGTCGTACTGCTCAAATTGGCAAGCCGCCTGCAGACGCTGCGCTGGTTTGTCTCTTCACAGGCGCCGGGCGCAGTGGAATTCGGTGAGGAAACGCTCGCCGTTTATGCGCCCTTGGCTAATCGACTCGGTATTTGGCAGATCAAGTGGGAGCTCGAAGACCTCTCGCTTCGCTTTACGCATCCGGCCGAATATCACCAGATTGCTGCTGAACTCGATGAGTCTCGTGAGGAACGTTTGGAATTCATGGCTTTGGCGGTGAAGAAGATCCAGGCGCTGATGATTTCTCACGGTATTCAGGCTGAGGTGTCGGGCCGCCCGAAGCATATCTATTCCATTTGGAAAAAGATGCAGCGCAAGCACCTGCGCTTTGATCAGCTCTTTGACGTCCGTGCGGTTCGAATCATCGTCGAAACCGTCGAGCAGTGCTATGAAGCGCTCTCGATTGTGCAGGAGCACTTCACGGTTTTGTCGAAGGAGTATGACGACTATATTGCCAATCCCAAGCCCAATGGTTATCAGTCGCTCCATACCGTCATTACCGATCAGCTCGGCCGGCCGATTGAAATTCAGATCCGCACTCGAGCCATGCATGAATTTGCCGAACTCGGTGTTGCTGCGCATTGGCGCTACAAAGAGGCAGGCAATTCCAACGGCGCCTCCATTGCTGAGGAGCAGCGCGTGGCGTGGCTGCGTCAGCTCCTGGCCTGGAGGAGTGATGTGGGCGGGGGCGCTGCCGAGCAGAGCGCCCAAGCACCCAATGCAGAGGCGGGGCAGAAGGGGCAGCCGGCAGCGCCGGCCGTGGAAGACGACCATGTCTACTGTCTGACGCCGCAAGGCCGCATCGTTGAGCTTCCCGCCGGTGCTACCCCGGTGGATTTTGCGTACCAAATCCATACTCAGCTTGGTCACCGCTGCCGCGGAGCAAAAGTCGACGGGATGATGGTGCCGCTCAATACCAAGCTTAAGACCGGACAGACCGTCGAAATCATTGCGGCAAAAGTCGGTCAGCCGAGCCGCGACTGGCTCAATCCCGAACTCGGCTATGCCGCGAGTCCCCGTACCCGCAACAAGGTGCGGCAGTGGTTCAATGCCGAGCAGCTCGCGCAGCAGATTGCCGAGGGCCGTGACCGCCTGGATAAAGAACTCGCGCGTTTGGGAAAAACCGCGGTTAAGCTCGATGATCTTGCGAAACGCCTGGGCTTTGGCACCGTTGATGAGCTCTGTGTGGCTTTTGCCAAGGAAGAAATCACGCTGACAGCGCTCGCACAGGCCGTACAGCCGCCCAAGCCCGCTCCGGCACCTGCTCCTGAGCATGATTTGGTGCTGCGCGGAGCTTCGAGCGCGGCGAGTAAGGGCAAGGTGCTCGTGGTCGGCATGGATTCCCTTCTCACACAGCTTGCCCGCTGCTGTCATCCGGTGCCGCCCGACGAAATTGTGGGCTACGTTACACGCGGCCGAGGCGTGATGATTCACCGGGCAGACTGTCCTAACCTCAAGAACATGGTCGATCAGGATCATGACCGGTTGATTGAAGTGAGTTGGGGGCGCGCCGGTGATGATGCGCTCTATCCCGCCGACGTGCTCGTGATCGCCTCCGACCGGTCCGGCATCATGAAGGATGTGACGGAAGTGATGCAGCGCGAAAAGGTGCACGTGACGGCGCTCAACACGCAGATTCTCAAGGGCGATCAGCACATGCGGTTTTCGCTCGAGGTCAAGGGCGGCAATGCTATGCAGGTGCTGCTCAAAGGGCTGCGCGCCGTGCACGGCGTTCTTTCGGCACGCCGTCTCTGAAGACTGAGAGGTGTCTAGGTGAATACCGCATTTGCGCTATCCTTCTAAAAAGTGCTTGCTGTGAGCATTCACCTAGGTATAATTCGTGCCTCACTGATTGTGAACGCTCAGGCACATAGCTCAGTTGGTTAGAGCATCACCTTGACATGGTGGGGGTCGTTGGTTCGAATCCAATTGTGCCTACCAAAATTTTTTTCGGACAGCGACGATGCGGATGTTGGCGAATGAATTTCGAACAACAGCGCCCCGTTATTATTAACAGGGCGTGAGCGCAGTATTGTCACTGTTCGACATGAAAGAAGTGCGGCTCAGGCCGCACTTTTTTTATGCCCAGAATTTTTGTGAGGATTTCGAAATGGCTTCAGTCACTCTTCCCGACGGCTCCAAACGCGAGTACGAAGGTCCCGTCACGGTGGCCCTGGTTGCCGCATCGATCGGTGCCGGACTCGCTAAGGCAGCTTTAGCCGGACGTGTGGACGGCAAGTTGGTGGATCTCTCGCACGTGATTGACGGCGATGCTGCGGTTGCGATCATCACGGCACGCGACCCCGAAGGGCTTGAGATTATTCGTCACTCGACCGCTCACCTGATGGCTCAGGCCGTCAAGGAGCTCTTTCCCGAGGCACAGGTCACGATCGGACCGGCGATCGAAAACGGCTTTTACTACGACTTTTCCTACACCCGCGCTTTTACGCCCGAAGATTTGAAGGCGATCGAAGCTCGTATGGATGAGCTCGTCAAGAAAAATATTCCGATCGTGCGCGAAGAAATGCCGCGTGAAGAAGCCATCGACTTCTTCAAGGCTTTGGGCGAACACTACAAGGCTGAAATCATCTCTTCGATTCCTGCGGGTGAAGTGATTTCGCTCTATCGTCAGGGCGACTTCGTGGATCTTTGCCGCGGCCCTCACGTGCCGTCAACGGGCTGCCTCAAGGTGCATCACCTGATGAAGGTGGCGGGCGCCTACTGGCGCGGCGACAGCAAGAACGAAATGCTCCAGCGCATCTACGGTACGGCCTGGGCGACGAAGGATGAGCAGAAGGCTTATCTCGAGATGCTCGCTGAGGCCGAAAAGCGTGATCACCGCCGCCTTGGTCGCGAACTCGATCTCTTCCATCTGCAGGATGAAGCGCCGGGCATGGTCTTCTGGCATGCCAAAGGCTGGGCGCTCTGGCAGGTGATCGAGCAGTTCATGCGCCGCGTCTATCAGGATAATGGCTACGAAGAAGTGAAAGCTCCTCAGCTGCTTGACCGCTCTCTGTGGGAGCGTTCCGGTCACTGGGCGAAGTACCGCGACAATATGTTCACAACGGAGTCGGAGAACCGCTACTACGCGCTCAAGCCGATGAACTGCCCCGGCCACATCCAGATCTTCAATTCGAAGCTTCGCAGCTACCGTGATCTGCCGCTGCGCATTGGTGAATTCGGTCAGTGCCACCGCAATGAATCTTCGGGTTCGCTCCACGGCCTCATGCGTGTGCGCGGCTTCACTCAGGACGACGGTCACATTTTCTGCACGGAAGATCAGATTCTTGCCGAATGCGAAGCCTTTACCGCGCTCGTGCAGAAGGTCTACAAGACCTTCGGCTTCACTGACATCGCCTACAAGGTGGCGACTCGCCCGGCGATGCGCATTGGTGAAGATGCCGTGTGGGACAAGGCCGAACATGCTCTGATGGCGAGCCTTGATGCACTCGGCATCAAGTACGAAGTGCTCGTCGGCGAAGGCGCCTTCTACGGCCCCAAGATTGAATATCACCTGAAGGACTGCCTCGGCCGGTCCTGGCAGTGCGGCACCGTGCAGGTGGACTTCCAGATGCCGGGTCGTCTTGGCGCTGAGTATGTTGCCGAAGACAACTCCCGCAAGATTCCGGTGATGCTTCACCGCGCCATTCTGGGCTCGCTCGAGCGCTGGATCGGTATGCTGATTGAAGAGTTTGCCGGCGCCTTCCCGGTGTGGCTTGCTCCGATTCAGTGCGCTGTGACGTCGATTACCGACAATCAGGGCGCTTACGCCAAAGATGTTGCTGCAAAACTCCATGCTGCCGGTCTCCGGGTTCAGACGGATTTGCGCAGCGAAAAGATCAACTATAAAATTCGCGAGCTTAGTCTGCAAAAACTTCCTTACATCCTCGTAGTGGGTGAAAAGGAAGCACAGACGGGAACGGTTTCCGTGCGCGCCCGCGGAGGCGAGAACCTCGGGGTGATGTCGCTCGACGCCTTCATCGAACGCATTTCAACGGAAAACCGCGAACGCACCCGCTGATCGGGTGTTTTAGCGCGCACAACGCTTAATTTTTGGGAGAAGAGCCATAGCTCAAGATCGCAAGCATCGGATCAATGGTGAGATCCGAGTTCCTGAAGTCCGACTGACCGGCGTCGATGGCGCCCAGATCGGGATCGTCCGCACATCCGAAGCCCTCCGCATGGCTGAGGATGCAGGGGTGGATTTGGTCGAGGTTGCGCCCAACGCAGTCCCGCCGGTCTGCCGTCTGATGGATTACGGCAAGTTCCGCTATCAGGAGCAGAAGAAGGCTCAGGAAGCCAAGGCCAAGCAGAAAGTCGTCCAGATCAAGGAAGTCAAGTTCCGTCCGGCCACGGATGAGAACGACTTCCAGACGAAACTGCGCAGCCTGAAGCGCTTCCTTGAGGACGGCGACAAGGCCAAGATCACGCTGCGCTTCCGCGGACGCGAAATGGCTCACCAGCAGTTCGGCACTCAGCTCATGGACCGCGTCCGTGAGGAGCTTGTCGATATTGCTCAGGTCGAGCATGCGCCCAAGCTCGAAGGCCGCCAGATGATCATGGTCCTCGCTCCCAAAAAGAAGCGCTGATTTCACACACGCGGTTTTGCATTGATGTAGAATCGCGTTCCTTGACGAGAGGCCGGAAGGTTTTGCCGGCCTCGAGTTTTCTATAAGTGAGCCTCAGGCCAGACAAGAGCCGTTCAAGATCTGAACGGACGCCCGCGGTTCATCCAATAAGAGGTAACGGCCAAATGCCGAAGATGAAGACCAAGCGCGCCGCTGCGAAGCGGTTCAAGCCGCGTGCCAGCGGCTCGATCAAGCGCGCCCACGCTACGAAGCGTCATATCCTTTCCCACCGCACGACGAAGAACAAGCGTCATCTGCGCGGTATGGTCACGGTGCATGAGTCGGACATCAAGTCCGTCAAGCGCATGCTCCCCTACGCCTAATTCAGAAGAAAGGAGTTAAAGATGCCTCGTGTGAAGCGTGGTGTGACGGCTCGTGCTCGTCATAAGAAGATTTTCACCCTTTCGAAGGGCTACCGTCTGCGCCGCAACAACGTTTTCCGTGTTGCCAAGCAGGCTGTCATGCGTGCCGGTCAGTATGCTTATCGTGACCGCCGCGACAAGAAGCATGTGTTCCGCCGTCTGTGGATCGCTCGTATCAACGCCGGCAGCCGCGCCAACGGCCTGAGCTACTCGGTGTTCATGAACGGTCTGAAGAAGGCCGGCATCGCCCTCGACCGCAAGGTTCTCGCCGACATGGCTGTGAATGACAAGGACGGTTTCGCCGCCCTCGTTGCTCAGGTCAAGAACGCCTGATTCTGCGCAAAGAAAGGCTGAAGAAAGCTCCGGATCCGCGAGGGTCACGGAGCTTTTTTTCGAGCATTCTCAGAGAATTGCTTGTAGAATTCCTAACTTCTCCGACGGCTTCTGCGGAGGGTGCGGTCACTATTAGGACGCGCTCATCGATCTGAAGCCGTTCTTCGTGTTTACGTTTTCGGCCTTGGGCGGTTCAACTGCTGCGGCTGAAAACTGCAGATGCGAAAACGGACGACTCCCTGTCGGGAGGCGCTGTGAGACGGGAATCTGAGCCTGAAGGGCTCTCAAGAGGCTTTGAGCAGGGAAAAAGAAGGAACGACGCAGCAATGCGTCTTTTTTACATCCCTCGATACTCAGTCTCTCTTTTTCTCGCCGCAGGTCCTGCACCGACATTCGATGGCGTCCGCCAGATTTTTCAAGTTTTGGAATTCAAAATGCAGGAACTTTCCGAACTCATCGAGTCCGCGCAGCGTGAATTCGCTGAGGCGAATGCCGCTGCCGCTCTCGAGGACGCCAAGGCACGCTACCTCGGCAAAACGGGCAGCCTTACGATGCTCATGAAGGAGCTCGGCCGTCTCGCTCCCGAAGAGCGCCGCGCTCGCGGTCAGGAAATCAACCGCGCCAAGCAGCAGGTTGAGGCCGCTCTCAATGCACGACGCGAAGCGCTCGCTGAAGAAGCGCTCGCTGCCAAACTCGCCCAGGAGTCCATTGACGTGACGCTCCCCGGGCGCATGGACGCCAAGGGCGGAATCCATCCCGTCATGCGCACGTGGATGCGAATTGAGGAAATTTTCCGTTCGATCGGCTTTGATGTGGCCGATGGTCCTGAAATCGAGAGCGACTGGTTTAGCTTCACTGCTTTGAATAACCCGCCCAATCATCCGGCCCGCTCAATGCAGGATACGTTTTATGTGGACCGCAATGATGACGAAGGCCGCCCGCTGCCGCTGCGTCCGCACACCTCGCCCATGCAGGTGCGCTACGCCCGTACGCATCAGCCGCCGATCAAGGTCATTAGTCCGGGCCGTACCTATCGTGTTGACAGCGACGCGACGCATTCGCCCATGTTCCATCAAGTCGAAGGCCTGTGGCTCGATACCGATATCAGTTTTACCGATTTGAAGGGCGTGTACAGCGACTTCCTGCGCTGCTTCTTTGAGACGAATGATCTCGTAGTCCGCTTCCGTCCGTCCTACTTCCCGTTCACTGAACCTTCGGTCGAAGTCGACATGATGTTCACCAGCGGACCGCGAAAGGGCAAGTGGCTCGAGATTTCGGGCGCCGGTGAAGTGCATCCCAATGTGGTGCGCAATTACGGCCTGGATCCCGAGAAATACATCGGTTTTGCGTTCGGCTCCGGCCTTGAACGCCTGACGATGCTTCGCTACGGCGTCGACGATCTGCGTCTTTTCTTTGAAGGCGACCTTCGCTTCCTGCGTCAGTTCAACTAATCCCCCGAGGCATAAATGATTTTCACTGAAGAATGGCTGCGCCAGTATGTCAATCCGGCGCTCGGCACGGATGAGCTGGCCGATGCCCTGACGATGGCGGGTCTTGAGGTTGAAGAGGTTCGTACCATTGCGCCGGCCTTTTCCGGCGTCGTAGTGGGTGAGGTGCTCTCTTGCCGCGATCATGAGAATTCGGACCATCTGCACGTCTGCGAAGTCAATGCCGGTACCGGCGAAACGCTGCAGATCGTCTGCGGCGCACCGAATGTCCGTGCCGGCATCAAAGTCGCCTGCGCTACGATCGGTGCCGTGCTCCCCGGCGACTTTCGCATCAAAAAGAGCAAGCTGCGCGGTGTGGTTTCGATGGGCATGCTCTGTTCGACGCGCGAACTCGGCATCAACGAAGATCACAATGGTATTTGGATCCTACCCGATGATGCGCCGGTGGGCGTCGATATCCGTCAGTACGCACGTCTTGACGATGCCAAGATCGAACTCAAGCTCACCCCCAATCGCGGCGATGCGCTCTCCGTGGTCGGCGTCGCACGCGATGTGCATGCGATTACCGGTGCGCCGCTCACGCTGCCGGCGATGGATCCGGTTGCTGCCACTTGCTCCTGCACGCTCCCGGTGGATGTTCAGGCGCCCGACCTTTGCGGCCGCTTTACGAGCCGAATTCTTCGCGGCCTGAATGCTGCCGCTCCGACGCCGGATTGGATGAAGGCGCGCTTGGAGCGCTGCGGCATGCGTTCGATCTCGGCTTTGGTCGATATTTCCAACTATGTCATGCTCGAGCTGGGCCGTCCGACGCACTTTTATGATCTGAAGAAGATCCCTGCGGATCGTTTGACGGTGCGTTGGGCACGCGAAGGCGAGTCCGTTCAGCTGCTCAACGGTGAAACCGTTGCTCTTGATCCTTGGTACGGCGTTATCTGCGCGGGTGATGAGCCTGAGTGTCTGGCAGGCATCATGGGCGGGGAGTCGTCTTCCATCAGTACGGAAACGACAGACCTCTTTATTGAGTCCGCCTTCTGGTTCCCGAAAGCGATTCAGGGCCGCTGCCGCAAACTTAATTTCTCGACCGATGCGGCCTACCGCTATGAACGCGGCGTCGATTTCGCTTCAACGGCCGAACATCTTGAATACATCACACGGCTCGTGCTCGACATTTGCGGTACGCCCGAAACGACGGTAGGTCCCGTTGCGGATGTTCAGACGGCTCTGCCGACGCGTGCTCCCGTGAAGATGCGCGTTGATCGCTGCCGCAAGGTGGTCGGAGTGGAAATCCCTGTCGAATCGATGGAGACAAGCTTCAAGCGTCTCGGCTTCGATTTCACCTATGACGACGGTGTCTTTACCGTCGTTCCGCCGTCGTTCCGCTTTGATATTGAAATCGAAGAGGATTTGATTGAGGAAGTGGCCCGCCTCTACGGACTCGAAAAACTCCCGGATCGTCCGCCGCTGGCCCGCAGCGCGATGAAGCCGAGCCGCGAAGAGCGACGTGATCAGCATGCGCTTCGCCGTGAAATGGCCGAGCAGGGGTACCAGGAGCTCATCAACTTCTCCTTTGTGCCGGAAGACTGGGAACGCGTTTTCGCAGGAAACGACAGCCCCATTCGTCTGCTGAATCCAATCGCGTCGCAGCTTTCGGTGATGCGTACGCAGCTTATCGGCGGTTTGGTGGATATTCTCAAATACAATCTCAACCGCCGTGCCGAGCGTGTGCGCGTGTTTGAGCTGGGGCGCGTCTTCTTCCCCGATCCTTCGATTGAAGAAGGTCCGTGGACGGTGAAGGGCGTTCGCCAGCCGCAGCACATTGCGGGTCTCGCCTATGGTGATGCCGATGACAAACAGTGGGGAAAACCCGCTCGCCGCGTCGACTTCTATGACGTCAAAGGCGATCTCGAACGCTTAGCGGCTCCGATGAAGCTGCGCTTCGTCAAGGAAGCGTTCCCGGCACTGCATCCGGGACGTTCGGCAGCTGTTTATTTGGGCAGCAAGCGCATCGGTTTTATTGGCGAACTTCACCCGAAGGCTGCACAGGCGTATGAACTGCCGCATGCCCCGGTGGTTTTCGAAGTCGAGGTGCCGGCACTTCTGGATCGTCCGCTTCCGAACTACGTTCCGGTGAGCAAGTTCCAGTCCGTTACCCGCGACTTGGCCGTCGTCGTGCCTGCGGAAATGGAAGTCGAGAAGCTCTTTGACGCGGTTGCTGCGGCTAAGAAGAAAGATCTTCGTCTAGCGCCGCTCGCCAACTTCAAGCTCTTTGACCTCTACCGTCCGCAGGACGCAGTGGATACAGTTGCTGAGAAGTCACTGGCCTTCGCCATTGAACTTTCGAGCCGTACCGAAGAAGCGCTCACCGACGAACAAGCTGACGGCGCTGTGCGAGCGATTCTCGAAGCGCTCGAGGGCGTGGGGGCGCATCTGCGCGCGTGATTGACCTTGAACTATTTCGAAGGGAGTTGCATGATTCCCTTCGAAAGACATAATTCTCAATTGACCGCTAGTGAATATGACTGAAGAATTTGAACTGACCGCCGCTGAGATCTACACGCTCAATAAGGCAAGCCTGGCAGAAGCATTGGTCGATCATGTCGCAGGACTTGATCGTCCTCATGCCAAACTTATCGTTGAGACCTTCTTTGAACTCGTCGCCGAGCATCTGGAAAAGGGTGATACGGTGAAGATCCCAGGTCTCGGCAACTTCTCGGTTCGCGACAAGGTGGCTCGCCCGGGCCGCAACCTGAAGACCGGCGAAACGGTGACTATCACTGAACGCCGAGTCGTCACGTTCCATCCGTCGGGAACGCTCAACAGCCGAGTGACAACGAATCTGATCGCCGGCGGCGAAGATTGATTTGACTTTTTAGGGAGGGTCATATAAACTCTCCCTTCTGTTCGGGGCGTAGCGCAGCCTGGTAGCGCACTTGCATGGGGTGCAAGGGGTCGCGAGTTCGAATCCCGCCGCCCCGACCAGATCAACAAAAGAAGGTCATCGTAAGATGACCTTTTTTGTTGCGTCATCGTCTCGCATTCCTTGATTCTCTAAGGATGACGCGATATTAAGTTGCTGCTTATTGGCGTATTAAAGTCCGCATCGAAGTGTCTCTAGCTCGCGGCTAATGCTCCCATTTAAGCTCCCATAAAAACACGTGGGAGCATAAAATGGAAATATCACTCGGATTTTTTGGGAGCAACGATTAGCTTATGCCTAGAGTCGCAGTCAAAATGACCGATAAAAAACTCCGAAGCGTTACTTCCGAAACGGCTTGTGGGGTAGTTCCTGGTCTGTATGTCCGTCCACGCAGCAGGAGTGACGGTTCGATTGTCAAATATTTCGTTCTGCGGGATCGTCGCACTAAACGGTGCTTTAATCTTGGCTCTTACCCTCAGCTGAGCTTAAGTGAAGCTTTTATGATGGCTGCGGATTGGCGGCGGATGCTGGATGATGGAATAGATCCTTCAGAAGTCAAGAAGCAAAAAGCAGAGCAGCTTACAAGGCTGCTAGAGTCTCCGCGAGAACCTTCAGTTAAAGACATTGTCTACAGCTGGATCCGGTTCAATGAAGAACGTGGACGGTGGAAGAATGCCTTAAAGCCAAAAGAGCTTGTCTGGGATGGTTACTGCCGAAATCACTTATCTGCATCACTGCTCTCCATGTCGGCGAAGGATTTGACTGCCGAACGAGTACATGAGGAAATCGGAGAGAAGTGGCGAACGATGATAGACACGCCAGAACGCATCTTGTCCGATATGCGCAATGCATATGACTGGGCTATGAGACAGGAGATGATCCCGGCCATGCTCAATCCGTGTCAGGTGAAAAATGGAAAGCTCGGTGACCTTCTCGCGCTTGATCGACCGGATGGTGGTCACGAACCAGCTCTTCATCCGAAGAGAATGCCAGCTTTTTTTGCCGAGCTTATGAAGCTGGTGCCGCAAAGCCAGACTGCACGTTGCCTTGCTTTTGCCATTCTTACATCAGCGCGGAACACCACGGCACGTGAAGCAACTTGGGACGAAATTCAGCAGGACGATGACGGCCATTGGCTGCATGTCATTCCTCGTGGTCGCATGAAGATGAAGAGCGACAAGATTCCTTTTGACCGAAAGACGCCTCTAAGTCCGCAGGCGACAGCGCTTCTCGACAGTGCGCCGAGGTTTCCGGACGATGAGAAGGGCTTCATCTTTCCGAACATCAACAAGGGCCGTCTCTCCGCTTTCAGCCGTGATTCTGTGCGAGCGCTGCTGAAGCGCATGCACGTCAAGCAGAAGAAGATTGACGGCGTCGGCTGGGTTGATCTGGACGAAAAGACGCGGGACGGGCAGCCTAGAATCGTGACGCTGCACGGCCTTGCTCGTGCGACTTTCAATACCTGGGCGAAGGATGCGAAGGGCTATGGGCACAAGGCTTTCCCGCGTGATCTGCGAGAGAGCTGCCTTGATCATCGTAATGAAAGCTATCAGTGCGCTTACGACCGTGAGCAGGCGCTGGGCGACATGAGAGATGTCTACGAAGCTTGGGGAGAATTTTGTTGGAAGGAGATGAAATGAAAGGGAAGATTCAATTGTTTGAAGATCATCAAGTGCGATCTGCTTGGGATGATCAGAAGGAAGAGTGGTTTTTCAGCGTGGTTGACGTTGTCAGCGTACTTACCGGCAGCTCTGAACCTAAACGGTATTGGAGCGATCTAAAGCGGAAGCTGAAAAAAGAGGGGGCCAATCAAACGTACGAAAATATCGTACGGTTGAAAATGACTGCGCCAGACGGGAAAGGAAGATTAACGGATGCAGCGTCAATTGAACAAATACTGCGAATCGTTCAGTCTATCCCGTCACCTAAGGCGGAGCCTTTTAAGCAATGGTTAGCTTCTGTTGGGAAGGAACGAATAGAAGAAACTGTCGACCCTGAGCAGGCTATTGTCCGCGCAAAAATGACGTATCAGGCGAAAGGGTATAGCCCTGCCTGGATCAATCAGCGAATTCAGGGTATTCAGGTTCGCAACGAGTTAACTGATCAATGGAAGACTCACGGCGTGCAAGAAGGCCTTCAATACGCGACACTGACAAACATCATTCATTCAGGAGCTTTTGGTATCAGTGTCAAGGATCATAAGAAACTGAAGGGAATGAAGGGCGGCAACCTACGAGATAACATGACGACCCTTGAGACCGCTTTGACGATGTTTGCTGAAGCAACGGCTACCGAAATGACGAAGTCGCAAAATCCGCAAACATTTGAGGAAAACAAGATGGTCGCTCAGAAGAGTGGTGGCGTTGCCGGACGAGCGAGACGCGATGCAGAAAAGCAGATCGGTCACTCTATTGTTTCCAAGAAGAACGCACAAGACCTTCTTGCTGAAACCTCTTCAGATGAGATCATTGAAGCAGAAGACCTGAAGAAGTTGAAATAACAAAAGCCCCGACAGCTTTGTTGCTGTGTGGGGCTTCGTTCATGCGGCCAAAGGATCCTCGGTCGGCTTTCCAGCTTCGAGCTGCTTCACCCATCGGCGGACGTCTTCCACCTTGAAGCGGGCTACCTTGGGGCCGAAGTAGATCGGCTGCGGGAAGGTCGGGTCACTGGAGGGGGTGAACACGAGAGCCAAGCTCATCAAGCGCATTGCCTACGGCTACAAGAGCTTTGAGTATTTCGCACTAAACTGTATCGCTCGCGTTTAGGGCGTTCAGAGAGCCATTAGATGAATATCAAATTAATTGATTTTCTAGCAAAAATGGAGTGACAATCTCATTCCATTTTTGTTAAAATTAGTGTACCTAATAGGTTTCTCGTGCTTTGCAAAGAAATGACTGAAAAACCCGACTACATCCTGACGTTCGATCGTCCCAAAAACACCGAAATTAAGAAAATCGGCAACAACTGGTATCTATATGAACGATTCAGCAAGTACGATCCGACGATCAAACGCAGTCGAAAGGTTTCCGGACGTTGTCTGGGCAAAATTACGCCTGATGGACTAATTGCTACCAAACGTCGCTTGACGCCGGCAGAACGTCCGGCAGCCGTCCTTGAAGAGACGGTAGAAGTCGGAGCTTCTCTCTTCATGTGGAAACGCACTGAAGATCTGCGTAAACGTCTTCAGGTGCATTTTCCTGATCAATGGCAGCAAATCTACGTTGCGGCTCTCCTGCGGCTGCTCAGGGAACCTCGTTTTAAGCGCCTTCAGCTTCACTTCGAAAACAGCATCTTGTCGCATGTTTTCCCAAAACTGTCATTCACCGCTTCCGACAATGCAGCCATGCTTCGGACTTTGGGTAAAAAACGTCAGGCAATCAGCAGCTTTATGCGTGAAGACATAGACAAGAAGAGCGCATTTATTTTGTTTGACGGGCATCGACTGATTACATCTTCCAAGACGATGCCTTTTGCTGAACTAGGCTACGACTCCAAGCAGCGGTACATGCCGCAAATCAACCTGCTCTATATCTACAGTTTGGATGAAAACAGGGGAGCCCCCGTCTATTACAAGCAGTTTATCGGCAGTACTCCGGATGTTTCAGCATTCGCAGACGTTCTGACGGAAAGTACTCTCAGGCACTCGGACTGCACGATCATTGCCGATAAAGGATTCGCCAGTGAGAGTGATTTTGGACTGCTCGATTCCAAAAACCTCAAATATGTCATTCCTCTTCGCCGCGGCAGCAGATTCGTTAAAAGCAAACTGCCTTTGACGCCGATGAGTTACGAGAACATGTTCCCTTTCAACGGCCGTGCGATTCAAGCCTTGAAGATCGCAGAGGCCGGATTCAATGTGTTCGTCTTCTTCGATGCTCAGCTCTATGCCAACGAACTGGCCGATGCTGTCGAACGAGGCGAAAAAACAAATAACACCAATGCGGTTAAATTGGACAGCGAGATGAAGCGCCGTGCCAAGGGAACCCCCAGGCTAACCAATGAGGAGCTCCAATCCCTGCAGCCGCATGATCTGATGGAAATTCACAGTGAAATTCCGGAAATGGGAACGGTGACGATCCGCACCAACCGTACGGACCTCAACTGCATGCAGGTCTACAGGGTATATAAGCAGCGACAGGCCATTGAACAGTTTTTCAGGACTTACGGGGCAAGTTTGGACTTTGAAGCTTCCTATATGCGCACTCAGGCAACACAGGAAGCATGGCTTTTTCTCAATCATCTCTCGTCCATGATGGGAATGGACTGCATTACCGATATCGCCGCGATGAATGAGGACAAGAATATCTCCCTTGAAGACCTGAAACAAACGCTGGGAAAGATCATGGCAACCAGGGTGCAGGGAGAGTGGCTGGTCGCTCCGGTGAAACGGAGTGTCGCAAAACTGTTGGACAAATTCGATTTCAATCCATCACCGGAGCTGATAGAGGAACTCCTCGCTGAAGGTACGCCGAATTAATGCACAGCGTACCTATTCACGAGCGATACAGACTAAAGCTCAAGGCCGCATTCCCGGGCAGAGGTCGCAACCCGCTCCTGTTGCTTGGAGAGTGGACTGCAGTGATCAAGTCGCGCCTCTGTCACACAGACCTCGGCATGGAACGAGAGAGGCCCCTCCTCTTTAATTACCCGGCGGCGTGAGCCGCCGTCAAAAGGCCGCTCAACTTCATCAGGCGCTGCTTGGTGGAGATGGAGGGCTGTGTGCTTAAAGTAGGCTCAAGCCAGACGTTAGGCTCGATTTTGGTAATTAAAGATGGGGCTTTGCAAATCTCTCCTTTACCCAAAAAGTCGGGAGAGCCTAAATTAATCAGATACAAAGCCCTGCACAGCAACGTAGCTGAGCGGGGTTTTGCTTACGCAGTTTCTTTCACTTGCTCCGTATGGCTGCCTATCAGTGGAGTGGCGGCGGGTTCAAGGTTTGCAACCCATTTTTGGATGTCTTCAGCTTTGAATCGAGCAACTTTAGGACCAAAGTAAACCGGTCGCGGGAAGGTGCCCAGCTTTACTAGTTTCCAGACGGTTGATGTTCCGATCCCACAGGAGGCTGCTACCTGTTTGACATCAAGCATCAATACCCCAATGGGAGATATGTCAGTAGTATTCCTAGCTCTCATTTTGTGATCTCCTTTTGTTCGTAGCAGCAAGATGAGCTTTCAGTGCCCTCATCTTCGAGCTTTTTGATTTGTTTTTCGATTAATGCGAGGTAGGAGATGATGTTTTGAAGGTTCTCACCCTCGTCGATCATCTCTTTTGCCTTTTCTTTACACTTCTCGATATCCGCGAAAGGCAGGTACGAACGACACCAATTCGCTTTGTCTCTCAGCTCGTCGATGGTGAGTTCACTGAAGATCATCGTTCTTCTCCGACTATTTCTTCAAAGTTCAGGTTTCTTCTTGTTTCCGCGCTTTCTATCAAGCTCACGCCGATAGAGCTCGGTAGCAGCGATTGCGATAGAACGTGCGCAGCTCTTTCGTGAAACCTCACGCCGGTGATCTCCTTCATGGATGAAGATCGCCATTCGAGTGAGCATCTCTGCAAGGATCGTCCAGAGGCCGGTATCGGCAGTCTTTTTTCCTCGCACCGCAGCTTTCATTTGCAAGACACTAAATTGCGTCACCAACAGCATTGCGTACATGTATTCACGCAATGCATCAGACTGGCTTGTCTCAGCGTCTTTTGCATACTGCGTTAGGGTTCTCAACGATGAGAGGGGGTAGTTGCTACTCACTTTAAAAATCTCCGTATAGCTTCCTGCCCTACACCCCAGGAAGTCATTACGTTCGCCTCAGAGTGCAGGGCAGGAAAAGCGGCACGATCAGACGTCTAAATATTTCTGAAGGAGGTTTTTGACGTCATCATCAATGATTGGTTCTGGGGGTACGCCTGCTCGGACATGCTTCATCCAAAAGTCGAAGCACCGAGTAGCGATCATTTGAATGATCGATTCATTCCGGTCGACTGCGTAGATGCGAAAGTCTTGGCCGCCGATCAATACAGCGACATAACAAAGCTTTGCGGCAGTGACTGCCATGTACCACTGAACTTGTGTTTCGTAATAGAGCGGGATCTTGTGTTTGGAGGTGATCTCCCTCTTGATGATCTCTGCTTCTTGCGAAAGTCCCCAGTGTTCAGCCATCAAGGCATTCGCAGTCTTGCATTCGAGCAAGGTGTCTGTTGTCAGCATCAATTTTTGGACGTTCCAGATTGACGCAGGATTTGTGAGGCGAACAGCGGCAGAAATCCGGTGATTGATCACTGCTCCGTCGATGTTTGCTAGCGCCCACTGAGTTGGAGTGCTTGTGCCTATGTAGTGATCGAGGTTAGAAGCAAGCTGGTGGTAGACGCGCTGAATCATGAATCCAGTTCGTTTCGAAAATTCTTGAGCCACGATGCTCTCAAGTTGAGTCCCCCAGTAAGCAGCCTCGCTAGGTGCTCGGTCCTCGGTGATTTCTGTGGTCTTCTCTCTGTAGATGTCAAGAGGAGTGCGGTATGGATTGATACCGAGAATTGCAGCAACATCAGATCCACCGATACCTTTTTGTCGAGCCTTAAGCCATTCAATCCGATTAGTCACGGTGCGCTCCGATGAAGGCAAAGAGAATCCAGGTGATGAGGTTTCTGAGCATGGTTGTTCTTAGCTTTGATGCGCCAATCAGGCAATAGAAGGAAGGAGTGAAGTCGCCACCGATTGCCGCAGGCACGCATAGTTCTCAGGTAATAGTGTTCGGCGCCGTCAGTCCAGAGATCCAAGCAGCGAGTGTTCGTCACTGGGTGAAGTTTCTTGGCCAGTTCCTTGGCGCGAGTGCCGAAGAAGTAGACGGGCTTCATGCGGCATTCCTTTGAAAGAAAGCGAGGATGCGAGCGATGAAGGTCTTTGAATGCGTCGGCGGCTGCGCAGCTTTTCTAGCTTTCTTTGCACGTGCTGACCGCGTTTTGATTGCTCTACGTGCATCACGACTCAATTCGTGCTTAGGGCGCCGATGTGGGTGGGAGGGAATGCTCATCATGCAGGCTCCTCATTACGCCCCGCGGGACTTGTAGAAATTGTGCCAATCCTGAACGAGTTGGCTGAATTCCTTGTTCTTGCTGATTTTTTTACTTAGCCACGATTCAAAATCCTCAAGTGAAGGATCTTTGACGCAGCGGCTGTACCATTGGTAAACGATAATTGCCTCACGTCCGCTGGCTGCGATTGCTTCTTGGGTCGCTAATTCGAGTCTTGCGCCCAGAGCAACATTCAAAGCGGCGCCGCCAACTAAGTGTTGCAGCGCGGTGGTGATGACTTTGACGTTCATTGGCTGAACTCCTAAAAAAGTACGTAACCATTAAGAACTGCCCACTGCATGAGCAGGCAGAGTGAGATACCGAGAGCACTGATACCGGCGCCAGTCAGAAAGGCGCAGAAGATGATTGCGGTATCGCTGAACCCAGTACGTTCGTTGTGGCCGAGAAGTTTTTTCAACGTCATGGCGTTCTCGGAAAAAAGAAAGGCCCCGGCAGATGAGTGCCGAGGCCTGTTAAGAAAAATTGGGTGATTACGCTGTTAGGCGCTTGGGCTGGTGCGAAGCCCAGGACTTGTAGCAGTCAAGCTCCTTCACGTCGTAGCCGAGCTTTGCTAAATCGCGCTCTGCTTTCCATAAGTACATGTCGTGAATCGCTTCCCAAAGAGCGGGCGCGAGCGGAGACTGCATGCGATAGAGAAGCTCTAGTATGAGCTCAAGGCTATCTTTGTAGAGATACCTCCAGTTGTAGATGAACGTACGCTGACGCTCCAGGTACTTCTCATCGACGAGGAACTTTCTTGGTTCCTTCTGAGGTGCGGCAGACAACTGTCTCGGTGCGGGGGCGTTCAACGGTGGCAACTGCATCGGCGGTAACGACTCAATGAAGGCGATTGCTGCATCAAAGTCGGCCTCAAGAATGTGCGTGTACTTCTCAACCTTGAAGTGATCTTTCAGAGCGCGATAGACAGTCTGATAGTTGACCGACTGCCCGCGCGCTTTTCGGCCGACGGCTTTTTGAATCGCCCAGCGGTGCTCAACCGTGATGTACTCAGGCTTCGGTGCTTCGTATCGTCCCGTGCGGCGAATAGTCGGCAGGACTTCGGACGTGACCCAGCGCTTGAAGCGCTTGGCAGTATCGAGCTTTGATCCGAAGATCAGGGCGTAGAGACCAGACTCATTGACGGCGTTGACCGTCTGGCGCCCGCCATTGGTTTCGATTTCGACCTTGATTTGATCTTCGGGGTCGACGTTGTCGCGAAGAGCTTGACGAGGATTGCTATGTTTCAAAGCCGCGCAGACATCGGCTGCGATAAAAAGAGGAGTCTCTGGCGTACCAAGAGTGCGAACTTTGTTGTTCTCAAAAGAGAAGGCGATGACATCAGACATGGATGCCTCCGTATGAACAGACTTTGATCTGCCCTCATCGACGCCAATCGATGGTGGGCAGGCTTGCAGGTTGGCGTACCACTCATACGGAAGCGGCCTCCCGAAGGAGCCCACAAGCCTGCCCATAATAGGAGGCTTGCAAGGGTGTAAGGATGGCTTACACCCTTCGCATAGACAACAAAAAAGCCGCTTTTGTGAGCTTCAAGGCGGCTATGCACCGTATGAGTAGTTCGGGACGCCAATCCCGTCCTGCTTCATGTGAAGCATTGCGCAGGATGTTACCCGAACCAAGGCGCTTTCGTCAATGTGATCAAGATTGGAGTTTTTTCTTAGATGCCCACTCTCGAATCAACTCGTCAGAGGCCTCATGTTGAATCAAGTCCAGCGTATCCGATGTAAGGGGCAGACCAGTGCCATCAAGAATCTCTTTCATTCGCTGATAAAGAGTTTTTGAACGAAGCATTGCAAGCAAGTCGTGTCCCTTCATGGTTAGGCGGGGGATCGAACAACAAAGCTCTAGGCCGTCCTCACCCTCGTTGACCGTAACAGTCAAGTGTCCCGTGTACCCGGCCTCCTTAAGCAGAAGGAGGTGACCAAGTAAGATTTGCCGCTTGTTGGAGATGAGCTTCCCAAGTTTGCGCTCGTCAACGTCTTCTCCAAGGGGGTGATCAATGAATTGCTCAAGGTTATCGTCTTCGATTCTTTCAAGCAGCGTCACGAGGGTCTTAAGATCTCGCTTCATTTCATTCCCCTAGAGGCAAATACGAAAAAAGCCGCTATTGCGGCCCGATCAGCGCCGCTTTCGCGCTGACACGGGAAGAGTACTCGATCTGAAGGCGCGTGTCAAAAACAAAGCCCCGGCAGGGGAGTGCCGAGGCCTTTGAGGTGATGTGGAGTGATGCTATTTCGTAGTGAACTTGATCGCCAAACTCACGGATACGCCAGTCATGATCGAAAGCGCGAGATCTTTGATTGCAGCCATCTCGGAAGGCGAAAGCCATCGAGCCCAAGAAGGCATGAGCAGATGGTAGATGTACACAATGATCATCGTTCCGCCGAGACCAGCAAAGAGGCGCAAGGCGTAGATCTTGATCTTGTGCCGATTGTTCTCTTCGTCTTTCTGATGTGCAACCTGAATCAGCAGGAGGTCGGTGTCGGGTGTCACCTCGGACTTGGAGTCAATTTGAGGCTTGAGGCTTTCTTTGAATTTTGGGAAGCTCACGCCAAAACCTCGTTCCTGAAATAGCACTTGATGGAGGTGTCATCAATCTCTTCACGAAGATTGGCACCACCATTTGAAGAGCGATACCAAGGCGAGCCGATTTGGTGCGACCAGGTAGAAAGCTGTGATGCCGAGAATTGTCCAAAGTAGGTCAATGTCCCGATAAGCAACTTTTTGAGCTCATCACTAGCCGTCGACTCTAACACAGAGGAGTCAGTTAAGCTCTCAATGGGGTGCTTGCGAAAGTACTCAAGAGTTTTCGGGAATACGGGGCCATACTGCCATGCTTGAGGCGATTCTTTTGTGAGCCTGATGCCGAGTTGAGCCAAGGCGACGCCGTAGCAGCAGTAGAGCAATTTTTGAAGTTTCGTCACGTTGACTTCGATATGTTGTTTCCGACACATGTCAACGATGTACGCCATCACCTGGAGGCTATCCAGCGGGCGAAACGTCGTATTTTCATTCGTCATGTTGGCCTCCCTTTGTCAAGATGGTTTAGATGAAAAGAATTTCTTCTAAACCATCTTACGACACTTGTCAAACATTCCTGCCCCCACTTCTGGGAAGTTATTAAGACAGACATTCTGGTTGCATTACGGTTCCAAAAAATGGGTTGAGTTGAAAAGACCCACAACTGCGCCCGTGAGGCAGGCGCAGTAGTTGGCCTTTTCGGCCGGCAAGGTGGTGCGGCGTACCGCATCAGACCTGCCGGTCGACACTGCATCCTTGGACCTTTGCGCTTTTGTGCGCTCGGCGCGGAGGTACTGGCTCCGCACCTTCTTACGGCCTTCCGTCTGCCGCTCCAGCTATTCACTGTCGCGTGCCCCGCTAACGCGGAGGAAAGGCAATCGATCTTGCCGATTGCTTAATTAAAATATTAAGCAAGCTTAGCGTAAAAGGCAAGTTAAATAAATTATAGCTTAGCGCTTAACAATTGATTTCCATCAATCAACTGTTAAGTTAACTTAATTTATAGGGCAACGAAAAAGCCCCAGCGCGGAGCGTCGGGGCTTGTTTGCTATGAGCTATAGCATTGAAACTGCGAAAGTTCAAATAGCGGGAGCTGAACGTGAGAAGTTAATGCGTTTATCTTGTGCGGCTGCCTCTCGGCCAAGTCGCATTCCCACGTAAATCATGAGTAAGGCGGTCTTGGGTTCTCCAATGGAGTCCATCGCGAAGGCCATCCCGCGAGCGAGAGTAAGCCCTTCCGAGTCTTCCTTATAGCAATCGACTAGAAAATCAATGATTTCATCGTCTGAATGCAGTTCGTTGACAGGATTATACGGTTTGACTTTTATGGTGTTTGTCATTGCTCTTCCTCAATATCCATGTCTGCCATACTCTGAGCTTTAGCGATATCTGCTTGCTGGGTTCGCTTGTTCCCGCCGAGTAGAAGGAGGATGACTTCCGTACCGCGAATTGTAAAGTAGATTCTATAACCAGGCCCGACATCCACACGAAGTTCTGAAATCTTACCTATGCGCTTTACATCTCCCCAAAGACCTGCTGCGATGCGGGTTTCTCTGGCGCGAATTGCGCGTAGTGCTACAGCGTCGCGTAGCCCGGCCTTCCAAGTGGAATACTCCTCTGTCGTAATGATTTTGTAGAAATTGCCCTGCGACAGAGCGCTCAACGTCTTTGGAGTTAGGATGGGTTTAGGCATTGATCTTTATTATTGATCTAATTGTCAGGTGGATTTTGTCGGCTGTCAATCTGAAAAGCTCTATACAGCCCGCCCAATGCGGGCTGTATAACTCTCAAAGACTTCGATTAACCTCCAGTACGCGGCCTAGAATCTTAAGTCGGTCGCACTCATCACCCACATATTCTTCAGGACGGTAAGCGGAGTTCTCAGATGAGACGAGTAATCCGTTTTTAATCTTGGAAAGGTACTTGATGCGGTACTCCCCGTCAATGGTGAGTACATAAATTCCACCGTCAGAGATATGAACGCAACCGGGCCGAGTCTCGGTGAAGCTTTCAAAGAGGATGGTGTCTCCATTTTGAAGCTCCGGTTCCATCGAATTTCCGCAGACTTTCGCTCTTTTGCATTGACTCGGTAGCAGATGCCTCTTCTGGAAGAACGACTCCCGGTACCAGCAATCTTCACTGTCGTGTATCAATTCCCAGGTGGGCTCACTGCCGGAACCCGCTGAAAATTCAAGTCTGTATTCGGGAATTGCGACGAATCCGTCAGGAATTTTATCGCCAACGCCGTATGACAGAACTTGTGCAGTCTTCTCTCCCTCACCGGTTTGAAGCCAACGTTGAGAGACGCCAAAAAACTCTGCGACTTTACGCAGATTGCTGTCAAAGATCTTGCCGGATTTAGTCCATTGATTAACGGCAGACGTGGATACCCCGCAGTAGCGGGCAAGGGCTGCTTGAGTCTTGCCAGTGCTTTTATCGAAGAGCGATGCAAGACGAGCTGAAAGTGTGCTGTCTACTGGTGCCATTTATTGCTTACTCCTGTTAAGCGAGCTTACATCTTTATGCCTCCGGATTAATTTGACGCAACAATTAAGATAGCTTAGTATATTGCTTAAAATGACTTAGCAAAATTGCCATTTTTAAGCATGAACACTTTAAGAGAAATTAAGAGGGCTTCACCTGAGCAGTCGTGTCTGTATATCGACCAGATGGGAGGCACGGGTGCTGTCAGTCGCATTTGCGAAGTTTCGTCCGCAGCGGTTAGCCAGTGGCGCCGATACGGTATTCCCCATGCACGCCTGCAGTTCCTGCGAGAGAGGTTGAAGAATCAGAAACTTCTAGAACAAGCACAGGCGCTCATAGCTGAAGTCAAATAAAGGGACTGGACGTGAGCATGCTTGCCCTCAATTACGTGAAAAAGAATCTCCGTGCCGGCGGTTTCGCTCAGGCTGTTCTTGCCTATTTGGCTGACTGCATGAACGAAGCCGACGGAAAGTGCTTTCCTTCACGCGAAACGATTGCTGAGTACTTCTCATCTGAAGATGACCCATGCACTGTAAAACGCGTAGATCGAGCACTCGCGCGATTGCGTGAATTGGGTTTCATTAAATCAGAGTGCGTGCCGCACAGGAAGCAACCCGCCAAGGGTATTGAGGGTGGATGGCACAACGAATATAGCTTTCCTGGGCTTTCAGGGGGCGCTCCCAAAACAGACGCTACCCATCGCAATGGGGTTGACCCCATAGCGGGGGTAAGCCCCACCGTGGGAAGGGGTAGCCCCCAAATTGGACAAGGGGTAGCCCCCACCGTGGAAAGGGGTAGCCCCCACCGTGGGGTCGAGAAACAGAAAGAAACAGAAGTTAAACAGAAGAGAAACAGTAGTAGCACACACACATGCGAAGAACCTCCGTTTGACGACGAACTTTTCAACGAGGCAGCACGAGTTGTATCCGAAATCGAAACAGCTTCTGAAAGCTCTCCTGAGAAAAAACAGAAGAAGCCACGAAAGGCTCGCACTTCGTTTGCGACTGTCGAGAGGCCTGACGATCTTCCCGAGCAACTTTGGCAGGACTGGCTAGCGCTCCGAAAAGCAAAGCGAGCTCCCCTCAACACCACAACCATCAACACATTCCGAGCCGAAGCTCAAAAGGCTGGCATCTCTTTTGAAGAAGCCGTTTCTTTCTCAGTCGCTAATGGATATCAAGGCTTTAAGGCTGATTGGTACAGAAAAAATGCAAGCACTTTCACAAATGATCGGCCGCATCAAGGCTATGCGGGCTTCGGCGCAAGAAACACCGCAGAAATCGACTACAACTACGGACTCCCGGTTCGAGGTGCGGTGGGATGAGTGCTCTCGGCATGGTAGGTATCGTTCGTATTGGGTCGACGACTCCTGCACGTTCCATTTTTCGTCTTGTCCAGAGTGCTCTCGGCAAAGATTTCTCGCGCAGCACTTTTCACTTGAAATCCCTCCGCGATTCCAAGGCATGACTGTGACTTCCTGGCAGACCTTCAACGCAAAGATGGAAGAGGTCAAGAGCGCAGTTCTAGCCTGGGGGGAAGACATTGAAACAAGTGTTAACCGCGGAAAATCGCTCATTTTTGTCGGTAAGACTGGCACTGGCAAAACACATCTAGGCACAGCAATTGTTATGGGCGCACTCCGCAAAGGCTTCGTCGCAAAGATCGTCGACTGTAGCCTGTTGCTCTCTGAGATTTATGAGACGTACGGCAAAGATGATGCCGGACGTGCGAAAGGTGAAGCTGCAAAACTCATCCGTGCCTACATTGATCTGGATGTGCTTGTGATCGATGAGATAGGTCGCAGTCCCATTTCTTCCCACGGGGCTGACCGACTTTTCGAAATCATCGACGGTCGCTACAAGCAGTGCCGACCAACCATTGCAATCTCAAATTTGCCTCTCGTCGGCAAGGATATTCAGGATGCTTCACTTCGAACCGTTCTTGGAGATGCCGCCATCAGTCGTCTATCTGATGGTGGACAGTGCTTTGCGTTCGACTGGAAAGACTACCGATGGAGGACCAAATGACAGATCTCTTTTCTGCTCTAAAGGTCTATGGCACGTGTCCGGTTGTGTGTCTCAGCTGCGTTCACTTTGCTGGAGCGGCTTATGACCAAGGAGGCTTCCTGTTAGCAAAAAAGTCAGGCTATTGCTCGCTTCGTATCAAAAAGGGTGACTGGAATGTGCTGCAGCGCATTGATTCGCCGAGGCAATGCAAGAACTTCGACGAGGCGCCAGATGAAGTCAAGAAACAACGCCTCAAAGCACTCGATTACTACGGAAGAAAGTTTCGGGGGGATTCATGAAAAGGACGCTGTTGGTCAAAGACCTTCCTTGGCCGGGAGTCAAGCTTTCACAGAACGGCCGGAGTCATTGGTCGGCAAAAGCAGCTTTAGTGAAGGCTGCGCGGCAGGAAGCATTCGTCAAAGCTAAACAGGAGCTCATGGGACAACCTGCAACGCTCAAGAGCGGAACTCGGCTGAACGTGCAGCTGATCATTCAACCTCCCGATCGCCGGCGCCGTGACGAATCGAACATGGTTGAACGTTGCAAGTCGTTCTACGACGGAATCGCCGATGCACTTGGATTTGACGATTGTCTTTTCCACCATCGAGAACAGGTATGGCTGAGTCCTAAGAAGCCGGGAACGATTGTGATCGCAATTGACTGGGAGGAAGAATGACTGACGACGAACTTGAAGACTATTTAGTCAACTGGGGGAGATGGAGTCGAGAAAGCAGAGGTCCTGGAAGATCCCCTATGGCTCGCCTAATAGCTGAGGCCGGGGCTATGAGCGGCATTTTCGAAAGTGACTCTCCCGTTGATATCGCTAAGGCAGTTCAAGTCAATCGTGCCTGGCAAGGAATGCCGTGCACTACGCATTCTGACAGGTGCATTAAGGCGCTCATAGCTGCGCTCTATGCATACCCAGTCTCCCGAGAGCATATGCTGTCCTTGATATGGCGCCATTTCAAACTACGCATGCGCTATCGTGACGTGGATAACTTTCTTACACGTGGACGCACGGTCATTCGCAACCGACTTGAAAAAATTCTGCATCGTCCTCTATAATTGCTCAAAAATTATATACCGTCTCAGACGCGAAAGACTTGCTCTGGAGGAGCGGTCTTTTTGCGCCCAGAGAAAGTAGAAGAAAGCCCGGCTCGATTGAGATTGAGTGCGGGCTTTTTGCGTTGTTGCTTAAGGATCTGTCATGAAGAAGTTGCTGGTGCTCACTGCTGTAGCTGCTCTTGTTGCGACCACTGCCGTAGAAGCCCGCGGCGGCTTCGGCGGCGCCCGCGGCTTCAGCGGGGGTAGGTCGTTCTCGAAGTCGGCGCCGGCTCGCGTCTATGCGCCGAGCCGAACCACGGTCATCAAGAAGAACACGACGATCATCCAGTCGGCGCCCTCAAGTTCTTCGGGCGGCGGCTTCTGGAGCGGCGTGGCAGGTGCTGCAGTTGGCTCCATGGCGGGCAGCGCGGTCTACGATGCTCTGACTGATGACAAGAAGGAAGAGGTTGCGACGCCGGTGCAGGCGCCTCAGCCCGCGCCTCAGGTGCCTTGATCCATGTAGACACAATTTCTAGGGGGTTGCCATGTCATTTGAAGCGTTGTGGCTTTTATGTGCAGTGGTCGTTGGTGTTGTAGCTGGCGTTGTGTCAGGTGTGATGACATACCTCTTGAGCAAATAGGAAGCAGCCGCCCAAAGTGCTGCCGCACCGAATCCGCCGATGATCCCGGCAAGGACCGTCCGGCGGAAGGTTTTTCGGGAATTGCGTTCCAAACGATCTAAACGCTGCTCCAAGTCCACGAATCGCGGTGTGAAAGCATCAACCACTAATCTGCCGCTGGCTTCATCTCGATCTCGAAGAGCTTTGAGATTCACTTTGGCGACTTTGGGTGTTTGGAAATCCTTTACTAGGTCTTCGAGTTGGTCCATACATGCCTCTCTTTACTCTATGCAAACATCCTGGTTGTCGGCATCCGGTGCCGCGTGGTGAGGACTTTTGCGAGAAGCATAAAGAAGATGCGGCACGCCGACAGCAAACCGAACACCGCCAGAGGGATCGGCGCCGAGAAGCGCTCAAGGGTTCCGCCTCGGCAAGAGGCTATGGCGCCCGGTGGCAGCGGCTTCGGGCTCGCTTTCTCCGCGAGCATCCGCTCTGCGTAGACTGCGCCAGGCTCGGCAGGGTTACACCTGCCACCGACGTTGACCACATCCAACCGCATCGAGGTGATCAAGACTTGATGTGGGATGAGAGCAATCTTCAGCCGCTCTGTCATCGGTGTCACTCGAAGAAGACTGCACGAGAGGATGGCGGCTTCGGGAATTCGAGGGGGAGGGGCGGGTCAAAAGTCCCGCCGAAAGCGTTCTAGACCGCGCCCCTACCTAAATTTTTACGCATGCAAAATCGATAGGTTTCAGCTATGGGACGACCGAGGAAACCGGACGCCGAGAAAAAAGCGCTCGGAACTTTTCAGCCGTGTCGTTCACTAGAAGTGCAAGCCAAAACGAACACGGAACTTTCTTCTCAACCACCGAAATGTTTGACGAAGGAAGCACGTGAGGCGTGGAGGATCGCTGTCGAAAATGCGCCGAAAGGTCTATTGGCGGTTACCGATTTCACCGTACTCGAAAGATGGGCGCGAAATTACGCGCTCTATCGCAAGCTCGCTAAAGCTGTTGACCACGACGGCACGACGATCGTCACAGAGAAAGCTGACGGTACCGTACGGCGTGAATTGAATCCTGATGCAAAGCTACTTGTTCAGATTCAGACAGTCTTACTTGCTTGCGAAAGGGAGCTCGGTTTTACTCCTTCTTCGCGCGCGCGCGTGAACGTTGCGACAAAAGATGAACCAGTGAACGAATTCGATGGTTTCTAAGAATTACTGTGGTATCGCTCGCCAGTACATGGAGGGCGTGCTTTCTGGAGTGATCGTTGCATGCGAGTGGGTCAAGCTTGCGTGTCAACGTCAAAAAGAAGACCTGGAGCGATTCGCAGCTTCAGGTCTTTACATTTTCAATGAAGCTAAGGGAAACGAAGTTTGTCGGTTCATTGAGCTCCTGACACACACTAAGGGCGCGCTCGCTGGAAAAAGAATCGTGCTCGAGCCTTGGCAGATCTTCATCCTGACGACAAGTTTCGGATGGCGTCGACGTGCTGATGGCGGTCGTCGATTTCGGCGCGTCTACATTGAAGTGCCAAGGGGAAACGGCAAATCCAGTCTGTCAAGTGGTGTGGGCCTCTATTGTCTTGTTGCCGATAAAGAACCTGGTGCAGAGGTCTACAGTTTCGCGACAACGCGTGATCAGGCGAAGATCGTCTTCGGTGACGCGAAGCAGATGGCCAAACAAAACGAGCCGCTGCGCCAACGCTTCGGTTTGGAAGTTTTGGCCAATGCCCTTTATGTACCATCGACAAACTCTACTTTTCAAGCCAAGAGTGCGGAAGGATCAACGCTGGACGGCTTAAACACTCACTTGGCGGTCATTGATGAGTTGCATGCTCACAAGACACGTGATGTCTATGACGTAGTGGAAACGTCCTTAGGCAAGCGCCTGAACTCGTTGCTTTGGGTCATTACGACTGCCGGCTTTGATACTTCGGGTATCTGCTACGAAGTGCGCATGATGGTCACACGAGTGCTAGGAAAAGAGATCAGTGATGAGACTCAGTTTGGAGTCATCTATGGTCTTGATGACGGTGACGATTGGACTACTGAGGAAGCGCTCATGAAGGCGAACCCGAATTGGGGCGTCTCAGTAATGCCAGAGATGGTTCTGTCGCTGCAAAAGAAAGCAATAGCGCTGCCATCGGCGATGAACAACTTCAAAACAAAGCATCTCAATGTATGGTGCTCCGCTTCAACAGCATGGATGGATATGCAGGCGTGGAAACGCTGTGAAGTGCCAGAGATGTCCATCACGGACTTCGAGGGGCGTAAGTGCTTTATCGGCCTTGACCTTGGCTCGAAATCTGACTTGACTGCGAAGGTCTTGATTTTCCCCGGCGAAGATGATGAGGGCCGTACGACCTACGCCGTCTTCTGTCAGTGTTATCTGCCGCGTCGCGCAGTTGAACAGTCCACAAACTCTCAGTACGTGGGGTGGGCTGAAGAGGGTTATCTGATCGTTACAGAAGGTGCGATGACCGACTTCAACGTGGTTGAGGAGGATTTGCGACTTGATCTCTCTCGATATGAGGTCAGTGCCATTGTTTATGACCCGTGGCAGGCAACACAGCTTGCTACATCGCTCGCAGAGGACGATGCGCCGATGATCGAGTGCCGGAATACCGTGCAGAACATGTCGGACCCGATGAAATCACTCGAAGCACTTGTTCTCGATCACCGTATTTGCCACGACGGTAACCCGGTGCTCACTTGGATGATGGGCAACGTTGTTGCGAAGGTTGACGCGAAGGACAACATCTTCCCGCGCAAGGAGCGCTACGAAGAGAAGATCGATGGTGTGGTCGCACTAATTATGGGACTCGGCAACGCAATCGTTGATGACAACGACCGATGGGCTGGCTTTGTAGAGTCGTCCGATCAAACCTTTTTTTCATGGTGACTTAGATGTTCGTTCGCCGGTTGGTCAACTGGATCACGAGTTGGGGAGGTCCGCTCGGGACTGCATCAGGGATGCAGGTGCCGCTACCTCTCGCGCCGGTGATTGATCAGACGCGAGAGATTCCGTCAGATGTTGCACTGCAAATTTCTGCGGTGTATGCGTGTGTTGAGCTTTTGGCGAACACAATTGGGACGTTGCCACTCTTTGTCTACGCAGACGAAGGTGGAGGTCGTGTACCGGCTCGCAGCAGTCGCCTATGGATGCTCCTTCATGAGCGTCCAAATGCATGGATGACACCATCTGAGTTCTACTCTGCGATGACCGTTAACCGTTTACTTAGAGGAAATGCATACGCACGTATTGAGCGTGACAGTTCCGGAGAACCCATTGCGCTCATTCCGGTGTCTCCAGATCAGATGGAAGTTTCTGTCGTGGGGGGAGGTGAGGTCTACACCTACTATCAGGACGGCGCGATTTCGGTCTGGGCGCCTGAAAACGTCATTCATTGGAAGGGTATTGGCAACGGGTTCATGGGGCTCTCAAAGCTCGAGTTCATGCGAGCTTCGATGAACGAAGCTGTGCATGCACAAGAGAACGCAAATGCACTCTTTGGAAAAGGCAGCAAGCCGACGGGCGTGTTGTATACCGACAGTGCTCTCAACGAGAATCAGCTGAAGAATCTGATGAGTCGCTTCAAGGTACAGATGACATCGAGCACTGGCGGCCTGATCATCGCTGATCGCGGTCTGAAGTACACGCAGATGTCGCTTTCGCCGGCGGACGCTCAGCTTCTTGAGACGAGACGTTTTTCGGTAGAGGAAATCTGCCGTTGGTTTGGCGTACCGAGTGTGCTTGTAGGAGCAAGCGGTGTAACCACGTGGGGCTCTGGGATCGAGCAGATCACGAAAGGTTTTCACACATACACCATTGGGCCGCTCTGTAAGCAGCTCGAGCAGGCTCTTGAGCGTCGGTTGATCGGAGTCGATCAAACAGAACTCACAATCGAGTTCAAGACTGACGCCTTCCTTCGCACAGATCAACAGACACGTGCGGCTTTCTACTCTCAGATGGCCCAAAACGGCGTGATGAGCCGTAACGAGATTCGGAAGCTGGAGAATCTCCCGCCTGTTCCGGGCGGTGACGATCTCACAGCTCAGAGTAACTTGGTGCCGCTGCATCGACTTGGAAAGGTGCAGCCGGCCAATTCGCCTGTAAATGGCGAACCTGTGAGGCAGTGATGGCAGTGCAGTACAAAAGCATCCCGCTTCAGGATGTTGAGCTAAAGATGATGGAAGGGAGCACGAGGAAGTTCCGTGGCTACGCTTCTGTCTTCAACGGCAAGGATAGTTATGGCGACGTGATTCTTCCCGGTGCCTATAAGAAGTCTCTTGAGACCTACGGTATGCCGAAGATGTTCTTCGGACATCGGTGGGACTTGCCGATCGGCAAGTGGACGTTTGCGGCCGAGGATGAAAAAGGCCTTCTCGTCGAGGGTGAGCTTACGCCTGGCAATCCACAGTCTGATGCCGTGCTCGCAGCTCTCAAGCATGGAACTGTCGATGGACTTTCTGTTGGCTTCTCTTCTCGTGGTGCTGAATGCCGAGAGCTTGATGGAGGCGGGCGTGAATACAAGTCGATCGGGCGGCTCCTCGAAATATCGATCGTGAGCTACCCCGCAGACGATGCGGCGCGCATCACTGATGTTAGGTCCGAAGACCTCGACGAAATTGACTCTATTCGAAATCTAGAGAACTTCCTGCGGGATGCAGGCGGTTTCTCGAAGTCGATGGCGACGGCAATCGTCGCTAAATCCCGGAAACTTTTCTTGGATCAGCGGGAGGCTGAGGCCGAAGAGAAGGCATCCAAAGACCTACTTGAGCGACTCAAGAAGCTCGCGGAATCCATCTAGCAAGGAACCGAAAATGGAAACGAAGGACATCATGGAGGCCATCGACCGCATCGAAGAAAAGATGGCAGCTACCTCCGAATCGAACAAAGCTGAGCTCAAGCGTCTCGGTGAAGAACAGACGAAGCTTGCGCGACAGTTGCTTGACGTGCAACAGAAGGGCGTTAAGGTGCAAGAGGCCGTCCGCATGAAGTCGGCCGGTGAAATGTTCGTCGAAAGTGAGAACTTTAAGGCGATGGTTACTGGTCGTGCTGGCCGTGCTCGTTTTGATCTTGACGAACAGGTTGATACGAAGGCTGAGGCACAGAATCCGATCACCACCCCGGCCGGCGGCGTCGTTCAGGCTTACCGCCGCCCCGGAATTCTTCCCGGTGCGTACCGTCCGCTCACAATCGAATCGCTCTTCCCGACGATTCCGATCACCACCAATGCGTACGAGTACGTGATGGAAGACGAGACGAAGCTCGTAAATGGCGCGGCCTTCGTCCCTGAAGGTGGTCAGAAACCCTTCGGCTCGACTGGGTACGCCCTCAAGCAGGGCACGATCCAGACGATCGCGCATATGGCTCGCGTTTCGAAGCAGCTGATGGCTGACGGACCCGCGCTCGCCGCGTACATCAATCAGCGACTTGTTTACGGCGTTGATCTAGTCGTCGAAGACGAACTTGTTTCCGGCGACGGCTCGACGAATCACTTGCTTGGCATTTTTGCTGCCGGACAGTACACGCCGCATGACGCGACGACCGACGATCTTCCCGCGAAGAGCGCGACGCTGTTTGATCTTATCCTTCACGCGAAGACGAAGGTTGAACAGGCCTTCTTCCGTCCGAACGTGATTCTTCTGAATCCGGTCGACTGGTCGCGGCTGCAGATGGAGAAGAACAGCTCGGGCGACTACTATCTCGGTCATCCAGCCTCAATTGCTCCGAAGGCTCTCTGGGGCCTGCCGATCTGGCCGACGCCGGCAATCCCGCAGAAGAAGTTCCTCGTTGGCGACTTCACGCAGGCCGCCACGCTTTGGCCGCGCCAGGGCATGACTGTCGAGATGTTCGAACAGGACATGGATAACGTACAGAAGAATTTGGTTACGGTCCGTGCAGAGCGTCGTCTCGGCTTTGGCGTCGAGCGGCCTAAGGCTCTCTGTGGTGGAGATCTCGTACTTCCAGTCTCGACGAAGTAAATGGAGATGCGGATGACGATCGACACCTCAACGGCCGTCGGGGCAGTGAGCCTCGAGGCCGCAAAGGAGCACCTTCGCGTGGACTGGCACGGGGACGATGATCTCATCCGCAGTCTCGTGCTAGCTGCTACGCAGATGGCTGAACACGAGCTTCAACGTGGTCTAATCACTCGTGATGGAGTCGAAGGATTCGGCACCAATGCTGAAGACATCCCAGCGGGCATCCGGCAGTGGATCTTGGTTCAGGTTGCACACTTCTACGAACAGCGCCAGGCCGCAACTGCCGGAGAGCTTAAACCCTTGCCATTCGTTAATGCGCTGCTTGATCCCTACCGGGTGTGGCTATGAATCTTCCGCAGATTGGAGAGCTCAACCGCCGCGTGAAGATCTTCTTCACCGTCCATCTCCCGGATGATCGCCTAGGCTTCTCGAAGGCGACCGCTCACGAGGATGAGGTCTGGGGGAAGATCGAACCCGTGGGCTCGATTATCTACTGGGGCGCGAAGCAGGTCGATTCCGGCGTGACACACCGCATCACGGTACGTCGCATTAAAGGTCGCACTCGCCCACAGGACTTCGCTGGGGTGGTTGAGCTTGAGGTTGACGGCATCCGCTACCGCGTGCAGCGCGTTGCTGATCTTGGCGGGTTCAACCGGTTCACTGTGCTTGACGTCGAGGAGAAAGCAAATGTTGGTTCAAACACGCGTCGATCCTGGATTTCGAACGATTGATTACGACTCGAAAGAGTTGCGTAAGCCACTCCGGAAAGCAGGTAATGACGTTCGTAAACTTGCCAGAAAGTTGATTTCGCGACGGTCTGTTTCCGATGCTGGTGACTTTCCGGGCCGCGACTCTGGTGAAATGCAACGCTCTCTACGCGTCAAAGTGTCCCGATCAGGCTACTCCGTCTCGGTTTATCCGACGAAGACTCAGCGAATGCCGGTTTATTACCCGGCATTTGTCGTTTATGGGCATCGTGGGCCAGGATCAGAAACGCTGGAGCAATCGCGGCGTCACAAAAAACGACCCGGTGAGAAGGTAGCGAAGCCGCGTAAGAACTTTGTTCCAGCAGCGGCCGAGCAGTATTCAGGAACATTTCATGAAACGATGGCAAACGCGCTAGCAAATGCCATTAAGCCGGGGATTGTATGAAGCTGGATCCAATCATTAGCGCATTGCGGGAGCGTTGCCCTTCCTTTCACCAGCGGGTTGGCGGCGCAGCGCAGTGGGCAGGCCTTGAGCGCGCTGAGAATGCGCCCGTGCCTTTTGCCTACGTTGCTCCGCTTCGTGAGGATGCTGGAGCGCAGGAGTCCAATAACGGGTATTACCAGGTGATTACGAATACCTTCGGGGTGATCGTAGTCGTGCCGAACTGTGCAGACGAACGTGGGCAGGATGCCGGTCGGTGGCTTGAAGTACTGCGTCCAGAGATCTTTCGAGCGATTCTTTCGTGGCACATGAAGCCCAAGGATGAGTTCAGTGAGATCGTCTACGAAGGCGGAGTTCTCATCTACATCGACGCGGCACGTGCTGCCTATCAGTTTGAGTTTTCTTTTGAGACCTACATCGATACTTCTGACACTTACCAGAAGGTCGAGCTCGATGCCCTGTCGCCGTTCGATGGCATGGATGTCGATGTGGACTGCATTGATCCGTCGATGCAGAAAGATCAGCCGGATGGCCGGCTCGAAGGACATATCAAGGTGGATCTATGAGTATTTCTTTCAATACCATTCCGAGCGGCATTCGAGTGCCGCTTTTTTATGCTGAGATGGATAATTCTGCGGCTTACACGCCGACTAATACTTCTCAGAGTTTATTGATTGGTCAGAAGCTTGAGTCGGGAACGGCCGAAGAGGGCGTGCCGGTGACAGTTTCGACTGTAGCGATGGCGAAGAAACTCTTCGGTCGCGGTTCGATGCTCGCACGTATGGTAGATGCCTATCGTACCGTCGACAGCTTCGGTCAGCTCGTGTGTATCCCATTAGCCGATGGTCAGTCTGCAGGTGCGGCAGCAGGCAAGGTCGAGATTACAGGAACCGCCCTCGAGGCCGGTACGCTCTCCTTCTACATTGGAGGCGAACGCCTGCTGGTGGCCGTGAAAGAAGGTGATACGGGTGCTCAAATCGCGATTGCACTATCAGACTCAATCTCTCTTTCAAAGGATCTGCCGGTTACGGCAGGTGCCGCTGACGGAATCTGCACGATTGCAGCACGAACGAAGGGTACGATCGGAAATGGCATTCAGCTTGCACTCAACCTTCGTGGTCTCATCAATGGCGAGGCGACACCTTCCGGTATCAGCGTGACAACCACGCCGATGTCTGGCGGAACGGTTGATCCTGAGATTGATCAGGCAATCGAAGCTATGGGCGACGAACAGTACGATTTCATCGGTTGTCCCTACTCGGACGCCGTCGTGCTCGATGCGTTCAAGACAGAGATGAACGACACATCGGGCCGTTGGTCTCCTTTCCGCCAAATCTACGGCCACGTGTATACCGCGAAGCGCGGTACGCTCGAAGAGCTCAAGACCTTCGGCGCGGCTCGCAACGACCAGCATATGACGATCGTCGGCGTCGAGCCTTCGATGCCGACTGCGGTTGAAGAGGTGCTCGCGGCCTACGTCGCGCGCACAGCTGTCTTCATCTCTGCCGATCCGGCCCGTCCGACGCAGACTGGAGCTCTTACCGGCGTCATGGCCTCGCCGACGCAGAATCGGTTCATTCTCACGGAGCGCCAGACACTGTTGGAGAACGGCATTGCCACGCTCACGACTGTGAGCGGCACGGTGCAGATCGAAAGGGCGATCACGACGTATCAGAGGAACTCTATGGGTGACGCCGATGCGTCCTACCTCGACTCCGAGACGCTGCATACATCTGCCTACGTGCTGCGCCGACTCAAATCAATCATCACGTCGAAGTACGCGCGCCATAAGCTCGCGAGCGACGGAACTCGCTACGGCGCTGGTCAGGCAATAGTTACACCGTCTGTGATCCGCGGCGAACTCGTAGCTGAATATGCACGTCTAGAGACCGCAGGCATTTGTGAGAACAGGGACCTTTTCAAGAAGTACCTCATCGTCGAACGCAATGCGGACAATCCAAATCGTCTCGATGTGCTGTTCCCGCCCGACTATGTAAATCAGCTGCGTGTTTTCGCACTTCTCAACCAGTTCCGTCTTCAGTACGCGGAGGAATAACAAATGGGTAAGCGACTAGCAGGTACCTGCTATTTCAAAGTGGACGGTCAGCAGCTCGAACTGCAGGGGAACCTAGAGTTCCCAATGGCAAAAGTCACTCGTGAGACGATGGCTTCGACGGGTGGTCCAGTTGGCTTCAAGGAGACGATCGCTACGCCCTATATCGCAGGCGACTTCATTGTGACTTCTGACTTTCCTACTGAAACGCTCATGGAAAGTGAATCCATGACGATCACTGCTGAATGCGCAAACGGCATGGTTTACACGCTTAGTGATGCGTGGCTTGTAGGTGACGCAGCCTTTAAGCCTGTAGACGGAACGATCAGCCTTCGGTTTGAAGGACTGGATGGAGATTTGGCATGAAGTACGAATTGAAGCATCCGATAGAACACGCTGGCGAGAAGATTAGCGAGCTCGATCTGAAGGAGCCAACTACAAAGATGTGCAAACAGCTTGGTATGCCATACACAGTAGATCTTGACGGCATGCCTCATCTCAACACTGCTGTGTGCGCAGCTTACATCTCAAAACTCGCAGGGCTGCCGCCTTCGGTAATTGAAACACTCGCACTCAAAGACTTCAATGTGCTGTGTTGGATGGTGATGGGTTTTTTCGGGGAAGGGGCCGAGTAGAAGACATCCTGGCGCGATGCTTTGATCTCGCGTATGTGTGGAGGCTCGCTCCTTCGAAGACTATGCAGATGTCCTTTTCGGAACAAGATCTTTACGTGGCTCAATGGAATCGCATCGCAATGGAGAGAACAGATGGCGGGTAAAGACTTTAGATTGACTGCCGTTCTTGCGATCAGAGACGTTGCATCGCCAGTGGTCAAAGCGTTCTCCGCCCGATGGGTTGGACTTGCCAAGGTCGTTCAGTCGACGAAATTCACGGGTCTCCAGAAGCAGTTAAGACTCTTCAATCGGTCTGTGATGGACGTTGCCGAGAACGCAAAAAACCTCGGCAGTATTGTTGGCGGTCCTCTTGCCGCGGCAGCTGGATCTGTCGGCTTCAGTATGCAACAGGCGGTATCGAGTTTCACAGCAACTGGCGATGGGCTCGACAAGATGAGTCAGCGCGTCGGAGTGGGTGTCGAACGCCTGCAAGAGTGGGGCTACGCGGCTGTGCAGGCTGGCGCTTCTCAGGAAACGCTTGAAGATGCGCTCAAGGATTTCGGCAAGCACATGACTGAAATCGCAACGGGGATGGACACGACATCGAAAGCGGCAACGCTTTTCGACGCTCTTGGCATCAAGATGAAAGATGCTGCCGGAAACATGCGCTCGGTTGAAGACGTTTTCCGTGACTTTGCTGACGCAATACAGAGAAACGAGGATCCGACGTTGCGAGCCTCGATGGCAATGGCCGTCTTCGGTGAGGGCGGTCGCAAGCTCTTACCAATGCTGACTGCTGGAGCTGCAGGGCTTGACGATATGAGTGCCGAAGCTCATCGACTTGGTATCGTAATGAGTCGGGATGCAGTGAAATCAGCTTCTGATCTGAGCACGGGGTTCACAAACTTACACCTTGTTGTGGCTTCAGTGGGTAACACAATAGCTTCATCATTAGCGCCGACAATCACACACATGACTGGGCGTATCCAGACCATGATCGTCGCAAATCGGGAGGCTTTCTCTGAGAAGTTCGCTCAAGTTGCTGAGCGCTTCGCGCAATCGCTTGAGAGTATTGATTTCGAAGGAATCGTGAGTGGGATCCTGGCTTTTGCGGATTACGCGATTCGTGCCTTCAATGCTGTAGGTGGTTTCAATACAGTCTTGTACACGCTGGGCGCGATTATGGCAGGAAAGACGATTATGGCTGTCGTCGCTCTCGGCTCGAGTGTGATGACGATGATTCAGACATTCAGCACGCTTGCGACTATCGCCCGCACAGTCGGGGTCGCTATGGCTGGTGCACTCGGCCCCGTCGGCTTCGTGATCAGCGCCGTTGCAATTGCTGCGGGGCTTGTGATCGCGAACTGGGATCGCATCTGGCCAGCAATCAAGGAAGGTGCTCAGGCCTGTGTCGATTTTGTCGCCGCAGCATGGGATCGTCTCACCGAGAGATTTGGGGCAGTAGGTTCTTCGATACTTTCAACGGCTAAAGCAGTTTTCCGCGGAGATTTTCCAGCGGTGCTCCGCAGTATTGATGATGTCATCAAGAGCGTGTTCAACTTGCTTCCAGATTCGTGGGCGAAGGCTTGTACTGGTTGGTATGAGAGTGTCAAGAAAAGCGTACAAAATGTTGGTCGAATCATCCGTGACTTCTTCGCAAACTTCGACTTCGCTTCCCTCGTGCCTGATTTCGTGAAGAACTGGTTCTCGAGCGACTCGAAAACATCGGGCAGCACACAGTCCGCAACCGTGCAGCGGGTCGAGCCAGTGAACTTAACTGCATCGCAGCATGTGAGTGGCCGCGTCGCGGTCGACGTAACTGCGACCGGCGGCGCATCGGCGGCGATCACTGACGCTCAAGGCAGTGGCGGCCTCGACATTCTTGGCTCCGTCGGTTATGCCGACCGTTACTCATACTGAGGTTTTGGATGAGTAAGTTCTCTGATCAGCTTCAGCCGGCAAGCTTTAGAGGTATACCCTTTGAGGTGACTGCGTCAGGTTTGAAAATTGGGCGCCGTACGGTGGTCCACGAATATCCTCAAAAGGATCAGCCATTTGTTGAAGATTTAGGGCGAGCGACGCGACAGATCACTCTCACTGCGTTCGTTATTGGTGATGACTATATCGCTCAGGCTCAATCCTTAATGGCAGAGCTGGAGGCTCCTGGGTCTGGCACGCTCATACACCCTTGGCTGGGCGAGATGGAGGTGACGATTACCTCTATCTCAGAGCTCAAATTTGATGCGGCACTCGGAGTTGCGTCGGTGGTGATCACCGCGACAGAGGCCGGCATTCTCGAATTTCCGACGATTTCGGTGGACGCTGAGAGTGAAGCATTCGATGTTGCAGATGCTGTCGAAGAGTCGGCTATTGATCGGTTTGTGACGTCGATCGATCTTAAGACGATCAACGAGTACATCGACTCTGCGCTCCAGGGCGACATTCTCGACTGCCTAGGGATCATTAGTAACTCGGAACTCTCCAAAATCTTCGATTTTGCTGAGGGAGTAGCTGAGACTGCGTCGAAGGCCATGTCACTGCTTTCAACTGATCCGAAGATCTTCGCGACGAAGCTCGCCGGTGCGCTAGGACTTTCGCGGTGGGCAACAACTGTTTCTGCGTGGCGCAGTGTGGCGAAGCAGCTCGAAAATTTGGTTGGGCACGACAAACTTTCGTCTGGCACTAAAGCTTACAGAAAGGTCGTTGAGGAAGGGACGACACTCTCGGATGTGCAGAAGACTGTGATGAAGAATCGTGCGGCGGTAGAAACGCTGACGCGTCAGCTTCTTATCGCGCAGATGGTCGGCGTGAGCGCTCTCGTGGGCTCTGACAAAGACTCTTCGGCGCCAGGCACGACGCTCACGACTCGGGACGATCTTTCCGAAATGACAGTTCATGTCAGGAGCTACGATGAACTCATTGAAACTCGTACGGTGCTCACAGAGGCGCTCGATACGGAGCTTCTGCTCGAGACCAACGATGAGATGTACAAAAAGATCGAAGATGCCCGCGTCGCAGTCTTTGAGGTACTTACATCACGTGCAGATTTGCAGCAGCGCTTAATCACTGTGACGCCAACGGATGTTGTTCCTGCTGTGGTGCTTGCCTACGATTATCACGATGATGCAACTCGCGATTCGGAAATAGCACTCCGGAATGGGGTTCGTCATGAAGGCTTCTGTCCAGCGTCTCCGTTAAGGATTTTGAGTGAATGACTGACAACAGAGTTGAGGTTCGTATTGGCCGCCGCCGCTTTGGTGGTTGGAAATCTGTAAGAATCGAAACGGGCATCGAGCAGCTATCTCGCGCGTTCGCTCTGGAGGTGACAGAGAAATTCCCGGGCAGTACCGACTTCGGTTTTTTTCGAAACGGAGATTTAGTGCAGGTTTACATCGGCGATGATTTGGTTTGCACCGGATGGATCTCCTCGACACCAATCCAGTATGACGGGAAGTCTGTTAAGGTGCAGATACAAGGAAAGTCGAGAACGGTCGATTTGGTGGAGTGTTGTCCTCCATCAGCCGCATATGCGGTAGCGGGATCGAAGAACGCTTGGGTTGGTGTAAAGGGCAAAAGTGGCACAGCGATAACAACGACGAGTACGAATCCCGCAACTTCATGGAAAAATCAGTCCGTTTCCCAAATCATTGCGGATTTAGCGAAGCCTTACGGTGTAACTGTGAAAGATGAAGTCGGCATAGGTAAGACGCTCACAAATCACACAGTAAATCCCGGCGAAAAGGTATTTGAGTCAATTAACCGCTTGATTACGAAAGAGAACTTAGTCGTCATGGATGACGAACAAGGAAATCTCGTGATCACAGAGCCCGGGAGCGCCGGACAAGCGGCGGACGCGCTTGAATTGGGCGTCAACATACTTGCTGGCAGTTCGGCATTCGATTTCTCAAAGCGTTATTCGCACTACATCGCTGTTGGTCAACACGCAGGAATTGATACTGACTTTGGTCGATCTGCAGCGGAAGACAAAGGTACAGCAACAGATTCTGATGTAGGCCGCTTCCGACTTCTGGTTTTGAAGGATTCTGGTCAGAGTGGCGGGCAGATGTGTGCTGCGAGAGCTAACTTTGAAGCCGCATATCGCCGTGGAGTGTCTTTGAAAGCGTCATACACAATACAAGGATGGCGTCAAAGCGACGGCACTCTGTGGCGTCCTAATCAATTTATTCGTGTTGAAGACGAAATTCTGAAGCGCAGCGATTTGATGTTGGTGACAAAAATTATCTTTCAGCTTTCTGCGAGCGGAATGATTACAACTCTGGAAGTTAGTTTGCCGTCGGCATTTAAGCGAGATGTATCATCTCAAAGTAACGTGGTAACTAAGAATGCTTGGAAAGGTGTGAAATGAGGCGATTCGTTGCGGCATTAAGCTTAATTGCGATGGCTCAGACGAGCTTTGCCGGTGCGTTTGTCTGTGAGAAATACATCAACAAGTACGGTCTGTTGAGTGACAGAAACTGCGTTTATCACAGCGAGCTGAATCCTAATATTGTGACGCCTCATAAAGACGGAGATATCAAGCGAATACAGGTGCAAGATGATCGGGTCTTTGTCGAACGCTACGGGCGCGACGGGCAGGAAGAAGAGTGGCACGAGTCATCAAAAGGTGAGTGGGTTCGCATGCATTGAACCAGTCACATACGAATATACGAATGAGGACGGTCGCAGAGATGTGGCCGTTTTTTTTATGGGCAGATTGGATGATGTGCTTGCCCGCGGGACGGTATCCGCGGCGGACGGCACAAAAAAGATGCGCGTGGTGCAGGTGAGGCTGCTTGCAGATGAAGTACGCGACGATCTTGAGCATGTTGAGCCTTATGGGTTTACATCTGAGCCGCTCGACGATGAACAGCCGGAAGCTTTTGCAGCATTCTTCGGCGGCGATCGCAGCCACGGCATAGTTTTTTGTATCGCTGACCGGCGCTATCGGCTGACGAAATTGAAAGCCGGTGAAGTTGCACTCTATGACGACCAAGGACAGAAGGTGCATCTCACGCGCGATGGAATTGTGATCCACACAGACAAACAGCTCGAGGCGACCGTCGGCGGCACACTGACCGCAACAGTGAGCGGTGCTGCGACTCTCAAAGCGGCTTCAGTGAAGATCGATGCTCCAACGGTTGAAATCACTGGCGCACTAAAAGTGGCAAACCTTATCACCGGCACCGGCGGCATGGCTATCTCTGGAGGCAACGGTGCGGCTGTCACGGGTGACATCAAGGTTTCGGGGGGGGATGTCACAGCGGACGGCATTGGTCTCAAAACTCACAAACACTCTGGCGTGCAACCAGGCAGTGGCCAAACCGGAGGAGCTGAAAACTAAGGTATCTATGGAACTAATTCTCAACGGAAAGACAGCAGACATTTCTGACTTTGAGGCTGATGAGCTAGCGCAAGCTGTACTTATCAGCCTTTTTTCATGGCGTAAATCGGCTGCAGATGATGGTCCGGTAGCGCCATACCGCCAGGGTTGGTGGGGCGACACATTTGCTCAGGAAACTGGTGACCGGATCGGTTCGCGGCTGTGGTTGCTGCAGCGTCAGAAGATGCTTCCGCAGATGCTCAGACGCGCTGAGGCCTACGCCAAAGAGGCGCTTAAATGGCTCACTGAAGATGCCGTTGTCGCTCGCATCGAGGTGACTGCTGAGCGTAGCGATATAGATCAATTGACGCTCACAGTCGTTTGTTTCAAGCCTGACGACACGCAAGCGCTTGCCGCTCGTTTCCAAAACGTTTGGAGCTGACATGTCTTTTGAAAGACCAACTCTTTCGCAGATTATTAAACGTGTGCAGGCAGATGCCGAGAGCCGCATGGGAAAGAAGGCTATGCGCTGGTCGCTCGTACCTGTGCTAGTGCGAGTTATCTCAGGCGTTTCGCATGGTTTGCATGGATTTATCGCCTTCGTGTTGCGACAGTGCTTCACGACGACAGCAGAAGGTGCGTATCTTGAGCGCCGTGCGTCCGAATACGGCATCTACCGCAAAGCAGCTTCAGCTGCGACTGGTGAAGTCTCCTTCATCGGCACTGGCACCGTGCCGGTCGGTACACAGCTTCAAGCTGAAGATGGCAGCGTCTACGTAACTACCGCAGCAAGCATCGATGGTAAAGCTCCTATCGAAGCTACAGTGGCAGGTGCCTCGGGCAATTCAGAAGCCGGCATGGAACTTACGCTCGTCAGTCCTATAGCGGGGATCATGAGCATAGCGACTGCAGACGAACTTACTGGCGGCGCGGAGGCAGAGGACGATGAGAGCTTGCGCGAGCGCTTGCTTCTGCGCCAGAAAAGCCCGCCCAAAGCTGGGACAAGGGCGGATTACGTTGCTTGGACGCTTGCGGTCTCAGGTGTCACTCGAGCGTGGTGCTATCCCCAGGAGCTCGGTCAAGGTCATGTGACGGTGCGTTTTATGACAGACGGCATGACGTCAAACGGGATACCGACAGAGACGATGGTGAAACGCGTCGATGAGTACATCACTTCACAAATGCCGGTGACGGCAATACTGCACGTAGTCGCGCCAGTCCCGAAACCGCTCGACATCACGCTCGACATACTCCCGGACGATGAAGCCGTGAAGGCCAAGATCGAGTCTGCGATCGAGAGCGTTGTGCTTGCTGAAGCTGTCCCAGGCGGCGCCGTTTTGCGAACCTCAATAGATCGAGCAATTAGCGGCGTCTCGGAGGTGAAGAGTTATCGCATTGTGACGCCAACAGATGATGTGAGTACGGTCGTAGGAGAGATCTACGTTCCTGGCACGATCACATGGGTGTGATATGGCACTGACGGAAAAACATTATGCGCATCAAGTTGAGGCTCTGCTTCCGCGGGGCCCGATCTGGCATCGTCGGCAGGGCGGCATGCTTGACGCAATTCTGTATGCCTTAGCTCGAGAGGCTGCAAGAGTTGACGAGCGTGCAAATGCTGTACTTGAAGAGGCTGATCCGCGCTCCTCAATAGAGGAGCTTGAACGATGGTTCGACGAGTGGGGTATCCCGTCAGAGTGTCTCGCAGCGATTGCTGATCCATCTCGTGAACAAATGCGGCAGGAACTGCTCGCAAAGATCACTTCAAATTTGGGATTGACGGCTGCATTTTTCGAGTCGCTCGCCGGCACTCTCGGCTATCAGGCAAAAGTGACGACATTCACGGAGCACACAGTCGACAGCACAGTTGACGACGCGCTCTGGGACGAACAATGGACGACGGTGATGACTCTTGGCATCACTATCAGGTCCGACGGAAACGCAGAGTATTTCGATGTGACGTGGGGTGTTGATGAGCATCTTGCCCGATGGGGTAATGCACTTCTCGAGTGCATGATACGTGCGCTTGCACCTGCACACGTATACGTAATTTTCATCTATGAGGAAGAAGCATGACATCAGGTTATTGGCAGGCGTCAGCGATCGATTCGCCGCCGTCGCTAAGCACTTTGAGTTCAAAAGGTTATCCAACGTCCGGCAATCCAAAAACCGGGACTCCCGCAACCAAACCAGGGGCTGCGTGGTTCTATTTGATAGATCAGATGCGCATCTCGGTGATCGATGCATGCGGCATGACGCAAGTCGAGCCGCCGAGCATCACACAGTTTCTTGAGGCGTTGCAGTCTTTCAAATGGACTAAAGATGGGGCTCTTGATGGTGCTGCGCTCAAGGCAGGATCAGTGAAAGAGCTGCATCTTGCTGAGCGAGCAGTGACAGCAAAGAAACTCGCAACACCTCTCGATTTTCAGGCAGGCGGTGTAGCTATCCAAATTAAAGGCTACACGACTGCCGAACTGGCTCAAATAATTCCTGCAGATCGAGAAGTTGTACTGAATACAGAAACATGGACACTTTATGCGGGTGATGGTGCTACGCCAGGCGGACGACCGATTGGCGGCACAACTGCACAAGAAGTCGAATCTTTAAAAATAATTGTCACTCAGTTGACCCAGGCTGTTGCCAAGCTGGGTGGTGAAACTGTGAACATCTGACATCTGAAGAGGTTGGCATGGCAACTCTTACTCAAATTTCTCAGGCATTGAATGATCTGCTCCCTAAGCTAAAGCCGTTGAGCATGCCAACAGGAATGCTTGGACACTTCTATTCAGTTCCTGATGGCTGGCTTCTCTGCAACGGTGCAGCTGTGAGTCGATCGACATACGCAGCGCTTTTCGCAGTTATTGGTACAAAACATGGCAGTGGTGATGGAAGTACAACTTTTAACTTGCCAAATTTAGCGAATCGTTTTGTCGAGGGCACAACCTCAATTGGGTCAGCCGGAACGTTTAAAAGCGCGGGCTTACCGAATATCAGCGGAAATGGTGGTGCACTTATCTACTATCAAGATGGTGACGGAGGCTTTATCTACAGAGGAGATCTTGCAGATAACAGCCGCACAGGAGCTACCGGTAATATGGTTTACTGGCTTCGATATAACGCTTCCAGAGCTTCATCAACTTACGGCTCTTCTTCTACCGTTCAGCCCCCCGCAATGGCTTTGTTGCCATGCATCAAAATTTAACGCATGGCAGAAGCGCCATCGCAGGCGGTTGAACACCAGAAGATCGTCCAAAAGTTGAATCTGACGACGAAGCACTAAAAGAGAATTGGTGCGCAGAGCTTTGACTGCCAGCAGCCCCATTCAAGTAGCCGGTGCTTGAAAACGCACCTGAAATAGTCTGATTGTCAGCCTTGGAAGCGCCGAACTTACCAGTTATATTCGGTCATCAAAAGCACGTTTCTAGCCCTGCGGTCTGTAGCTTCTAAACGCAGGGCTAGGCACATGTCATATTGGGTGATTAGATCAGATCTTGTCCCGCTCGGGTTCAAGGATTCCATCGAGCATATCGGCTTCTCGGGCACAGCGCTTGATGAAGGTACTCCAGCGCGTCATAACTAGAACGCGTGCTGTGAGAAAGTCGCTTCTTTGGTAGGCCCGCGATACAGAAGAGCCAGCAACATGTGAAAGGCATGCTTCAGCGACTTCAAAAGAAATCTCTTGATCTGCCATCCACGATCGTGCCATCGAACGTAGACCGTGGGCCACGAGCTTCCCGGAGAGTTGCGTTGAATGCAGATACTTAGCAAGCGTTTGAGTGCTGATATGTTTGCCCGCTTGTTTGGCAGCGAAGATGACATCTCCTCTGGGATGGGGAGAAAGGCGTAGCTCAGCTTCGAGGAGTTGCTTCATGAAGACAGTGAGCGGAACACGGTGCATACGCCCCATTTTCATCTCTTTGGCGGGGATCGTGAGGATGTCGCCATCAATCCATGAACGCTTGAGCTTTGCGTTTTCCCCAGGACGCAGCATTGAACAGGTCGAGAAAAGGAAAAGAATTCGCATACGTACGGGAGCGGATTTCATCACCTGCATGATGTTTGGTAGTTCATGCCACTCCGGTGCCGGCATGGGCGTAACAACGGGAGCTGCAAAGACACGGCTCAAACGCTCGCAAGGATTGTGATGGATGTAGCCCGCACACACGGCGAGGTCAAGTATTTCATGTGTTCGCATGAGAACGCGCTTCAGTGTTGCTTGATGCCCCTCTGCCTCGATGTGCTTAACGGTTGTAATGACGAGTGGTGCAGAGATTTCGTCAATCTGGCGTCTTCCGAGGGGTTTGATGAGATAGCGCTCCAATCGTCGACGTTCGTCGGCGTAACTCACGATGCGGCCTTTCTTTAGACCACACCAAAGTTTGAAGGCGTCATTTAAGACATAGCCTCTCGGTGGTTCAAGACCAAGTGTTTTTCGTCGCCTGCGAGCTTCCTGTCGAGCTTGCATCAAGCTGATTTCTGGCCATCGACCGAGTGCGATGTCTGTCACGCGGCCTGAATATGAGATGCGCAGGTACCAACTTTTAACGCCAGAAGGATAGATACGCAAACACAAACCGTGGCCGTCAGCCACAGCGAATCGTTTTTCACGCGGCTTTAAGGCCGCAATTTTTTTTGAAGATAAGGAGGAGCGCATTCATGCCATCCAATCATTTGCTCAAAGACCTCCCTTTTGTAGACGAGGACGGCTATTTTGAAGGCGTCTGCTCGGTGCAGATGGGAGGCGGGATCAGCCTCCCAGCCAATGTTGCAGAAGCTGCCGTGCCCGAAGACACGGAACATTTCTTTTACAAGTTAAACGCGACGCGTGACGGTTTTGATGCAGAAAAGAAGCCGACGACTGCCGCCGAGTGTGTTGCGTGTGGTGTTATCTCGCATGAATCGCAGACGGCTCACTGCAGTGAGTTGCGCGAACTTTTCCAGAAACTGACCGAAGGATCGAGTGAGTACCACGTTGTGAGAGGTGACAACCTTTCTTGGAGGGTCGAGAAAATTCCCGAAAAGACGTTCGAAGATGCCAAAGCTGAAAAAACAGCTCAACTCGATTCGACGTTTACAACTTGGTATGCCGATGGCGCAACGCTTGTAAGTTCACTCGGCTTTGAAGTTGACAGCGATAGCCGTGCGATGCAAGACGTTACCGGTCTCATCGTAGCGGCAGAAGCCAGTACTACGTTCGCCGAGACTGGTCTGCTCTTTATGGATGCCAACAATGAAGCTCACAAAGTAACGCTCTCAGATCTCAAGACACTTCAGCTCGAAATCATTGCGGCCGGTACCGCTGCTTATCAGGAGAAGTGGAAGCTGCGCGATGCTATCAACGCCGCAACGTCGAAAGATGAGCTTGAAGCTATCGAAATCAAGTTTCATCCCGTCGACTTTTCTGTGAGCGAATGATGTGGCGGCGCTTGAAGCAAGTACTCATCGCTATCGATCAACTGCTGAACGCGTTGCTTGGTGGATATGCCGATGAATCGTTATCAAGTCGTGCATATCGATTGTCTCAAGAGGGTTTTACGTGGCCGAAAACGTTTATTGACACACTACTTTGGTTCGATGAAGACCATTGCTATGAAAGTTATTTGGCAGAAATACATCGACGTCAACTTCCGCCAAGTATGAGGGGGGAGAGATGACTGTGAAGCTCGATTTTCACATCGATCAGGGCACCGACTGTCGGTGCCCTTTGTGTTTTTTGGACGACTACTCAGAACTCGATTTGACTGGGTGCACAGCGCGCATGGAGGTGCGTCCATCTGCATCAAGTGAGAGAGTGGTCGATTTGCTCACAACCGAGAACGGGCGCATCACTATCCGCGGATCATCTCTCATAGTGTACTGGCCGCATGCCGTAACTGAAGCCCATCCTGAAGGCACTTGGGTTTACGACCTCGAGCTCGTTACGTCTGGCGGTGAGGTGACTCGAGTACTCTGCGGCCGCTTAATTGTCTCGAAGGAGGTGACCAGATGGCCTTATCCGGAAACTGCATGATCCCCCCGCTAGGGGAGTGCTGCCAGCCAAATTTTGGTCGTCGAATCGTTCGTGTAAGTGTTCCCGGCCTCCAAGGCCCCCCAGGCCAAAAAGGGTCTCAAGGTTTTTCTTGTCGCTTCTGCAGTTCCCTCGACCCGGAGCAGACAGCGTCGCTCACAAATCTACAACCTGCGGTCGGAGCCCAAGCGGGCGATCAGGTTGTCAACTCATCGGGGCAACTTTTTCTCATTACCGCCGTCTCGGAGTCGACTTTCACCGTCGGTGAAGTTGTCGGCACAGTAGGTGTGCAGATTGATGATGAAAGGGATGGTCCCGACACAACGTGGTCTGGTGCGAAGCTTGCGGCGCATTTCGGTGAACCTCACGACTTTGTCCAGACTTTTGAAGCTGCTCTATCCGAGTCAAACTTTATGGAGAAAATAAACAATGGCTGATGAAGTTAAGTCAATTGACACGCGTACAAACGAGGGCTTTGCCCGGGTTGGTGCGGAGTTTAAGTCTGTCCGCGCCGAAATCGTAGCAGGCGGTCAGGCAACGTCTGCCGATAAGGTTTCGTACGGTGATAAGACCGTACAGCAAGCGCTCGACGATCTGAACTACAAAGCGATCGCGATTAATTCGTTCACTAATGACGTTGGTACCGTCGAAATGGGCTCGACAGTCACTGACGTGACGCTGAGCTACAGCTTCAACAAGACGGCAAAGAGCCTCACACTTGATGGCACTGCAATTGATGTTGCTTCTACGAAGCAAGTGCTTACTGGGCTGACGATCACTGCGAACAAGACTTACACCTTGACCGCCACCGACGATCGAGACGCTAAAGCCACTAAGACCACGTCAATCAGCTTTCTCAATGGCTGCTACTACGGTGTGGGCACAGTTGACGTTGATGGCGCTGATAAAGCATTCGTCGCAGGCCTTACGAAGGTACTTTCGGGCTCACGTGCCCGCACGATCGATGTCACAGCTGGAGAAGGTGAGTTTATCTACTACGCCATTCCTCATCGTCTCGGCACGCCATCGTTTACGGTTGGTGGGTTTGAAGGTGGTTTTAGTCTGCTTAAGACCTTCGACTACGAAAATCCGGCAGGCTATACCGAGTCCTACGACGTCTACAAGTCGACGAATGCGAATCTTGGCGCAACGAAGGTTGTCATTGCTTAATTAAATTGAAGGGGGATCTTTAAAAATGGCAGTCTATCTCATCGACAAAATCAAACCGAAAAACAACGGCACATTCGGCATGGCTGATACTGTCGACATCGATCATTCCGATGGGCGGCGGTTGGATGTCGTTTTGGACGAAATTGCTGAAAAAGCAGACGGCGGCGGAACAGCAGTGACGGCGCTCACGAAGCGGGTCGAAACAGCAGAAGGTAAGATCGCTGCAGCTGAAAATGCACTAGCGAAGAAAGTTGAGATCAACGACGCGGATACCTCTGCGACGGCAACATACTCAAGTACAAAGATTGAAGACGCGATCACGGCTGCGAAGCAGGCCGTAAAGGACGAGTTGCTCGATGGCGCGGGTGATAAGTTCGATACTCTGAAAGAACTTCAAGACGCAATCACAACTAATAAAGATGCAATTACTGCGCTCAATGAGGTGGCTGGCGCTCACATCCGCTACGATCAAGCTCAGACAATCACAGACGCTCAGAAGAAGCAAGCACGCGATAACGTCGGCGCTGCCTCCGATAGTGACTTGGTGACCGGTCTTGCTTCGAAGCTTGATGCTACAGTGCTTAAGGCGCCTGCTGCAGAAGGTGAAAAGGTCGCACTTTCGTCGCTGACGGCGGAAGGTGAGTACATCGTTACCTCGCCCACCGAACGCCCGACGAATTTCAGCGCTGATCCGCTTCTTGTGAGCGTTCGACGTAAAGGTTCTGTTATCGTCCAGCTCGTCGGTGGTATAGATGACAGTCGGTATCAGCTGTACGGCCGAATTGGCACGATCACTGCCGCGGCTGGTGATACGCCGGAATCGATTACGTGGACTGACTTTTCTGAAATTGGCGCCCAGCCCGATCTCTCGGGATACGCCACGAAGACAGAGCTCAACACCGTCCAGTCGACTGCTGATGCTGCACAGACAGCTGCTGCGACCAACGCATCGACAATCGCAAGCGTGAAGACAACTGTTGATGGTCACACGTCAAAACTCTCAACTATCGAAAATCAGGTCGACACGAACACAGCAGCAATCCAGGCGAATGCTTCAGACATTTCGACGCTTAGGACTGCTCTTGGAGCTTCGACTGATTTTGTTGCGACCTTTGAGGCTGCATTGAAGTAGGAGTTGTAATGACAGACGCCGCATACGATGCCGGCGATCTGCTCGTCAAAGCGGCGGCCTTTATGGCTGCCGCACGGGCGCTCGGCTCGACTTCTGAAGAAATCAATCTAGCAGTCGAGCGCATCGCAGCTGAGTTCAAGACAGTGCGATCAGAGATCTCATCTGGCTCTAACTATGCAGATCGCATAAATGCTTTGGAAACTGCGGTCACGGAGCTCACTCAAAATCAAGCGCAGATTGCAAACGCATTAGCCAAACTCGGCGGGCAGACGCAGCCCTTTTAACACGAGCCCGCAGGCCAAAACCCTGCGGGCTTTTTTATTGGACACGAAAGATGATTTCTGAAGACTTGAAAAAGATGCTCGCTTCGCTCGGCGTGAGCGCTGAAGAGCTGAAAGATGCTGCGCTTTATCGAGCGCAGGCGTGGCTTGACGACCAGAAAACCTCACTTGATACGGAGACACGGAGAAAGTGTCGCATGTTCTGGGGGGCTGTCTGCATCGTGTCGTCGGCTCTATGTTGCATCGCGGGATGGTACCTCCACGCTTTTGTGGGGTAATTCATGCTCCACGATCTACTCCCAAAAACTGTCGAAGGTGCGCTGGCAGTACTTGGCGGTTGGCTAGGTCTGATTTGGAGCGCAACACTTCAGAACGTCGCTCCCCTTGCATGGTGGTTTGCGATCTTTGTGATCGCTGACCTCATCACGGGCGTGTGGGCAGGAATTAAAACTACCGGCTTTTCTTCGAAGACGTTGTATTCCGGCATGGTGAAGAAAGGGATTGCCTTTTTCATCATCATATTGGCACATGGGCTCGACGTGAGTTTTTGGTATGTGCTCAAAGATCTTCCTGTCTTTCAGTCGGTCACGCTCTGCGCGTACTGCTGCGGCGAGTTTGGGTCGATCGTGGAAAACATTGAGCGTGCTGGATACGGCGACGCTTTGCCGCCCGCTTTAAGAAAGATCTTTATGACGCTGGAAGAAAGACTGACCAATGCAGTTGATAAGAAACTCGACGCTGTTGGTCTTGAAGACAAGGAAGATAAAAAATGAATTTTGATAGTTATAGCTACGAACTAGCTATGCCTTTCGTTAAGGCTGAAGAGACATTGCGCCTCAAAGCATACAAGTGTCCGAAGGGGGTTTGGACTATAGGTTGGGGCCACACGGGCGGCGTCAAAGAGGAAGACACCTGCTCCAGAGAGCAGGCCGAAGCATGGATTCGCAGTGACTTGCAGTCTGCACAAACCGGCCTTGCAAAGTACATCAACGTCCCTGTTTCAGCAAATCAGTTCATTGCGCTGCTGAGCTTGGCATACAACATGGGCGCTGAGGGCGTTGTTCAAAAGTGCCCCAAGATGCTGCGCGCACTCAATGCTGGCGATTACGAAACTGCCGCCAATGAGTTTTTGGACGTTACTAATGGGGGGCTGGCGGGGCTTGTTGCTCGTCGTCGCAGAGAAGCGGAGTTGATGCGTCAGGGGTGAGTATGCTCATAGCGCCCCATGAGCACCAAAAAGCAAAGCCGCGCGGATCGCCTTCCGTGCGGCTTTTGGTGTCTAAAACAAGAGACTTAGGAATATTTTACATGAAATCCAAAGAGCAACTGATGAAACTCGATAAAACGATCACGTTCTGGAAAGGGTTTGCGAGTGGCTTCGCTACAGCTGTGATTGGTGTGGCGGGGCTTGTGGCGCTTATTAACTATTTAGTTCAGATTACCCAAGCGGTGAAATCATGATGGAGCCGAATTTTACGTTGCAAGCGGCGTTCGTTTACGGCGTTCTGATCGCTTTCGGCATCCTCTTTGCATTGCTCTTGGCGGCGAAAGTAGTTAAGGCTTGGCGGGATGCTCTTAAATGACAAATTGGTTGAAATATGCCGCTGTCACGATGCTTGTATTCGTGGTGTTTGCGGCGGGCTATCAGCTGGCTTCTGCGCGCGGGGATGCGGCTCTCAAGTCGTATCAGCTCGAAGCCGCCGTAGCGCGTGCTGAACAGGGGAAAAAAGACTATGCAAAACTGGTTTCCGCAGTGGATCAAGTCGTTGCTGCTGATGTTGACATTGAGCGTATTCGCAGTGATACTGACAGGATGCGCAGGGCATATGAAAGTCGCCTGCGAAAAGCCAGCGCCGCTGCCTGTAACGCTGAGCAGGCAGCAGTTGCCCGATGCGAAAAACTTCTCAGAGAAAGCGTCGGACTTATCGAAGAAGGTCGCAGCCTACTTCTTAGAAACGCCGCAGTTCACGATGCCCTAGTGTCCACTAATATCAAGTAAGCACTTGGCGGATGCTCCCATAGAAGCTCCCATTATTTGATATGGTCTTTTAATCTGCCTCTGTAGCAGGAATGTATGAATCCCGCCGCCGACCAGAAAACCAAAATGAGGTCATCGCAAGATGGCCTTTTTTGTTGTCTGAATACCCGCACACCTCAGCGTTTCCAGGGTTTCAGGAATGAAAACGGGCAGCAAAACCCGTCCTCTTGACATGTCTAGGCATGTCGCCGGCCCGCAGCTTAAGCACTAACAGAACATTGACGGGCAATGCGGGGAGACCGGCTTAGCAGCAGGCGGCTGCAGTTAGGCGGTATGTGACGTTTTGATGACGGACATTCTTCGCTGTCACACAATATTCATAAGAGATTCACGGCTGAGTCAAAGCCGACTTTCATACTTCGACCCGTGCGGAAAAGAAAACGCACACCGAATACATCTCTAGAAGTTGGAAGTTGGAAATGACTAAAAACATGATTGCCGTTCTCGGCGCTCTCGCTGGTTTTGCCGCTGCCGCCGCCGTTCATGCGGAAACCGTTACGGTTAACGGCTCGACGACGGTTCTGCCCGCTATGCAGCTCACGGCGGAGGGCTTCATGAAGGCCAATCCGAACATCACCGTGACGATCTCCGGTACCGGATCGGGCAACGGCATCAAGGCGCTGCGCGACGGCATGACCGACGTTGCGATGGCTTCGCGCGACATGAAGGATAAGGAAGTCAAGGACTTCGCCGATCACAACATCAAGACCGTGCGTTACACGGTTGCCCATGACGCCATCATTCCGGTCGTCAATCCGAACAATGCCGTCAAGGGCCTGACGATGGCTCAGCTCAAGGACATCTTCGCTGGCAAGATCCGTTCCTGGGATGAAGTTGGCGGTGCCAAGGCTCCGATCGTTGTGGTTGGCCGCGACTCCTCTTCCGGCACCTTTGAGTGCTTCCAGGAATTGGTGATGGGCAAGACCCGTGTGTCGCCCCGCGCTCTGATTCAGGCTTCGAACGGCGGTGTCGTGCAGGCCATTGCTCAGAACCCGAATGCTATCGGCTACATCGGCGTCGGTTACATGGATAAGCAGACGCACCCGCTCACGATGAACAACGTGAAGCCGGGTATTGAATCCGCCAAGGATAAGACCTGGCCGATCGCCAGGGATCTTTACCTCTTCACGGCTGACAACGTGAAGGCCGAGGCGAAGAAGCTGATTGACTTCATGCTCTCCGCTGAAGGTCAAAAGGACGTTGAAAAGGCTGGTTTCGTGCCGGTTGCCGCCAAGTAAGACGGTTTTAGCCCTCGGGAAGCTCGGCGCTTAGGGCGTCGAGCTTCTGTGATTTCAGTGTGACTATCCGGATTCCTTCACTATGGCTCTGCCTGCCAAACTTCAGGCTGACGTGAACTTTCGCCGCGGTCTTGCTGCCGCTGCCGGCGTGAGTGTTCTTGCGTTGGCTGCTATCGTCATCTTTCTCCTCAGCCAGGCGCTGCCGATCTTTGCACACGTCTCCCTCAAAGATTTTCTTTTCTCAACAGAGTGGTATCCGACGGATGATCCGCCAGTTTTCGGCATTGGGGCGCTGATTGCAGGTTCTTTGGCCTGTGCTGCGCTGACGACGCTGATTGCGGTGCCGTTCGGTGTTCTGACAGCCTGCGCTATTCATGCAGGCATGCCTCCGGCACTCACCCGCATTGTGAAGCCGCTGATTGAACTCATGGCGGCGCTTCCGTCGGTCGTCATCGGCTTTATCGGCATGATCATCCTGGCTCCCTGGCTGCAGGACATGTTCGGCATTGCGACCGGTCTGAATCTGTTCAATGCCTCCATCATGCTCGCCTTCATGTGCGTGCCGACCATCGCTTCCATTTCTGAGGATGCGCTGCGCAATGTCCCTTCAGGACTGCGCGAAGCGAGTCTGGCGCTTGGAGCAACCCGCTGGGAAACGCTTCTCAAGGTTGAGCTCCGCTGGGCTATGGGCGGTATCGCCACAGCCGTGATGCTCGGTATTTCCCGCGTTATCGGTGAAACCATGGTTGTACTCATGGTGGCCGGCGGCGCAGCCATTATTCCCGAGTCGATTTTCGACCCGGTGCGCCCGATGACCTCGTCGATTGCTGCAGAAATGGCAGAAGCAGCCGTCGGCGGCGAGCACTATCACGCGCTCTATGCGACGGGTCTCGTGCTCTTCATCATTACATTTGCCTTCAACCTCTGCGCCTGGTATGCGGCTCGCCGCTTCGGACTGGAGAAGAAATAAATGAAGTCAGCAGCTTTGCGGCGCTTCTATGAAGCCACGGGCTTCACGGTGATGCGCGCCGCAGTCCTCATCAACATTGCCGCACTGCTCGGCATCATCGGACTCATTGTCGTCAATGCCTGGCCGGCGATGACGTGGGAATTTCTGACGGAACCTCCGCGAGATCTGATGACGAAGGGCGGCATTCTGCCCTGCATTATCGGCACATTCTGCCTGGCGCTGGGTGCTTTGGTCATCGCTCTCCCGCTCGGCGTGGCCAGTGCGGTGTACCTCAAGGAATACAGTCAGCCGTCCGTCTGGGTGACGTTGACGCGTCTTTCGATTGCTAATCTTGCGGGCGTTCCCTCCATCGTCTTCGGTCTCTTTGGCCTCACGTTCTTCGTCGTTTTCTGCGGCTTCGGCGTGAGCCTGCTTTCGGGCATCCTGACGCTGGCTGTGCTGTCTTTGCCGATCATCATCAACACGACCGAAGCAGCACTCTCACAGATCCCGCAGGACTGGCGCGAGGCCAGTCTCGCGCTCGGCGCCTCGCAGCGTGAAACCACGCTCAAGGTGGTGCTGCCGAACGCGCTGCCCGGCATTCTGACCGGTTCGATTCTTGCGCTTGCCCGCGCAGCCGGTGAAACGGCCGCGATCATGTACACCGGCAGCGTTTTCTTTACGCCAAAGGAAGGTGTTTCGCTGTTCGACCCGGTAATGGCGCTGCCCTACCACATCTATGTGCTGGCGACTTCCGGCACCAGCATCGAAGCGACGCGGCCGCTGCAGTACGGCACCGCACTGGTGCTCTTGATTCTCGTGCTCCTCATGAGCTCGGCTGCCATTGTCATCCGCGAACGCCGTCGCCGCTGATGCGGACGATCCTCCAGTGAACAGAACATATTGAAGAGCTTCAAATGCCTTTGATTCATCCCGAACATCTCGATCAGCTTGCCGTTCGTGAAATGCCCGAACCCAAGATTCTGATCTCCGACCTTAACGTCTACTACGGCAACTTTCACGCGCTGAAGAACGTTTCGCTGCCCATTCCCAAAGGGTGCGTAACGGCCTTCATCGGACCGTCCGGCTGCGGCAAATCGACGCTTCTGCGGAGTTTGAACCGTATGCAGGATCTGTATCCGGAGCAGCGAGCCGAAGGCTCCATCCGCATGGGTGATCTTGAAATTCTGGATCCTTCGATCGACGTGACGGCGCTGCGCAGCCGCGTGGGCATGGTTTTTCAGCGTCCGACGCCGTTCCCCATGTCGATTTACGACAACGTGGCGTACGGTGTGCGTCTGCGCGAAAAGATCGCTAAAGCCGATCTGGATGAGCGCGTTGAATGGGCGCTGCGCAAGGCGGCGCTCTGGGACGATGTGAAGGATAAGCTCACTCAGCCCGGCACCTCGCTCTCCGGCGGCCAGCAGCAGCGTCTGTGCATTGCTCGCGGCATCGCCGTGAAGCCTGAGGTACTGCTGCTTGACGAACCTTGCTCGGCGCTTGACCCGATTGCCACCGCCCGCATTGAAGAGCTGATTGACGAACTCAAGAAAGACTACACGGTCGTTATCGTCAGTCACAGCATGCAGCAGGCTGCTCGCATTTCCGAGTACACCGCATTCATGTATCTGGGCGAGCTGATTGAGTTTGGCGACACGAAAACGATCTTCACGCATCCTCAAAAGAAAGCGACGGAAGACTTCATCACCGGCCGTTTCGGCTGATCGTTATGGAAGTTTGACCAAGAACTCAACCAACTGGGAAGACAACCAAATGGAAACCAAGGCACATACGGTGAAGCGCTTTGACGCTGAGCTCGAAGAACTCAACAACAACGTTGTTAAGATGGCCAGCGCTGTCGAGGAGCAGCTCGGCAGATTGGGCGATGCGCTCGTGAATCTGAATGCAGATGAAGCCGCCAAAGTGATGGCGGAAGATCATGTCATCAATTCCTGGGAAGCTGAACTCGACGATTATCTGGAAACCATCATTTCTCGGCGTCAACCTCAGGCGGTGGACCTGCGTCTGCTCCTCGGCTACTACCGCATGACGACTGACTTTGAGCGCATGGGCGACGAAATCCGCAATGCCGCCAAGGGTGTCCGCAAGCTCAGCGAGCTCGTCAAGCCTTTGTCTGAGCCCGCTCTGGCCAATGTCTCGACGCTCTTTAGTCTGCACGCTCTCCTGCGCGTAATGGGCGACGACATGATTGCCTGCGTACGTCTGCTTGATCCGGAGCGTGCACGAGCGTTGGTCGCTCGGCGCACGATTGTGTCCGCAGAAGTCGATGAAGCGCTCAGCGACACAGTGGAGCGCCTGAAGACCGGAGAGCTCAAGCTCGCTGACGGATTGGAATTCATCCGTATTAACCGCTCGCTTGAACGCGTGGCCGCGCATATGCAAAACGTCGGTGAGACTGTAGTTTTCATGACAGAAGGCGTGGACATTCGTCACGCTGGGAAAACTCAGCCTCAGCAAAACTGAAAACGTTTCGAAATGTCCAAAACCTCTGGGCAGGAAGTTCCGGCAATGCAGCGCTCCGATGCAGAAAATGCACGCAGAGCAAGTCGCGGACAGTCACGGAAAGTACAATCTGACGCATCACAAACTCGTCGGAATACTTCACCAGACATGTCCGCGCCGCTGTTGCTTATCGTTGAGGACGAGCTCGCTATTCAGGAGCTCATCGTTTTTGTCTGCGAAGCCGAAGGCTTTCGCACGACCCGTGCAGGGAGCATTGCCGAGGCTCGCTCAGCGCTCGCCGCCGAGCGTCCCGATTTGATCCTGCTCGATCGTATGCTCCCGGATCGTCCGGGTGAAGAGTGGCTTCGAGAGCTGCGCTCAGACGCCAAGACGGCCGATGTGCCGGTCATCATTCTCACGGCCCGCGGCAATGAGTCGGATCGTGTGGCGGGTCTGGATGCCGGCGCGGACGATTATGTGGTGAAGCCCTTTTTGCCGCGAGAGCTGACTGCTCGAGTGCGTGCGGTGCTTCGCCGCCGTGGTGCGGCGGTCATTGCCGGCCGCCTGAGTCCGATGCCCTCGGAGGAGACGGCCAGCACGGCCGACGAAGAGCGTGTGATTGTCTGCGGACCGTTAAAACTCAACGAAGCGCGTTTTGAGGCGACAGCTGCAGGCAAACCGCTCAAGCTTTCTGCCAAAGAATTTAAGCTCCTCTCCCTTTTTGCGGCCAAGCCTGGGCGCGTCTTTTCGCGTGCAAATCTGCTTGATGCAGTGTGGCAGAGCGCTTTTGTTGACGAACGCACGGTGGACGTGCACATGCTGCGTTTGAGAAAAGCTTTGGCCGGAAGCGCCGCAGAAGACATGATCGAAACCGTGCGCGGCGTGGGCTATCGATTTCGTGATCCGCAGACGGCACTGAACACTCCTGCCAGTGAATAGCAGGAGGGTTTATTCAATGGCAGAAAAGACTGAAGACGCGCTGGGCGGCATTGCCGCGCCTAAAGCCGAAGAGGCGAAGAGCGCTGCCAAAACCTATGAGACGCCTCTTAAAGAGGCTTATGAAGCGGGCGACCTGCCGGCACCGGAGAGTGCTGTCGGCGGAACTGGGAACGGCTCCGGCGTGCGCCCTGCTGACCCCAATGGGCCCGAGGAACGCATAGCGCGGCTGCGCCGTCAGAGTGCATGGCTTGCCGCGGCGTTTGTCTTCCTCTTTGTCTTCATGATGGTTGTCTGGATGAACGACGTCTCCCGCGCCGTGATCTTCTGGATGTGGGTCGTCGGCACGGTCGGCATATTCATTCTTTCCGTTCGCTTGTGGCTGGCGCTTGTGCGTGAAGATGAAAAGAAGGCCAAGCGCATCCGCGACCGCGACGTTCGTTATCGAAAAACCCTTGCCTTGCTGCCCGAAGGGGTTGCTATTCTCGGCGAAGGCTGGCGTATCGACTGGGTGAATGCTCGCGGCGCCGAACACTTCGGTATTGCGCCGGAGATGATCGGCCGGTCGTTTTTCGATGTTGTCACCGATGAACGTTTGCGTCACTGGCTCTTTGAGCGCAATTTTGCCGGGCGCTGTAATTACACCTCGAAGGCGGGTCTGGATCTTGACGTCTCTGTGGTGGCGCCGGACTCTCGCCACATGATGATCGTCACGCATGACGTGACTGAACGTCTGCGCATTGATGAAATGCGCCGCGACTTTGTCGCCAATGTTTCACATGAACTGCGTACGCCGCTCACCGTCATCAGCGGATTTCTGGATATTGAGTCTCAGGGAAAAGTGCCCGCAAACGTCATGCAAAAGCACCGCGAACTGATGCTTGATCAGGCCAGACGCATGCAGTCGCTTCTGGACGATCTGCTGCTTCTTTCGGGACTTGAAAATCGCGACGAAACCGACAGTGATGATGCCGAAGTCATCAGCATGACGAAGCTTCTCGAAGATGTGGTCAACGAGGGACGGGCGCTTTCACTCGGCCGCCATGTGATCACTTTGGAAGCCTGCCGTGCGTCGCTCGTCGGCGAGCCGTCTGATATTCGCAGCGCCGCGATGAATCTCGTTTCCAATGCCGTGCGTTACACGCCTGAAGGCGGCCGCATTGATGTGCGCTGGTTCCGCACATCGAGCGGTGCTGTGCTCTCCGTGAAGGATACGGGCATCGGCATTGAGGAAAAGCACATTCCGCGGCTTACCGAGCGCTTTTACCGCGTCGATAAAGGGCGCTCCAGAAGCACCGGCGGCACAGGACTGGGGCTTGCCATTGTCAAGCATGTCTGCCGCAGCGCCGGGGGACAGCTCAAAATTGAATCAACGCCCGGCAAAGGTTCGACCTTTTCGATGGTCTTCCCGAAGTCGCGGATTTTTGACGACGAAAGCGTGTGAACACTCTCCGGCCTGAAGGCCGGAGCTTCTTGATTCGCTGACCCACGCGGCGTCTGCTTCCTGATTCAAAGCCGCCACGATTCCAACGCCGTGAAGGACGCAGGAACACACGGAGGACTCTGCAGGCATCGATTCGGGGCGATCCACCCCCTATGTTTCTCTTCTTCGCACGTGGCACCCGAAGGAGCTTCTTCGACTCCTTCTTCTTCACCAATCCTTCAAGAATCATTTTCACGCTGCGCTTCCTGATCACGCGGCTGGCGTTCAGATCGGCGTTCTCCTCGTGCCCTGCGGTGGTCCTGTTGAGAAAGCTGCGGGCGGCAGCGGCATAGGGGGCTTGCAGCAGATTTCTGCAAAGAAAAACTTCAGCCGCACGCTCAGACCAAGATCGACTGCGGCAGTGGGCTACAATCCAAAAATTCCAAAGTCCGCTGTGTCCGCTGTTGCGCCCGTGCGCTGAGCGATAAACCCATCGCTCAGTCGGGCGCCGGCTGCTTTTTTGACCTGCATGAACATTCTCATCTCTAACGACGACGGCTACCGCGCCCCCGGCATTGAAGCCTTGGCGCGCGCGATGCGCCGTTTTGGGCGCGTTACGATCGTGGCGCCCGACCACAATCATTCCGGCGCTTCCAACTCATTGACGCTTAATCGACCGCTTACCGTTGAGCACATGCAGGGAACAGACCTCTATGTGCTTTCCGGGACGCCCTCAGACTGCGTGCATGTGGCGCTGACGGGGCTGCTCGATGAAAAGCCGGATTTAGTCGTTTCCGGCATCAACTGCGGTGCCAATATGGGTGACGACACGATGTATTCGGGAACGGTTGCTGCGGCGATTGAAGGCTATCTCTTCGGCGTTCCATCCATTGCCTTTTCGCAGATTGACAAAGGCTGGGCAGAGCTTGAGAGTGCGGCAAAGGTTGCCTCGGCCGTGGTCGAGCGTTTCATCGAACGCAGGGATGCAGAGATTGAAGCGGGCAAGACGGCAGACGAACCCGTGCTGCTCAACGTTAATATTCCGAACATGCCGTTTGAGTCACTTCGCGGCATTCTCGGCACTCGCCTCGGCCGACGCTCGAGTGCAGAGCCGGTTATCGCTGAAATGAGTCCGCGCGGATTTCCAATCTATTGGCTCGGCGCAGCCGGCAAACCGATTGACGCCGCAGAAGGAACTGATTTCTGGGCAACGTCGCACGGTTATGTTTCCGTGACGCCGCTGCAGGTTGACCTCACCAGCTTTAAGCAGGTTGAGGCGGCCAGCCGTTGGGTAGGCGGTGCATTTGCTGCACAGGCAGACCTTTGATGTGAGTGCAAGGAGTTTTTAAGATGAAGGCGTTTCCTCTTCGCGCATGCGGCATGGCCGTCGGTGCTGCCGTACTCCTTGGGGGCTGCTCGTCGCTGCCCCTCGGAGACGTTCCCATCGTTGATCGGTCAGTGCCTACGAGCGGCGAACACACCACTGCCGGTTCGCAGAGCTCGAGCTTTGCGCCGCTCGGCGACGTGCGCGATTCCGGCCGTACGCATACGGTGACGGTCGGCGATACCATCTACAACATTTCCGTGCGTTACGGCGTGACGCCTTCGGCACTGATGCAGCTCAATGCCGTCACGGATCCGACGCAGCTCGCTATCGGCCGTGTGCTTCATATTCCGGAATCAACGGCCGCGCCGCGTGAGGTGACGATGCCTGAAGGCGTGCGCGTCAACCGTATCGAGCATGTCGCTCCGATTGAGGCCGCAGCCGTTTCGCCGGCCGCTGGCAGCAGCTCGTCCGGCGATCAGACGAGTACCGGCTCAGTGCCGACTCCGACTGCTCCGACGTCAGCGGCAGCCGCGCCTGCGGCCGATCCGGCCCCGGCAGCAAAAGCCGCAGAAAAGCCGGCCGCAGCAGTCGTTCCCGGCACTCGCATGATTTGGCCCGTGCGCGGGACAGTACTCTCGGATTTTGCGAAGAACGGCAAGGGGCTCGACATTGGCGCTGCTGCGGGCAGCGTTGTGGTGAGCGCCGGCGCAGGCGAGGTGATCTTCGTGGGATCAGGTGTCAAGGGATATGGTCAGCTGGTGATCGTGCGCCACACGCCGACGCTGGTGACTGCCTACGGACACAATTCGAAGATCGTCGTTCAGACGGGTGACAAAGTGAAGGCCGGACAGAAGATTGCTGAAAGCGGCAATACAGAGGCCGAACGTCCGATGCTGCGCTTTGAAGTGCGCGACAGAGGACAACCCGTCGATCCGATGAAATTCCTGCCGCCGCTGCGCAACTAAGCGCTCCTTTGCGGTAAATTCCTCATCCCGCCGGGAAGCAGCGCTTTGAAAGGGCGCTGCACCAAGACCCGAGGCGCCGTCGGCTCAAGCAAGCTGAACGGCGCCTTTCTTCTTTTTTATTCATCGGGTCAAGGCGGTCGGCCGGCGCAAAGTTCCCGGACCGGTTAATACCAATACAAATCAGACCCCAAACAGTTTTTCTTAGGAGATCATCATGGGCCGCAGAGGACGCTCAAAAGAACGGACGCCCGAATACTTCACTGTCGACGTGGAGCGTCTTGATCAGGAAGGACGCGGCATAGCGCATCTTGACGGCAAGGTGGTCTTTATTCAGGGGGCGCTTCCCGGCGAACGCGTGACCTATGAGCGTCTGCGTTCGAAATCGAGTTTTGATATCGGCCGCACATCGGCGGTGCTCACGCAAAGCTGGGCGCGCGTCGCTCCCCGCTGCCCCAAGTTCGGTTTCGGGCCGGGATCCTGCGGCGGCTGCACGATGCAGCATATTGAACCCAATGCGCAGGTGGCCTTCAAGGAGCGCATTCTGATGGACACGCTCTGGCACATCGGCAAGGTCAAACCGGAAAACGTTCTGCCGCCCATTCGCGGACCTTTTTGGAATTACCGCCATCGTGCACGCCTGACGGTTCGCGATGTTGCCAAAAAGGGCGGTGTTTTGGTGGGGTTCCACGAAAAGGCTTCGAGTTATGTGTGCGATATGCATGCCTGCCCGATTCTGACGCAGAACGTTTCCGACATGATTGATCCGCTTCGTGAGCTGATCTCTGTGCTCGATATGCGCCAGCGGATGCCTCAAATAGAAGTCGCTGTCGGCGGCGACGGCCGCACAGCGCTCGTTTTCCGTCATCTGGATCCGGTGTCGCCCGAGGATATGGAAAAGCTGCTGGCTTTTGGCCGAGCACACGGCGCGGATATTTGGCTTCAGCCAAAAGGACCGGAAACCGCTCATGCGGTCAATCCGGAGGATGAAAAAAAGCTCGGGCTGGAGTTGACGGAATTCGGTGTACGCATCGCTTTTAAGCCCACAGACTTCACGCAGGTCAACCATGCGCTCAACGAAACGATGGTCGGCCGCGCAGTGCGTCTCCTGGGACTCGAGCCGGATCACAAGGTGGCCGATTTCTTCTGCGGCCTGGGCAACTTTACGCTGCCGCTCGCCCGCTGCTCCCAGCGGGTGATCGGTATTGAGGGATCCGAAGGCTTGGTCGCCCGCGCTCGTCAAGGGGCGGCTGAAAACGGATTGGCTGAGAAAACAACCTTCCGTGCGCGGAATCTTTTTACGTGGAGCGAACAGGACTGGGAAGAGCTCTGGCAGACCATGGGCGGCATCGACCGCGTGCTGATCGATCCGCCGCGCGAAGGCGCCTTGGCGCTGGCCCGCGTGTTGGCAGCAACTGAAAAACGTCCGGCCCGCGTGGTCTACGTTTCCTGCAATCCGGCTACGCTTGCACGTGACTGCGCAATTTTGCAGCATGAAGGCGGCTGGCACATTCGTGCGGCCGGCATCATGAATATGTTCCCGCATACGGGACACGTTGAATCGATCGCAGTGCTCGAACCGGGGCCAAAGCCTGAGAAGCTCGATGAAGAAGCCGAACGAATCGAGGCGCGAATCGCCGCGCAGCATGAAGATAATGTCAAGATGACGCTGACCGACGGATCAGAAGGCTAATCCATCGGGAATCATTTCCGCTCGAATGAAAATCGGCAGGCACCTGAATGGATGTCTGCCGATTTTTTATACGGGTCGTTTCAGCGCTTCTTCGGATCTCGCTGGTAGGAGAGCGGTTCGCTGCGGGAGATCTCGGCGAGCTTTGCAAAAAGACCGTAGGCAAGACCGACGTGCAGAGCCATGGCTGAAACGCGTGCCGGCGCAGCTTCGTTGGGCGCTTTGCCGGTCAGTGCTGAAAGAAATGCGCGCGCAAAAGCATCCTTGTCAGGGACGGTGCTTGCCGCAGCGCCAAGACGCATGAAGCGCTGGCGAAGCAATGTGTAATCACGGATTTCGTCGGGCGACAGATGGTCAAGGATCGGCGCCTTGAGGAGTGCATCCGTATAGGCTTCCATCTGTGAAGTGATCTTGCGCGAGAGCTTGGGATCAGCCTTCAGTTCGGGAATGACGACCAATGCCGCCCAGAGTCCGATGCCCTGCAGGAGGGCTGCCCAGCGGGCGCGAAAACGCACTTTCTCAGCGCGTCCGAAAAAGGGCAGGGGATTCCAATTGGCACCGGCCGAACGAGCGATTTCCGGTGAAAAAAGGTTGAGCGACTGATCTCGCACACAGCCGCCAAATGCTGTGCCGAGGTTGTCGGCAAAAATCTTGTCGATGGTGAGATTGGCTGCCATGCGTGTCCTTCCTTTTGGTGTTCTTTTGATGTTTTGGTTCTTCTACTTTTTTGGCCAGCTTTTCATGAGCAAGTGTCGAGTCTTTGCGCTCAAGCATCGAGCCGCATTCTAAACAAAGACAACTGAACGGCGCCCGTTCGGGTCAAGAATCGTGCAAACTGCTCGAACCGTATTAGGTGCGGCGCATACGCACTAGAGAAAAGAACCAAACAGAACGGGATGGTTATGACGACAGTTGGATTACTCGAGGGTTCGACGGAGGCGCTTTATGACAATGAGGCCGAACTTCGCCGCCTGATCGGCGAGCGGCTGATCCTCCTCGGCGCAGCGGCCGAACCCGGACAGTCAGAGGCGCTGGCGGACATTATTCTCGGACGCATTGCCCGCGAAGCCGGCCGGCTTGTCAAAGCTGCCGAACCGGAGGCTGCGGACTCGGCAAAGACACCGCAGCACAAACCGGTTGTGATTGTGGGCGGCGCGGGCGGCATGGGGCGGCAGCTCCATCGAGCGTTCGAGCGCTCGGGCTGGCCGGTTCGCATTCTTGAGCAAGGGGATTGGCCACAGGCAGCGGAGATTCTCAAGGGTGCCGGTACGGTGGTGGTATCGGTGCCGATTGATAAGACCATCAGCGTCATCGAGGCGCTCACCGGACTTCTTCCGCGAGAGGCGCTGCTTTGCGATGTGACGTCGGTGAAGGCCGGACCGGTTGAGGCGATGATGCGCGTGCACCGCGGACCGGTTGCGGGGCTTCATCCGATGTTCGGCCCCGATGTGGCGAGTTTTGCCGGTCAGGTCTTCGTTTATGCGCCCGGCCGGGATGCTGCAGCGGCCGAACCGCTTTTAGAGCAGATTCGCCGCTGGGGCGCGAAGGTAGTGACTTGTTCGGCCGAAGAGCATGACCGCTCGATGGGCATTATTCAGGCGCTGAGGCACTTCACGACCTTTGCCTACGGCGTGTTTCTCTCGAAGCTCAATCCGGATCTGTCAGTCATCCTGCAGCTCTCGTCGCCCATCTACCGATTGGAACTGGAAATGGTAGGGCGCCTCTTTGCTCAGGATCCGCGTCTTTATGCTGACATTATTCTCGCCAATCCCCGAAATACGCAGCTCATCCGCGGCTACGTTGAAAGTCTTGCGCCGGAGCTCGCAATGATAGAGGCGCGTGACCGCGATGAATTCATTCGGCGGTTTGAGCGCGTACGGCTCTATTTCGGTGATTTGGCGCCTGCCTTTATGAAGGAAAGCGGCAGGATGCTCAATCTCATTCAGACCGAACGCGCCGAGCGCGCAGATGTGATGAGCTTGAAGGATGCTCCTGAATCGGACGGCAACACATCCTCGCAAGTTTGAGGGGTTTAAGAGCCGAGAGAAATCAAAGCCTCGTGATAAAATTGCGCGCCTGATGAAATAGGCGCCAACCAATGCATAAACGGGCGTCGTCTCATCCGCGAATAACCCTCACGGGGTTTCATATATTTTTCCATTACGAAACGATAAGAGCAGAAAATGGCTATTGAGCGCACTCTCTCCATCATCAAGCCGGACGCCGTCGCCAAGAACGTCATCGGCAAGATCTATTCCCGCTTTGAAACGAACGGCCTCAAGATCGTCGCCGCCCAGATGCGCCAGCTGAGCCAGGCTGAAGCCGAAGGCTTCTATGCCGTCCATCGCGAACGTCCCTTCTTTGCCGATTTGGTCAAGTTTATGACCTCCGGCCCCGTCATGATTCAGGTTCTCGAAGGCGAAAACGCCATCCTCAAGAATCGCGAACTCATGGGCGCCACGGATCCGAAGAAGGCCGCTGCCGGCACCATCCGCGCCGATTTCGCTGAAAGCATCGACGCCAATGCTGTTCACGGTTCCGACGCTCCGGAAACGGCCGCCGTTGAAATCGCCTACTTCTTCCCGACGCTTGCGATTCACAGCCGCTAATGTCCGAAACGCTCGTCAACCCTGACAAGCGCGAAGAGGCCGCTTCTGCTCCTGCGGAGGCGGCTGCACGCGTCAATCTTCTCGACTTCGATGCGGCCGGTCTTAAGGCCTGGTGCGAATCGATCGGCGAGAAGCCTTTTCGTGCCCGGCAGCTTACGCGCTGGGTGCATCGTCATCTTGTCTGCGACTTTAACGAGATGACTGATCTCGCGAAGACCTTTCGGGCCAAGCTCCTCAAGCTTGCGGAAATTCGTCCGCCCGAAGTCATTCACGAAAAGAAGTCCTCTGACGGTACGCGCAAGTGGCTTTTTGCCGTCGGCAACGGCAATGCTGTTGAAGCCGTCTTCATCCCTGAAGATGACCGCGGGACACTCTGCATTTCCTCGCAGGCCGGGTGCGCCATGGGGTGCCTCTTCTGCTCGACGGGCAAGCAGGGTTTCAACCGCAATCTCACTACTGCGGAAATCGTGGGCCAGCTTTGGACGGCCGAGCGCGAGCTCTGCCGCGACCGCGGCATCACGGATCCGAATGACCGCGTCATCAGCAATGTTGTGCTGATGGGTATGGGTGAACCGCTGCAGAACCTCGATGCGGTTATTCCCGCGATCAAGATTTTTTTGGACGATGACGGTTACGGCCTTTCACGCCGCCGCGTCACCGTTTCTACCTCTGGACTTGTGCGCCAGATCGACAAGCTTGCAGAAGCTGCCCCGGTGGCGCTTGCTGTAAGTCTTCATGCTGCCGATGATGGGCTGCGCGACAAGCTCATGCCCATCAATAAAAAGCATCCGCTCGGCGATCTGATGGCCGCCTGCCGGCGCTACCTGCGTGTGGCTCCGCGCGACTTTATTACGTTTGAATACGTAATGCTCGGCGGCATCAATGATTCACTCGCCGATGCCGATCATCTTGCGGCTTTGGTTCGCCGCGAGCACGTGCCTTGCAAGTTCAATCTGATTCCCTTCAATCCTTTTCCGCAGTCAGACCTTGAAAAGCCTGACCGGGAGAAGGTGCTCGCCTTCTGTCGCCGGCTCAACGAGCTCGGTTACGTGACAACGGTGCGCAAGACCCGCGGCGACGATATCGACGCCGCGTGCGGTCAGCTCGCCGGTGAAGTGCGCGATCGTACGCGTCGAGCGGAACGTCTCGCACAGCAGAAGGCTGAGGCTGCGGTGATTCTGTATCGCCCGCAGCATTCTTGAAACCGTCGTTTTCATTGAGGCGCATCCATGGCTGAGAGCAATTTCACGACCCCAGAGCAAAAAAATGCTGCAGACCGCTCGAGCGGCTCGGCGTCCGAGAAGCTCGAGCCGAGTCTCAACACGCTGCAGGGCGAAACTGCCCAGACGCAGGCAGAACCGACTATTCCTGTACGTGAGGAAGCGTCGGCTGCCCCCAAGGGGTTTGGTGCGGTGCTTCGGGCTGCTCGAGAGGCCGAAGGCATTTCTGTGGGCGATATGGCCGTACAGTGCCGTCTTGCCGTGACACAGATTCGCGCGCTCGAAGAGGAGCGCCTTGAGAATTTGCCCGAACCCGTCTATGTGCGTGCTTTCATTCGCGGGTATGCGCATGCGCTTAAGATTGATCCGGCGCCTTTGGTTGACGACTACATGATGCGCTGCGGGCGCCGCGGCGCGGCCGTGGAGGTAGGGCAGCTCCCGAACCGTTCTCCCTCTAGGGAAGCGGTTTTCCATGAACCGCCGAAAAACCGCACCTTGAAGGCCGTGCTCTTCGTGGTGTTGGCGGCGCTTGTGGGCGGCGGCATCTGGGCAGTCTATACCGATCAGTTTGCCAGTCTGCACACCTCGAGCGAAGCGCAGAAGGTTGAGTCCGGTGCCAACGAGGCTAAAGAGACTAAGACACCGGCCGCTGAGCCGGCAGAGCGCGCTGCTGCGCCTTCGGATGCCGCGCCTGAGAGTCAGCCTGCTCAGCCGTCAGCTCCCGCCGCAGCGCAAGCTCAGCCTGCTGCTGCGGCTCCGGCAGCTCAGCCGGCCCCGTCGGCCGCGCCAGCTCCTGCCGCGCAGACCGCGTCAGCCGCGCCGGCGCAACCGGCGCCCGCTGCTTCCGCTCAGCCGCCCGCTGCCGCACCGGTGCTCCACAAGGTGGAATTCCGTCTGGGCGCTGGGGCCAGCTGGGTTCAGGTTATCGCACCCAATGGTCGCAATGTGGTAGCGAGCGAAATGCGTCCGCAGTCTGTGCAGGCCTATGAGATTCCGAAGGGTTCGCGCTTCACGATTGGCAATGCCGGCGTCGTCTCGCTCACGATCGACGGTGAGGTTTATCCGTTGGACGGCGTCGTACGAAACGGCATCGCCCGCTTTACCATCGAATAATCGCCCGGCACCTTCGGGCATGCCGGAGAGTCCAAAAAGGCGCTCGCCGCTCGATACGTCGAGCTAAGGCGCCTTTTCTGATTTCTGCGGCTTCAGTTAAAAAAGAGCAACGAGATGCCAACAGTGAATGCATGCGGTCTCAACCGTCATTGGACCACGCCTGTTGATGTGATTTGGGGTCCGACGACCGTTACGATCGGCGGCGGCCGGCCGGTAGTCGTGCAGTCGATGACCAATACGGCAACGGCAGATGCAGAGGCGTCCTATCGACAGACGGCCGAACTCGCCGAGGCGGGCAGCGAACTCGTGCGGCTCACGGTGAATACGCCCGATGCGGCGCGGGCGGTCGTGACTATCCGCGAAAAACTCGATGCGGCGGGAATTCATGTGCCGCTGGTGGGCGACTTCCATTACAACGGTCACAAACTCCTCACGGAAATCCCTGAATGTGCTGACTGCTTATCGAAGTACCGCATCAATCCGGGCAATGTCGGCAAAGGCACCAAGGCCGAAGAGAACTTCGCAATGATGATCGAGGTTGCCAAACGTACGGGCGCAGCGGTGCGCATCGGCGTGAACGGCGGCTCGCTTGATCAGGCGCTCTTAGCTCGGCTGATGGATGAAAATCGTCAGTCCGAACACCCAGAGTCGCCGCAGGCCGTGCTCCGTGAGGCACTAGTGCGCTCGGCGGTGGAGTCCGCAGAGGCTGCGCAGTCGCTGGGACTGCCGGCCAATCGCCTTGTCCTTTCCTGCAAGGTTTCGGAGGTTCAGGAACTTATTGCACTTTACCGGACCCTTTCGCGCCGCACGAAGGCGGCGCTCCATTTGGGATTGACGGAAGCGGGCATCGGCAGCAAAGGCATTGTGGCGTCAACGGCTGCACTGGCCGTACTCCTTGAGGAAGGCATTGGCGACACCATCCGGGTTTCACTCACGCCTGCTCCCGGCGCATCGCGCACGGAAGAAGTGATCGTGGCACAGGAAATCCTGCAGTCGATGGAGCTGCGCAGTTTCACGCCGCTCGTGACGAGCTGCCCGGGGTGCGGGCGCACCTCGTCGGATCTCTTTCAGCGTCTGGCGCAGGAGACGCAGCAGTTTCTGCGGGCGCGGGCGCCGGAGTGGCGGCGGATTGCGCCGGGTTCGGAAGCGATGAAGGTGGCGGTGATGGGCTGCATCGTCAACGGTCCGGGGGAAAGCCGGCAAGCCGATATCGGCGTGAGTCTTCCGGGGTCGGGTGAAAGCCCCGTCGCACCCGTCTACATACGCGGAGAGAAGGCTGGCGTGCTTAAAGGCGCGGACATTGCCAAGCAGTTTCAGGATATCATTGAAAAATTCGTCCGCGAAAACTACGCGAAGCAGGGGAGCTGAGCGGCAACCTCTGCCTTTACACAGCATTTTCACAAAGCGGTGCGTCGTTCATCCATAAAATGACGGCGCATCCGGGGCCGGCAGAGCACAGCGGTGCCGCAGCCTCAGACATACCAAGCAGCAACAGAGCAAATGGCTAAAGAAAAATTCACCGGCGTCAAGGGCATGAATGACATGCTTCCGCAGGACGCTCCCATCTGGCAGTACGTGCAGAAGACCTGCGTCGACGTGCTGTCGTCCTACGGTTATCAGGAAATCCGTACGCCGATTCTTGAAAATACGCGCGTTTTTACCCGCGGCGTCGGCGAGGTGACGGACATCGTTGAAAAGGAGATGTACAGCTTCACCGACTCTATGAACGGTGATCAGCTGACGCTTCGTCCGGAATGCACCTCCGCTGTGGTCCGTGCCGTTAATGAACATAATCTCCTTTACGGAACCACGCAGCGCCTTTGGTACTGCGGTCCGATGTTCCGTCATGAACGCCCGCAGCGCGGCCGCTACCGTCAGTTCCATCAGCTCGGCGCTGAAGCGCTCGGCATGGCGGGTCCGGACATTGATGCCGAAATCATTATGATGCTCGCGCGCATGTGGAAGGCGCTTGGCGTTGGCCCGGTGAAGCTCGAAATGAATACGCTGGGCGCCCAGGAAGAGCGTCAAAAGCACCGTGAAGCGCTGATCGCCTACTTCGAAGCCCATAAGGATCAACTCGACGAAGATGCGCTCCGTCGTCTTTATACGAATCCGCTGCGCATTCTTGACACGAAGAATCCCGACATGCAGGGGCTCGTTGACGCTGCGCCTAAGCTGCTCGACTATCTTGGCGAAGAAAGCCGGGCATTCCTTAGCCGCCTTGAAGAGCTGGTGTCTTCTGCCGGCATTGAATACTCGATCAATCCTCGTTTGGTGCGCGGTCTCGATTATTACAACCACACCGTGTTTGAGTGGATTACGGATAAGCTCGGCGCTCAGGGTACGATCTGCGGCGGCGGCCGCTACGATCCGCTCGTTGAAATGCTCGGCGGCCGTCCTGCTCCCGGGGTGGGTTTTGCCATGGGGATGGAGCGCGTTATCGAACTGATGCGTGAAGTGGGACAAGTGCCAAAGGCCTCGCAGACCGACGTCTATGTGCTCCACCACGGCGGCGAGTCACAGGCCAAGGCCATGCTGCTCGCTGAAACCATGCGCGACCGCGGCATTCGTGTGGTGACGCATCCGGGCGAGGCGAGCATCAAGAGCCAGATGAAAAAGGCTGATGCTTCCGGCGCCGAATTTGCCGTTTTTGCCACCGAGGATGAACTCGCTCAGGGCACGGTCGGCATCAAGGCGCTGCGTGCGCACGAGCATGCGCCCTTTGCCGAACAAACGCTGGTAGCGACGGCGGAAGCTGCCGACAAGGTGGCCGAAGCGCTTGCTGCCCTCCATCGCTGATGCTGTTCAGTACAGTTTATAAGATTCAAAAAATTTCAACAAAAGGTTTGAGCCATGGCTTACGACTTGGAAGAACAAGAGAGCATTGACCAAATGAAGGCCTGGTGGGACCGCTGGGGCACGCCCGTAACGAGCGTGGTCTGCGTGTGCTGCCTTGCCTTTGCTGGCTGGAACGGCTGGAATTGGTGGCAGCGCAATCAGGCGGCCAAAGCTTCTCAGATCTATGCTGCGCTGCAGAATGCCGTTGCAACGCATGACCTCAAGAACGTTCAGTCGCTCTCGGCTGGTTTGATTTCTGAGTACAGCTCCACACTCTATGCGCCGCTGGCGGCTTTTGCTTCTGCACAGTCCGCGTCGGATGCGGGCGATCTGGCCGATGCCAAAGCCAAGCTCAATTGGGTGATTGAGAAGTCCGGCCGTCCGGAGTACGACACGGTGGCTCGCGTTCGACTCGCCGGCGTTCTTTTTGACGAAGGCAAGCTCGACGAGGCGGCTGCTGTGCTGGCTGCCGCCAAGCCTGCCGAGGCACAGAAGGTTCTGGTGCTCGACCGTCAGGGCGATATTTGGGCGGCTAAGGGTGATTTGCAGAAAGCTCGAGATGCTTGGACGCAGGCTCAGGCCGCGCTCAATTCGCAGGATCCTCTGAACCGCGTGCTTGAACTGAAGCTTGCGGCGCTGCCCTCGGCGAGCTGAATCCAGGCGTTTCAGGCGCGGCTCGTCATCGGGAACGGTTCGGCGGGCGGATGATTCCTGCTGCCGCATCCGCGCAGCGAAATGAAAGCGGCCGTCGGGAGAGGTCCTGCGGCTGCGCTTTCTTTTAGAATTCAGGGCGCGCAACCGACTTCTAAAGCGATGCACCTTTGCTGATGTGTTTTCTCTTTTTAGTTGGACAACGCAGTCCCCAATCTCAAGGTCCTTGCACACATGACCCATAAGTCTTCCTTCACCGCTCTCGCAGCAGCTCTTGCCGTCCTGCCGCTGGCCGGCTGCGGCATCTTCTCGTCTTCGAGCACGCATGATCCGCACGATTATCCGGACTTCAAGCAGACGAACCTGGCGCGCGTCGTCTGGCGCACGAATGTGGGTGACGCGGCTGAGCGCAATCTCGCGCCGGCTGTGACGGACACGGCGGTCTATGCGGCAGGCTCCAATCGGGTCGTGCGTCTGGATCGTCAAACCGGCAGCATCGTCTGGCGTACGACCACCGACGGCGATGTGACAGCGGGCGTCGGCACTGACGGCAGTCATGTGGCGGTGGGCACGTCAACGGGCAAAGTGCAGGTGTTCGATGCTGAAGGCAAACTCTCCTGGGAAGCGAAGCTTTCATCGGACATGGAAGTGCCGCCGCTGGTGGGTGCCAATCGCGTCATTGTGAAGACGTCGGACACCCGCATCACGGCTTTTGACCTCATTACAGGCCAGCGCGTCTGGCACTATCAGGGCCAGGCGCCGGCGCTTACGCTTCGTGCCTTTTCGCAGATGGCATGGTCGCCTGCGGGCATTCTCGTTGGTCAGGCCAACGGCCGGCTTATGGCGCTCAACCCAAATGACGGCCGCGTTGTCTTTGATGCCGTCATCGGTCAGGCCAAGGGCATCACAGAAGTTGAGCGTCTGATTGACGTGGTCGGCCGCCCCTGGGTTGATCAGGAACTCATGTGCGCAGCCGCTTTCCAAGGCAATGTCGTTTGTATGAATGTACAGAACGGACGCCTTGTCTGGAATGCCAAGGTTGACGCGGTGACCGGGCCGGTGGCAGACGGCCGTCTGGTGTATGAGGTTGACGATGCGAGCCGCATTCATGCCTTCAACCGTCAGAATGGCCGTGAGGCTTGGGTGAACGAAAGCTTCCTTTACCGTTCCGCTTCGGCGCCGATCCGCGTAGGAACATCGCTTGCTTTCGGCGACTACGAGGGCAACATTACGTTCCTTGATCCGGCGACCGGCACTCCCGTCGCGCGCACGAAGCTCTCCGGCGCCGTCACCACGCCTGCGGCGCAGTACGGCTACGGCGCTGTCTTTCAGACGGTCGAAGGCGACGTGGCCTATGTGGTCGAAGGAGCCGACTCGGAATAGTCCGAGATTCGCTTCAAAGAGCGGGAGCAGAATCGACTCTCGCCAATGACAATTTATTTTTATCAAGCGCCGCGCAGCTGACTTTCATGATGGTCATGAGTCCGCCGTGCGGCGGTTGAATTTCTAGTTTTCCTAACATGCTTCCAGTCATCGCTCTCGTGGGCCGGCCTAATGTCGGCAAGTCGACGTTTTTCAATCGGCTCACCCGCAGCCGAGATGCCATCGTGGCAGATTTTCCTGGTCTCACCCGAGATCGCCAGTACGGTCAGGGACGCGTCGGTCCCGGTCCTTACATCGTGGTGGATACGGGCGGCTTTGAGCCCGTGCGCACCGAAGGGATTGTGCAGGCCATGGCGGGGCAGGCCGAGCTTGCGATTGAGGAGGCCGACGTTGTTCTTTTCCTGACCGACGCCCGTGCCGGTCTGACGCCGCAGGATATCCGCATCGCGCAGCATCTGCGCCGCGCTGATCGACCGGTCGTGCTGCTCGTCAATAAAGCCGAAGGTCTCACTGAAACCGCCAAGGCGGAGTTCTATGAACTCGGGCTTGGTGAACCGCATCTGGTTTCCGGCGCGCATGGTCAGGGTGTCCGCGATGCGCTCGATCTGGCGTTCTCGTGCCTGCCTGAGGACTTTCCTTTTGACGAACCGGAAGCCGAAGAAGACGATGACGGTCCTCGCCGCATCAAGGTCACGCTTGCCGGCCGTCCGAATGCCGGCAAATCCACCCTCATCAATGCATTGGTCGGCGAAGAGCGCGTCATTGCCTTTGATATGCCGGGCACAACGCGCGATGCGATCAAGATCGATTTCGAATATGACGGACGCCCCTACGAGCTGGTGGATACGGCTGGCCTGCGAAAGAAAGGCCGTGTTTTTGAGGCCGTGGAGAAGTTTTCCGTCGTTAAAACACTGCAGGCCATTGAGGACGCCAACGTTGTCATTCTTGTCGTTGACGCCAAGGAAGGCGTGAGTGAAGGCGATGCCCACATCGCTGGCTACGTGCTCGAAGCAGGGCGCGCGCTTGTGGTGGCGGTCAACAAATGGGATCTGCTCGACAGCTATGAACGCGAGCGGTTCAATTTGGACCTCGAGCGTAAACTCCACTTCCTGCGCTGGGCCCGCATGATCCGCATCTCGGCGCTCAAGCGCAACGGCCTCAACCATTTGATGCGGGCGGTCGACGAAGCCCATGCTGCGGCATATGCCAAACTGCCTACGCCGAAGCTCACGCGTGCGCTGCTCGAAGCCGTCCAGCGCCAGCAGCCGCCACGAGCCAAAGGCGGTCGTCCGAAGCCCCGCTATGCACACCAGGGCGGCAGCAATCCCCCGGTGATCGTGATTCACGGCAATGCTTTGGAGGATATTGGAGAGTCCTATCGCCGCTATCTCGAGGGCTATTTCCGCGATACCTTCAATCTTGCGGGCACGCCGCTTCGCGTGGAATTCCGCACGAAGGCCAATCCGTACGTGGACGAACAGAAAAAGCGCTGAGCCCGGACGCTCTCGGCGGCAAAGAAAAGACGCTTCACCGCAATGCCGGGGAGCGTCTTTTCGTTATCAGCGCACTCGTAGCCCGTCCGTAAGTGGGCGTGTCAGAGGCCGGGCTGGCGAATCTTGCGGACCATGGGCTTACCGAATTCGGTCCAGAGCACGGCGCCCATTTCGACGGGTTTGTCGACGCCGTCAACCTTAAGCGTATAGCTCGCATCGCGCACTGCCGCAAAGCCCCACCAACCCGCCCATGGCGCCGCAAAGGTGAAGATGCCGTTGTCGTCAGTCTTCATGACCTGGGTGGTGTAGTAGGAATTGCGCGGCTGATAAAGGTCGCTTTCATTGAGAAATTCGACCTTCACCGTTGTATTCGGCGCGGATTTGCCGTCAACGAGCACGCGGCCTTGAAAGAGCGTTCCGGCATAGTTGCCGTACGGACGCGTGAGCGGCACGATTTCAGTCTTCATGCCGACGGGTTTGGACCAGTCATCGTCCTTGGGATCAATGCCAAGGCCAGCACCCAGCGCAGGAACGATGACCTTGGTGTAGTGCAGGTAAAACTTATCTTCGGACTGCTCCCAATAGGGGAGCGGTTCAACGACAAATTGATAGACGCCGGGTTTTTCGAATTTGTATTCGAGCGTCCAGTCATCCCGGCCGAAAAGTTTTCCCGGATGCAGCGCTGGAGTCAAATCGGTTTTGCGGCCGTCTTCGACCACATAGAAGGCCGCGGGTTTGACCATTGTCATCGTGCTCGCTTCCATCGGGCGAATAAAGCTCACATCGAGCTTGAAAGCAGTCTTGGACTGCTCAAGCACCATGGCGGGATCGGGAAGGATGAGGCCGAAATGAGCAGCGGCCGGCAAGCTTGCTGCAATCGTGCCGGCAAACAGGGCGGCGGAGAAGGTGCGGTGAAGCATGGGGTGGCATTCCTCGGAATGTGCGTCTCACGCAGAGGTTGGTCTGCGCATTGTTTGCGGACAATCATAGCCTTCACTGAAGTCCTTGGACAACGCAAAGTGCAGGCTCCGATCGCTTCAAAGCGAGTGCATCTAAGGAGAAAAGCGTGCTGAACAACGTAATGCCGCAATAGTTCCTTGCAAATGCAGACGCGGCATTGCCTTAAGGAGGCGGAGCCTGCCGGCCGGCAGTGCTAATATTTCAAGCAGTTTTGCGGCGGAGGCCTATGCTCCACCAATCCGACGGTTTATTTCAAACGGCCGACGGAGAGCTGGTTCCCGCAACATATGCCGCGCGCAATTTATACGCGCAGAGACGGACGCACACGACTCTCACGGCGCAGCGGAAGAAAACAACAATCAACGCAAGACCTGCATGTGCGAAGCTGCAGCGTCGGAGAAAAAGAAAATCATGCCCAGCAATAAGGTTCAGCTTCTGCAGGATCCGTTCCTCAACATGCTGAGGAAGGAACATATTCCCGTTTCGATCTATCTGGTCAACGGCATCAAGCTTCAGGGACAGATCGAATCTTTCGACCAGTACGTCGTTATTTTGCGCAACACCTTGACGCAGATGGTCTACAAGCACGCCATCAGCACCGTTGTGCCTTCGCGCGCCGTCTCGATGACTGCTCAGCCTGCCGGCGACGCAACGGAGAACTGATCTGTCAAAATTTCAGCTGGATGAAACGCACGCGAAGAAAGCCTCGCGTGCGTTTCTAGTCGTTGTTTCTGTCGGCCGGGCTTTTTATCAGGATTCCGCCGAGGAATTGAGGCTGCTCGTATCCTCTGACGGACTTGAGCCCGTTGGGCTCATGCAGGCCAAGCGTGAAAAGCCGGATCCGGCAACATTTTTAGGTTCCGGAAAGATTGAAGAGCTCGGCATCCTCGCCAAAGAGGCGGAGGTGGATGTTGTCGTTTTCGATATCGCGCTTTCAGCGGCGCAGGAGCGCAACATTGAGCGTCTGATCGGGATTCCCGTATTGGATCGTACGGAACTTATTCTTGATATTTTCCGCCAGCGCGCCAAGAGCCGTGAAGGCCGTCTGCAGGTTGAACTTGCTCGACTCGAACACTTGTCAACACGTCTTGTCCGCGGGTGGACTCACTTGGAGCGCCAGCGCGGCGGCTTAGGGAAGACGGGCGGTCCGGGTGAAAAGCAAATTGAGCTTGACCGGCGCATGATCGGCACGCGCATGAAGCAGCTCAGAGATCAGCTCAAGCGCTTGGCTCGGCAGCGGGGCACGCAGCGCCGTGCCCGTTCGCGCGGCGATTCGATCACCGTATCGCTCGCGGGCTATACGAATGCCGGCAAGTCGACGCTTTTCAATAAGATCACGCGTGCAGAAACGTACGCAGCCGATCAGCTTTTCGCCACGCTGGATACAACGGCGAGAAAGTTCTGGCTCTCCGATGAGGAAACTGTGGTGGCGACCGACACTGTCGGTTTTATCCGCGGTCTGCCGCATCAGCTGATTGAGGCCTTCAAGTCGACTCTGGATGAAACGGTGCATGCGGATCTCATTTTGCATGTGGTCGATGCATCCTCTCCGGTACGGGAGGAGCAGATTGCCGAAGTCAATTCGGTTCTCGCCGACATTCATGCCGACGATGTGCCGGTGATCTTGGTCTACAACAAGATTGACGTCACCGGACAGGCGCCCGAGATCGTCCGAGATCAGAACGGCCGGCCTAAGGCAGTGTTCGTGTCGGCACTGACGGGAGCTGGACTCGATGAACTTCGCCAAGCTGTCTCGGAATTCTCCGCGGCTTGGCGGGAAGAGCATCCCAATGAGCCTCGTGAGCTCGAGGATTGGGAGCTTGAGCGGACGGATGAAGCTCTGCCGCGGCGCAAAACGCCGGCCGAAGAGCTTGCTGAGCTTGAAAGTCTCCTTTAATCGCTTTTTTAGAAAAAACAGCCCGTGACGCGTCGTACGGGCTGTTTTTCTTGAAGGGCTTAAGCCGATTCGCTCAAATCGGAGGGCGGCCTCAGAGCAGGCTAAAGAAGTTGGTGAGCATCTTGACGCGCTCTTCCACCGTGTCCAGTCGCAGGTATTCACGCTCTGTATGGAAGCACGCACCGGCCGGACCGCAGCCGTCAATGACCGGAATGCCTGCTTTGGCAATGCGGTTGCCGTCAGAGCCGCCGCCCGCGTCAACAAACTTAGCTTCAAAACCGGTCATCTTCGCGGCTTCCGTGATTTTTGCGGTCAGTGCCTTCGCGTCGTCCGACAGCGGCATGGCCGGGGTGAAGCCCAAAAGCTCAACCGTCTGCGATACGCCGGGGGCCCAAGAACGTTCAGCGAGCTCAAAGATCTGGTTTTCAAGGTCAGAGCCGTCCTTGTCGAAACAGTAGCGCAGGTCAAAGCGAACCTCACAGCTGTCCGGAATGACATTGGTCGCGGTGCCGCCGGCAATGATGCCGGGGTTGACTGTCGTGCCTTTGGCCGGGTCAGCAAGCTCATAGCACGCCAGGCTGAAGCGCATGGCAGCCACATTCGCGTTGGCGCCGTCCTGAGGATTGTTGCCGGCATGAGCAGAGCGGCCGCGAAAGACGACTTTCAGGTCAGCCACGCCCTTACGCGAACGTACCAATTCGCCGCCCGCACGTGCGCACTCTACGATGAGCGCGCACTTGGATCTTGCGCCGATGGAGGCGAGCCATTCGTGGGAGCTTGTGGAGCCGATTTCTTCATCAGGGTTGAAGGCGCAGCAGATGGACAGCCGCTCTAAGTCCTTCGGACGCGCCGTTTTGCAGGCGTAATAGGCCGCCAGAATGCCGCCCTTGCAGTCCGCGCAGCCCGGGCCATGCGCAAAGTCGCCGTCAATGGAGAAGGGGCGCGCGGCGGCAGTGCCGTCGGCAAAAACGGTGTCGAGATGACCGTTCAGAAGGACGTCGTAGTGATCGGCATGCGGCTTATTTCTTGCAAGAAGACCCCGACCCGCTTTGGGGCCGAGGTCTATGAATTCGCATGTGAAGCCGATGGATTCAAAGTAGCCCTTCATGATTTCCGCTGCGCGAGTGACGCCGGCCGTATTGCACGTGCCGCAGTCCAGATTCACGAGTGGGGCGAGGTCTTTGATGTAGTCGTCTAGAAGCGCCATTTTTGAGGTCTGCTCCGCGTAAGTGTGTGAAGAATTCCGTGCGGCGCAGACCAGACTGATTCAGGTCGGCAGTCAGTTGCCGAGCATCAGGATGCGCATCACGAACAGTGAGACGAAGGCGGTCAACACTGGGATCGCCATGATAAGCGGAATCTTACTGCCCTTGATGCCGATGACGCCGAGGCAGCGGCCCAGATATTGAATCTGAGAACCCATCAGGAAGATGGCGGGGCAGACGATAGCGAGCTGAGTGCCGTTGAGCACGCCGTTGTCAAAGAGTGCTACGGCGACGCCTACGCCGCCGCCCATCGACATCCAGCCGCCGAGCAGCACGGTGGCTGCTTCGCCGGGGAGGCCGAAAATACCCATGATCGGCGAAAAGATCTGACCGATGAGCGCGAGAAGCCCTGAATGGTTAAGGATCTTGATGATCACGAAAGCCATCAGGACGTTCGGAATGGTGGAAGTGACGCAGATGTTCCAACCTTGGACGGCGCCCTTCACGAAGACGTCGGTGACCATGGGTTTGGCGGGAGCAGGATGATTCATGGCAGCCTTGGCTGAGGATTGAGAGTGTAGGTGGGTTGCGGCCGGGGACAGCAGAATCTGCAGGGAACGGCTGCTGTACAAAAAAGGTTTTGGCGAATTGTATAGGCCTGCCGGCCCTTCGCAAACCTGAGGAAACCACTGTCTATATGGCTTAGATCAAGGACGGATGAGAGTACGGTGCGGCGCGCTGAAGGATCGCAGGAGAGATCTGTACGGGCATTTGGGATGCTGGAAGTGTGTGGAAAGGCAATATTGATTGACTAAAGACGCGCGATAGCGGTTTTCTTCGTTAAACTTCATAGACCTTTGTCTAAATTGGACGTAGAAGAGGTCAACGGACAGGAGGACGGGCGAAATGATCGGCTCGGCCTAAAAAGGAGATCTCTTCAAGAACGGAGTTATTGATGTCGCTTAATGACCCTCACTGGGGCCGCAGCTCTGACGAAGAGAAGAAGAACGACCGCGGAGACAATGAACAGCGCTCTGACGGCGTCGGAGAAGACGGCGAAGAACAAAACGCCCGGCAGAATCCGAATGCGCAAGATGATCGGAATCCGGCGGATTCGTCTGCTGACGGTTCGCGCCGCACCAGCCGCGATGCCCGTGAAGACGATGAGCAGCGCGATCGCCGCTCGCAAGGTCTTCTTTCGGACGATGATCTTGAAAATTTGTGGTCGAATTTTCAGCAGGCGGCCAACAAGATTATGGGGCGCCAAGGCCGCTCGAATCAGGAGGATCTCCGTTCGCGGCTCAAGAGCCGCGATGATTTCTCGCGAGACGATGAGCCCAATGATGCTGCACCTCGACAGAAGGGCGACGACTATCCCGATGACGGCGGTACGCACGGCGGTCAGAAGCGGCAGGGGCTTTTTGCCGAATTGGACCGGCTCCGCAATCAATTTGAGGAAGACGATCAGCGTCAGCAGCAGCGCCGTGAAAGCGGTGCCCGCAACGGCGGCAATGGCCGTGGCGGCAACGGCGGCGGTCTCTTCGGGGGCGGCCGAGGCGCACGCGCCGGCGGCTTTTCAGTTTCCGTGCTCGCGGTCTGTGCCGTTATTGGCTGGAGCGTAAGCGGCTTTTACATCGTCCCCGAAGGTCAGACGGGCGTCGTCACCACATTCGGCGCCTACAGCAAGTCGACCATGCCTGGCATCAACTGGCATTTGCCGGCTCCGATTCAGGATGTCGAGCTCGTTGACGTGAGCAGCGTCCGTACGGCGGAAATCGGCATGCGCGGCACGACAGACCGTCTGCGCGAGGCGCTGATGCTTACTGACGACGAGAACATCGTTGACGTTCAGTTCAACGTCCAATACCGCATCAAGCCTGAAACCGGCGCTAAGGACTATCTCTTCAATACGCGCGCGCCTGACGCCTCCGTTACACAGGCCGCCGAATCGGCCATGCGCGAAGTGGTCGGCCGAAAAGCAATGGACAGCGTTCTCTTCGAGTCCAAGGCTGAAATTGCCGAGGCTGTGCGCAATTCCATGCAGGCTATGCTGGATCGCTACTCTACCGGTATTGAGGTGATGAGCGTCGCCATTCAAAACGCTCAGCCGCCCCAGCAGGTGCAGGCTGCGTTCAATGACGCGGTGAAAGCCGGCCAGGACCGTGAACGTCAGATTAATTTGGGCGAGGCGTACATGAACGCCGTGATCCCGAAGGCGCAGGGTACGGCTTCGCGCCTGAAGGAAGAAGCTGAGGGCTACAAAGCCCGCGTCGTAGAAACCGCACGAGGCGATGCTGACCGCTTTACTTCCGTCTATACCGAATATGCCAAGGCGCCGCAGGTGACGCGCGACCGCATTTACGTGGATGCCATGCGTGACATTTATCAAAACGTCACCAAGGTTTATGTAGATCAGAAGTCTGGGTCGAACCTCCTCTATCTGCCGCTCGACAAGATCGTTGCGTCCACGCAGGCCGCGGCGAAGTCCGAAGCAGATTCAGCCGTGCCTGCAAGTTCGGCAGCTGCTGCGAGCACTTCGGCGCCCAATACTGCCGGCACCAATTCGGCTGGATCGGCGACCTATTCCACCGATATCGATCCGCGTGAAATGATCCGCAGCCGTCTGCGCTGAGATGACCGACTGAAGAGAAGAACAGATGAAAAGCATTACTTCCATTGCCGTCGGCGTTGTTGTGGCCGCGGGCCTTGCGCAGACGTGCCTTTACACCGTAGGCGAACGCGAATACGCCATGTTGTTCGCACTCGGCGAACTCAAAACCGTCGTGACCGAGCCGGGTCTGCACTTCAAGCTGCCTGCGCCGCTCCAGAATGTCGTATATCTCGATAAGCGCATCCTGACGCTCGACGCGTCCGGTGCTGATCTCGTGCAGACGAGCGAGAAGAAGAACCTGATGATCGACACGTTCGTCAAGTGGCGCATCGGTGACGCTCGCCGCTACTGGGTGTCCTTCCAGGGCAGCGAACGTGCTGCGAGCGATCGTCTGGCGATGCTGCTGCGCGACGTGCTCAATATTGCCGTTAATAAACGCACGGTGAATCAAATCACTTCGAGCGAACGTGAAAAAGCGATGGCGGAGATTTCCGAACTCCTGCAGGCGCGCGTCAAGGCGCTGGGCATCGACATCGTTGACGTACGCATGAAGCGCGTGGACTTTACGCCCGAAATTTCCGAATCGGTCTACAGCCGTATGGAAGCTGAACGTAAGCGCGTGGCCAGTGAAGAGCGCAGCAAAGGTGCGGCTCAGGCCGAGCGCATCCGTGCCGGTGCTGATCGTCAGAGCGAAGTGATTCTCGCTGAGGCTTATCGCGATGCGCAGAAGACCAAGGGCGAGGGCGACGGCGAAGCCGCGCGCATCTATGCCGACGCTTTCGGCAAGGATCCGGAATTCGCTCGCTTCTATCGCTCGCTCGAGGCTTATCGCCGAAGCTTCTCGCAGAAGTCCGACGTCATGGTGGTCGATCCGTCGGCCGACTTCTTCAGTTATTTGAAGAAAGAAGGCGGGGAGCAGAACTAACTCATGGACGGCTGGGAAGTTTTGCTGCTTTCACTCGGCTGGGTGCTTGTATTCGAAGGCATCAGTCCGCTGATAGCGCCTGAACGCTGGCTCGCGATGCTCGCTGAGCTCACGAAGGCCGATCCAAGAGTCATACGCGCGGCGGCCTCCGTTCTGGTGGCGCTCGGCCTTGTCATTATCTGGAGCTTTCTCGGCAAAGTCTCCTAGGCGGCTCGCCCGCGCGCAAGACCGTCTGCATCCTTTGCGCGCGCCTCCCGCTCTCATGTGGGAGGCGTCGGCAGGCGCACGCGGCGTGTGCTATCTTCACGGTTGCGTCCGCACTCGGTTGATGGAAGGTAAACGCTGCCTTGAACCGAGCGGCAGATCGCCGGCGCCTGCAATGGTTTCGCGCAAGCCTCCCCGAGAAAGCCTCCTTTAGAAGCTTCCCGGCCGGCCGCAAGCGTGCCGCCTGCGCTCCCCCGAGCTCCGAGCTGCAGACCAGCGCTTCCGTAAGGCCCGGAAGATTGAACAGCACGAAGGGAACTTCCTCCAATTTAGGTTTATTAAGGATTTCAAATGGGCAAGAATGTTGTCGTGATCGGCGCTCAGTGGGGCGACGAAGGCAAGGGCAAAATCGTCGATTGGCTGACGGAACAGGCTTCCGGGGTGGTGCGCTTCAACGGCGGCCATAATGCCGGGCATACCCTCGTCATTAACGGCAAGAAGACCATCCTGCGTCTGATCCCCTCGGGCATCATGCATGCTACGAGCACCTGCTATATCGGCAACGGCGTTGTCTTCTCTCCGGAAGCTTTCTTCCGCGAAGTCGACGAACTCAACGCTGTAGGCGTGCCCAATGTTGAAAAGCGTCTGCGTGTTTCGGGCAACTGCCCGCTCATCATGCCGTACCACATTGCGCTCGACCAGGCTCGTGAAGCGGCTCTGGGCGCGAAGAAGATCGGCACGACCGGCCGCGGCATCGGTCCGGCCTATGAAGACAAGGTGGCCCGCCGCACTGTGCGCGTCGCTGACCTCTATCATCCTGAACGTTTTGCCGAACAGGTGCGCGCGGTCATGAAGCTCCATAACTTCATCCTGACGCAGTTCCTTGGCGCCGAAGCGCTCGATCCCGAAAAGGTCATCGCCGATACGCTCGTTTATGCCGAACGCTTGAAGCCCATGGTCTGCGACGTTTCCGAAACGCTCCACGAACAGATGGATGAAGGCCGTCAATTCCTCTTTGAAGGTGCTCAGGGCTCGATGCTCGACATCGATCACGGTACGTACCCGTACGTGACGAGCTCCAATACGGTTGCAGGTTCCGCCTGCGCCGGTGCCGGCGTGGGTCCGGAAAAGCTCAATTATGTCCTTGGCATCACCAAGGCCTACTGCACGCGTGTCGGCGAAGGTCCCTTCCCGACGGAACTTCTTGATGAGACGGGCGAGCTGCTGCGCCGCAAGGGCAATGAATTCGGTGCCGTGACGGGGCGTCCCCGCCGCTGCGGCTGGTTCGACGGCGCCGCGCTTCGCCGTGCGGTGCAGATCAACGGCATCACCGGTCTGGCTGTGATGAAGCTCGATGTGCTTGACGGTCTGGATACGATCAAGCTTGGCGTCGGCTACAAGATGGACGGCAAGGAACTCAAGGTTATGCCCTCTGGCGCCGATGCGGTTGCCAAGTGCGAACCGATTTACGAAGAGTTCCCCGGCTGGACAGAAAGCACCTTCGGTCTTACGGAATGGGATGAACTGCCGGAATCCGCCCGTCAGTATCTCTCGCGTCTTTCTGAAGTCGCCGGTGCTCCGATTGCGCTCGTTTCGACGGGGCCGGATCGCGAGCAGACAATTCTGCACGTCAATCCCTTTGCGGATTAATGCAGTGCGTCTAAAATAGCGCGCAATTTCTCGACGCAGAAGGCGGCGGGCTCCTTGAGTTCTGCCGCCTTCCGTTTTTCTCACTCTCCCTCTTTTCGACACCACCCATGTCCGATATCACCTACTCTTGGAACGAGTACATCCGTCTGAACGAAGAGCTCGTCTATAAGGTCGCCAAGAGCGGCTGGCAGTTTGACTGCCTGATCTGCCTCTCTCGCGGCGGCATGCGTCCCGGCGATTTCTTCAGCCGTATCTACGGCAAGCCTCTCGCGGTTCTCGCAACGAGCTCGTACCGCGAAGCCAAGGGCACCGTGCAAAGCAATCTCGACATTGCTGACTGCATGACAGGACTCGCCGAACTGAAAGGGAAAGTGCTGCTCGTCGACGATATGGTCGATTCCGGCAAGACGATTCAGGAAGTGGTGGCGCACCTGAAGAAGCGTTATCCGGCCATCACGGAAATCCGCGTGGCTGTTCTTTGGTGGAAGGCGCACTCCGTTCTTAAGCCCGATTGGCACTGCGTTTATTTCGAAGACAGCCCCTGGATTCATCAGCCGTTCGAATGCTATGACGATCTAGGCGCCGAGGCGTTCATTGAAGCCATTGAATCGGGTAAGACGCTCGGCCGCCTGCAGTAAAACTGCAAGAGCAAGCTGATCTGTACGCGCTTGATCGAAAAGCGGCGGCAGAAGACGGAAAAGTCTTCTTCTGCCGCTTTTTTGCATTTTGAAGACGAGAGCGCCGCAGCGCATCGATTGGAATCATGAACTATTCATGGCGGCGTCACGGTACAGACATCACGCGGGCAGATAATTCCGGCGTTTCAATTGCCAAGAGGCCGAACATGCAGCGCCGCGTCTTACTGCAGTCCTCCATGGGACTGCTCATGCTTTCTCCTTGGGGTTTCGTTCGTTCCGGCGAAACGCTTCCGTCTGATGCCGAAGTTATCTCATCTTTCGGCTGGGCGACGGATGTACATCACTGCCGCAAATCCCCCGATTTCTGGGATGAGGAAGGTGTTGCCCACCACGAGTACTTTGATTTGTCGCTCGAGAAGTTCCGCAAAGCCGTTGCGTTCATGAATAAGCGCCGCCCTGACTTTGCGATTGAATTGGGTGACTTCAAAGACTGCACAAAGACGGGCAGTCGGGCGGAGACGGTGGGGCTGCTCGACGAGGTCGAAGCGGCATTCCGGCAGTTTCCCGGACCGCGTTTCCATGTCGCCGGCAACCATGACTTTGACAAAATTTCGCTTGAGGATTTTCTGGCGCACACTGAAAACTCAGACGAGATGAAGGGCCTGACGCACTATGCGTTTACCAAGGGCGGCATCAAGTACATCGTGCTGGACGCCTGCTACAACACGATGGCCGGAGAACACTATTCGGACGGCAACCTCAAATGGAGCGTGTCAATGGTGCCGGACTTCGAAGTGGAGTGGCTTCGCAAAGTGCTCGCCGAGGGATCAGAACCAGTGATTGTTTTCATTCACCAGCTTTTGAATTTCTGGGATTCGAGTCACGGCAAAATCGCGGGCAAGATTCCGGACGGCTATTTCATCCGCAATGCGGCCGAGGTGGTGGACGTGCTGGAGCAAAGCCGTCGGGTGCTTGCAGTCTTCAGCGGGCACTACCATTCAGGATGGTATTCCGAGCGCCGCGGCATCCACTACATTGTCGGCAAAGGGATGGTTGAAAACGATGCCGCACACAATGCGGCGGGTGTGGTCAAGATTGATAAAAATCTCAATATCTTTATTGAAGGACTCGAAGACGAACCGTCTCGAAACCTCACTAAGAGCGCTTTCACCAGCCTCTAAAGACCGCTGCGGCTGATCTGCCTCAGGCGCTCGCGGTATCATCGGCAGCCGCGGCTGACTTTGGTGTTCGTCCGCGCCGGGGCTTTTCATTGAGCAGCGGCGAAGGACCTTGGGGCAGCAGCGAGAGCGACAGGTCGAGCTGAGCCCCCAGCACTTCGAGCGCTTTGGAGAGCGCATCGATTTTTGTGGGATGCGCGAGATCAAAGAGTCTCGCGGCTTCCTGACGCGTAATGCCCAGTGCGCGGGCAACATCGGCGGCTTGAACCTGAAGCGCCCACGCCCGTTCAATAAAGCGGGCCTTTCCCTGCGCAAAAAGCGGCAGCACGGCTTCGCCTTCACCCGCATGCGCCCTTTGGCAGACGGGGACGGCTTCAGAACCCTTAAGCAGCAGGCGGGCGAGCGCCGTCAGCGCCTTTTCGGGGGCTTCCGTGCGGGCCTGCGCAGGCGAGTCCGCAGTGAAGTTCGCCGAGGAGAGCTCCGGGAACACGACGTTCCAACGTGCCTGACGACGTTCAATGCGGTAGCGGAAGCGAACGGGAATCTGCATGGCCAAGAGAAATACAAAAACGACTTGGAGCAGCATGCGGGCAGAGCATCGGAGCTGTTTGCACATGCCGGTCACGCGCCAAGTGTAGTGGATTATCTATACCGATTTTGGTATTCTCCGGCGCGCCAAGATGCAACACCTAAACGATAACCCTAGTGTTGGGGATTTTGTTCGGTATGCAGCCTAGGCAATGGCCCTGTTTTCAACTTCCTCTCCCGTCTTTATGTCCCAGCTTCAAGACCGCATTGCCGGCGCGCTTGCCGGCATGGTGCTCGGCGACGCGTTCGGCGTCCCGGGCGAGCTCTGGCCGCGCGCCAAGGTGCGCGAACGTTTCGGCCGCATCACCGAATTTCTCGACGGTCCCGCCGACAACATCGTGGCCTGCTACTTCAAGGCCGGACACTACACCGATGATTCTGCGCAGGCCTTCGTGGTGCTCAATGCCATTGAAGCGGCGGGCACGGTGCCGCCGGTGCAGACGCTCGCCAAGGATCTGATTGCCTGGGTTGAGTCCATGAACGGGTTTGAGATTAATTTGCTCGGACCGTCATCCAAGGCTTCGCTCCTTGCGTGGGTCAAAGGGGAAGACGCCCTTCCGGTCACCAAACTTTCGCTCACCAACGGGGCGGCAATGCGCATCGCTCCCGTAGGCTGTCTGATCGAAGCCGGCGAACATGAAAAAATCGCCGAGGCTGCTGCCCGAGTGAGCCGTGTGACGCATTCAACCGACGTGACGATTGCCGGCGCTGCAATGGTGGCGCAGGCCGTGGCCAGCGGGGTGGCGGGCCGCAGCTGGGAGCAGACGCTCGCCGATGTGAAAACCATTTTCCCGATAGCGTCCGCCAAGGGAGAACCAACCTGGGCCGCAAGCATTCTGGCGCGTCTTGAAGTGTTTGAAGAACTCGTCCTCAAGCGCCGCGAGGCTTACGATGACGAGGCGGTTTCACGCTTTATCTACGACGTGATCGGCACCGGCACGATGACGAGCGAGTCCGTGACCGCTGCACTCGCGCTGGCTTTCTGGGCACAGAACCCGAAGAAAGCTGCTGAAATCGCCGCCAATATGGGCGGGGACACCGATACCATCGGCTGCATGGCCGCTGCAATTTGCGGCGCGCATTGCGGCATCGGCGGGATTGCGGCTGAGACGGTCGAATTTTTGGAAAAAACGAACGGCCTCCATTTCGGCGAACTGGCTCAGGGCGTCATGAAGACTCGTGCAGTCTTCACGCTTTAAGGACAAAGGCGACCGCAATGCGCAGCATCATTGAACTCATTGACGCGCTCGACGTCCGCAAACGCATTCTCATCATCGGGAGCGCCTTCGTCGACGTGATCGTGCATGTGCCCCGTCTGCCGCTTTCGGGTGAAGATGTCGAAGGTTCAAGCCGGCAGCAGGTGGTTGGCGGCTGCGCCTACAACGCAGCGGATGCCGTTGCCAAACTGGGCATTGATTTTGACGCCCTGATTCCAGTGGGCGAAGGCATGATTGCCGACCGCGTGCGGGAAACTTTTCATGCACGAGGTTTCACGGTGCGCGAGTTCCGCGGCATTGGCGACAACGGCTGGTGCCTCTCATTTGTGGAGCCCGACGGCGAACGCACCTTCGTATCGATGTCGGGCGTGGAAAAATGCTTTAAGCCCGAGTGGCTTGACGAGATCGACCTTCAGTGCGCAGATCTCATATACCTCTCGGGGTATCAGGCGGACGCCCGCAATGCCGGTTTCATTGAAGCGCTCCTCGCAGAGAAGCGCCCCGATGCGCAGATTCTCTTTGACCCGGGCCCTTGCTCGGGAAGCATTCCTGAAGAGATGTTTTCGGCCATTCTTTCAGCCAACACCATTCTGAAGGTGAACGCTCAGGAAGCAAAGACGCTGGCGCCTTCGGCAACGCCCCGCGAAGCGGCGGCGGCTTTGTCGCTTTTGACAGCTCAATCAGTGATTGTCACTGACGGTGCGCGCGGCGCCTATGCGGCGCAGGCGAGCAAAGTTTCGCATTTGCAGGGGTTCCCGGTGCATGTCGTCGACACCATTGGTTCCGGCGATGCGCATGCGGGCGGCGTGCTTGCAGGTTTGGCCAGCGGCTTCACGCTCGCTGAGGCCGTGCTGCTCGGAAATGCGGTGGCGAGCTGGGTAACGGCTCAGGAGGGTGCGGCTACCGCACCGCAAGCCGCCGAACTGCGAGCCCGGCATTTGCTTGATATTTGAACGTCAACCCATTCAGAACTTTTTTCATCAACCCTCGGACTTTAAAAAAACATGTCTGACGCATCCAAAATCGAAACCAACGGCGTCAATCCGGTGCCCGACAATGAACGCTACGGCCGCCCATTTGACCTTTTCCCCGTTTGGTTTTCCTGGAATATTTCCATCTTCGGCATTACGCTCGGCATCTACGTTTTTGGCTTAGGCCTTTCGGTCTGGCAGGCGATGCTCGCGGGCGTCATCGGTTACTTCCTCTCCTGCGCCTTGGTGGGCATCCTTGCCGTCGGCAGCGTCCGCACGGGGCTTCCGACCCTTGTGCAGTCGCGCTTGGCATTTGGTTATCACGGCAATAAACTCCCGACCTTCTTTGGCTACCTCGCCAACATGGGCTGGAAGGTGACGCTGCTCTCGATGGCTACGACGACGCTCGCCGATTTGGTGGCCAACCTCGTCCCCGGTCTCCTCAACGGCAAGGGCATGCCGGTGGCCGGATGCACGCTCGGGTGTTTCGCCGTCGTACTCCTGCTCACGATGAGCGGCGCCATTTACGGCCATCAGCTCATCATCAAGATTGAGAAGGCCATTGCCTGGCTGACGGGCATCTTCACGATTGTCTATCTCTTCTTTTTCATTCCGAATATCAATTTCTCGGCGCTTTCATCCGCGCCGAGCGGCAGCTTCGCCACTTTTGTCGGCGGCATCGTTCTTTCGATGACCATGGTGGGTCTCGGGTTCCTGAATTACGGCGGCGACTATGCCCGTTATCTCCCGCGCAAAACCCCTGCGCGCGGCGTCATTTTCTGGACCACCACCGGCATTGCAGTGCCTGTTTCTGTGCTCCTCATCCTCGGGGTAATGCTCGCTGTCGGCAATCCCGCCCTGCTTGAAAAAGCCAACCATGAGCCGCTCGCCGCATTGACCGGCATTCTGCCCTTCTGGTTCTATGTGCCTTTCTCGCTTATCGTCATCATCTCGCTGATTTCAGCCGGCATGACGGGCATCTACAGTTCTGGACTTGCTCTGCTCGCCCTCGGCGTGCCGATGACGCGTCTGGCCACTACGATTCTCAACGGCGTGATCATCGCGCTCGGTGCCTACTATCTGCTCTTTATCTCCGACAGCTTCGTGTCGACCTTCCAGTCGTTCCTCGCGCTGATCTCGGTGGTGATGGGTACGTGGGGCGCCATTGAAATGGTCGACCTGCTGCGTCAGAAGCGCATCGGCTGGGACTGCAAACTCGCACTTGCTCCGGGTGAGGGCGGTGAATCCGTCCGCTGGACCGCTTTCGGGTCGCTTATTTTCGCGAGTCTGATTGGTCTGGGCACGATTACTTCGTCAGATCCCTACATTGCCCATGCGGTGAGTTTCCTGCTGCCGGCGGGTTCTGAAACGAGCGTTTTTGCGCGTGCCAACATCGGACTTGTTGCGGCAATGATCATTGGCGCATCGCTTTATGCGGTGCTCACCTTTGTGCTGCAAAAGGGCAGTCATCTGAAGGCTGAATAATTTTTCGGGGCAGCCCCTTTGAGCCGGCAAGCACACACTGCGCACCGGCCAAGGAGCTGCAGAGACATGAACCGGCGCCGAACAGAGCTCAATGTCGGCGCCGTTTCCGGAACTCCCGGATAACAGATCCCGAACTCGTGTGATTAAGGTCAAGGATCGGATGTTTTGCTGAGCTAATCCCGTGAAAATGAACCAATAAGTTTTTACGGGATTTCTTTTTTCCGCTAAAATGCTACCTATACTCTAATTAGGTATCTGTTGGCGGGATTGATGATGAAAAAGGCTAGCAACAAGTGGTATTTCACCAAGGAAACCAATGCCAAGGGCTTGTGCTACATCTACGCCTATCAAACGCAGTGGGATCCGGTCACTAAGAAATCAAAACG
>ENA-UEPV01000003-UEPV01000003.1-human-gut-metagenome-genome-assembly--contig:-NODE-3-length-155632-cov-16.951612_pt1 | contig 155632 bp, 122 predicted proteins | sample MGYA00242942_ERZ507925 | MGnify/ENA primary metagenome ERZ507925 (study PRJEB26167, sample SAMN06115453) | human gut metagenome | host: Homo sapiens | place: China:Fujian | collected 2015-08-26... | reverse complement strand
CCGAGATGGACCTGCCCAGTTTGCGGATCCAAACGTCCGACATGGCATCGTTTTTCAATGCGTGACTGTTTCTTTTCCGGATCCCAGCGATTGCGATAACCGTAGACATAGGTACGCCCATCAGTATCCGTGTACGTAGAGAAAGACCAGGGTTTTGGCGAAGATGACATGATATTGTCTATATTAAATAACTATAGACTATGGTAAAGACAAAGCAAAAGCTTGTCAAGTTTTTATTAAATAAAAACAAGAAATTAGGAAGAATAAATAAGTCGGCTTTGCGTCAGATCAGGACCTCCCGGAGCTAGTCTCCGGGAGTTTGGGGAGAACCGCTGATGCCGCCAATGCTGAAACCTCGTTTAAGCATGATGCTTAGCGGGGTTTTTTGTTGCCTGAATCTCTTATATACACATATCTAATATATCTAAATGTCTACTACATATATATGTAACCTTATAGTTATTACAACCTTACCTATCCACTATCTAACTCTCATAATTTCCATGAATACAGGGGCAAAGTCTGGCTGAGTCGGACGAATCAATTTCATCGTGGGAATTTTTGGAATTTTGGGAACGTCTACTGCGAGTAAGGTTCACAGGCGTTTTGCCTTTGGGAATTTTTGGGAATTCTGGGAATTTTTTTGAAATGATTGCGACTGATAATGTCACAGCATGGAAAGATAGAAATTGCCTGATCCTGCTTAACATAACGTTTGACGGGCTCTCTTTGGCGTCGGAGGCTGCAACTGGTAAGAATTAACCGAACGCGCGGGATGGGAAGGTGTGGAGCGTCGTTCGCTAATTTTTTAGCGATCCCCTCTCGGCTTCAGTGGGATAGATAGTTCATGGCACCGTTACCTCTGCTTAGAGCTGAAATTTGATCCATTTCGAGAAGTCATGGCCCATGCCGAGAGCGTGAAAAAGTACTCTGCAGGGGTTTTCCCTGAATTCGCCCTTTTGGGCGATAGTGATTTTTCAGGGATTTTTCGATGCGCTGCGAGGCTCATGGCTGTAGGCAAGAAGGCCGTCCAGGCCGGAAGCTAACAAAAGCTAATATCAGAGCCTTTAGCGCAAATTTGAGCAAAAGTGGTCGGAGCCCTTTACAAGGCCATACCTTTGCGGCTAACGAAGCGAACGCCGAGAAAAGTACGAAAGATCGATGCTTTGATAGTGGGACTTTCTAGAACAATCCGCGCGCGCGAGGGGCTGGCTTGGTAGGGGTGTCGTGTTTCACGACTCCCTTAATTAAGCCCGCGCGCGCGAGGGACTGCTTACCCTTTTTATGGCCTGTTCAAAGTGTTCACGGTTCTTCGCACGCGCAGGAACGCCTTTTCTTTCCCAATCCGCGCGCACGCGCGCGCGAGGAGCCTGAGGAAACCTGAGGTTCTTAAGGTAGTGAGCACCTTTCCGCCGAGCTTACGGCAGTCTGCGCACGTGAAAGTTTTGACAATTATGACGACCTTAAAAAAGGCGTGTGCTGTTTTAGCACCCCCTTTTGCTGACAGTGATTTCGCATAGCGCTGGCCGCTTTCCTCTATTGGCATGAACATCGCGGCCGACTGCCCCGCTTTTGCTGCTCGACTGAGGCCCAGCTTCGCCTGATAGCATTGATGGTTTGAACGGCAATGGACGGACGCGGACGGGAAACCATACCGCAGGCAACATGAATACAGCGGATCAGCGCAAGGGCGCACGGAAGTTTGTTCAAACTTGGGTCGGAAAGGGCTACGAGAAGGGCGAGACTCAAGCATTTTGGCTTTCTCTCCTTAAGGACGTGTTCGGCGTCAAGAATCCAGAGACGCTTTTGGTTTTCGAGCAACCCGTCTTCAATCGCGGCGTAGTCCCCGCGCGCAGGCTGGGCTTTATCGATGCTTGGATTCCCTCAACCCGCGTGCTTATTGAACAAAAGGGCTCCAATCATGCGCTCGACAAAGCGCAAAAGCAGTCCGACGGCTCCATGCTCACGCCGTTTCAGCAAGGCAAGCGCTACGCAGACAATCTGACTACGAAGAACCGGCCCCGCTGGGTGATTGCCTGCAATTTCGATACGTTCGAAATTCATGACCTTGATGACGAAAATCCGAACGCATTACCGGTAACGATTGCACTCAAAGACCTTGAAACAGAGTTCTACCGCCTTGGCTTTCTGGTTGACAGTGCGGCGGAAACAATTAAGGCAGAGACGAAGCTTTCTGTTGCGGCCGGTGAGCTCGTAGGCAAGCTCTATGACGGGCTTTTGGCGCAGTACCGAGACAAAGATTCGCCGGAAGTGCAGGTGAGTTTGAACAAGCTCTGCGTGCGTATCGTTTTCTGTCTTTACGCCGAGGATGCGCTGTTGTTCAAGACGAAAACGCAGTTTCATGACTATCTGCGAGACCGTCGCCCGGAAGACATGCGCTTGGCGCTCAAGTCGCTGTTTCGCGTGTTGGATACGCCCGAAGAAAAGCGAGACCCGGATGAGTTGCCCGCTTTACTTGACTTCCCATACGTCAACGGCGGCCTTTTCTCCGACGAATCTGTGCGTATACCGCAATTTACGCAAGAGTTGAAAGACTTGCTGTTGGCTGAGGCAAGCGAGGGGTTCAACTGGGCGGATATCAGTCCGACGATTTTCGGCGCCGTTTTCGAATCAACTCTCAATCCAGAGACCCGCCGCAAGGGCGGCATACATTACACGTCCGTTGAGAATATCGGCAAGGTAATCGAGCCGCTCTTCATGGATGCGCTTGAGGAAGAGTTCGCCGAGATTATGCGAGGGAATCAGGCGGCGGCCAAAATGCGCAAGCTGAGGGCCTTTCAGGAAAAGCTCGGTGCGCTCAAATTTCTTGACCCGGCATGCGGCTCAGGCAACTTCCTGACAGAGACCTACATAAAGCTTCGGCGGCTAGAAAACAAGGTGATTCTCGAGTTGAACGCCCGCAAGGGGCAGTTCGATTTCGGCGGTGCGCTTTCGCCGGTAAAGGTGCAGATCAGTCAGTTCTATGGGATTGAAATCAACGATTTCGCCTGCGCTGTTGCTGAGACGGCGCTGTGGATTGCTGAGAGCCAAATGCTCAAGGAAACCGAAGACATCATCGGCGCAACCTTGGAGTTCTTCCCGCTCAAGACGAATACGAATATCCATGAGGGCAACGCACTTCGGCTTGACTGGGCGGAGATTGTCGAGCCGACGGAGCTTTCATACATCATGGGTAATCCGCCGTTTTCAGGTGCGCGCTTCATGAGCAAGGAACAAAAAGCGGACTTACTTGAAGTCTTCGGCGATAACTGGAAAAACGCGGGGGACATTGACTACGTAGGGAGCTGGTTCAAGAAAGCCTGCGACTTGATGCAGGGAAGTCGGAGCATTCGGGCGGCATTTGTCGCAACAAACTCTCTAACGCAAGGGACTGCAGTCGCCAATCTGTGGGCTCCATTGCTCGAAAGCGGTGCGCATATTGACTTCGCATGGCGGACGTTTATCTGGGATAGCGAAGCGACGGAGAAAGCACACGTTCATTGCGTCATTGTTGGTTTTAGCTACAGCGATTCCCCAGCGCAGAAAATCATCTTTGAAGACGATCATGCGACGCTCGCGGCGCATATCAACGCCTACTTGATTGACGGCGAAGACATTGTTGCTAGCAGTCGTAGCCGACCGCTCTGCGACGTGCCAGAGATAGGCATGGGGAATCAGCCAATTGATGACGGCAATTACCTTTTCACCGAAGAAGAGAAAGCCGATTTTCTCAAGATGGAGCCTGAGGCCAAAGACTTGTTCAAAGAGTTTTACGGGGCGAAAGAGTTCATTAACCCTAAGAACTCGGGAAAAGTACCACTACAGCTTTGAGTTGAACTCATTTCTCTGTTTACATAGGATTTTTTTAAGTTCTCGAGCCCAATAGCCGGGAACTTCATGTTAGAATGTAGTGCTATAGAACACCACATTCTAGACTGGCATGCCTTTCATCAGAACGCAGAAAATCGTCTATGACGAGCAACATCGCATCGTCAGCGGCTCCGCGTCCATCGTGGACGTCAAGTACGTTCCCTCTCAGGGCAAGGCGCATTCAAAGCAAACCGTGCGGGAAAGCTTGGGAGCGGTAGTTTTGCTCGAATCCAAGCGCAAGGGGATTTTTCTCTCCAAGACGCGCGGTCTCGTTGAATACGATGCAGATATGGATGCATTCACACCAGTCGAAGCTGATGACGCACGTCTTACGGATTCGCGCATCACATTCACGCCATCAGTCCACGTTGTCTTCGGGGATGTCTACGGGCTTCTCCATTTTCTACACAAATCTGGATTTCTCTCAATCCTTCAGACCGTCTTCCCCGACAAGCTTCAATACGAACGACTGCTTGCCCACACTCTTCACGGCGTGCTCAAGGATGGCAGCAGAATCAGCTGTGATGATTTCATCGCGAAGTCAGTAGCGTCTTTTCTGATTCCGGAAGTTCCACTAATTTCGTTGAAATCCGATTCCGTCTTTTTCGGATTCATGGGAGCTGATGAAGCTAAGATGAAATTTTTCAAGGCTTATGTGTCTGCCATGCGGGAAAATAACCCAAAATTCGGTAGGGGGTGTTACGTCGACTCTACTTCATTGCCCAACGACATTTCCGACAACCCTTTCAACGCCCTCTGCAGCCACGGGCTCAAAGGTTGTTCAATTCAGATGCGACTCGTTCTGATACTTGACGAATTGACGGGGTTGCCGGTTTGGTATGACATCATTCCCGGAAACCTGCTCGACGTCAGCACCGTGCGCACCGTCTTCGATAAGGTTGCCGCTGCACTTGACATTGAAGTCGACTCGCTCGTAGTGGATGCAGGCTACGTTTCAAAAGAGATGATCGGGATGTGCCACATCGGCACGGAGAAGTCCGTGATCGGTCGCATGCCCAATCGAAAGGGTTTCCTATTCGAAGAGCTCTACAATCTCAATCAGGATTTTATGGCGCACCACGATCATGACTTCCGGGCGCGCGGGCACGATTACTTCGGAGTTCGAAGAAAGATCAAATTGTTCGGATTCAAGACTTATGCGTATGTATATGTCGACCGTCAGAATGCCATGAAAGCCTATGGAGACTTTCATGATGCCCATCCAGACGAATTTTCATCGCTATCCGGACGTGAAAGGGACTGGCAGGCTATCCGAGGCGGTTATTTCATTCTAGTTTCGAACCGTGAATTACCTCCGAACGAGCTACTTGATGAGTACTTTGGCCGGACCGAGATTGAAGGCGTCTTCAAGACGGCCAAGACCTATCTTGATCTGCTGCCGCTGCGAAAATGGACCGACCAAACGGTACGAGGCAAGATTCTCTCCGACATCATCAACACGATCGTCGTGCTCTCTCTGCGCAAAAACCTCGCCGAGGCAGGAATTTCACTCACCGAACTATTCGGCAAAACACAGTCCCTCATGTGCATGAGGGATAAGAAGAACAACCTCATCATTGAGACTCCGAACAAGAATGTTCGGCAACTATTCAAAGTGGCGTACGAACTCAAGGCACCTGCGCGGCTAGACTTGAACGCCTACCGATCCCAAATCGTACCGGGCGTGTAGTGCTACATTCGCCCGGTTCTTAGGCTCAAGTGCAGGAGGCGCCGGATTCGCAGGAGACGCAGGAAGTCTCTCACCCCATGGACAGGCCGGACGGCGCCGGGGCGTCCGCCGCATCCGTTGAATCTGCGGCGGCGTCGGGAGAGGCGCAGGCCTCTGAAACGGCTGAGGCGTCTGAGGCGCAGGAAGCGTCCGCCGCTCCCTCGGCCGGCGCAGGCCGCGACACACCGGAGCATCGTGAGCTCGAGGAGAAGAACATGGTTGAGAAGGACGGGGGGCGGGGCGCCCCCGAGGCCGCGGCTGGCGAAGCGTCAGCCGCCCGTGCGGACTCCGCATGCATGAAGATGATTCATCCGCGCGATCCCGGGCTGAAGGGCGTCGCATTGGTTTCGCCCCTGAGTCAGGCGCGCTCGGGCGTCATGGGGCGCTCAGAGAGGCTCCCAGGACGCCGGTGGGGATTCGGCTTTGATGCAGGGTACGGCGCAGAGTCCGGATCAGGACACCGCTTCCGACGGCCTCGAAGCGGAGCGCGCCCACTTCCGGGCGTTTCTCCCAAAGCTCGAGTTCCCCTCCGAGAGCCTCTTTCTCGACGACTACATGAAGCTGCTGCGCTTCGCCTTCGAGGCCATGACGCAGTCCGAGCGCGACCGCATCCAGAAGCAGCTGAAGCGCCACGTGAAGGCTGTGAGCGTCAAGGGACGTTGGTGGCTGCGCGACGAAGTGACGCGCATGCTCGCCCGACACGCCTTCGCGTCGGACGTCTCGAGCTGGATGTCGATCGTCTTCTCGTCCTTCACGACCGACGATCCGCTCGTCGCGCCGCTCAAAACCGACGCGGGGCTCTGCGCCGCGCTCGGCCGCGCCGAGACCGCGGCGGCGGAGATCGTTCTTCCGCCCTTCGTGGGCGAAGTCTTCACGCGCCGGCGCCTTGCGGCGAAGCCCCCGAAGGGGCGGGAGCTCGCCGACCTCCTCGTCTCGCGTCTGCGCGAAGTGCGCCGCTACGACCGCAACATGGTGCTCAATCTCTACCTCTCGGTCGTGCAGAACTTCCTCACGGTCTTCGCGGGCGAGCCCGGTGCGGGCAAGACCTCCGTCTGCCGGCTGATCGCCGGGTCGCTCGGCCTCACGCCCGAGCGCATGCCCGCGGACCTCGCCCAAACGGGATCCCGCTTCGTCGAGGTGCCCGTCGAATACGGCTGGACCACGAAGCGCGACTTGATCGGCTACTGGAATCCGCTCTCGAACCGGTTCGAATCGCCCGACCCCGACCGGTGGTCGCTCATCCGCACGCTCGACGCCGAGGCGCGCTCCGCGTTCGGCTCCTGCTGGCCCGCGGTCATGCTCCTTGACGAGGCGAACTTGTCGCCCATGGAGTACTACTGGTCCGACTGGATGCGGCTTTGCGACGAGACGGAGAAGGCGTTGGACGGCCCGGTCGCCGTGTCGCTCTGGGACAAGGGGAAAACCCTGGTGCCGCCGACCCTGAGGTTCGTCGCCACCATCAACAACGACAGCACGACCGAGCCCCTGTCGCCGCGCCTCATCGACCGCGCCGCGGTGATCACGCTCCCGCAGCTCGTCGAGTTGGACGCCAAGCGCTCCGCTCCCGCAGGGCGCCCGGAGAACGCGATGGTCGCCTGGGAGGACCTCACCGAGGTCTTCGGCGCGCGCGCCCTCGGGCGCGAGGCGGGCGACGTGCGCGCGCTCCTCGAGGAAGTGGACCGCCACGCGCAGACGCTCGGCATCCGGCTTTCGCCCCGCTCCCGCCGTCAGGTGGAGGGCTACGTGGGCGCGGCTGCCGCGCTCTTTGATGCGGCGCAGAAGCCCGCCTGGGTGGACGCCGTGGACTTCGCCGTGATGCAGAAGGTCCTTCCGCGCATCTCTGGCACGGGCGGGCGCTACCGCGAGGGCTTGGACGCGCTCTTGGCGCTCCTCGCCGAGCGCGGACTGGAGCGCTCCGCGGAGCGCCTCAGGAGCGTCGTCGCCTCGGGCGAAGACGCCATGGACTGCTACCGGTTCTTCTAAAGGCTCGGCGCGCTCATGGCCTGCGGCATCCCCACGCTTCTGATCGGCGCCCGCTCGGGCGCCGTGAGGCTCGCCCTCACGCCCGAGGAGCGTCCGGTGTGGCCCGAAGACCTCGCCTCGGGCGCGCCCGCGCTCGAGGTCGACGACCGTCCGGACTTCCTCATCGAGGGCGCGGTGGTCGAGGGGCTGTCGGGCTTTGAGGGAACCGGGCAGGTGCTCGTCAACCTCTACGTCGGGGACGAATTCGTCGCCGCCGACGTCTTCCGCACGGACGCGGGCTGGGTGATCCGGCCCGAGGCCGCCGAACGCCCCTTTGCGGACGTGGTCGGCATCGCCCGCATCTCGATTCTCTTCGCGACGCCGGGCGGTGGCCGCACGCGGCTTCATGCCGAACCCATCCAGGTGCGCCTCCCGCCCGGCCCCGCCGCCGACAACCTCCTCGCGATGAGCCGCCTCGTGGCCGAGGAGGGCTCGGAGCTCTTCGGTTCGGACGAACTCCTCTTCACGGACGTCGATGAGGAAGGGGGGCTCGAGTGGCGCCTGCGGATCTTCGAAGGGACCGCGGCCCTCTATGAGCGGCAGTACGCCTACTTCCGCGAGAACGCCCGCTGCAGACTCGTGGTGGCACCGGCGCGCCGCAGCGTCGAGGCGCTGCGCCAGCTGACGCCCGAGGGCGCGCGCTGGATCGCGACCCACCCGGACGAACTCCAGGCCGTGGGCCCTGGGCAGGGCTTCCGAGCGCAGGGCCGGCGCTGGATGCCGCGCCACGCGTTGGTGATGGGCGCCGAAGAAAGCCGCGAAACGATGGAGAACGCCGCCGTCACCGCCTTCCCCGGGTTCCTCGCGAACGAGGCCGGGGCGTTCGCGCGCCGGCTCAACGCCCTCGGGGCGGCGGGCGGCCGCCCGGGGGCGCCGATGGGGGCCGACGGATTCGCGCCTTCGGTCTTCGGCGCCTTCGCCGTGAGCGGGGTGCACGAGCGCCTTCTCGCGGCCGAGCGGACCTTGAGGCGCTTGGGCGACCTCTACCGGCGCGCCGTCGGCGTCTCACCTCCGCCCTTGACGCGGCTTCCCGAAGCGACGCCCGCCTTTCTCGAGACCGCGCAGTACCGGCTGGTCTACGGACTCATGCGCGAGTGGTTCCTCCTCGAACCCCTCGACCTCGAGCGCCTCGTGCGGTGCCTTGCCGGCACGAGGGGCGCTCGGCTCTACGAATACTTCACGCTCGTGCGGCTTCTCCTCGACCTTAGAGGGGCAGCCTTCGCCTACACGGGCGCGGGGCCCGCGTACCACCGCAACGCGCTTGCGGCGAACTTCAACACCTTCACCTTCCGGCGCGGCGACGAGCGCGTGCGCGTCTGGTATCAGCCGGTGCTCTACGGCGCGCAGCACGCCCCCGAGAACGGTCTCGGGCTCATGCGCACCACCGGGTGGTCGATCCGCACGAATGATGCAGGGGGCGCGTCGCGCCTCGAGCGCTTTGAGAGCGTCTACTACAGCCCGGACTTCGTCCTCGCCTACGACCGCGGAGGCGCCTCGGCCTGGGCCGTGGCCGACAGCAAGTATTCGAAGCTCTCGACGGTCGCCGCCCACTACGGCCTCGAGCAGGCCTTCAAGTACCTCCTCGGCCTCGGCGCTGTGCGTCCGGGAGACCGCTTCACGGGGCTCTGGCTCTTCTGCGGAAGCGTCGAGCCGGACACCGCCCCCGAAGGGTCGCTCTTTGACGCCGCGCTCCGGATGGGGCTCGCCCCCATGCCCGACATGGTGCTCGCGCGCTTGATGGACGCGCTCGCGCGGAGCGCCTGAGGGCGAAGCCCATCCAAGCGCCCCAAAATAAAGCGCGGGCGGGCCGGAGGATTCCCTTCCGGCCCACCCGCGTGGTCCCTGCGTCGTCTTCCGCGGGAGACTTACAGGGCGTCTTCAGACACGAGCGCACCGTCGCCGAGGATCAGATCCACGCGGCGGTTCTGCCACCGGCCGTGACGCGTCTTGTTGGTGTACTTGAAGGACTTGCCGCGGCCCGCTTCGGAGATGCGGTTCTCCGCGACGCCGTGCTCGACGAGGAAGACCTTCACGGCGGCTGCACGGCGCTCGGAGAGCCCCTTGTTGTAGGCGTCCGACCCGTAGTAGTCCGTCCACCCGACGATGCGGACGGGTTCGTCCGCGCCGCGCGCCCGGATGACCTCGAGCGCATGCGTGAGGAGCTTCACCGCCTCGGGCGTGAGCGTCGACTTGTCGAAGTCGAAGTTGACGCCCTTGATGACGACGGCAGGAGCCTTCTCGGGCTCCCGGCACTGAAGCGGGAAGAGGTCGGCGACGAACTTTTGGAAGGCCTTCTCGTCCTTCACGAGGTCCGCGAACCGGACGGTCTTGGAGCAGGGCATGACGCCCGAGAGCGCTTCGACGCCCGCCTTCTCCTCCTCGGTTTGGGCGAGCGAGACGAAGTGGATGCAGGAGTCGGGGTTCGCCGCATGGAAGCTATTCAGGGCCTCAACCGGGTCGAGGCGGTCCTTTTGGAACGCGCCGTCCGTGAAGAGGATCACGGTCTGCGGGCGCCCCACCGCCTCGTTGAAGCGCTCCGAGGCGCGACGGCCGATCCAGGTCGGCCGCCCGAAGACCTCCAGCTTCGGGTTGAGACGGTCGAGGGCCTGTTGAAGGTCTTTGGCTGAATGGAGGTCGAGCGCGAGCTGCGCCGTATAGGGCGCAACCGTGAAGAGCGAGACGGGGAGCTTCGCCTCCGGATTCGCCGCCCGGTTGATGCGGGCGACGAGGTCCTTCGCGGCGGTGAGCTTCTGGAAGTCCTTCTTCGAGCCGTCCGAGGTTTCGACGGAGAACTTCTGCATCATCGAGCCCGAGACGTCCACGACGTAGGCGGCCGACTCGACCGAGAGGACGCAGTCGGACTGAGCGAAAGCGGCCGGAGAGGTGAATGCGGCGGCGAGGAGCGCCGTCATGAGGCTGGAGCGGATTGTCATGATGGTCTCCTTTGATCAGAACTGGTATTTCGCGCCGAAGTGCACGTCGTACTCGCGGGTGTAGTTCGAGCCTTCTTCGCGGCTCACCTGTCCGTAGAGCCGCCAGTCGTCGGAAAGCTGCCAGTCCGCCATGAAGCCGTAGTACCAGCGTGCGCCGCCCATGTCGGCCGCGTCGACGTGGACGCGGGTGTTGTCCGAACCCGTGATCGTGAGGCCCTGGCCGCCCAGGAACTCGTACTTGACGCCGCCCATGAGCGCGGCCTGGAACCAACGCTTCTCGAGGTCGTCGAGTCCGCCGTAGAAGACCTTTTTGCCGAGCACGACGCCGAGCCGGCCCGTGAGGAAGTCGGCGTTTTCCTGCGAGACCTTCATGCCCGTCGAGGTCGTGTAGTCGGCGCCGCGCACGTTGAAGTAGGCGAGCTGCGCCTGAGGCTCAAGGAACCAGTGGCTCCACCAGCGGCGGTCGTCGGCATTCTCGTCTTGATGGAGCGTGAACATGCGGCCGAGCTCGACGGAGGCGCCGAAGCCCCACGTGTCGTAGGAGGCGGTGAAGCGCGTGCTGCCGTCGTTGGCGATGCCCTCGAGATCCTGCTCGTAGTAGCCCGTCTGAAGAACGAGGTCGGCGTAGGCGCCGTTCTCATGCATCCAGGTGGCGTAGAGCTTCACGGAGTACTGATCCAGGTCGCCCGAGCCGCCGTTGGCGTCGACGAACCCTTCCTGGTCGGAGTTTGCATAGCGGAACGCTCCACCCACGAGCCAGGAGGAATGCTCGTCCGTCGCGACCAGGTGGTCCACGCCCACGTGAACGGCGCTCGTCTCCTGCCGGAAGCCGTGACGTCCGGCGCCGTAGGCGCGGTCCTTGGAGAAGTTCGCCTTCGCCCAGGCGCCGTCCTGCGCGCCGTAGCGGACTTCGCCGAGGCGCATGCGCAGGTCCTCGATCTCAGCGTCCCAGGAGAGCGCCTGGCCCGTTGAGGTGCCGACGTTCACCTGCTCGCCGCCTTCGGGCGGGACGTTCGTGTCGTCCACGCGGTTGCGCACCAGATACCAGTAGCCTTCGTTGCCCGAGCTCGTGGTGGGTGCGGCTTCGGCCTCCTCCAGCGTAGTGGGAAGCTTGGCTTCGCTTTCGAAGAACTTCAGGGACCAGGTCTGCATGCCGCCGTTGCCGGCGGATTTGCCGTCGACCGTCATCTTGCCCGAACCTTGCTTGATGAGCCAGTTGGCGCTGTGCATCTTGTCGCCCGCCACGTCGGAGAGGCCCCCCACGAAGTTGACGAGTCCCGTGAAGGAGCCTTCGGCCTTGCCCTTCACTTCGATCTGGTCGAGGAGCAGGTTGGTCTTCGTCTCATGCGCGAGATCAATGTCCATCTTGATGGTGCCGCCGGTGCCGGTGAGGCCGCCCCTCTCGGAAGTGTCCGTGAGGGTGAGGTGCTGCCTGTGGTCCGCCCCCTCCCAGTTGGTCTTCTTCTGGACTGTCGCGTAGGTCATGTCCAGCGTGCCACCGGTGAGGTCGAGCCAGTCGGCCGAGCTTTTCGCTTCGTAGGCGTTGTTCGAGGTGATTCTCGAGACGACGTTCCAGACGGCGCCGTCCCGGACCTTCATGCGGATTGATCCGCCCTGATTCGCGTTGTTGTCGCTCCATCCGGTGAGGTAGGAATCGTTCCCCAAGAGCGCAAGGTCGATGGTGCCGTTGCGGTCGCTCAGGAGGTTGCCTTCGATCTGACTCGCCTTGCCGTTGGCGGCGACCACCACGGACGCCGTGTTCGTCGTCCCGGGCCCTGCGTAGATGGCGAAGATGTTGTCTCGCCCGGGGCGGACGTCGTCGGGAAGCTGCACGGAGAGACCGTTTTGAAGAGTGACCATGGAGTTCTGCGTCGTACTGTATCCGCTCGACGAATAGACGCCGTAGAACTTGTTGACGCCGCCGATGCCCTCCTGAGAGGTGTCGAGCGTCACCGACACGTGGTCGGAGGCCGTCACCGATCCGGCAAACGAAGCGATGCCGTATGCGTTGGATTTGTTGTTGGTTGAGAGGGTGATGGCCGTGGGGCCCTTCATCCGCACAACGGATTGGGCTTTGGGCTGGTAGGCGCTGCCGTAGAGATTCACCTCAATGCCGTAGAGATTGTGGTTGACGGCGTTGTTGGTGTGCTTCACCTGAATCTCGGATTCATTCAGATCCACTTCCGAAAGAGAGGACTGTCCGTCACTCACGACGCCGGCGATGACGTTGTTGATGTCCCAGTAGCTGAGGTCGGAGGTGACGGAAATGGAGGAGCAGCCTTTGGAAACAATCGTGCCGTCGTAGGCTAGAAGACCGCTCGCGCGGGAGTCGGAGCGTTGAGCTTCGGCGCTGTGCTGGATGATGGTGATGGCGCTGTCGCCCTTGAGCGTGATTAAGCCGTGCTCGTAGGAATTGCCTTCGTAGTCGGAGCCGGACACGACGCCTTGAACGCGGTGCGTACCCTCCGCTGAGAGCTTGAGCGTGCCGTTGATGGTGACCGGACTCGCGTTCGCGGGATTGGGCGGGTCCGGCTGGAGCGGGTTGTAGCCGCCGTAGGTCCAGACGGCGTTGGTGATGCCGGTGCCGTAGGTGTTTTTGAGCGAGATGTCGACGTCCTGAAACGACAGCTTGACGATTTGGGACGTCGACCCTGAGGCGCGGATGGCATAGAGCGTCGTGTAGTTGACGACGTCGTTGATCGTGAGCTTGCCCTTGAAGTCCACTTTCAGGTCGGTGGTGCCACTCGGAGTGAATTGCAGAACCTCATCGACGTTGTCGGTCTCCTTGAAGACGTAGGTTTTGTCTTCGTTAATGGTCTGAGAGGTATAAAATGCCTCGGCGACGCGGGCGACTGCCGCTGAAGGAGTGAACTCAAGCAGTGCAAGGGAGACGCAGACTGCAATGGGAGTCGCCGTCAGTAAATGATTGTTCCGATTGAGGATGTCCCATTTTGGTAAATGGGGGGGGGGGTAAAACGCTGTCTAATTGCATAAAATTTAAATGCCGTCGCAGTGCTGATCTGTGGATGGGCCAGCATGCGTTCGATACTCCGCGTCCCGAAGAATCGATGCCGTACGCAGGAAGCGGCTATTTTAACTGCTTTGTTGCAGTCGGCGAGACGATTTTGCGTTGGTCCACGCGGGCGGACGCCGCACTCTTTTAGCCTAAGAACTTGGAAAAAGTACCACAACATTCTACACAAATCTGGATTTCTCTCAATCCTTCAGACCGTCTTCCCCGACAAGCTTCAATACGAACGACTGCTTGCCCACACTCTTCACGGCGTGCTCAAGGATGGCAGCAGAATCAGCTGTGATGATTTCATCGCGAAGTCAGTAGCGTCTTTTCTGATTCCGGAAGTTCCACTAATTTCGTTGAAATCCGATTCCGTCTTTTTCGGATTCATGGGAGCTGATGAAGCTAAGATGAAATTTTTCAAGGCTTATGTGTCTGCCATGCGGGAAAATAACCCAAAATTCGGTAGGGGGTGTTACGTCGACTCTACTTCATTGCCCAACGACATTTCCGACAACCCTTTCAACGCCCTCTGCAGCCACGGGCTCAAAGGTTGTTCAATTCAGATGCGACTCGTTCTGATACTTGACGAATTGACGGGGTTGCCGGTTTGGTATGACATCATTCCCGGAAACCTGCTCGACGTCAGCACCGTGCGCACCGTCTTCGATAAGGTTGCCGCTGCACTTGACATTGAAGTCGACTCGCTCGTAGTGGATGCAGGCTACGTTTCAAAAGAGATGATCGGGATGTGCCACATCGGCACGGAGAAGTCCGTGATCGGTCGCATGCCCAATCGAAAGGGTTTCCTATTCGAAGAGCTCTACAATCTCAATCAGGATTTTATGGCGCACCACGATCATGACTTCCGGGCGCGCGGGCACGATTACTTCGGAGTTCGAAGAAAGATCAAATTGTTCGGATTCAAGACTTATGCGTATGTATATGTCGACCGTCAGAATGCCATGAAAGCCTATGGAGACTTTCATGATGCCCATCCAGACGAATTTTCATCGCTATCCGGACGTGAAAGGGACTGGCAGGCTATCCGAGGCGGTTATTTCATTCTAGTTTCGAACCGTGAATTACCTCCGAACGAGCTACTTGATGAGTACTTTGGCCGGACCGAGATTGAAGGCGTCTTCAAGACGGCCAAGACCTATCTTGATCTGCTGCCGCTGCGAAAATGGACCGACCAAACGGTACGAGGCAAGATTCTCTCCGACATCATCAACACGATCGTCGTGCTCTCTCTGCGCAAAAACCTCGCCGAGGCAGGAATTTCACTCACCGAACTATTCGGCAAAACACAGTCCCTCATGTGCATGAGGGATAAGAAGAACAACCTCATCATTGAGACTCCGAACAAGAATGTTCGGCAACTATTCAAAGTGGCGTACGAGCTCAAGGCACCTGCGCGGCTAGACTTGAACGCCTACCGATCCCAAATCGTACCGAGCGTGTAGTGCTACATTCACCCGGTTCTTAGGATAAGTCGAAAACATTGAGCAGTCCATGCTGATTAGTGAACCCGGTATGCAATTTTACCGAGCAAAGAACAGAGACTCCTGAACCCCGAGCCCGAAAGGCTCGACCGCCTACGGCGGTGGTTGTGGCGAACTTGGGCGAACGTGTATACGTTTCGCCCCAAGTTCGCGATCCTGCCCTAGCCACCACAACCACCCTCACCCCTCTGAGGACCATCAAAAAGTTTCCCGAGGAAACTTTTCAGGGAGCTCACGTGTCGCTCAAAAAGGAGAACTCCAACTCCGACGGCGTCTCGTCCGTCGTGCATTCTGCGAGCGCTTCGCGAGCTCGGTACACGTACCGCTGCATGCCCGCGAGCAGTTCAAGGAGATTGGCCGCCACGACGCTGCCCTCTTCGAAGGCCTGGTCAGAAATGGCGCGATGCAGCATGTCGATCGTAGCGTCGTTGAAGGCGATGATATGTCGATCCAGGTTGTCGATTCGCTCCGAAAGCACTTCGAGCTCGTCGCTCGTGAGTTCACGGCCATGCTGCTCGATGAAGGCGTACTCGTCGAACATCGGAAGGTTGGTGATTTCAGCTCTCATCATTCGGCACCTCCCTGGCGAATACGATCCCAACGTGCCCTGGCTGCATTGCGCGCCTTGAGGCTGCGGCGGCGCTGCTTTTCCAACTCATCAGCATCACAAGATTCCTCAAGCGCCTGCTGAAACGCGTTGAGTGCAGCCTGCAGCTGCGGTCCCGACGCGGGCACCTTTTGAATGGTACCGACAACCTGCAGCACCGTGCCGATGGTCACGAGCTTGTCGCCCACGGTCTCCGCATCCATTTGGCCGGAGAGCCCTCGTAGCACGTTTTCAGCAAGCGAATCTCCCGCGAACATAGTTCGCTCAGATTGCGTCGGAGGTAGGGCCTTGCTTTCAAGAAGAGTCTGCTGCCGGTTGAATTCGTCGATGTAGGCCCACTTGAATCTTGCGGCTTTTTCGCCGGTGTAGCCCATGACAAGAAACGTGAAACCGTCGCGTGTAAGGCGATAGGCCTTAGACTGAACTGTCGCACCGAAGTTATTGATGCGATCGAGCTGAATTTCAATGAAGTTATCGCGTCGCTCGCTCGGTAGCGAAATCAGAATGTTTTCTATATCGCGTAGGACGTGATCGTGTCGCTTCTCAAAAACTTCTGCGATATTTGTCGATTCGACCGTAGCAACGCCATCGACAACGTCAACAACCGGCACATGCGTGCCTTGGTTAACCACTTTAAGCATGGCAGTCTCCTGTGAATGATGAACCTCGTGCCCGTTTCTCAGGCGGGTGGGCGAGGCAACGCGGGTTGAGAAAACCGTTCACAGGGACGGCCCCGCCGAAGCGGAACCGCGTGCCTCTCCCATAAGTGGAGACTGCACCCAAGTGTTCGCAGTTATCGAAGTCCCCAAAATTGGGGAGCTCGTCGAAAGCAAACAAAAATGCCGCAAAACACGCGGCACTCAAGTGCCTGTGATTTCGGGTTTCTCAGGCCCGGCCTCCGTCGCTTTCACGGAGGACTTGGTTGGAAGTATGCCTAGCGGCTGCTTGCATTGTCAAGGCCGTTGGCTTGAATTGATGCTCCACAATCATTCGAGCGATGCTCCGAGCATTCGCTGCATGCTTGCGAGCATTCTGAGCTTTCATCGTCCGCGTGCAAGCATTCACCGGTAGCAAGAAGAAACGCATGCGCTCCGTGCTCCTCATCCCCACCGCAAGCGCGGAAAATGCTCGCGTCCGCTCCCACTGCGTAGGCTCCCGGAACCTCCGTCCCGGGGCGATTCAGCGTCCGTTTCCACCCGGTCACCGTCCCTTTGTAGATCGTCACGAATCCATGCTCGGCAAGCTTCGGATTGGATTCTCGAAAGCCGGCGGCAAGCGCAAGCAATGCTTCTCTTTTCATGATTGGTTCTCCCTTGCAACTTCAACGAGCTTGCACCGAGCACGGCTTGCTTTGATAAGGTCGCCCACCTTACCGACAACATGCTCCATGCGGTTCGTCAGTGCCGTTGAAAGCTTGAGAAACTGCGCTGCTTCCGTTCCATGCAGTCGGCCGGCCTTGGCTTCCTCGTTCAAGCGTCGGGCAATCTGATTGATGTTCACGCCGATCTTGCGCAGCTCCCAGGTCGCCGCATAGAGCGTCTGCGTTTCGTCTTTGGTGAACTGTGCTTCCGACGCAGCTGCCATTCGAATGAGACCGATCACAAGCTGCTGGCGACTCATGCCTTGAGCGGTCGAAATGCGCGTGAGAGCGGCGTTCTCGCTTTCTTTGAGCAGCAGCTTGAGCGCGTATGGCTTCGTCAGTTCCTCCGCGTCCACCGTCCGAAAGATCGTTCTCGCTGGGGCGGGAACCGCCAACGCCTTCATGATGAGCTCCCGCGCAAATCGAGAGCGCGTCTTTCCCACGTATTGCGCACGTTCGGTCAGTTCCGCCAAGGCAGCCCCCTGAAGCCGAAGGGAAAGCACGGCGCTGTCATTCGTCTTGTCCATCGTCCACCCTCAGCAAACGCACGCGCTCAACCTCCACGTCAACGACCTCGACATCGCCTCCATCAAGAAACTTCACCGTCGCGAAACCGTCGGCCGTGTGTTTGAGGATCAAAGCCGCTTCTCGTCCATCAATCGAAACCACAACGCGGGGGAGGCGTGTATTCGCCGAGCGTGCGTCGGTCGTTTCAACGGCCGCTTCTTCAAAGGACACTTCTGCTACGCCGCCCTCTTCCTCGAAATCGGTTGATCCCTCTGAAGCTACCGGTTCATCGTCTTCGTCCGCACCGACGTCCCATTGCACTTCCGTGTCCTTGGTCTCGACGACTTGCGGCTCTTCAGGAGTCTCTCCGCCATCCGGCTCTTGTCCCGCCTCAAAACGCTCTTCCGCCTCGATGTCGACCACCTCGGCCTCCGGTGCGCTGCCGATCCTCTTGACCGCTGCCATCGTCCACTCAAAGTCATCCGCCGCCTCCGAAATCGCAGCCTCAACGGCCTCCGGTGTTTCTTTCCACTTGCGATAGAGCTCATAGGCGATCTTGATCGAAGGAACTTTCTGCAAACGAACAAGTTCACGAATACTCTCCGGCATCTCAGCCCAGGCTGCGTAGCGTGTCATTTGCGGCTTGGAAATGCCCAGCTTCTTGCCGATCGAAACGGCCGTTTCCTTTGCGGCGATACGAGCGGCGATGAAGTCAGCGAGTTCGGCTGTCGTAAGCGCGTCGCGCTTGATGTTTTCAATCACCTGCAGGTAGCCGAGCTCGGCGTCGTCGGGGTTTGTCTCAAGCAGCACAGCCTTGATCGTGCGGGCTTTGAGCAGCTGTGACGCTCGGTACCGACGTTCGCCCGCCACGATGATGTAGCGGTCCAGCGCGTTCGGCTTTTTCCGAATGACGATGGGCTGCAGCAGTCCATAGGCTTCAATGGACTCAGCAAGGTCGCGCAGCGTGTCCTCGTCAAAGTTCTTTCGCGGCTGCGACTCGTCTCGTTCGATTTTGTCGAGCGCAATCTCCAACACGCTGTTGCCGGGTTGGTGTCCGAGCGAGGAATACCCTTCGGTCATCGCCTTGAGTCTCGAAACGTCCAGTGCCATCACGCTTTCTCCTGCGGTTGTTGCTCAGCCCGGTTTTCAAGCCCCATTTGGTCGGCCATGGCTTCCCATACCTGTCGACAAATGCCCGAAACGCGTTCAACCTTCGTGCGCGGGCCTTCCCATAACGGTCGACCGTCCCCTTGGGCCTCGGCAATGGCCGCAGCATTCGGAATCGCCGCGGGCTTGCCGCTCGGCAGCATGAAAAGGAATTTCCCGGCTCCGGTGAGAAGTGCATTGAGCCCGGCAATCTGGTAGGGCTTCTTTTCGACCAAATTGGGAAGCAGCCCCAAAAGCTGCAGTTCCGGGTTCAAGCTCTCCTGCACACCGCGCACTTTGTTGAGGAGCTCGAAAACACCGTCGAGCGACTCCTGTTTCAGTTCCAACGGGGCAAGAACGTGCGTGGCGTTTGCCATCGCAGCCGTGGCCCGTACGTCAGGCGACGGATTGGTGTCGATGACGCAGAAATCGAACTGGTCGTCGAGCGTCTCCAAGGCGTTGTTGAGGTTCAAAATGAACGTCTGGTGATTTGTTACGCCCGTACGTTCGAGCTGCACCAAGTAGTTGTCCGCAGGCATCAGCACGAAGGGCGCATCAAGCTCTTCAGCGCTCGGGACTTCCGCGTTCACAAGGAGCTTTCCGGTCGAAACCGTAGCGACGCAGCATTTGCCCGAATGCGTGAGCGTGTTGGTCGTGTTCCCCTGTTGGTCGAAGTCGAGCACCAGGACGCGCAGCCCGCGCTTGAGCGCAGCATAAAAGGCGAACTGGCAGGCCACCATGGACTTTCCGACACCGCCCTTCTCATTCATGATCGCGAGTCTCTTCATCTCAACCTCCGATCGCCATCACGGCGGACTTCAAGGCCTGCGTGGCCGCGTCTTCCACGGGCTGCACCGCAGCGGCCAACTTGGCGTTGGCGTCACGGGCGATAGCGGCCTTGCAGCGAGCAAGGTTCGCGCTATGCAGCCGTTGCACGAGCTCCGCCTGTTCCGGGGTCAAAAACGCAATGGTGTACTTGAGCCCATAGGCCGTGTACTTCCTGCGCCACGATTGTTTGTAGCCGCGGGAGCGCTCGGCGTAGCCGCTGCCCCGCACAATGAAGACGAGACTGCCGTCTTCGGGTGCGGCCTGAATCTGCAACTCCGCCAAGTGGCCTTTCTGATGGAGCTTGTTCATTGCGATCAACAGTTCACTTTCGGTGACCTGGTCGTTGGGCATGCTGTGCTGCACGCTGTCTAGCAGCTGCCGCGAAGAAATCGGTGCAAGCTCATGCTCCAGGTTCGGATGGAGCAATTCGATTGCGACTAGGGTTGCCTTTTCAATGCGAGTCGTGAGGCGCGTGGGTTTTCTGAGGCTATTCGTCATCGTTCACCTTCCTGAAAAAAATCCGTTTTCGTTCTGTTTTTTGCGCTCTTGCCATGGCTTCCAGTCAAAGACGATCGTCTGGTTCCTTTCCTCCATTCGGCGGCTGAGACGGTCGCTGTAGAGGCTGCACAGATCCGTTAAGCTCAGGTTCGAAATCCCGATTGTCGGCAGCAGATTGCTGTAACGCGTGTTGATCACCTTGAAAAGCAGTTCGCCGTCCTGGGGTTTGGCAATCGTTCCGATTTCATCGAGCACCAAAAGCGGAGCTCGATAGACAGCGTTCAAAAGCTGCGCCTCGGTAAAGGGGGTGTTCTCCCCGCTCGCATTTCGCCACGTTTGACGCACGCGGTCCCCCAGGTCACTCAGCGTGACGTAGCAGCCGACAACGTCCGGGAATAGCGACTTGAGCACGCCGCAAGCGAGCTTGGTCTTGCCGGTACCGGCCGTGCCCGTGAAAAACAAACCGCGTCCTTCGCTTCGGTAGCGATAAAAGTTGCGCACGTATTCCTCGGCCACGCAGTAGACGTCCCCCATGGCTGCATCAAGCACCTCAAAGCTTTCAAGTGGAAAGTCGAAGGCTTTGGGAAGCCATTCTCCGAACAGCTGCCGATAGCTCCAAGCACGTCCTCGTGCTTCTTCGAGCTTTTGGAGCATCTCCTGGTGCTTACGCTCCTCCTCCTGGCACTTCGCACAGCCAAACCAAACAATATGCCCAAAGACTTTCCGCCCGGCTTCGACGTATTCGCCGTGTTTCTCGCAATACGCCGACCGGCTCAGACGATCAGTTGCGGCGCTGCTTTGCAATTCGAGCTTTTGCATCTTCCACTCCGTAGTACTTGATTTGTTTGGCTACCCTCGGGTCACGCACGGGCTTACCGGCCGGGCTGATGCCTTCCACCGCTTTGCCGGCCATGAGCCAGTCGTCGCGTGCGCGTTCAAGGAGCCGTTGCACCGCTGGCAGCTTCTGGTCCGGAAGGCAGAAGGGATTTGCGCCTTGCTGCAGAAACCGCTCTAAGGCAGCGACTTCCTCTTCCTCCGTTTTTTGGGGAGCCATTACAGGCGCAACCTTGACGAGACCGCCAGGAGCTTTCGCCGTTGCAGGAGGTCCCGCCTTAGCCGCGGCCAATTCGTTCGTGCAGGCTGTGAGCAAGTAGCGAACGGCATAGGCAAAATCACCGGGCTTGTTGGCGATCACACGATCAGCCACAACCTGAAGCTGCTCCAAGGACAGTCCTCCCCGGATCAAAGCCTCAAATTCGTTCCGGGCTTTCCGCAGCTGTCCTTCGGCAAAACCTCGCGCGCGCAATGCTTCGATCCACTGATTACCGATCTGATCTGATCCGATCGGATCAGAATCGGATATCGGATAAATCAGATCCGACGCGCGTACATGCGCGCGCGTGAGTGCTTGTGAAGAAGCTTGGGAGAATGGGCCGGATTCTTGGGGAAGGTGCTCCGAGCTTTTCGTCTTCTCGGAGGAATGCTCGGAAGCTTCGCTGGCTTCAAGCTTTCCTTGTGCATCCTCGTTGCTTTCCTTGGGGACAATCCTCGGGAGCATGCTTTCATGCTCCGAGCTTGAGCTCGGCGTGCTCGTCGATCCCGGGTGAGCGGGCACGTTTTCCGTCGAAGTCCGTGCTTGCGCATGCTCGGAATGCTTGCGCCGTGCTTGCAGCTCCTTCGAATGCTCGGGAGCATTTGCGCTTTGCTCGGCAGAAGCTTGGAGAATTGTGTCGTTTTCTTCTTGCGCATCCTTGCGCTGCTCGGGAGAATCAAGCTGTTGCGTGTGAGCTTCCTCGATAAGCCCGGAGGATTGCTCGGAGGAAGAGCGGCCATCCTCCGTTGCTCGTTCTGTCTGCTGCTGACGTCGCCGTTCGCGCTCGCGTTCCCACCGAGCTTTCGAGGCTTTGGATGCCTTTTGACTGCGGCGAATCCGCTTTTCTTCTTCCTCTTGATTGCCTGCTTCGGGCGTCGCGTTCGTTGAATCGCTCGTAGCGCCTGAAGCGGTGCCGTTCACCATCTCCTCGTGCAGCAACTGCGCCTCGGCTGAAGACAAATGCCCATCAGACGACTCCTCAAAGAAGACGGAGAGCACGGCCTCCAAATCACGCGCCGGCATGTCTGCGTACAGCATCGCAACCTGGTCTTTTCGCAATTTTTGGCCCACTGCCAAGCGCAGCGTCAGCGAGTCCAAGATTCCGAGCTGAATCGTTGAGAGTCCCAGCCTACGGCAAATGAAGGGCAGCAAATCCCGGAGCATAGAGGCGTTCCTGATCTGTGTTTGTAAGTATTCCGCAGTCCAATTTATCACAAAACACAAAATTTTGTACTTTGTCTGTTGCAGTTTTTACTTACAAATTAAAATTCGCACCCCATCAAATTCCGTTACAAAATCGTCCAGAAGATATGCAAAACCTGGCTTTGCGTACAAAAATGCCGCCCGAAGGCGGCAAAGTGTCAAAGGTTAGAAAAAGCGCGATGACGGTCGATCAGAGCCGGAAACCCTTCCATCCATAGATCGCCTGTCCGACGATGGCGACGCCATCGAGCGAAGGCTTTTCTTCGTGGAGCGAATCGTCAGCAGAGATCAAGAACTGTCCGTCGATCCCCTGGCGAATTTTCACCAAAAGGTCGTTGCCGTTCACGCGAATAAGGTAGAACCCCGGCTTGGTGAACTGACGGACATTGGTGTCTACGATCAGGATCGTGTCACGAGGAATCTCGGCAAACGCATCGCTGTCGGCCTCATGGAAGCGAAGCCCGGAAGGGTCATGAGTCGCGCCGCCGGGCGCACCGATGATTTTGTCAAAGAAACGATTTCCCATTTCAATAAAGTCCTTTTTAGGGTTAAGCGGAGAAGAACCGCCTGTCCCAACCGGCTTCTCGATCGGGGAAATTTTGATCGTACCGTCATCGTCGTCCTGACCAAAAGGAACGTTGATCACCGCAACGGAGTTGCCGTCCGGGTGTTCAACATCAAACCAGCCTTCCCCCAAACGCAATTGCTTTTCCAGGGATCGCGCAAGGTTCTTGCCCATCCGACGAACGTTGTGGTTCACCGTGTTGACCGTCTGATTGCGAATCTGACTGAGCGAAGAGTCCGTACGCGGACGCCCCGTTAGCTGATTGATTCTTGCGATCGATCCATAGACATCAATCAAGATGTTCAGGTTTTCACGTCGAATGTCATAGATGCTCTTTTCAGTCACAGCCGGCCTCGTGTTTGTCAAGGAATCGGAATTTTCGTAATTCCTTTATATAACAAATTTTGAGAAAACGGCCAAGTTTGTACGTTTCTTGCAGTGTGCAGTGTTAGTAAGACTTACTAATGTGTTGTATGATACGGGAAATTTCTCCCGATACGTAACTTCAAGACACCTTGGTCGTTCTCACTGACGCTTTCAGAAGCGACCTTAATAAGGACTTCGATCAGTTACGTTCTTCAAACCACGTCCGGGAATGGGCTGCTCGACCGGCTACCGGAAAGAACCCCTTGAGGCACGTATGGCTGAAACCTCTCTGAGTTCCATCTCCTTTCTGACCGCCAAGCAGGTTGCGCAAATTTTTGGCGTGACGCCCAAGACGATTTATGCCTGGGTTCGTGCCGACCGCGGCTTTCCGAAACCCGTTCGGCAGCGAAAGCGCTACACGCGCTGGGATTCGCGAGACATCCTCGCGGAACTCAACCGCCGACCGCTTGAGCCTCGTACTTCGGAGGGCTGACATGATCAAAGGCATTCTTGCGGCGACGATCCTTTCGTCTCTGATGGCCGGCCCCGTCATTGCTGCAGTCACCGGTCCGGTTTCCACCAACAGCGACGCGCTCTATCCCGCCGATCAACTCATGACGGGCGACGATCGCTGGGGTTGCGAGCTGCTTTTGTGCCTTGCGAACCCCAACGGCTGGAAATCCGTGAGCGAATGTCATCCACCGGTCGAAAAGTACATCGACTGCTCAACCAAACGTCACAACCCGTGCTCGATGCCTGGTTGTCCTCAATCGGGCGAAGGGAACTATGCCCAACGCAACGACGGTCGCTACGACCCGTGCATGCTGCTTGGCGAAGGCTACGAGGAAGCGCCGCGCGGATACCTTCTGCAGGGCGTCTTGTCGAGCAGCGAATTCTCGCGCTCCGGCGGCCGGTACTACGCCAAGAAGCGCTCGAAATACAACTACGACGGCGAATACGAAAGCTGTGACAGCGACGGCCATTGCACCACGGTGCATTCGAAGGCCTGCGTAAAGTCCGCTGACTACCAGGGCGTCGCCTATGAGCGTTACAGCTGCAAGAACTCTGACGGCTACTCACGGACCTGTTACCGACAGGTTCGCGTCTATTCGGCCATCTCCTGGCAGAACGCGCAGCCGCCTCGAGCCATCGACGTCTACATCGAAGGGAAGCTCTACAACCGCGTGCACTACTAAGCCGAGCTCCCGAAGAAATTCCGGGGAATTGCCACAGGGACGCTTTGGTTGCATTTCGCAAATCAAAGCGTCCCACCCGGATCCCCGTTTTCTCATTTCCGGTTGCATCAGCAGCCTCCAACCCTTACTCATGAGGACTTCACCATGAAACTCAACCGCTTTCAAAAGATTCTTCCCCTGGCCCTTCTGACTGCCGTTGCAGCCGAGCCCACGCTTGCTGCGGCCGGCACGCAGTCGGTCACCAACTTCTTCAACACCATCCAGGGGACGTTGCAGACCGTTTCACTCGTCGTCGTGACGATTTCGGTCATGTGGGCCGGTTTTCGAGTGCTCTTCATGGGCAACGCCTTCCAGGAAGTCGCAAAGCCTCTCTTGGGCGGCATCATGATCGGCTCGGCCGGTTGGATCGCGTCGCTTTTCGTGGGGTGATTCCAGGATGCGAACCTCACCGATCTTCAAAGGCGCAACGCGACCGGCGTGCGTAATGGGCATCCCGATCAAGCCGTTTGTAGCAGTTTGCGGCCTGGGGCTCTTGCTGGGCTTTTGGCTATGGATGCCGCTCATTCTGTTGGTGCCCGTGGCGCTGCGCATCATGTCGCAGATCACGGCCAAGGACGATCAGGCCTTCCGGCAGCTGTGGATCAGTTGGCAAACCCGTCATGTCGGGCAGCTCAACAAGCGCCTTTGGGGATCGGTCGCAAGTCTTGCACCGACCGACTACAAACGTAAGGAGCGTTGATGTTCACCGAGAAAGCTGCGCAAATGCGTCGCGAACGAGCCATCGACAAGTTCATCACGCTCTCGAGCGTCGTCGATGACGGCATCGTTATGTCCCGAAACGGCTCGCTCATCGCCACGATTCGCGTTGAAGGGATTCCTTTTGAGACGGCCGACGATGAGTTTCTCGACCGACGTGCCGACCAGCTGAACGTCTTGCTGCGCATGATTGCCGCCGACGACACGGCCATTCAGGTTCACCGCATCCGGCGCTTCGTTCGGGATCGTCTCTCTGAACCTTCTGCACCGGGCTTTGCTCGCGACTTTACGCTCGCCTACAACAATCTGGTGGACCAAAAGCCGCTCATGGCGACGGAGCTCTACGTCACGCTCATCGAGCGGGACCTTGCGCCCCGCAGCAAGGCACGTAGTGTTGAGGTCGTGGAAGAAGCGCTCATGGAGCGCCTCAAGAACTTTCGCAATCGCGTCGAAACGCTTCTGCAGTCGCTGGGCAAATACGGCCCGCGGCACCTCAAAGAAACGGAGGTGGAGGGCGTTCGATTCTCGGAGCAGCTCTCCTTCTACAACTTTCTGTTGACGGGCTGCTGGCAGTCGGTCCGCGTCCCGTCTTCGCCGCTCTATCAGGCGCTCGGCAACGTTCAGGTCTTCGTCGGCAGCGACGTGCTCGAATTGCAGTCGCTGGAAGGCCGCAAGTTCGCGCAAAGCGTCGAAATCAAGGACTACGCGCTCGAAACCTTCTCGGGCATTCTGGACGATCTGCTCTACCAGAAGTCCGCCACGCGATCGCAGTCCGCGCACTATCCCTTCATTGAAACGCAGACTTTCGCCTTCCTCTCCAAGGCTAAGGGACTCAAGGCTTTGCAGCTGCAGCAAAAGCAGCTCCTTTCCTCGAAGGACGCGGGGCGCACGCAAATTCTGCAAATGTCGGCCGCCATGGATGGCGTCGCCAACGGGATCTTTGTCATGGGCGAATACTCGTATTCGCTCCTGGTGCTCGGAGACACGGAAGCCGAAGCGCGAAGCTACGCGCAGCGTGCCGTCAATTCGCTCGCCGACAGCGGCCTGTTGCCGTTTATCTCCACGCACGCGCTCGTCGGCAGTTACTTGAGTCAACAGCCCGACGCATGGTCGGAACGCCCGCGTCTGGCTACGCTTACGAGCGTCAATTTCTCGCATCTTGCGCCGCTGCACAACTTCCCGCAGGGAAAACGCAACGGCAACCCTTGGGGAGAAGCGTTGGCCCTTCTGCGCACGCCCAGCGGTCAGCCCTTTTACTTCAACTTTCACACCTCAAAACCCGGCGAAAACGCCTTTGACAAAAAGACGCTCGCCAACACGACGATCATCGGCACGTCGGGCTCGGGCAAGACCGCAACGCTCAATGTGCTGCTCGCCCTGGCACAAAAGTATCGCGATTCGGACCATCCGCTCACGACCATCTACTTCGACAAGGACCGTGGTGCGGAAATCGCGGTCCGAGCGTTGGGCGGCGGCTATCTCACAATCCGCAACGGGGAACCGACGGGATTCAATCCTTTTCAGTTAGAGCCGACGCCCGCCAACATTCAGTTTTTGAATCGCTTCATCCGCCTCATCCTCTCGATGGACGGTCTTCCTGTCACGCCCGAAGACGAAGAGAAGATCGCGGGGGCGGTCGCTGCCGTCATGTCCATGCGCAAGGAGCACCGCCTTTTCCGAGTGCTCCTCGAAAACATGACCGAAGGAGCTACACGAGAGGAGATTGCTCGTTCGGTACCCAAGCGCCTCAAGAAGTGGGTTGTGGGCGGGGAGCTCGCCTGGGTCTTTGACAACGAAACGGACACGCTCGACTTCAACACGCATCCCAACTTCGGGATCGACGGCACGGAATTTCTCGACAACCGCAGCATCCGCTCGCCGATTGCGTTCTACCTGCTGCACCGCTTAGAAGAAGTGATTGACGGCCGCAGGATGTTTTTCATCATGGATGAGTTTTGGAAGTGGTTGCTCGACGAAGCCTTCTCCGACTTTGCCTTCAACAAGTTGAAAACCATCCGAAAACAAAACGGCTTCGGGGTCTTTGCCACGCAAAGCCCGTCCGACGTGCTCACAAGCCCCATTGCCAAGGCGGTAATCGAGCAGTCGGCCACGCAGATTTTCCTTCCCAACCCCAAGGCAAGCCGCGAGGACTATGTCGACGGCTTCAAGGTAAGCGACGTTGAGTTCGAAATCATTCGTGCGCTGCCGGAAGACTCGCGAACGATGCTCATCAAACAAGGGACGACTTCTGTTCTCTGTCTGATGGACCTCGGCCCCATCGGCTGGTCGCTCAAGGTGCTCTCAGGTTCCACGGACGCCATTCACTTTGCGGAAAACCTTCGCAGCACTGTGGGCGAGTCGCCCACCGCGTGGCTGCCTTACTTCCTCGGACAAAAACAACTTTCTTCGGATTCGCTATGACGCAAGCCTTTCGTACCTTCACCCTGACCATCGGCTGCCTTCTCTTTGCCGCCGTGTCTCTTGCCACCGCCGCCACGCTTCCTCACAAATACGACCGTTCGCAGGTAGAAGCGTTCGTTGACAGTCTCGCCGTGGACGAGCTCGGTTGCTCCATGAACGCCTCGGCCGACTTTTCCGCGCTCACGGAAGACTGGCTGATGGAGGACTACTTTGAGAAAGACGCGCAGGCCATCTGGGAGAAGTGGGCCACGTTTCAAGGCCGCTGCAAAGCCAAGTTCGGCAAATCAAACACCGGTTGGAACAAGGCCTATCGCTACCGCTTTCACAAGGAAAGCCGCTGGAATAAGCTGCGCGGCCAATAACCCCTTCAAGGAAGTCGTATGAAAAAGCGCCTTTGCACTCTGGCTACCCTCTTCGTGATCAGCAACGCCATGGCTACCGGCATTCCCGTCTTTGACGGAGCGGCCGCGACGAACTTCATCACGCAGTGGACGCAGATGCTCAAGGACTATCAAATGCTCACGCAGCAGTACAACCAGGCGGTCCAAATCTACGACCAGGCCGTCTCGACGTACGACTCCATGACTGGCAGCCGCGGTTTCGGCATGTTGCACCACTCGCAAAACTGGATTCGCCTGATGCCCGAATCGCTGCAGGAGAACTTCAACCGTACGTTCTCAGACGGCTACAGCGCTCTTTCCTCTCGAGGCCGTTCGATCTACGAAAGCATGAATCTCGAAGCCCGGTGCGCAGACTGGGACGGTACTGCGCTCGAAGGCTGCCGCAACGAGCAGGCCGTAACGGCTGAATACATGGCAAGTCTTCAGGAAATCGACAACGTGACTTCGCAGATTCTCACGGAAGTGCAGGGGCTCATGGGCGAAATCAACCGTACGTCCGATATGAAAGGCGCAAGCGAACTGCAGGCGCAGATCCAAGCAAAGATGGCCTCGCTCAACGCAGCCCGTACGCAAGCTTCCGTGCAGCTCGCGCAGATGCAGTCGATGCAGCGCGAAGCAGCACGCCGCGAAACCGAACGGCTTCACCGGTCGTCCTTCAGCGAAGTCAGTGAAGATGAAATCGAAGCGCTCTGCCGCTAAAGGGGGCCCATGTATTTCGCATCCTTTGGTGAAGAGGTTCTAAGCGCCATCAGCAGCTTCGCTTCGCAAGCGTCGTCCGCCCTCATTGACGAAATCCGAATTCCGCTGCTGACCTGCCTCACGATCTACTTTCTGATCAAAGGCTACCTGATTACCTACGGACGGATTGACTCTCCGCTTTCCGACTTCATTCTGACGGCGGGCAAGATTCTGCTCGTCACGTACTTCGGCCTTAACGCACTCAACTACGTCAACGACGTGATTCCGGCGATCCGCGGCCTGGAAAACATGCTCGTAGGCATTCTTCGTCTACCGGGTGCAGGAAATGTCGACACGCAAGGGGCCTGGACGGCCATTGACGACATGTGGAAGCAGCTCATGCTCGTCACCAACGTCGCCCTTTCCACCGCGGGGAAAGTTTCGGTCGTATCTGCTTTCGGCACGTGGTTATCGCTTTTCTTCCTTGGGCTTTTGATGGCCGCCATTTCTGTAGCGCTCACCTTTGCGGCCACGGGTGTCCTCATCATCAATGAGATTTCGCTCACCCTGGCTTTGGCCTTCGGGCCGCTCTTCATCTGCTGCCTGATGTTTCCGGCCGTTCGCAGTTGGTTCGATGGTTGGATCAAAGCGGTCGTTACTTACGTGTTCTGCTCCGTTCTGGTTGCGGCCGTCATCCTGCTCGTGACGAACATCTTTCACTCGTTTGCCACGGATCTTTTGAATTCGTTGCGCGCTTATGAAAGCGGCCGACCACTCATCAGCGTCTGGCTACCGGTGCTGAAATTCTCCGTGCTAGGGCTTGCTCTGACATCGCTTGTCAAACTCATTCCGAGCATCGCAGCCGCCATCGTGGGCGGCGTTGCGCTGCAGGCCGCCGGACTGGGGCAAATGATGAACGATACCTGGCGAGGAACACGAGACATCACCGGCGGCTTTGTGAACGGTCTGGGGAAAGGATCGGGCAGCACGGATCTGCAGAACTACTCACGAAGTCACTTGATGAGTCGAGACGGCTTTGGCGAACACGGGACGGTCGGTGCAGCGGCCTTTGGCGCTGCACTGGGCGGAACGTACCGATTGGGCCGAACGCTTCTGAGCGTCATGCAAAACGAAACGGCCGTGCAATCCATGGCCTCGAATTCTCAAAACACAACGACGACGGCCGCTCCTCGCACCACCGCCACGAACCAACAGGCCGCTCAAGCGAGAACAGTTGCGGTGTCCGCCGGCGTAGCGGCTTCGGCAGGGGTGGCTGCATCTTCGAGCTCGTCCGCATCGGCCTTCACTCGACAGGAAACGCCGGAAGAAACACTCGCGCGCATGAACGCAGCCGCGGCAACACGACAAAGCGAACGGGTTGCGCAGTTCGCTGCACAGGACGCAGCTTTACGCGCTGAAGAGTACGCGTCAGTCTCGGCAACGACCACGGCCCCGCAAGCCGCCACGCCCGCAACGGGCTTCACGACGCAGTCGCAGGAGGCGGCAGCAACGCCGGCCGGGCACTCCGCTTCCGCCTCCATGGCCGAGCGAGTGGCAGCCAGCACGCCTGCAGCGACAACCTCGCCGACTTCTGAAACCGCATCGTCTCAAGAGCCTCCGGTTGAACGCCACCAGGCTCCCAATGAAGACGTCGCCCGAACCAATGCCGACATTCTTCGAGACCGACTTCCCAAGAGTTGACTATGAAATCCCCTCTGCAAATCTGCTGCGCCCTGGCGCTGACTTCACTCTTTCTCACTGGCTGCGGAGCTCCCAAGCCACCGCTTCCGTCCGGAGAACGCATTCCGGTCAATACCGTGCCGCATTCGCAGACCGTGAATCGATCCCGCTTGGCCGATGAGCCGCCGTCCTTGGATCCCTTTGAAAAACCCGCTGTGGCTCCCGTGGTCGTGCCACTGGCCGACTTCCTTCCCCCCGATGCCGCCTCGGAAAGTGCACCGGTAGTGCTGCAGGCAGCCCCTGCAGAAAACCTTTCTCCGTCCCCGGACGATCAGAGCGCCAAGGAGTAACGCATGTCCGGACAAAAGAAGAAAAATCAAGCGACGACCGCGAAAGCACCCAAGACAGACGCCAAGTACGCCGATGCGATCGGTTGGGAATCGTCGCGCCTCTCTTTGGCGGAAAAGTCGGAAGCCCGAGCTTGGCTCACGGCGAAAATTCTGGGCGCAACCAACATCGCCCTGGTGGCAGCCATCGTCATCATGATGCCGCTCAAAGAGACGCTCCCCTACGTCATCGAAGTCGACAAGTCGACCGGCATGTCGACCATCCTCTCGGTTGCTAACGCCGAAGAAATTCCGGTCTCGGAAGTTATGGACAAGTATTGGCTCTCGGAGTACGTCCAAGCGCGCGAAGCCTACGACTACCGCACGTTGGAAAACGACTACATCAAGACGCGCGAGCTCTCGATGCCCAACGTCTTTGAACCGTACTCGCGGCAGTTCGGGACCGACAAAAACTCCATGGAACAAACGATCGGCGACACCAAGCGCATCCTCGTTGAACTCTTGAGCGTCGTTCCGAACGGCAACGGAATCGCGACCGTGCGCTTTCGCAAGAAGCTCGTAGATACGCAGACCGGACAACCCGAAGGGGCGGACGTCTGGACCGCGCGCATCGGGTACGAATACGTACCGACCTTCAAGGTGGAAGAAGCTAAGCGGCTGATCAATCCGTTTGGCTTCAAGGTCACGACCTACCGCGTCGATCAGGAACTGAAGTGAGCGTCTTTATGAATCAGACGAACGAAATTACCACGCGCTTGCCTAATGCCTTGGCGTATCGCGTCAGAGTGCGGCCAGAAGGGAGTCTGCCTCGCATCAAATTACTTTCAAGTCGCGCCACTGCTGACTGCGTCGTTCCCATGTGGGCAGCAACGTCAGCCTGCGTAAGCCCAGCCGATGCACGAGCCGCGATGATTTTGTCGAGCTCGGCAAGTTCGGCGTTGGCTTCTTCCCATTCCTTGCGGAAGTTCGGATCAGACAAAGACTTGCTCAACATATCGCGCCACGTTTTCGTTGCCTTCATGATGCGGACCTCCTATGTACTCAACCGCACTTCGGGTTATAGCAAAAAAGCGATAATCCTCGTAGTTCTCATGGCGCTCTTCGCTTGCAAAAGCGCTCTTGCTCTGGATACGCCCACCGTCAGCAAGCTCGATCGGCGACTCTACACAACAGCCTACGAAGAGAATCAGGTTTATCCGATTTACGCGGTGAACGGCCTTGTGACTTCCATCGTTTTTGCGGAGGACGAAAAAGTCGACGTTCACACCTCGGGCTTTTCAACGGCCTGGGAGTTCGCCGCCCGCGGCAATCACTTCTTTTTGAAGCCCCGCGCCAAAGAAGGCAGCACCAACCTCGTCGTGGTCACGAACAAACGCACCTACCACTTCGACCTGCGTCTGGGGTGGAACCGCAAGACAGCCACCTATGAGCTGGCCTTCACCTATCCGAAAGAAGAAGCGACCAAACGAGCGGCAGCAAGCGAAAAAGAACGCGTGGAAGCCCGTTTGAAAACCTCTGCCACGAAACCTGCTTCTGTCGCTGAAGCACCAGCCTCCAACCGCGACTACACCATGAATTTTGGTGAAGCAAAGTCTTCGCGCAGCATTGCTCCCATGGAAGCGTTCGATGACGGGCGCTTCACCTATCTTCGTTTTGGTAAAAGCAGCGATTTCCCCTCGGTCTATCGCGTTGTGGATGAGACGGAAACGCTGCTCAACGCGCATGTAGAGGGCGATTGGCTCGTGGTGCACGGCATCTATGAAGCCCTTCGCCTGCGAGCCGGGCAAGCCGTCGTCGGGCTCTACAACGAAAACTACACAGGTGGAGGAGCCGACACGGAAGCCGGCGTCTCAGTACCCGGCCTGCGTCGTGTTTCGGTGGGAGGTCAATGATGTTCGATAAGAAAAAGGAAGAGACAGCTGCGCCCGAGCCGTCGGATCTCGCCGCCGGTATTCCCTCCGTCGCCGGAAAGCGCAGCACCGGCAGCAAACAATCAGCGTTCTTACTCTTTGCCGCCTGTGTCGTCGTAGGTTTCATCGGCATTGCCGCCTGGCAATTCAAGGGAACACTGCTGGGCTCGGATGAGGCGGAAGTCGTTCCGGAAAACGACCTCAACGTCTACACGAGTTCGAAATCTTTGACCGTGCCGCCGGTACCGCCCAAGAGAGCGGAACCGAAGCCCGAGCCGGATCCGGTCGTCAAAGAAGAACCGGAGGAAAAGCCGCCGCTGCCTACCACCCCGCCGCCGTTGCCGGTGCAACCTGTTGCCGTGGCACAGCCGGTGCAACCGCAAAAGCAGGAACCAACACTCGAAGAGCGTCGATTCGCCGCCCCACTTATGAGTGCGAACAGTGACGGTCCTTCTGCAGCACCTGTGCAAGGGGCACCGGACGACATGGACAGCGCCCCACGGGGAGATGGCGGACGTCTTGGCAGCATGCTTTCCGCCGTCGACACGCCCGGCGTACGGGCCCGCAGAATGCCAAATCGCACTTTCCTCCTTCCCAAAGGTACTTTCATTGACTGCATCCTGGAAACCAAAGTGGACACAACGGTTCCAGGCATGACGAGCTGCGTCATCCCTAGACCGCTTTATTCCGCCGACGGCAAAGTACTGCTCATTGAACGCGGCTCCAAGGTGATCGGTGAATACAAGGGGGCAGTCGAAAATGGGCTCAACCGCATCTTCGTTTTGTGGACGCAGCTACAGACACCGACCGGCGTGCGCATCAACCTCGACTCGCCCGGCACCGACGAAATGGGCGGAAGCGGCCTCTCCGGACATGTCGACTACCACTGGTGGAAGCGCTTTGGAAACGCCTTGCTCTTCAGCCTGATCCAAGACGGCTTCGAATTTGCCGGCAATCAGGCTTCCGACAACAACGGCGGCGTCAACTACTACCAGAACTCGCAGGACGGCATGGAAGAAATCGTCCGGGAAGCCATGCGTCAGTCAGGGAACATCCCGCCGACCCTCACTCGGAACCAAGGTTCGCGAATCGGCATCTTCGTGGGCCGCGATTTGGACTTTTCTTCTGTCTACGGGCTTGCGCTTCGTTGATGCCAAGGAGAGCCTGATGAGCACCCCACGATACATCCGTGAATACCTGACTGCACACCCCGACGCTCACCGCGACGAAGTCATTGACCGCTTGGGCTACGACTTCGAGCATGAAACCGTGCGTGGTCCGGTTTATGACTCCTGGGGCGAAAGCGTGATGGATGAACACAACTGCTTGGAGCTTCGCGAAGAACTCCAAGAACTGCTCGCAAGCTTCAAAACCGAGGACTCGAAAGCGGCCTACGAAATCGCCCGTCTTGGCTTGAATCCCCAGCAGCTTACCGAGTACCGCACAAGCATTTCGTCGTTCGTCACGTCCTGCCTGGATGCCTATGAACCCAAGCTCACAGACTTCATCGTGGAAGCGGTCGATCCTGAAGAGGAAGTCCGCCCTGCTGGTAGCCTGCGGGTGCAATTTCTGGACGGCTACGGCGACCGCTTGGTTGGCACCTACGTCCGTCTTGCCCCGGCCGCTGCCAACTCTTCACCGGACCAGCCGCTGCGCATGGAGCTTTCCCGAGAGATGGTGATTGAGAACAGCGAAGGCTACGAGTCGCCCGACATGCTCCCTTCGGTCCGTCACGCCGTGCAGCGGCACTTGTTGACGCACTACGACCAAATCAGAGAGGAAGCAATCGCTGTGACAGAGGAGCGTTCATCGGAACTCGAGGCGGGAAACGAGCCGGCAACAGCAGAGATGCCGCCGCTTCATTACGCCGTCCGAGACGCTGCCGGAGACCTCGCCGCACGAACGCCGGACTTGGCGGCTCTTTACCGCGAAAGCTTCCCGGACTATCAGCTCGACGGCAACTCAACGCTCGAAGACGTTCGCAACACGGTGCAGCAGCGCCAAGTCACCGATGAGCTGCGCTTCACCGAACGGCTCGTGCACGGTCACGGTTTTTCCTGGGAAGCCGCCGAACGCGTGGAAACGCCAAATCCGTCCGAACACCTTTTCCTTTGCAACGCACAAGGGGATGTCGTCATGAAAGTCAATCCTGAAACCACGCAGGCCGAAGTCGATCGCGAACAGGCCTGGGCCAAGGAGCGCGAGCCGGTTGTAGCCGTACTCGCCGAATCCTATCGAAAGGCGGGAAGGCCGGAAAAGTTTGTCAGTGAATTTGCCAAACGGCTCGACGAAGCGCTCAAGAGTGCCCAGATAGACGGGAAGACCTTCTCGCTCAATGTCTACGACCGTAACGCCCCCTCCAAGAATGCCGTCACAATCGAGCTCAAGCAAAGCTCGAAGGAGCGCACGCGATGAGCGCGCGAAACACTTCAGTCAATCACTTCTTGGAGCCGCTGCGTCCGTTTCTGAGCGACAAGGCCATTACCGAAATCGTCGTCAACCGACCGGGGCAGGTGTACTTCGAAACCCGTGCTGGTTGGAAAGCGAAGGACGTACCGCAACTCACCTACGAGCACCTCATCAAACTCGGCGTGGCCGTCGCAAAATTCGCCGGTGAAAACGTCCTCTTTCAAAGCACGGTGCCCATTCTCTCGGCCGTGCTGCCGGGCGGTGAGCGCGCGCAGTTCGTCATGTCGCCTGCTTGCCGGGCGGATACCGTAAGTCTCACGATCCGAAAGCCCTCTTTTGACGTTCGCACGCTCGACACGTACATCTCGGACGGCTTTTTCGATCGCATTCAGGCCGCCAATCGTCTGAATACGGCGGATGGAGAACTGCTTGAGCGCTACAAGCACATTCACGACATGCCGCAGGCCAACGAACGGAGAGCAGAGTTTCTTCAACGCTGCGTTGAGCTTGGCAAAAACGTGGTCATTGCCGGCGAAACGGGAAGCGGTAAGACGACCTTCATGAAGGCGTTGATGCAGTGTATCCCAACGAGCGAACGCATCATCACGATTGAAGACGTTCCTGAACTCGTGTACGGACTTCCCAACCACGACAACCAGGTCAACCTCTTCTACCCGTCGGAAGGCGGTGCGGACGCAACCGTCACGGCTTCCAGCCTGCTGCGCTCGTGCCTGCGCATGAAACCCGACCGCATTCTCTTGGCGGAATTGCGAGGCGGAGAAACGTTCGACTTTCTGAACGTTTGTCTCTCAGGCCACGGCGGCTCCATCACCTCATGCCACGCCGGCAGCTGTGCCGGCGTTTTCGAGTACCTCGCGCTCAAGGTGCTGCAATCCGATACCGGCAAAACGCTCCCCTACGACGTGATCCGCAAGCTCCTTTACCTGACCGTCGATGTGGTCGTGCACATTCACAACGACCGCGCAATCGGCCGTCACATCACCGAAATCTGGTTCGATCCCTCCGTCAAGCGCTTCTGATGTCCCAAAAATCCACGAAAATCGCGCGCACCGTCTTTATCCTGCTGGGCATCGCCATCGTCATCATCGGCATTCCCTGGGCAAGCGGCGTAACGTTTCTTCACGTCAACGGTGCGGACCCAGCGTTGGCCGGCCCCTTCTCAATCATTGAGTATTGGAAGCTCTACGCGCATTCGTCCGAGAAGTTCGTTCGGGTATCCGTGCAACTTTGTGCCATTGGTCCCTGGGCTCTTCTCGCCGGCTTCATCGGTTGGGCCGTCATCGCCAAGCAAAACCGTCCGCTGCATGGTGCAGCACGCTTTGCCAACACGGCTGAAATCCGAAAGGCCGGGCTGCTTGATCCCAAGGGAGGACTCGATAAGACTATCCTGGTCGGGAAGAAAAACGGCCGTTATCTGACTTACGGCGGCTACCAGTTCGTCATCCTGGCTGCACCGACGCGTTCCGGCAAAGGGGTCGGCATCGTCGTTCCCAACTGTCTCAATTACTCGGACTCCCTGGTGGTACTCGACATCAAGGGAGAGAACTTCGACATCACCTCCGGTTTCCGCGCCAAGCATGGACAAAAGGTCTACCTCTTCGCTCCGTTTGACGAAGCCGGCGTCACGCACCGCTACAACCCGCTCGAATACATCTCGGACGACCCCGCGCAGCGCCTGGGCGACATTGATGCGATCGGCACCGCGCTCTATTCGGGCGGCAATCAGAACGACAAGTTTTGGAGCGAGAACGCCAAGGACCTCTTTCGCGGACTCTGCCTCTTCGTGCTCGAACGCAAGGATCTACCGAAAACCTTCGGCGAGATTCTCCGTCAGGCTTCCGGCAAAGGGAAGCCACTGAAGGAATACATCTTCGAGGAACTCAAAAAGGCGCAGGATACAGGACACCCTTTCTCGAACGCCTGCATCGACTGCTTGAACCGCGTACTCTCCAACTCCGAGAACACCTTGGCGGGCATCGTCGCTACGTTCGGCACGCCGCTACTAATTTTTCAGAATCCCCGCGTCGACCTCGCAACGTCCGCCAACGACTTCGACCTGCGAGAGGTTCGTCGCGAGCGCATGAGCATCTACTTCAAGATGCCGCCCAATAAGCTCAAAGAGGGTTCGGTGCTCGTCAATCTCTTTTTCGATCAGCTCCTCAACTTGAACACCCGCGTACTGCCCTCGCAGGACAAGACCTTGAAGCAGCAGTGCCTCGTGCTGCTTGATGAAATGACGTCCATCGGCAAGGTCGCCATGATTGCGCAAGCCGTAAGCTACATGGCGGGCTACAACATGCGTCTCTTGACGATCATCCAAAACAAGTCGCAACTCGAAGACGTCTACGGAAAAGCCGGAGCGCTGACACTCCTCTCGAACCACGCCCTGATGGTCATGTACGCGCCATCCCCGACGGTGCAGTCAGACGCGCAGGAATACAGCGAAATGCTCGGCTACGAAACGGTAAAAAGCCGGTCGCGGACGTCGAGCATGCAGTCGTCCTCTACGTCAACGAGCGATCAACGCCGAGCGCTGATGCTGCCGCAGGAAATCCGCGAATTGGGTCAAACGCGGGAAATCGTGAGCTTGGAGAATTGCAAGCCGATCCTCTGCGACAAGATTCGCTACTATGAGGATCCGGACTTCACCTGCCGGGCACACCTTCCTCCTCCGAGCATCCCCAAGCAGGACATCGACACCTTCATCGCCAAGATCGAGAATCGAACGCGTCCCATGACCGCGGGCGAAATGGCTGCGCCTTCCGAAGCCGCCGCGAAGGTCGTGCTCGAAGGTCTTCAGGAGCTGCCGCAAAGCGCTGTTGCCTGGGGACAGGATGAAGTGGAAAGCTTCGTCGACTTCGACGTTCAGGCTGCGCTCAGTTCGCTCACCTTCGCTCCTCGAACCGAAGTCCCCAGGGGAATCTCCTCTGACGGCATCGCCGATCAGGAAACCAAAGACGCCTTAGTTGCCGACATCTTTGACGTCACAGACACCGACTCAAATGAGACAAGCGAGAGCCTGCAGAATAGCGGGCCGGCTACGGTAGCTGACGCAATCACCGATCTTGCTGATCACCTGACTGCTTCGGAGGATGAAGTAGCTGAAAGCAGCGACGAACTGGACACTGACACGGCGGCGGAAGACTCGGCCGACGCCGACACCGCAGACCTGCAGAGGACGCTTGAAAGCATTGATGCCTTGATGAATCCGACGGACGCAACCAAAGCCGAATTACCAATCGAGAAGTTTTACTCGAAAACGGCCGTCCGCGACACACGGCGTGTTGGCTCTTAATACTTTTCGACGGGATCTACTAAAATGTGGTCAACAGTTCCCGAAGGCCTCTGTTCGAGTGATCGAGCATGCATACAAAGAGGGACGCTTCGCCGGCAATGCTTGCGTTGTCGGCATTTTTGTTGAAAGGAGATTGATTTGAAACGACCACTTTTGACTTTGTTTCTTGTCGCACTCCTCTCAGGCTGCTCTGCTGCGATTCAATATCACCCGTTCGTCGGAGATGCACAAGTTCTCAAGGGCTCCGGTGGCGCATGCGACAACGTTGAGGGTGTCGAAATATGGGTCAAAGGAGCACCATCCAAACCATTCACTGTCGTCGGGTACATTGACGGTCAATACACCGAAGACATCGGCGAAGAAGTCGCCCTGAAACGGCTTATCGTAAAGAAGGTGAAAGAAGTCTCTGGCTCCGGCGTAATTCGTACCTCTTGTAGTTCCGGACGTGGCGATTCGTACTTTGTCGGCAACGTTCTCATCACCGATACGGACATCAAGGATGAGTACGTCGTTTTCCGCTACCAGTAGCGAAATTTGTGAGAATTTTCGGAAGAATGCTGCTCAACACATGAAGGGACGCTCCCTTGCGAGAACGGCCCCTGTGTCTTGACGCTTCGCCGCATGCGGAGCGCCAGACAGGATTCTGTGAACCTGCGCGCTAAACGGGCGAGCAACGTCTACAAACTCTTACTCAACCCAGCCAATACAGATTTCAGCTGATCAAGGCCTTGCTGAACGGTTTGACAGGAATTCAACCAAGAAGCCAACCCCGGAAACGAATACCGAAGTATCCTGTGAATTCTTTTATATTGCCGCCACAGGTCTTCATTGATGATCGGCTCATGATGAGCCACCCGATTTCGAAAGCATCGGATTTGATGTGTGGCGGTTTGCAATTCCATCCGTAGGGCCTCAGCATCCCTCCCAAACAAGGGATAGCGTGATGGGAGGGTCGACTTCCATATCAAGTTATGAAGTTTCTTGTTGAGAATTTTCTCCCAGAAAGCGAATTTGAGACTTGAAACAATGTCGTCAGTCGTCACGGCTTCCCCCTTGGCTCGTTGAGCATCCTGAATGCCCTCTTCCAATATACTTCGAGCCTCTTTGGTAATGACTCTCGCGAACACCGGCTGCACCGGCCAGTTAGAGCCAAACGTTTGGGTTAAGCAGTCGGCCAGCCTATTGCGAAGGACCACTTCGAAAAGTTCGAGCGGCTCCCAGAAAGATGCTGCAAGCTGAGCGTTTACATGGTGAAGCTGGAAAGCGCCGGCTACATCATTTTTGGAATACCGCAGATATGTACCGAGACGTGCGCCAGATAAGGCTTGACTCACTTCATCATATTTGATCTGGTCTCTTGACATTTCATCCACTGTTTTTTAACATTATCGGGAGTGCCTAGGGGATTGTATCCTGTCGGATCCCCCTAGGAGTTGACGGAGGGGTGGTCGTTCGCGGTCGCCCCTCTAGTTTTATGTCCGTTACAGTGACCAACGAGCAATTTGGGTTTCATCGGCCTGAGTCTCATCAGCTCTCCAACGATCTCACAAAGGCACGATCCCTGCGTTCTGTGCAAGCTTGTTTTCAGGTATTCTTCTACCTGGCAATTCCCCGGTAACAGGCCTCAGGCTTCGCCTGAGTTTCTAGCATTTCTGTTACTGAGGCTCAAGATGTCTGACTTTCAAGACATTTCCACCAGCGTCGTCGTGCACGGCGCTCCCAAGGTCGAAAAATTCACCCCGATGTCCGGCCAGAACGCCGGCAAAGAACAAACCGTTCTGAATTTCCGCGCCTATCACCCGAATTTCCAGCGTCAGGAGGACGGGAGCTTCAAGATGCTCGACTCCGACTGGTATGACGTCAAGTACAACGGGAAGGCGATCGAGCAGGTGCAAGGTCTGCTCAAAGACGGCATGACGCTCGAGGTACGCGGCAGCATGCGCGAGCGCGTCTGGAAAGACCGTGACGGAAACGACCGCACCTCTCACGAAGTCTTCGCCAAAAGCCTGGGACTCTCGCTGACGCAGCCCGGACTCACGGGCGTCGAGTTTCAAAAGCCTGACCGCAACCGTCAAGCGCAGGCGGAACCAACCAAAGAGCGATAACCGCTTCCTTTCGACTTCTCACCCGCATGTCCCTGCGACATGCGACCTTCTTGTCGTACCCGGAGTATCGAAATGGAAGAGACTCTCACGCCCCAAGAGCGAAGAGCGCTCATTGAAAACATCAAAGACACCGCCATCGAGCGCAGCGTGCTGCACCACTACGGCCTTTCCGAAAAGGAAGCCGAAACGTTCGGTGCTTTTGAGGAAGCTTCGCTCACCACAGAAGAAACCGACGACCTCGTCAAGGAATTCTTCGAAGAGGCCTGTAAAGATCCGGCCGTCTTACGCTCGTCGGGAGATCGGCCATGAGTAAATCGCAAGACCGGCTGAATGCGCTCGCCGAAGAGGTAGCATCCCGCCTCATCGAGCAGCTCGAAAAAGGCACTGCACCTTGGCAAAAGCCCTGGAACGGCGTCACCAGTCGCCCGCACAATCCGATCACTGCATCACAGTACTCGGGCGCGAATTGGCTTTGTCTGCAAATGGCTGCAGAAATGCAAGGGTTTTCTGATCCTCGCTGGATGACCTTCAAGCAGATCACGGATGCCGGCGGTCACGTGAAGAAGGGCTCGCGCGGCGTGCCTTGCCTCTACTGGGCCGACAAATGGCTCGATGCGGAGGGCAAACCGCTTTCTGCCAAAGAGGTCCGAGAGCTGCCTCCTGAGTCACGACAGCGCATTTTGATTCCTTGTCGCTTTGTCGTCTTCAATGCCGAGCAGACCGAAGGCTTGAACCTTCCGGAATGGAAAGCTCCTGAGGTCACCTGGGATCCGAATGAGCGCGCCGAGAAGATTCTCAAAGCCTCCAACGCCGTCATCCACCACAAGCTCGGCAACGCGGCGTTCTACAGCCCGTCAACAGACTCGATCACGCTCCCTGAGCGCGGACAGTTCGCCAACGCCTCCGACTACTACGATACGGCGCTCCATGAGCTCGGTCACTGGACCGGTCACGAGTCCCGCCTCAATCGAGACCTTAGCGGCCGCTTTGGCACACCTGACTACGCCAAGGAAGAACTGCGCGCTGAAATCGCCTCGATGATGCTCGCCTCCGAGATCGGTCTACCGCACAACACGCAGCAGCATGCAGCGTACGTTGCCTCATGGATCAAGATCCTCAAGGAAGATCCTGCCGAAATCATTCGTGCATCGGCCGACGCGCAGAAGATCACCGACTTTGTCAAAAATCTTGAACAAGAACGCTACTACGTTGTCGACTACGAGAAGAACGCCGTCCTGCGACTCACGCACCCCGAATGGGTTGCCGGCGTGCGCAAAGTGCTGAACGACAAGCCGAAAGCCCTGGCGAAATTTGAGTCGTTTCTCGTCCCCGTTCAGGGAAACACGCTCTCTCCGGAGCACTTGGAGAGAAACGCCTGCAATGCGCTGCTCAACCCTACGGACCTACGGTCGCAAATCCTTCTGCCTATCACGCTGCACAGAGGTGCCGTTGCCACAAGTGATCCGCATCACTTCATCGGCCTTGCCAAGCTGCAGCCGGGGTTGGAAGACAAAGCCTTTCGATTCCTGCAGCGTATCGATGGCAATGACGTTGCTGACAAAGCCCGAGCGGATTGGGCGCAAGAAGAAGCACGGAACTCGACGACCGCTCTCGCTTTCGGCCTGAACTCTCACAACTATTGGAAGGCTTTGGAGAAAATCACCGCCAAGGAGAAGACGCCTCTCGAAACGGCCGCGGAGAAGTTCCCTGCCGCGGCTCCTGAAGAGCAAAAACTCGTCGCTCGCGAAGCGCTGGCGGCCGTCAAGGCCGAGAAGCGTTTCTACCTGATCGACTTTGAGGCAAATGATGCGTCCGTTGTCACGCACCGTGAATTGATGGCGAAAGCCGGGGCCATCCTGCAAGAAAATCCGGGCGCGAAACAAGAGTTTGAAGAGGCTTTTGTCACGGAGACCAAGGCCGGCAAAATCGTACGCAATAGTGACCCAAATCGAAAAGAAAGGCAGGTGTTGCGCCGTTTGCTCGATCCGACCTTGCCGTGGTCGAATTTGGAGAAATGCCCGGTAAACCACGCAGGGCTCTTCTACACCGACAATCCGTTGCGGGCCGTTGCGGCCGCGTCCTTCTATTCCCCGGACCTCGCTCAAAAAGCAACAGCGCTCGTGGCTCGCGTCGATAGCGGCATCACCGTTGACGACGTTCACCGGCAGCTGCAGGCCCCCGAAATTGCTGAGTCTTTGACGCCGCAGCGTCTGTGCGCGGAGCGCTATTGGAAAACACTCGAATCTGAACGCACCAAAGCGGCCTTCCCGAAATCGATTGAAACGCTTGAACCGTCCTCTTCCGGCAAGAAGTTTTATGTCCTCGACTTCGAGCGAAACGGGGTGCAGCGACTCACGCACGCGGAGTACATGCAGAAAGCCCGCGACATTCTGGAAAAGAAACCGCGCGCAAAAGCTGAATTCGAGTCCGCCTGGGGTATTGCTCTGCAACGGGGCAAGATGACTCAGGAGCGGGAACGGAACCTGGTGGGGATGGTGCTCGACCCCGCCGATGCCTGGTCGTTCCTCCATGGCGTCTACGCCGACCACCAAGGGCTCTTCGTCACCGATCGTCCTGCCTTAGCCGTTCAGGTCGCCAAGCTGAAATCCGACGACTTCGGAAACTTGGTTTTCAAAGAGGCCGCGAAAGCCAGCCGTGGATTCTCCCTGCAGACTCTACAGGTAGAGTCCATTCAACCGAAGTTCCTGGGTGAAATGTCCACCATTCGCCTGCATTGCGGGAAACACTGGGCCATCCTTGCGGAAAAACGACTCCTTCGAGGGTCGCTCGAAGCGAACTACTTGCAGGAACCGTTACGCGAAAAGCTCGAAAGACTTCCGCAAAGCGACCGCGACGAGTTCAAGCAAATGGCCGTTGCCGCAATATGTCAGGAAGACAAGGAGCGCTACGAACGAAACAACACCTACTACGCCGTCGACTTCAAAACACGCATGGTTCACCGTTGGTCTCACGAGCAGGTCATGCGACAAGGTCTTTACATCATCCGCGACAATCCGAAAGCACTGGCACGCTTCGAGATGGAGAAAAAGGAGGCCGTTCTTAAGGACGGCACTTCCCCAGAAAAGGCCGAGGCAAGCGCCCTTCGTGAACGAGTGAGCCCCGCTTCGAAAGACTGGATGGTCGGCATCGACCGAGGACATCCCGGTTTCTTTTTCAGCAAGGACCCAGCGGAGAGCATGGCTGCAGCTGCGAAAGTGTCCCCTGACATTGCCCGCCGAATCGAAATGCGCGTACGTCTCGCAGAGGGAGAAACCGCAGCAAGCCTCGCAAAAGTTCGTGCCACTGCACTCGAGAAGTCACCGGCCTTCCAAGCAAATTGGGCGATTCAACCATCGCCGGGAAAAGCAGCGGAGGTGGACCTCAAAAACACTGCAGCCGAACCTCAAAGGCCGCGAACGCTTGAACGCTGATCGGGGAGACCTCAATGCGACTCTTCATTGCAGAAAAACCGTCCGTCGCGAAAGCCATCGTTGCCGAGCTTGGCTGCGTCACGCGCGGCGACGGCTTCATTACGTGCAAGGACGGTTCAGTCGTCACTTGGTGCTTCGGACATCTACTCGAGCAGGCGGAACCGGACGCGTATTTGCCGGACGACGTCCCGCGTACGAAAAAAGGATCCAAAGTCTGGCGTTTTGAAGATCTTCCGATTTATCCCAAGAACTGGAAGCTCTTGCCCAAGAACGATAAAGGCGTTAAGAAGCAGCTTGCAACGATCGGGAAATTGCTCAAGAAGGCCTCTCTCGTCGTACACGCCGGGGACCCTGACCGCGAGGGGCAGCTCCTCGTCGATGAAGTTCTGGAACACTTCCGCTACACCGGCCGCGTGCAACGCTTCTGGGTTTCCGCACAGGACAGTGCGTCGATACGCAAAGGACTCACCAACCTTCGAGACAACGAGACGTTCGACGGCATGAGATTGGCTGCGCTAGGGCGTTCAAGGGCCGACTGGCTGCTCGGCATGAATCTGTCGCGTGCCTACACGCTGGCGCGGCAGGCGCAAGGCAAGAAGGAGCTCATCGCCGTCGGTCGCGTGCAGACGTCGACGCTCGCCCTGGTCGCGAAACGTGATGTAGCGATTCGTGACTTCAAGCCGGTGCCTTATTTCGTCATCAAGGCCCGCCTTGGCGGCGGTAAACCCTTTACCGCCGTCTGGGAACCTGAGGAGTCGCAAGCGGGAATCGACGAACAAAAGCGCTTGGTCGATCGCTGCATCGCGGCCGCGTTGCAGCAGCGACTGAAGGCCGTCGGCCAAGCCACCGTCGTCAGGTGCTCGCGCACGCCCAAGAAGATTGCGCAACCGAAGGCTTTCTCACTTGCCGACATTCAACTGGGCGCCTCGAACCAATTTGGCTTTTCCGCGGAGAAGACGCTCAATCTGTGCCAATCCCTTTACGAAACGCACAAGGCGACGAGCTACCCACGCACGGATTGCTCGTTCCTTCCCGAGTCTCAATACGCCGACGCCAAGAACGTGCTCGCCGCAATCGCCAAAACCATGCCGCCCCTGGCGGGCCTCGTCGCGAAATGTGACTGCTCGATCCAGTCGCCGACGTGGAACGACAAAAAGATCACGGCGCACCACGGCATCATCCCGACGCAGCAAGCTGCAGACGGCTCCAAGTTCAGCGACGACGAACGAAAAATCTATCGCTTGATCGCCGAGCGCTACTTGTCGAACTTCCTTCCCGCACACGAGTACCTAGCGTGCAGCATCGAATTGCGCATTGCAACGGAACGCTTCTCAGCCAAAGGGCGTCTTGTCACAAAGCCCGGCTGGAAAGTTGTCACGAGCGCAGCCGACGAAGACAAAGCGGATGATGAAGGTCAGGCCCTGCCGGAACTGAAGTCTGGCCTGCAGTTGCCCGTATCCGGAATCGATTGCGAAGAGGAACGCACGAAACCGCCCGCTGCCTTCACCGAAGGCACGCTGATTCGTGCCATGGAAAACATCCACCAAGCGGTGAACGACCCGCAGAGCAAGAAGTTCCTCAAGGAGGGAGACGGCATCGGCACGCCCGCCACGCGGGCTGCCATCATTGCCGAACTCAAGCGGAAGAAGTACCTCGAAGTCAAGGGCAAAAAGATCGTTGCAACTGAGCTTGGCCTTCACCTGCTTCAGGTGGTTCCCGACGTCATGAAAAACCCGGTTCTCACAGCGCTCTTCGAACGAATTCTCCGCGAAGTAGAAGCAGGAAATGTTCCGCTTGACGTCTTCATTGAGAAGCAAAAGCAGTTGGTCATCAACGAACTGAGAAGGCTTCGGAAATGATCAAGGACTCAGCTCTCGATCGGCTCTTCCCGGAGTCTATGCGGTATCACAAGGGACATGTCGCAGACCCCGACCATAAAGGTGGGGCTGGCGCCCGCTCTCGACTCGTACGGTTGACTCCCAGGCAGAAACTTGCGGGCATCGTCAGAAGGGCACCGGAAGTCATGCTGAAGATCGGACGCGCCAATATTCGTTGCCTCCAACACATGAAGGCCGCAGCCGACTACATCAGTCGAAACGGCAAACTCGAAATCGAAGACCAGGACGGCTTCACCCACGGCTCCAAGGAACAAGTGCAAGCTGTCGTCCGTCAATGGGGACTTCAATCGCAAATCCCCCAAGAGGAGTCCTCAAACGATCGTCGTGCCCACGGCCGCCGGATCATCCTCTCCATGCCGGCCGGTACGCCGCCAGAGGGTTTCAAAGCAGCATGCCGCAAATGGGCTCAAGACACGTTGAGCGGATACGACTACCTGATGGCGTTTCACACGCCGGAAAATGATCGCAGGACGACACAGCCGCACTGCCATATCTTGCTTCGAACCATCGGCCATGACGGACGGCGTTTTCACATTGACAACACTCGCCGTGAGGAGATGCGCGAACATTTCGCCGTATGTTTGCGCAAACAAGGCATCGAGGCCAACGCTACGCAGCGTTGGCAGCGTGGCGTGACACGTCGTTCACTGGGCCAACCGGAGTTTCACAACGCGCGGAAGGTGCAAACCAACAAGGAACGCGCCCGCAAGCACGCCATTGCACGAAAAAAGAAGACCCTGTTGCTCAAGACCATGCAAAACCGGCTGATGGACGTCGAACGCTCCGTTCGGAGTAGGAAGCCTATCCCCGATCCGCCGGGTATCGTCAAGGCGAAAGCAAAACGTCAGGAGTTGACCGATCTCCTGAACGACGTAATCAACGAGCTGAACGCCGGTTCGAGTCAGGACAAGATGCTCGCCCGAGCTGCGAAGGAGCATCTTCAGAAACTACCGCCCGTCAAATCTGCTGCACAAGAGACCGTCAGTTCATTGACTGACAAAGCAAGGCATGCAATGCAAGCTGAGGTTAAGCGAACCCCCATAAAGAACCGCTGAAGGCACCGGCGTGCCACATTTGCGCCTATAATCATAGGCAGATAGGCGCATATCATCCCTTCGGGTTATAGGAATACTCATGACACAGTCTGCCACTCGCATTGCGAATGTAAAGTGGAACATTTCGGTTCCACCTGATTTTGATGAAGCTACTCGCATTTACCTTGCGTCTCAAGGAGGTAAAAAGGGTTCTCTTTCTTCTTTGGTCCAAAAGGCGGTTTCCCGTTACATCTTGTCTTCGCTTACAGGAGAGGCTAAGGAAAAGGTGCGTGCATCTGGGCTATCCCAGAATGAGCTCGACAAGATTATTGCGGATGGAATTGCCTGGGCTAAGGACCAATCGAGATGAAAGTCGTTCTTGATACAAATGTTCTGATTTCAGCGCTCATTTCGCCGCACAATCCCCCTGACCTCATCCTTCAATCATGGCTCGCCGGAGACTTTGAGCTTCTCACCTCAGAGGATCAGCTCGAAGAAATTCGGCGAGTCTCGCGTTATGCCCATTTGCAGCCCTTTCTGCAACCACACCGAGTTGGAGTGCTCGTCAATCGTATGCGTAGTTTGGCAACGATTGTTCGCCCTGAATCGCTGATTTCTGAAGAAGCGCTCGACCCTGATGACAATTTCTTGATCGCGATTTGTGAGGCTGGTTCTGCAAACAATCTTGTCACTGGGGACCAACGCGCCGGCTTACTCGAACGTAGACATATAGGCGCTACAGAGATACTCACTGCTGCGCAATTCGCGGAGCGTTACTTGGGATGGCGTGTTCAGCGATCGTAGGTTGCTCAGGCATACGAGTTTGTGTCGCGGTGGCCCTGTGGCTGACTGTAATGCTTTGACATTCTGAAACCTTCTGTTGAGACATGGCTTATAGCTGTGTTCGTTTTGGGATTCAAAATTCCGCAATGATGACCTTAGTTCAATTCTTTAAGAGGATGAGGATACTAATGAGAACTCAGATGTAAGCCGACAACACCGACAATGCACACGCTGATAAAGAAAATTTGACCCTTGTTGAGGCTTTCATTGAACAGGAAAGCCCCAGCTATCAGAACGCCAGCAGCTCCGAGTGTTGTCCAGACGGCATACGTGAGTCCTGACGGGAGAGTCTTCATCACCCGTGCGAGAAGGTACATGTTGGCGCACGTGAGCGCGATGGGTACAAGAGCAAAGATTCGGTCAAGGGAATAATAGGACAATGCCTTGAGACTGCAGCCCCAGGCAATTTCAGTCACGACGGCGATCATTAACAGAGCCCAAGTTGAAAGCATTATGTGCCTTCCTTATTCCGGGCTCATGAAGAAACAATCCTTCTGTCAGCATGGAAACCCTCAGATGCAGGCAGAAGCAGGACGAGGTCACGTCAGGCGCGCCCATTGTAGCGCCTTCCGGCCAAAAAGGCTTTTTCTATTTCGACCGTGTTAAGCCAACGCGATTTTTAGAAAAACTACAGAGGGATTCTTGGAAAGGCAACCTCCGCCCCCTCCAAGACGTTTCCTCATCTTGCGCGACAACGGCTCTAGAAATTCTGTTGCAGGTCTTTAAGTTTTCGCGTTGTATACGGTTGGTTACAACTCGATTCATTGAATTTCTACAATGCAATTTCGGGTTTGTAAGAAATAAGGTTGGAAATCAGCTCTGACGTGAGGGTCAGATCGACTGAACCTTACAGGAGAGGAAAAGGAAGATTGGTTGGAACGCTCTTCACCAGCAGAACGTTCCAACCTGATTTTTACCCAATCATTGATTTAGGATGTATCTGGACTATAGGTGCAAAAACCCCATGGATGCGGGATGCCCTTCAGGCAACACCAGCAGCCGCCGGTTTCCCGGCGGCTTAATTTTTCTTGAGGCGAGGTAGGGCCAATCAGTCAGCCGACTGCCGCTTTTTCCATTCCCAGGGCAGCCACGGCGTCCGGTCGAAGTCCTCGAGGAGCTTCTCCATGGGCCACTTCTGAATCTTCTTGTTCGGGTCCTTGCCCTCGCGGTAGGCCTGCGTCCAGCCCTTCGCGTACGCGTGCTTGTAGGCAGCAGCGCTATAGTCGTTCAGCCACTCTTCCAGGTCAATGCCGTTGAGCCTGGCCGTTTCCGCCGCCGAGAGGCATGTCGCCACAGCATTCATGCCGTCGAGCGTCTGCATGAAATTCTGGTTCTTCCTCAGCATTGCCACGGGGCGAATGCTTCGTTCCACGGTGTTCGTTTCCAGCGGGATGCGGCCGTCCTCGAGGAACTGCCTCAGGCTCTCCCGTCGGTTCATCCAGTAGACGACGGCTCCGGCTGCGGCCGTGTCGATCGTCTTCACGTACTTGCCGTTCTTCTCCTTCGCCAGCGTTTCGGCAAGCCCTTTGTAGAGCTCGTCCATGGCGTCGAAGACCGGAGCGGAGTACTCCCTGCGGTGCTTCAGAATGCGGGCGCCGTGCTCTTCGTCGCTCTCGTTTTCCAGGCGCTCCGCAACTTCCTTCTCATACTGGAAAAGGAGCTGGCAGCCGCTCAGGATGGAAAGCATGCGGGCTTCCGTCGTGCCGGCAAGCGCCTGCGCACGAATCCGCTCCGCACGCTCCTGCGGCGTGAGTTTGTTGAGCTCCGAGAGAAACAGCTTGCTCGTTACGGTTCCGTAAGCTTCGCGTCGAGCATGCACGAGGCAGCTCTGCCTGCGCACGCCGCTGGGCACCGTATCCGACAGGGCGTCGTAGCCCGCATAGCCGTCGGCCACAAGCGCATCCATCGTGAGCTGGAGGCTTTCAAGGAGCTCGCCGATGTCCTCCGCCTTTCTCGATCCGAGAGCGGAAAACCAAACAAAAGGCGTCGAGCTGTTCGTCTTCGTGCCCACGGAAAGAACGTAGGTCTGAGAGCTCGTCTTCTCCTTCTCCGCGTAAGCGCCGCGGGCTTCGCCCTCGAGAATGTCGTAGCGCGTTTCGTCTGCAAGGAATACGCGGTCGCCGCACTTCTGCACGATATGCTTCATCAGCGGCTCGATGTAGATGTTCGCCCAGTCGCAGAGGTTCTCAAAGAGCGTGTTGGAGCCGAGCTTCAGGCGGCTGAACATCATCACTTCGACCCGGTTGATCGGCAGGCCGTTGTTGAGCAGCTTCGCCGCTTCGGCGAGGCAGGTCATGGGGATGGTGCGCTCCGGCTTCACGGGGAACTGCATGTCCTTCGGGAAAAGCGGATGCACGGTTCGGCATTTCTCGCAGTAGCAGAGCGGGATTTTGTATTCTGCATTCACGAAGCGATCCCGCAGAGATTGGAGAACCGCCGCAAGACGCGCTACCTGCACGCCGAGTTCCTTGAGCTTGAAATGACATGTCGGGCAGACGCCTGCATCAGCCGTTTCCGGGATGCGGAGCACCTCGTTTTTCGACTTCTGCCACCCGCGCAGATTCCTCTTCTTCCCGTCGGCAGACTTTTCGTCCTCGGGCTTCTTAGGCGTGCGGGCGTTTGAAATCGTCGCCATCAGGGCAACAGGATCCTTCTTCCCTTCGGCATTGTCCGAAGACGCTTCTTTCCCGGCGAGCGCCTTGTTCTGCTCCTTTTGGATTTCAGCAAGAGCCGCCTGAGCCCTTTCCGCCTGCCGGAGGCCGTCTTCGAGGGCTTTGATGTCATTCTGAATGTTCCTCTTGTGCTTCAGAAGCTTGGCAAGCTCAGGGTTGAGCTTTTCTCCGCCCTTGCCGAAAGCAAGCTCCTTGAACTTTTCAGCATTGCGCGCCTCGGCGACAAGCTGGCGCACGCATTTGAGGAGATCCTCAAAAAGCTGTTTGTTCGCCTCGGGATCCGCACCGATATTGCGCTCCACATCCAGGCGCATGCCGTGAATCAAGGGAGCAACTTCGGAGAGGAAGACTGCCGCGGCGGCGTATTTCTTTTCGGAAAGATCCAGCCGGACCTCGACTTCAGCAGCATGCTGCAGAGCGACTGCAGCCTCCGCCTTAGCCGCATCAGCCTGCTTTCGGGATTCCAGAAGCAGGGCGATCAGCTTTTCGCGGGGAAGACGTGAGAAATCGACGGACATGGAGCGCTCGAAAACAGTGTTGCGATGGCGTAATTTTACCCGTTTTCAGCTCGCTAAAAATCCTCATCTTAACTACTGCCAGTAGCTCAGAACGATCACTACAAGCGCTCTGGAAGGACCTCCTTGAAGGAGGGCTTTTTAGTCTCCCGACGTCTTCCGAAGGCCCCTGTGAGGGCACCGGAGGGTCCTGCGCTCATATTTGAATGCGTCTCATTTCGATCTCTTTTTCGGAGTTTGCACCAATTGCTCATCTATTTGATTTTAATCAATTTTTAAGCATTCCTCGCCGTTCTGCCTGCAGATCTTCGCCATCCAGGTACGCCGCCAGTTCGTCCGGCGTAATGGGGGCCGCCGCAGGTCCGGACGCTCTCATCAGAAATCGCGCAAACCGTCCGTCGTTGAGACGACGCACGACCATGCATGCCCCCCTCTCGTCCCAGAAGACGATCTTGCAGACCTTGCGGCTGCGGGAAACGAAGACGACGTAGTCCTCTCCCTTTGTGATCGGGATGCCCAGAAGCGACTCCGCCAAAGTGGTGAGCGTCGGAATTCCGCTTCGTCCGTCAACGGGAGAAGCAACGAGCGTCGTCCTGCGCGCCTTGAAGTCGATGATCATGATGAGCCTCCGGCTGCCTGCATCATGCCGATGGCAAGAAGCTCGGGCGATTCGGAGGTGAATTCCAGGAGCGTGCCGTTCGGCAGCTTCAGACGCACCTCCCGTGCGGAACGGTTCGAGCAGCGCTGCGGACGCACGATCGGAACCGGCTTTTTCGGGATCGTCGAAATGCGGGAAGGTTTGGAGGCGTGAACGGGAACGGCTGGGAGCTCGACCACGGCAACAGTGCCGGCGTTCTGAATGCGGCTGACGGCTTCAGCCTCGATGAGGCGCTCAATCTGCTGGAACTTTTTATAGAGCGTCCAGATGCACGGCGGCTGTTCCGGGAAGAAGGTGGAGATGTGCGTTTGATGGAAGGCCCGGCGGGTAAGGCCGGATTTCTGCCAGGCGTCATACGCCCTGCGCCAGATGGAATCGATCATGAGATCCTCCTGATTGGGAATGACCTCAAGTGTCCCGGAAAGCCTAAAAACCCGCTCTACCTATAGTCCAGATACTTTTCAACGCAGCTTCGGACGGTCGACAAACCGGAGGGGAATGGGTAAGTTTGTGGAGCATCTCAAACGCAAGGCTGAAAGCGCCGGCTGCGAGGTGATCGAACTCAATGCCTATAAGCTGAAGATGTCGCAGTACGATCCGCCAACGGATGCGTACCGCAAGAAGCCGTTGAAGGAAAGGTGGCACCGCTGGGGAAACACAGGCACGCTCGTGCAGCGAGACGCCATGAGTGCATTCCTGGCGTGCCATGCAACTGAAAAAGGACACGACCGAGCCCTTCTCCTGGAGAAGTGGACGACTGCGGAAGCACTGTTGAGCGGCAGCGGTCTGTGTCGTCATGAACCTTGTAGCGACCCTGAAGTGTCGAAAGGCGCTTCAGGGCTCACGAAGCCGAATTGCGAAAGCAAGGCGGAACGGGAAAGAGGTCTGCCGCACACACTTTGTACGGACGGTGACGTTCAGGCGGCTTTGCCCCCTGAAAGAGCTGTCTGATGGTCAAAGTGAATCCTCTGTCTTCAGACAGGGGAGCTTCAACGAGCACGGCGTTGAGCCTATCAACTCGGAAGAGAAACCGTCCGATTGAGTTTCGACCGAACCAAGAAAAAGGGGGAATTCGCCGTTGAGCAAGAAAATGCCCCGTCGGCGCGAAACCAACGGGGCAAGTGGCTACATCGAGCAGCCCAGCAGGACCAACTGCCTTTCGCAAGCATCCTCATGGCAAGACGCTTGAGAAAGGTACCGACCGACTGCGAGTTCGGTCGGTACCGTGCGACCCGATGACTTATCGGGTCACGTCCTCAGATCATCAGAAGTTGATGCGGAGGTTACCCATGATGCCGTGCGAGTCAACATCGGAGCCCCAGGCGCCGGTGTAGGACACGCCAACGGTCGCATGCTTGGCAACCTTGCCGACGATGCCGAGACCGAAGTTGACCTGCCCCTTGAGGTCGGAGCCTTCGATCGTGGCGAACTGGCCGCCTTCGCCCATCTGGACACGAGCAACACCGTCGCTGTCACCGAAGAAGTGCGAGTAGCCAAGGTCGGCCTTGACGGCGACCGGCATCGTGCCCATGGTGAACGGCATGGAGGTACGGGCACCGATCGTTGCGATCTGGATGTCGTCCTTCACGCCTTCGGTCTTGAAGTTGTGGTCAAGAGCGCCGTCAACGACGTCATCGGTCTCAACGCGGGCCCAAGTGAAGCCGACGTACGGGGAGACCTTGGCGACGCCGAGGTCGAAGTTGTACGCACCTTCAACAAAGCCCTGAAGGACGGAAGCGTTTTCGCTGTGGCTCGTCGCAACGCCGCCGAGGTGGCGCGTGGTATCACGATCTTCGTCAGTGTAGGCAATGCCGTAGGTCATCGAGATGTTGCCGATGTCGGTCAAGCCGTAGATGCCGAAGTGCTTGTCTTCACCGTCGATCTTGCCCTGAGCGCCGCTGTAGTCGGTGTCGCCGTAGCCGAAGAAGGCACCGAGCTTCGTAGCCTGGCAGACGTTGAATTCAGCACCGACCATGCCGACCGTGAAGTCGACGTCGAGGCTGTGGGCATTGCCGTCGGCCTCACCCCAGCGACCCATACCAGTAGCCCAGACATGAGCACGACCTTCGTCGAACTCAGCGCGGCGGCCTTCACCCATGCCGGAGGCCTGATCGATGACGGCGCGCGTTACCTGCGTGGCGTTCGTCACGAGGGCGTTGCGGGCGGTGACATAGAAGTCATCGTCGAGCGTGGAGTAGACATACTCGAGCTGGCTCTTGTCGGACGCAGCGAGAAGCTCACCCATCAGGGTGTTGCCGGAAGCAGCGATGGCACTGGCGATGCTGTTCTGGTTGGCGCCGTTGGCGAAGGACTGGAACGTGACGCCTTCATCACGCTTCATCGAAACTTCGATCTTCTTCTTGTCGGTAGAAAGCGTGGCGCTGTCGACCGTAAAGAAGAGGGAGTCGACGAAGTCTTCGCCCTTCTTAAGATCGGACTGTTCAAGTGCGAGAGCGGAGTCAGACGCGAAGGAACCGGCAACGGAAGAACCTTCGCCGTTGTAAACCTGAATCAGCTTGTTATGATCAGCGCCGGCAAGACCGAATTTGACGTTCTTGGCGCCTTCAAACGTAACGCCCTGAACCTTGACGTCAGAAGCGCCGTCGATGTAAAGCGTACCGCCGTCCTTGATGACGATGTTCAGCTTGTCTTCGTCCTTGTTCTGGCTGTTCAACAGACCCTTCTGCGTGAACGTATCGTTGTAGGCGGACAGCACACCGAACGTGCCCTTGTCGCCAACAGTAACCGTATGGTCGGTACCGATGGACTCAGAGAAGGCGAGAAGCGTGCCGCCGGCAACAGTCGTCTTGCCGTCGTAATCGTTGTCGCCCGTCAGGACGAGCGTACCTTCGCCGCTCTTCGTGAGAGAACCGTCGTAGAGGCCACCATTGATCTTATTAATGATGGCTTCGGCACGCTTCGTGTAGTACTCAAGACGCCACTTCTTTGCATCTTCAAGCGAGATGTTCTTGTCCTTGATACCAGCGAGGTCATAGTTATGTTCCTTGCCATCCTTATTGGCTTCGCCAGTGCTGGTATTTGTGAGTTTATAGTCGGCAGGATCGTTAGAAATATTGAACTTAAGTTTAGAGAGGTCAATCCTTTCGGAGCCATCAAACTTGAACTGATCGGCATTCTTCAGTGCAGACTTCAGCCAGGCGATATCTTCACGCTCACGCTGTTCGAGAGCAACCTGGGTGATGTTGTTCGACCAAACGTCAGTATGACCCTTCTTTAGGTTGTAATCGAAGTGACCAAGGAACTGGCCAAGACCATACATGCCCTTTTCAAGATCAGGCACGCCCCAACCCATGCGATCGGAGACCTCACCTTCGGCAGGCGTCTTGCCGTCAGCATTGGCCCAACCGATCATGTCGCTACCGTCGGCATTCTTGTGGTTGGCAGTCGTCAGCAGAACTTCACGAACCTGAACGGCGCTCATGTCCTGATAACGGGAGGCCAGAACACCAAAGGCGCCGGAGATGAACGGAGCAGCCATGGACGTGCCGCTGTAGCTGCCATAGACGTTGTTGCCGGCCTTGTTGGCCGTATAGCCGTTCTGGCCCGGGCCGGAGAGCGTCCAGTACTTGGCGTAACCGGCCTCATTGAAGTTGGCTTCGAGCTTGTAGTTGTCAGGATCCGTGTTCTTGTCCATCTGACGCAGGCCGGCAATGGCGATCCACTGGGCTTCAGCTTCAGGGTTGAAATACGGATAGAGCGCACGATGGTACGGGTTGGCACGGTCGTTGTTACCGTTCGTGAAGACCTGAATGACGTCCTTGTCCTTCACGGCATCCCAAGCCGCATCAACGAAGCTCTTGCCCTTGAGTTCAGGATCGGCGTCGTTATTGTTGTACTGCTTCTTGAAGAGGAAGTATTCGTATTCGATGTCGTTGACGGTCGTGAGTTCGGGGCCGCTGTGGTAGTAGTCGAGGATGTTGCCGTTTTCGTCAACCTGCTTCAGATTGGTGCCGAAGCTGTTGTTAATGATCTTGACGCCAGAGGCGACCAGAGCGTCGTAGCCGGCCTTGAAGAAGTTGTAATCAGGGAAGGGACCGTAGTTGGTGTCGTCCGTGCCGCCGGTGTTAGCCGAATAAAACTCGGAACCCCAAGCTACGCCGTGCATGCCGACACCATCGCGGTTACCAGCATAGACACCGGCGCAACCCGTGCCGTGGTTGTCGTTGAAGTCTGGGTTGTAAGCGCCATCAACCGAGAATTTATCGCCCTTGTTATATTTGACAGGATCCTTGGGTTTGGAGCCGTATGCGTACTGGGGATAACGTTCGCCACTCTGAGAGTAGTTGCCTTCAGCCTTGACGGTGTGCCAACGATCACCGGAAAGTTCCTGATGCGTCGTCAGGAAGCCGGAGTCCATCATGCCGACCTTGACGCCCTGGCCATGATAGCCAAGCGCATAAGCCGAAGAAGCCTTCATGGCAGAGAGGCCCCAGTTCTTCTGGTATTCAGCCGTTTCAAACGACTTCTTGGCCTGCTGGAACACGAAGGGATTGTCTGCGACAAAGCTTGTGTCAACAAAGGAAGCCGAAGCGGTACCGGCGGCGAACATCATGGCTGCCACAGCCAACGCCACGGCGCTCTTCGTCGACTTGGTCTTGGTCGTATGCTTTTCGTCTGTGACGACGTACTCCTGATGAGCCACGCTCCACTTGGTCTTGAAAACGCGATTCATGATTTACTCCAAATAATGGTTGGTTGGGTCCTGCCTCTCCCGAATCGACGAGAAAGTGCACTTGACAGACTATCCGCCCCCCCCCCGCGCTTTGATTTAAATCAAACCCCCTAAGCCGTTTCGGGTTTCCACCACGTCACGGCTTACAACAGTTTTTTGTAACTTTTGTAAAAGCGCTTGCGTATTTCTCGGAATCGGGCGACGAAATCCGAGAAAATCTTTTTTGTACAACAATCCGTTACAAACGCCTGTCTGTTAGGCAGACTCTTTTATCTCGCCATCTGGGTTTTCCCTGAAGGATTACGAGGTTCCCTTCGGAAATCCATTAATCTATTGGACAGTAGATATTGCCTAACTCGTTTTCCTTCGACCAATCGGGTAGAGAGTGCCCTCACAGGCACTCCCTCCCACACCACTATGCTCAATCAGTGCTGAGCATTCGGACGTGCCGTTCGGCATCCGACGGTTTCTGATTTAAAAGAACAAGCTGGCCTTGGCGTTCACGCTGCTCGACCAGTCACGGACGTCACCCTTCTCTACGGCGTAGTAGAGACCAAAGGCACCTGCTGCACCCTGATAGTTCATGCCGAACTTGGCCTGGCTCAGCCAGTCGTTCACGAACTCGGCGCTCATGCCGTCGGAATGACCGTTTGAAATGCCGGAAACCTTGAAGTCCGCATCCTTGTCGCCGAACTGCGGAATGAAGGAGATGTCCGCATCCCAGTTGACCGTGCCTGAGCGTCCGAAGAGTTCAAGCGGCATGAAGGTACCCGCCCTGACGCCAACGGGCGTGCGCACGATCGTGGCATCAACATCCGAGTAGCGGAAGGCGTCCATTCCCGACCACGAGGACGTGAAGCCGTCCTGCGTGAGCTTCATGACATCCACACCAAGGTACGGCGTCATCCAAACGCGGTTCTGTCCGAACGGCATGCTCATGCGGGCACCGAGCACCCACATGTCGGCATCGATGTCGGCCTTCACCTTTCCGAGGTTGTACGCATCGACTTCATGATTGGCCGTCATGTACGTGAGCGCTCCCGAGACATTGAGACAAGTGGAGAAGGTCTTGCCGCCATAGACCGAGAAGCCGTAGCCCTCGATGTCGGACGAAAGGCCGTAGCTGCCGTCAAGGTCTCCACGCTGCGCCGAGAAAGCCGCGCCCAGACGCCAAGTGTCGTCGCCCATGGGCAGATCGGCACCGAACGCAAAACCCGTCGTGTCGGCTTCGTAGCCGTAGGCGCCCGTCGAGCGCGTGAAGCGCGTGAAGTCACCGCTATCGGTCTTCGAGTAGATCCCGTCAACCCAGAAGGTTCCATAACCTTTTCGTGCCGAGGAAGCATGATCGAGCATCGTCGTCTGTACTTGAGCACCCATGCGCTGCGTTTCGGCCAAGGCACTCGAATCTGCAGCAAGAGCTTCCATGCGATTCGTCGCAAGGGCACCGTTCTTGTCAACCAATGCGTTGGTGAGGAAGGCCACATCCCCATGCACGGAAGAAAGATCCTGGTTCCCGTCCAGAAGCCAGTTCATCTGGTTGACGAGTCTGTAGGACTTGTCCTTGTCGAGGATGTTGTCGGAGCCGACGGTCACAAAGATGCCCTTGTCGTTCTTTCGGGTTTCAAGCTTCTTGCCGTCCTTGTCGAGCACGCCTACCTTGAGGATTTCGTCCGTCGAAGCGGCGTCGAACCCCTTCATGAGATAGTGGTTGCCCCAAAGAAGATCGTCCGTCATGGCGATGACGGCGCCGTCTTCTGCGTGCAGATGCTGAGCGCTTTCGCCGTTGAGCAGGGCTTCACCGTGGAGCTGCGTCGTGCCGAGAAGCAGAAGAGCATCCGAACCGAGGTTCACAGTGCCCTTGGCGTCATTAACAGATCCTACGGTGAGCGAGCCGCCCTGACCGAAGTGAAGATCGGTCGAAAGCGCAAGGATCGCCTTGTCGGCCTTCGAGCCCGTGTAGTTCTTCAACGCATTCTCAAGGCTCGACTTGTCGTGCGAGAACCCGAAGGTGCCGCCGGCAGACACGATGATGTCGGAACCCACGGCACCGTTCTTCAGAGACTTGCCCGCAAGGATCGAATCCTTTTCCACCATGACCTGACCGGAGACGAGATCGAGCTCGTCGGCGTAGGTCTTGCCCGTATTGTGCAGAACGGCTTCCTGACCGTCACGCGCCATGAGCATCGTCTTTGCAGTTCGACCAATCGACAGCGTGCCGACTTTAGTGTCACCCGCAAAGGTCGTCTCGCCTTCGTCGCCGATGGCATAGGTGCCCGTGACGTTCAAGGTGCCCAGATTGCGCACGATGCCGTCGGCATCGACGCTCGCGTAGGCAAGCGTTGCGCCTTCGTAGTTGTTGATCACACCGAACGTATCCACCGTCACGGCACCGGCGTTGATCGTCGCACCCGTCTTGTTCTTCACCGTAGCGAAATCGTTGACGACAAGGCCGCCCGTCAAGTTGGCCGTTGCACCGTTTTCGTTGACGAAGGTCTGAGACTTCGGCGCAGCGTAGGTGGAAGCGGCTTCAGGCGTTGCTCCGAGCGACGTCAATCCGGCAACCGTCAGCATGCCGGCATTCGTCACCTGAGTCGCTGACAGTTCGCCCGTCACATCCGTGCGCGCCCCGGAACTCAGATTCAAAGAGCCTTCGCCCTTGAGCGAGGCAAGGGTGTAGATGCCGTTCTCTACGTTCACGGAAGACTGTCGGTCATAGGTCACAGCCGCAAGCGTCCCTTCGGTTGCGGAGAGCGCCTTGTGGCCGAGCTTCAGCGTGCCGTTTTCCAGTGCCATCGGCGCATCGGTAATGACGTAGCTCGCATCACGCGTATCGGCACCCACGGCCATGGCCATAGATGCCTGAGAGCCCATGAGCGTCAGGGTTTTGCCGTCCTTCACGGTGATGCCCGTCGAACCCTTGATGCCCATGAAACCCGTGTCCTGGGTCATCTCGCCCATATTGCCGATGGTGAATTTTCCTTTATGGTGTAGTGCTTCTGACATAACAATTGAACCATTTTGAAGCTCGCCTTTGCTAATAAGTTCATTCACATGAACGATAGTGAACTGAGGTTTTGTGATACGGCTATCAGCATCTGTTGGGTAGGACTGTGTGCCAATGAAATTAAGTCGAGTACCAGTCCCTACACCAAATTGCTTCTCAAAGGCTTGTTTGTACAGCTCCGCTTCCTTTGTACCAGCTACTATGTCAGTGATGTTTAATACCCCACCACTCTGCCAATTCAAGCAATTTCTTGTTGGTTGACGCAGTAAGCTTCCACAAAACGACAAAGAATTGAGCCGTCCCCAACAAGGGAAAAAATGAGTCAGACAACATCAAGCGCAATGAGCGAAGGTCCACATCTTTGTCTCAAAAACATGCTTAGCAAAACATCCGTCGAATTTTCGAACTGACGGGATTTATTGTGCCGTCGTCCAACGCAATTTGCAGGAACAGGACGTCAGGAACGGATCGCGACAGCTTCAGCGTTTCAGTGAGCCGTAGCGACTGCAGTACAAGGCCGTCAAAATCCACGTGTTCGTTGCCGTATTAGTTTTCTCCAGACGGATTTTTGCCAAGGCTTACCCTGCGAAAAATCAAACCGCATGGCTTGATGGCATCAAATCGGCATTTTTTAAGGCGCATCCGAGAGCGTTTGTCTGCGGCAACACCAGATGTTTGGTTCACGCCCAAAACCGCCGCGGCTCAACCGAATGGACGCAAGCCTATTGCCATCCGTAGTCAAAAGGTAAGGTGGAAAGAGCAGTGCGCTATGTACAAAGCAATGCCTTGTAAGGCAAACCGTTCGAAAGTTCGCAGGCAATCAATCATTGGCTGGAGCACTGGTCCCTGACATACGCTGACGAGCGCCTGCTCAACGATTGTCTCAACTCACAGAGAGCGTTTTTTAGTAAAGAGACAGGCGATGAAGTGAAGAACGGCATCATTGAGGTCTGGCAGAACTGAGATTCGTCCCTTTTTCGATAAACCCTCTTAACCAATTCGTTGTTTGTGATAGTTAATTCTTTAAGGATTTTTTGGTGACCTTTTTGGTGACCCTGTGCAATTTTTACTAAAATGTGGGAAGCTAAGTCTTTGATTTTATTGGCGTAAGAGAAAAAGTCTGAATCCCTCCTTCTCCGCCATTGTTGCTTATGCGTGAGGCAGATGAAAGCTCTTCCAATCTTGATTGGCAGAGCTTTTTCTTGTGTCTGTCGCAAAAATCAAATGACATATACAGACAAACAAGTGGCAAAAAGCGCAACAGGCATTCCATGCTATAAGATAGACGCTTGAGTTAATAACGTTTAATACATCTGTCCACACGTGTTTTCATGAGATATCCTGTCGCTGTTTGGGAAGAAGATAAGGGAGCTTTTTCCGCTTCTGTTCCAGACCTCCCAGGCGCCATCACAATGGGCAGCAGCCTCAAAGAACTCGAAAGCATGGTTAAAGAAGCCGCTGAGGGATGGATGGAATGCGTCTTCGACTTGAAGGAAGTCATTCCTCTACCGTCCACGGTTGAGCATCATCTTGCCGATCCTTTCTACGCTGATGCCTTCTGGATGCTCATAGATTTGCCCAGAGAGCGGTTCACCACCCCAACTCCGTAACAGCAAATTCTTTCACTTGCTGCAAAGCATCTGCAAAAGCTCTGCAACATGTTCACGCGCAGCGACGCCTCTCATCACTTTGAGAAGCCGTCCGTTCTCATCGATCAACAGCGTTGATCGATTGATGCGGATGCGCGTTTTTCCATCTTTCACCTGTTCGGACATCAGTGCGCAGTCATTCGAAAGCGTGCGGTCCACATCGCAGAGCAGCGGGAAATTCAGGCCGTGATGATCACGGAACCCGCAGTGCGCCGCCACATCGTCGTTAGAGACGCCGACCACCTGCCATCCGGCTCGCGCAAAGTCTTCAAGGTGATCACGAAATCCCTGAGCCTCGATGGTGCATCCAGGCGTTTCATCTTCCGGATAAAAATAAAGAATCAGTTTCCTGCCTTGGAAATCCTTCAGCGTGCGCACGTAGCCGTGGTCATCCTTCAGCGCAAAATCCGGCGCGGGCTCCCCGACTTTTAATACCTCTTCGGTCATCCAAAACTCCTCATCGCAATCCTCGGTCTGCACACTGCATACCGCCGTCATGACATTCATGGTGCAAAGAACCTACACCTCTTTGACTGCGCTTGGCACGGGCTAATTGTGAAAGAGCGAAACCGCTCAGCGTCATCAAATCGTCATCATTGCTTCATTAAAACTTGATGCATGCTTTATAGACTCGCAAGCTCATGGGGTTAGAAATTCTTTCCTTTTCAAATTCTTCCGCCAATATGGCGGTTGGAAAACTGGAAACAGAACATGAGTATTGCGCTTCGCGGCATCTCGAAGTCCTTCCAAGGCGTAACAGTGATTCCGCCGCTCACCATTGAATTCAGCAGCCGTGCATTTACTACGCTCCTGGGTCCCTCGGGGTGCGGCAAGACTACGCTCCTGCGAATGATTGCAGGATTGGAAACGCCTGATGCCGGTGAGATTCTCTTTGACGGCAAGCCTGTTTTCAGCGCAGATTTGGGTCTCAATCTGCCCCCTGAGAAACGCAATATCGGGTTCGTATTCCAAGATTTCGCACTCTGGCCGCATCTGACGGTTTTCGAAAACGTTGCATTTCCTCTGCGTGCACGCAAAGATCTCAGCGACTTGAAATCCAAAGTGACAGACGCGCTTTCGCTTGTCGGCCTTGCCGACTTTGCCGGCCGGCGCGTTTCGGAACTCTCAGGCGGACAGCAGCAGCGGGTCGGTTTTGCCCGCGCAATCGTTTCACGCCCCAACATTGTTCTCTTTGACGAACCGCTCTCTGCGCTTGACGCTCAGCTGCGTGAAACCATGCGTGGCGAAATTAAACGAATCACCAGTGCCCTGGCCATGACCTCCATATTTGTGACGCATGACCAGGAAGAAGCAATGAGCATGAGCGACCGCATCCTCGTGCTGAATCACGGCGCACTTGAACAAGCCGGGTCGCCTATCGACATTTACACCCATCCGGCCACTCGCTTTGCGGCTGAGTTTGTCGGGCAATCCAACTTCATTGATGATCAACGCATGTTTCGTCCGGAGTTCGCTGAAATCATTGATTTAAAAGCGAATTCATCGTCCAACCATTCTCTCATTTTCTCCGCTCGCGTCGAACAAACGGAATACATCGGGGGCCGCTGGCTAATTGATGTGAGTGTCGGTGACAAACTCTGGCGGCTTGCCCACAGCGCGCCGCAAACCATTGGTTCTCAGATTCACATTGCCGTTAATCCTGCCGGGATTGTCACCATCAGCGGCTGACTTCAAACGCATTCATCTTTCAGGAAGGTACTGAATATGTCCAAAAATCTTTTAGCCGCAGCCGTTTCTGCAGCCGTTCTTTTCGCGAATCCCTTTTCGGCAGCTCAGGCCGATGAAGGCGTCGTTACCGTCTACATGCCTTCGCCCACTGGACTCAATGCCAAGTATGTTGCTCAATTTGAAAAACAGACCGGCATCAAGGTAAAGCTTTTTGAAGGCACCACGGGCAAGATTCTCGCCCGTCTGGAGGCAGAAAAAAGCAATCCCGTTGCCGACGTCGTCGTGCTCGCCTCTTGGTCTGATGGCCTAGCCGTCAAGCAATCCGGCATTCTCGCTTCGTACCCGAACGCCAAAAACGCTGAAAAACTGCGCGCCGACTTCATTGACGCAGACCGCACGCTCTTTGGCACTTCAGCCTCCGCAATGGGCGTCATCTGGAATAAGACGCTTATTCCGAATCTCAATGCCGACTGGAAGGAATTGGCCGATCCCAAGTTCAAAGGCCAAATAGCCATTCCCGATCCGGAAAAATCCGGCTCATGCAAAGACTTCCTCGCGGGCTATCTATATGCCACGAAGGGCGATTGGGCCACCTGGGAAGGCATGGCGAAAAACGGACTGGCTGTCGCGGGCGCCAATAAGGCAGCGCTTGAATCCGTCCTTACGGGAGCCAAAGCCATTCTGGTTGCCGGCGTTGACTACAACGCCTACTCGCAGATTAAGAAGGGCGAACCCATCGGTATTTATTACCCGGCCTCCGGGACCGTTGTTAACCCGCGCCCGGCGATGATTCTGAAGTCGACGAAGAACGAAGCGGCAGCACGCGCCTTCATTGATTACCTGCTCTCAGACGATGCGCAAAAACTGGTGGCTCAGGCCTTCCTTCTGCCGGGCCGTACGGACGTCAAAGCCAGCGGCCGTCTGGGGCTCGATGACATCCGTACTTTCAGCAATCTCGACTGGAACACGATGATGCAGCAGTCTGATGATGCGGCAGCCAAACTCCTGCAGATGACCAAAGGCAATCGTTAAACCTCACCCCCGAAACCAGCAAATTTCAGCCGCCGGAGCATCCCGGCGGCTGAGTCATCTTTCAAATTATCGAGGTACGCATGCATCCGAGCGCATCTGCCGGCGTCCGGCTCTCCGCTATTGTTGCGCTTGCCGCACTCGTCATTTTTATCGTCTGTCCTCTGGGAAGCATTTTCATCACGTCCTTCACCGGCAGCGAGAATGAATCCCTGCTTGTGCAGCATGCACTGGATGCGGCGCTTGCTTCTGAGAACGTCGAAACGGTCGTCAATTCGATCGTGCTTGCCGGCTTGGTCGTTGTGCTCACAACGGTGATGGCCACCCCTCTGGCCCTGCTTCTTTCCCGCACATCCTGGGGTCAAAGTCATTGGCTCGATGTCGCGCTTTTGATCCCCTTCATGACGCCGCCCTACATCGGTGCGATGGGCTGGATTCTTTTCATGCAAAAGCGCGGACTGCTCGAACAGCTTCTGCCGCCCGCAGGCGCAGTTACGCCGGCATTTTTCAGCTTAGGCGGGCTCGTTTTCGTAATGAGTCTCCACGCGCTTCCCTTCATGACGACGATCATGAAGAATGCGCTGATCCGTGTGCCCGGCAATCTTGAGGAAGCCGCGGCGGTCTCCGGTGCGGGTTTCAGCAAACGTTTAAAGCAAGTCCTTTTGCCGCTTGTGACCGGCAATTATGCAATTGCGATGCTGCTCGTCTTTGTAAAGACGCTTGCAGAGTACGGCACGCCGTCGACATTGGGCCGCCGCATCGGCTTTGATGTCTTCACCACGAAGATCCATGCCTATGCCACAACTGCTCCGGTCAATTTCGGAGCTGCAGCAACACTCTCGCTCATTCTCATTACGATCTGCATGGCGATGTGGATGCTTCAGAGCTGGATCACTGCCAACCGCTCCTTTCGGCTGGTCGGCGCCAAGGGAGCACGTCCGGCCTTCTGGAAACTCTCTGGCTGGCCGCGCCGCGCTGCCGCTTTATACATTGGCATCGTGCTGCTCCTCGCTGTCGGTGTGCCATGGTTTTCCGTGATCGCCACCTCGCTCATTAAGATTCGAGGATATGGGCTGGCGCTGGGCAACTTTACGCTGATGCACTACGTTGAGCTCTTTACCGAAAACCCAAAGGGGCTCGACGCCTTCGTCACCTCCTTGATGCTTGCGCTTTCAGTCGGCTTCATTGCGAGTCTTCTCGGCACAGTCATCGTCTGGCTCATCCGTCATTCAGGACGGATGGGACGCCTTCTGGAAGGCATCGGACTGCTCCCAGAAATGCTCCCCAGCATTGTCATGGCAATCGGTCTGATGCTCTTTTGGAACCAGATCTACACCTGGATACCGCTCTACAACACCATGGGCTTTATGGTGTTGGTATACGTCATACTCTTTCTGCCCTACGCCATCCAGTACACGACGTCTGCCTGGATGCAGGTGAGCCCGTCACTCAGAGAAGCCGGCAGCGTCTGCGGCGGATCACCCTTTTTCGTCTTAACGCGCATCACGCTGCCCCTCATTGCCGTCGGCATCGTACAGGGCTTCATCATGATTTTCATCATCGTGCTGCGAGAACTTGTTGCGGCAAGTCTCATTTCGCCGCCTGATGTTCTGGTGATTTCAACCTTTATTGTCAACGAGTTCGAACAAGGCTCGGCCTCAGTTGCAATGGCGATGGCGCTCATCTGCGTTTTAGTCTCTGCGCTCATGCTGTTTGCACTGCGAATGCTGCTCAGTCGCATGAAGCACATCTCGGCGGTGTGAACACACTTCATCCGCCTCGCGCTTTCTGGCCGACGGCAAACACTACCGACGGCCAGAGTTCTTGGGCAGAAAAGAACGACCGAACGTCTTTTAAGGTTCAAGTCCATTTCGCTCAAACCATGCTTTGAGCCAAAAAATGCCCGAAATGGTTTTCACATCCGTAATGCGTCCGTCAACAGCCATCTCCCAAGCCTCGCCAAACGGCACACGGTAGACCTCCAGGAACTCGCCTTCGTCGAGCTTTTGCTCAACTTCAGTGAGACCTCTGGCCAGATAGATGGCGATGTGCTCATTGCTGTAGCCGATCGCATTGTTGATAACGCCGAGTTTGGTCCATTCCTGCGCTTGAACGCCGCACTCCTCAATCAACTCACGCTTAGCGCAGGCAATTTCTTCTTCATTGGGATCTATCTTGCCCGCGGGCAGTTCCCAGAAGCTGCGCTTGAGCGGATGACGCCACTGGCGTTCGAGCAGAATGGTGCCGTCGTCGCCGAGCGCAACCATGGCGCAGGCCCCGCCGTGAGTAAGGTAGAGACGCTTGGAAAGTCCCCCGTCAGGCAGCTTGATATCGTCTCTCACCATCTTTACGAAACTGCTGTTGAAAAGCACTTCCTCTTTGAAAGTCTTCTCTTCAAGCGGATCATTGGGGCGCTCTGCGCGGAGCGCAGGCAATTGAATAAGCGGAATGCGGCTCATGATGGAACTCGGGTGTTCGTGCGAACGGACAGAATATTTGATGTTGATATTGTGCCTTCACGGGCGCTTTTCGGTGCGCCTTGATCCGTCTGATTGATCCGCCTTTAGAATGACGGCACTGTTGAAAAATTGAGAGCTGCGCACAGCATCTGCGCTGCATACCAGTGAAATCCGCTCTCATACATCGAAAGGACCCAAGATGAGTCGAACCATCATGAACCTTGAAGAGTCGCGTGAACTCGAAGCCCGCTGCGCCGTGCGCATGGGCCTAGACACTTTGATGCGCCGTGCGGGCACCTTCGCCGCAAAGTGGCTCGACGAACGTCTGCCGTGTCCGCACGTCACAGTGCTTGCCGGCCCAGGCAATAACGGCGGCGACGCCATTGTCTGCGCCTGTGAGCTCAAGCGCCTCGGTCACACGGTGCAGCTCGTCATGCCGGGCGGAGAACCCAAGACTGAGCTCGCCCGCGAAATGCTTGCCGACTGGATCGCCCTCGGCGGCACCGTGATCTCCGACCCATACATGACAGAAAAGGCCGATGCCGTTGTGGACGGCCTCTTCGGCACTGGTCTCAAGCGCCCGATCACCGGCGACTATCTGGACGCCATACTCTGGTTTAACGAACGCCAATGCTTCAGACTGGCTCTGGATGTGCCCTCTGGACTTCACAGCGAAACCGGTCACTGGGTCGGCACGATGCCCGGCGTAACCGCTGATGCCACTGTTACATTCCTCTCGGCCAAATCCGGACTCTATATGAATGAAGGCGTCGACGCGGCCGGTGCAGTGGTTGTGAGCGAACTCGACGTTTCCGTTCCGCTCACGCGTCTCGGCCTCATCGAGTATTCCGACTTTGACCACATTTGCCAGCCTCGTCCGAAGTTCTCCCACAAGGGCACCTTCGGGCACGTTGCCGTCGTGGGCGGTGCGGAAGGCCACATCGGCGCGGCGCTCCTTTCAGCCCGTGCGGCGCTGCGCATGGGGGCAGGGACCGTAACGGTTGAGCTGCTCACGCCCAACGCCATGATGGTGGACCCGGTCGCGCCGGAACTAATGTTCTCGAGCACCCCGCTTGACTTCAGCCGCTTCACCGCTGCCGTTATTGGTCCTGGACTCGGACAGAGCACCGCTGCCAAGGCTCGGCTTGAAGCCGCTCTGGCCTCGAATATCCCGCTCGTACTTGATGCCGATGCCCTCAACCTCATTGCCGGGGACAAAGCGCTCCTTACCACACTGCTGCACCGCACGGTAGCTACCGTCCTTACGCCGCATGAAGCTGAAGGCGCCCGACTGCTGAAAGTGACGCCTCAGATCATTCAGAGCGACCGCGTCAATGCCGTTCGTGATATTGCCCTGCAGACTGGCGCCATCACCGTTCTGAAAGGACCGGGCACGCTGATTGCCATGCGAAGCTCTCGCACATGGCTCAGTCCCTACGCTACGGCTTCGCTCGCCACTGCGGGCAGCGGTGATGTGCTTTCAGGCATGATTGCAAGCTTCCTCGGGCAGCGCTACGACACAGTGGAATCAGTGCTTGGCGCCGTCATGCTGCACGGTTACGCAGGCAAGGAACGTGTTGCAGGTCTTACGGCCAGTGAAATTGCTTCTATTGCTGTAGAGCCGCTTGAAACCTATCGACGCACCAATGCAAGACCATATTGGTAAGGCAATATCTTTAATGCAATTCGAATGAACTGCCAACAAGGCCTAGTGCCGCAGACCATTCATGATTTGTTGCAGCCTTCACCAATTAGAAATCCCTATGGCAGGCTTATCGGGTTATAGTTTTCTCACGATGAAAGCGACGAGAGAGACGATTTCATCGTGTTTCTCCTGACTTTAGGTTGAGAAAATTGAGGGTTGAACCTCGCGGGCGACGGGAAAACGCCTGCGAGGTTTTTTTTGTTGTTCAGACTTTCGACAGCCGGCAACTCGGCACCTGCCGGCAGCGCTGCAGTCTTTGGCAGCAAACAGGCACCGGCCTTCATTTGCCGCTGTCATCAGCATGTCGAAACTTGCGTCACCTTTTGTTGCACCCCTTGAACATTCTGTAAAGCCTGCAGAGGTGTTTTCTAGATATAGTTTTCTCACAGCGGAATTCTGGTGAGAGAACAGATTTCTACTGTAATTTCTCCTGACTTTAGGTTGAGAAAATTGAGGGTTGAGCCTCGCGGGCGACGGGAAAACGCCTGCGAGGCTTTTTTTGTCTGCGGATGAGTGAATACTGGCTCCGACGTGATTGCGAGCCATTCCTGCAAACACCCCCAAACTCTCCGGCTGCCGCACCCCTAGCGTCGTCATTCACCCTCGGCGCCGTTGACGCACAGGCAGTTTCACAATTCGCAAATCCCTTTTTTCAATCTATATGATGATGCGGGGAGATTCCCGCAATTTCAGGTATTTCGTACACTTAGCACTACCCAAAGTGGCTGCGGCGTTCTTATACTCCTTCTCGCTTAGTTCTTAAGCGTCGCTCTGTACTCCTTTAAAGAGTCACTCTGTGATGCTTTTGCGCCGGTCGGCCCGCGAACCTTTCACTCGGAAACGCACGGGTCTTGAATCGACACACTGAATTCGAACCGTACAGAACTTTGTACATAAAGGAATAGGACACATCACCATGCTTCGCCGCACTTTCATCGCTTCTGCCGTTCTGTTTGCGACTGCCGCCGCCGCTCCTGCCGCCTTCGCCTTTACGGAAGGCAAGGACGCGGACTACATCACCCTTGAAAAGCCCCTTCCTGGCGGTGAAGGCAAGCTCGTGAAGGTTTGGTCCTACGACTGCCCGTTCTGCTTCAAGTTCGACGTGGGCGTTGACCCGAAGATGGTTCCGCTTGCTGAAAAGGCCACCGGCCTTAAGTTCGACATGGTGCACATCGAAACGAAGGGCAAGTACGGCCGTGCCGGTTCTGAACTCTTCGCCTGGTGCCAGCTGCGCGACAAGGCTGCCGGCATCACCGACTGGGAAGATCCCAAGTCGATCTTCAAGAAAGCCAAGGATGCGATCTACAAGGCTTACCACCGTCAGGGCGAACGCTGGGCCTCTGGTGAAGCGGCCTTCCTCAAGACCGGTCTTGATGCGATCGGCGCCACCGCTGAAGAATTCGAAGCCGCCCGCAAGACGCCTGAAGTTCAGCAGCTCGCTGACAGCTGGAAGCCCAGCTACGACGTCGCCAAGATTCAGGGCATTCCGGCCTATGTCGTCAACGGCAAGTACCTCATCATGACGAAGTCCATCCGCTCCGTTCAGGGTCTCGTTGACCTCATCACGGAACTTTCCAAGAAGTAATCCCTCAGGATCTGAGAAATGAATACGCTTCTTGACCGCATCGGTCTGTTCTCCCAGACGCGTTGGCCTTGGCTCGTGATCGCCATCCTGAGTGCTGGCCTCGTGCTGATCGCCCACAACGTGTTTCAGGTGTGGCTCTACATGAAGCCGTGCGAACAGTGCGTGTACATCCGCTTTGCGTTCTTGTGCATGACGTTCGGCTGCCTCTTCACGCTCGCCTGGCCGAAGGCTCTCATCATGCGCATCATCGCCTATGTGTGCGGCGTTTACGGCTGCATCTACGGCATCATGTGCTCGGTGAAGCTTTCCTCGATTCACCACGCTATTCACTCTGAAGACCTTGATGCCCTCTTTGGCATGCAGGGCTGCTCGCTCGAACCGCACTATCCGTTCGGTCTGCCGCTTGAAAAGTGGGCTCCGGACTGGTTCCTGCCGACCGGCGACTGCGGCTATGACAATTCCGATGTCCCCCTCGGAACCGTGCTCTCTCCGCTGCAGGAATCCATCATCCAGATGTATTCCGATGCGGGTGGCTGGTATCTCATCCCGTCCATGAAGTTCATGTCCATGGCTCAGTGCTGCCTGCTCGGCTTCGCTGTTGCGCTCCTTATCTACGTGATTCTCTTCGTGGGCGATATGAAGCATACGTTCGGCAAGCCCGCAGCTTAATGCGAGCCCCGACCGCAAATCTTTAACTCTCTCTTTCCTCCTGTCTCAGGCCGCAGCCGCTCAAGGTTGCGGCCTTTTTTTATCTGCGGCCGAATGAAAGAAAAGGAGACATCCGAAAAAATCGAACATCTCCTTTGGAAGGAACACGTGCTGTCAGACGTTTAGCGGCTTAGCGCTGCTCCGAAAGCGGCACCCCTGAAACGATGGCCCGCAAGCCTTCCGCATCAAAAATACGAACGTGCTTTTGGTTGACCTCAATGAGCCCGTCGTGCGAGAAGCGCGACAGAACGCGGCTTACGGTCTCGAGCTTCAAGCCCAAATAGGAGCCGATTTCCGCTCGTGTCATGCGAAGCACAAATTCACTGCGCGAGTAGCCGCGCTGTTCAAAGCGCTGAGAAAGCGAAAGCAGGAACGCCGCCAAACGCTCTTCTGCGTGCATCGAGCCCAGAAGCAGCATCACGCCGTGCTGACGCACGATTTCGCGCGAGAGCATCTTGAGCACATGAGCGCCCATGGAGCGCATGGAGGTTGCAGCCTCTTCAAACTTGTCGTAATTGATGACGCAGACTTCCGTATCTTCAAGCGCGGTGACGTCACAGGAATGCACGCCGCTCGAGATGCCGTCAAAGCCGATCATCTCACCGGCCATAAAGAAGTTGGTCACCTGCTCGCGGCCGTCGCTGCTCATCACCGTGCTCTTCAAAAATCCAAGACGGACGGCGTAGAGCGTGTCAAAACGGTCACCGGCACGAAAGAGCGACTCTCCGCGCTTGATGCGCCGGCGGTTGCCGGTCACCAGTTCTTCAAGCCGCTCGATCTCCTTCAGGGTCAGTCCCGTCGGGAGGCAGGATTCACGCAGGTTGCAGTTCGAGCACGTTGACCGCAGGAGCATTGCCGGATTATTAAGTGCCACCACTTCTTCCTCATCTTGGTGTGTCGTCCGGTCCTGAGGGGTCATGGGCCGGCAGCTGTTCATAGTTCCGAAGCAGAGGACGAGAATGCAGCAGTCGTAGGCTAAGAAGCCTCACCGCAGACGTATCGTCTGACGGCAGCGCTTTATTGGCGACAATCCACATACAGGGAGCGGAGCTTCGAAAAGCTAATTTTTGAATAATCTTGACTGCCTAGAATCAAGGCGTTGGCTCTCATAAAGATGAATTCGCAGGGAAAATCCCTTCGATCCAATCGACCTTGATCCTCACGTTGATAATCATCAAGAAAGACACTCAAGCTTCCAAAATAATAGCAGGAAGTTTAACCCAAGTCATAATTAAACATAGGCCCCCACAAAATGACGAATTCGGAAACCAGCGGCGTCGAGCTGCCTGACATGGACCTCCTCAAGAAGTTCGACGTGCCTGCTCCGCGCTACACCTCGTATCCGACAGCAGACCGGTTCAATGCCGAATTCACTGCCGAAGACTATGCCCGCGCATTAGCGGGCCGCGGCACAGCCAAAGAACCGGCTCCGCTTTCACTTTATGTGCATGTGCCGTTCTGCAACGATGTGTGCTTTTACTGCGGCTGCAACAAGATTGTGACGCGCGACCATAGCCGCAGCGCCGCATACATCGATTTAATCGGTCAGGAAGCTGATCTGGTGAAGGCGCATCTGACGGGGTCGCAGGAGCTCGAACAGCTGCACTTCGGCGGCGGTACCCCCACGTTCCTCACCGAGGATGAGCTCGAACTCATGATGGACACGCTCACGAAGCGCTTCCCGCTCGCTAAAACCGGCGGCGAATTCTCCATTGAGGTGGATCCGCGTACCTGCGGTCCCTCGAAGGTGAAAAAGCTCCGTGAAATTGGTTTGAACCGCATGTCGCTGGGCGTCCAGGACTTCAATCCCGATGTGCAGAAGGCGGTCAACCGCATTCAGCCTTTTGAAATGACGAAGGAAACGATGGATGCAGCCCGCGCCGAGGGGTTCCACTCCATCAACATGGATCTGATCTACGGTCTGCCGAAGCAGACCCGCGAAACCTTTGCGCAGACGATCGACCAGGTGCTTGAACTCTCGCCCGACCGCATTGCGCTCTACCACTACGCGCATCTGCCCAACCACTTCAAGCCCCAGCGCCGAATTCTGCCTGCCGATCTGCCCGATACAGTGACGAAGGTGCACATCATGTTTGATGCCATCAAGCGCCTCACCGCCAACGGCTACCGCTACATCGGCATGGATCACTTCGCCAAGATCGACGATGAGCTCTCGCGTGCGCAAATCGAAGGTACGCTGCAGCGCAACTTCCAAGGCTACTCGACCAAAGCAGAATGCGACATGGTCGCTTTGGGCGTCTCCTCCATCTCGAAGATCGGCAGCGCCTATGCCTGCAATCCCCGCGAACTCGACGATTGGGCCGCCGCCATTAAAGAAGGACGGCTGGCCACGAACCGCGGCTATCACCTCAACGAAGACGATGAGCTGCGCCGTTATGTGATCATGAAGATCATGTGCAACTTCGAGCTGAAGAAGAAGGATGTGGAAGACAAATTCGGCATCCATTTCGACGAAGTTTTCGCCTACGAGCTTGGAAAGATGAAGCCCTACGTTCATCACGATCTGGTTGAGCTTTACCCCGACCGTCTGGTGGTGCTCCCCAAGGGCAAGATCTTCGTTCGTGCCGTCGCTATGCAGTTTGACCGCTACCTGCGCGAGTCAAATCGCGCCGGCGGCTATTCGCGCATTGCCTGATACACCGTTCGAAAACGTCTGATATGAATCATTGGGCGTTCGGCATCAAGCCGAACGCCCAATCTTTTACGCACAGACCCGTCCGGAGAAAGATTCTGTCGGGCCAATAGGTCTAAAATTATTAGTTTCGGATCCATCATCCCTGCCGGAGAGCGGCGGATGACGCATCTCTCCATTTATCCGCGCCGGCGGCAGAGCAGACCCTTTGGTACACGCACCGACGCAGCAGATCAACTAAAACCGATTTCCAATGAAAGTCGCAGACATTCGACGGACCTTTCTAAAGTTCTACGAAAGCAAAGGTCACACCATTGTGGCGTCCAGCCCCGTCGTTCCCGGCAACGACCCGACGCTTCTCTTTACCAATGCCGGCATGAATCAGTTCAAGGACGTCTACCTCGGATTCGATCATCGCCCCTATAAGCGCGCCACAACGTCGCAGAAGTGCATCCGCGCCGGCGGCAAGCACAATGACCTCGACAACGTCGGCTACACCGCCCGTCATCACACCTTCTTCGAAATGCTCGGGAACTTCTCGTTCGGCGACTATTTCAAGAAGGATGCCATTCATTTCGCCTGGGAGCTCCTCACCGAACACTTCCACCTGCCGCCGGAAAAGCTCTGGGTGACGGTCTACGCCGAAGACCAGGAGGCCTATGACATCTGGCATAAAGAAGTGGGTATCCCCGCCGACCGCATCGTGCGCATCGGCGACAACAAGGGCGCCCGCTACATGTCAGACAATTTCTGGATGATGGGCGATACAGGCCCCTGCGGCCCGTGCTCAGAAATCTTCTATGACCACGGTCCTTCCGTCCAGGGCGGCCCTCCGGGGAGCCCCGAGGAAGACGGCGACCGCTACATGGAGATTTGGAACCTCGTCTTCATGCAGTTCTATCGTGACGAAAAGGGCGAAATGCATAAATTGCCGCGCCCCTCTATCGACACGGGCATGGGTCTCGAACGTATTGCTACGGTGCTTCAGGGCGTCCACAGCAACTACGACATTGACCTTTTTAAGAACCTGCTCGCTGCCGCCAAGGCCGCGGTCGAAAGCGTGTCGACGGTTCCTGCCGACATCAATTCGCCGTCCCTCAAGGTCATCGCTGACCATATCCGCGCCTGCGCCTTCTGCGTCGCTGACGGTGTGGTGCCGGGCAACGAAGGCCGCGCCTACGTGCTGCGCCGCATCTGCCGCCGCGCCCTGCGCCACGGCTACAAACTGGGCGCCCGCGGCCCCTTCTTCTATAAGCTCGTCGACGCCGTCCGCAAGGAAATGGGCGAAGCCTATCCCGAACTCATGAACCATGAGATCGAAAAGGTGATTGAGGCCGAAGAACGCCGCTTCCTGCAGACGCTCAGCAAGGGCATGGATATTCTCGATGCCGCTATTGCCGAAAACAAAACGGGCGTCCTGCCGGGCGATGTGGTCTTCAAGCTGCACGACACCTATGGCTTCCCGGCTGACCTGACGGCCGACGTCTGCCGTGAACGCGGTATTTCGGTCAACACGGCTGAATTTGACGCCGCGATGGAACGCCAGCGCGCCGCCGCGCGCGCATCGGCCAAGTTCAAGATGGCTCAGGGTCTGGATTACACCGGTGCTGACACGGTCTTCACGGGCTACGAAACCCTCACCGAAAAAGACGCTGAAGTCGTGGCGCTCTACGCCAACGGCGAGCCGGTTGACCGGGTTGAAGCCGGCAGCGAATGCGTAGTGGTCTTCAACCGCACGCCGTTCTATGCGGAATCTGGCGGTCAGGTGGGTGATCAGGGCGAAGCCAAGAACGCCACGGCTATTCTGAAGGTGCTCGACACCTTCCGCGTGAAGGCCGCCGTGACGGGCCTGCAGTGCCACGTTGCTGAAGGTCATGTCGCCGTGGGCGACAAGTTCGACCTGGCGGTCGACGAAGCCCGCCGTGAAGCCACTGCCCGCAACCACTCCGTGACGCACCTCATGCACTTTGCACTGCGCACGGTGCTCGGCGACAAAGTAGCCCAGAAGGGTTCGCTGGTGACGCCCGAATCCACGCGCTTTGACTTCTCTTACGGCAAACCCGTGACAGCCGAACAGATCGCCGAGGTCGAACGCATCGTCAATGCGCAGATCCTCAAGAACACACCGGTTCAGACGCGCGTGCTTCCGATTGAAGAAGCCAAAAAGACTGGTGCAGTGATGCTCTTTGGCGAACGCTACGGTGAAGTCGTGCGCGTGCTCGACATCGGCAAGTCCACCGAATTCTGCGGCGGCACGCATGTCAAGGCCACTGGCGACATCGGGTTCTTCAAAGTCGTGTCTGAGTCGGGCATCGCCGCCGGCGTGCGCCGCATCGAGGCCGTCACCGGCATGAATGCACTCAGCTGGGTGCAGAACACGGAAAGCCTCCTTGCTGCAACTGCCCGCGAATTCAAGGCCCCGGTGAGCGAAGTCCCCGTCAAGGCTGCCGATGCTATCGCGACGATCCGCACGCTCGAAAAAGGCATTGATCAGCTCAAGAGCCAGATGGCCGCCAAGGCCGGTGATGCGCTCATCTCCGAGGCTCGCGACGTCAAGGGCGTGAAAGTTCTGCTGGCTCGTCTTGACGGCGCAGACGCCAAAGCGCTTCGCGAAACGATGGACAAAGTCAAGGACAAGCTCGGCAGCGCCGTAGCGGTTCTCGCCTCTGTCACCGGTGAAGACCGCGTCCAGCTCGCCGCCGGCGTTACCAAAGATCTCACTGGCCGCGTGAAGGCCGGCGAGCTTGCCGGCTTCGTAGCCGGTCTCCTCGGCGGCAAGGGCGGCGGCAAGCCTGACCTCGCCATGGCCGGCGGTTCTGACGTCAAGAAGCTCCCGGAAGCGCTCGAAGCAGCCCGCGCCTGGATCGAAGGAAAGCTCTGATGACGAACGTGCACAACGAACCTCAAAGCGTGGAGACGCTGCGGCTTCCCGGCCTTTCGTGCCCGATGCCTGTTCTCCGTGCCAAAAAGGCTCTTGCAAAGATGACGCCTGGGGCTGTGCTCGTGGTTTGGAGTACCGATCCGCACAGCACGCCTGACCTTTCCGATTTCTGCCGACAGACCGGTCACGGTCTTCTTAAGCAGGAAGAAGTGGATGATGACGGCCGTCATTGGTTCGTAAGCGAGATTCAGCGCCGTGCGGATTGATCTGTGATCGCTTCCGCCCAAACGTGAATCTTCCTTCAAAATGCCCGGACAGTTCAGACTGCCCGGGCATTTTCGTTTCCTCAGCAGCAGCCGCTTCGTTTGCGGCGGTATACCTGCATTCGATCAGGGAATATTTTCTCGCAACTCTTGCTTTTTCACTTTCGAGTATGTATAGTTCTCCTTCTGCGAAATTTGTGCGCCAGTAGCTCAGTTGGATAGAGTATCTGGCTACGAACCAGAGGGTCGTGGGTTCGAATCCTGCCTGGCGCACCATTCGTTTTTGAGGCGGATAAGTTAGGAGCGGTTGAAGAAATTCAACGGCTCTTTTTTGTTGTCTGTTGATTGTGAATTCGCCAATAAACCTTTTTATATCAAATAGATGAGTAATTTACAGATGCTTAATTTTTAAGCATCTCCTTAAGCATCTGATTTTGAGGGGAAGGCGAATCTTCTCCCCCGAACGTTCTTAACTTATGCACAGAATCTGTGGACAAAAACCGCATTGCCCCTGTGGAAAAGTTTGAGCATCGAAGACTTATGCTGGTCGAAGAGCCGTGCGCCGCCGCCAACGGCGGCCGGTCACAGTGACTCAGCAAAAAGCCCGGAAAGGCATTTGCACTGCCGGGCTCGCTGTGGACATCTTTTTTGAGAAGGCGTTAAGCGCCTGAACGTTTCGTCCAGCACTCAAAATCCACCCGCCAAGGACGCTTCGCAGAGGGCAAGAGCGTACGGAAACATTCCCCTCTGAATCGTCCGCGAGGAATGGTCGGGAAATAGGTATCCCCCTCAAAGTCGTGATCGATCTTGGTGAGCCACACTCGATCGGCAATGGCGATCGTCCGGCGGTAGATTTCACCGCCGCCGATCACAAAAACACGCCCTGTACGAGAGCGCGCCTGAGCGAGCGAGAGTGCTTCATTGAGCGACTTCACGACCACGACGTTCTTCGCCGAGATGTCCGCAGGCTGCAGGCGTCGCGACACAATCACGTTGAGCCGCCCAGGGAGCGCCCGTCCGATTGAAGCCCAAGTACGGCTTCCCATCACCACGGGCGAACCCATCGTTGTCTTTTTGAAGAAGGCAAAATCCTCTGGGATACGCCAGAGCAGCTTGTTTTCGGCGCCGATGACACCGGTGCGCGCAGCAGCGGCAATAAGTTCAATCATGGTTGAAGGTTCCGCGAGAAACTTGGGGGTTAATCGGATTTAAACAGCTACCGGCGCCTTGATGCCCGGCCATGGATCGTAGCCCTCGAATTCAAAGTCCTCATACTCATATTCAAAAAGAGACGCCGGACGACGCTTGATCACGAGCTTCGGATAGGGACGCGGTTCGCGGGAGAGTTGCAGCGCCGTCTGCTCAAGGTGATTGTCGTAAATATGGCAGTCGCCGCCCGTCCAGACGAAATCGCCCGGTTCGAGATCACACTGCTGCGCGACCATATGCGTTAAAAGCGCATAGCTTGCAATATTGAACGGCACGCCGAGAAACATGTCGCAGCTGCGCTGATAAAGCTGGCAGGAAAGCCGCCCGTCGGCGACATAAAACTGAAAGAGGCAGTGACAAGGCGGCAGCGCCATCTTGTCCACTTCAGCCGGATTCCAGGCCGTTACCAACAGACGCCGAGAATCGGGGTTCTTCTTGATGCGCTCGAGCACCTCTGAGATCTGGTCAATCGTGCGGCCGTCCGAAGTAGGCCAAGCACGCCACTGCCGGCCGTAGACCGGCCCGAGTTCGCCGTTTTCGTCGGCCCACTCGTCCCAAATCGTCACCTTGTGGTCATGGAGGTACTTGATGTTCGTTGAGCCCGAGAGGAACCAGAGCAGTTCGTAAATAATCGAACGCAGATGGAGCTTCTTGGTGGTCACAAGCGGAAAGCCGTCAGCCAGCGGAAAGCGCATCTGGCAGCCAAAGAGCGAGCGCGTGCCCGTGCCGGTACGGTCCGATTTGTGCGCTCCCCGTTCATAAATATCCTTGAGGAGTGTTTCGTATTGATTGCTGGACATGATGCTCCCGTGGGCCTCCTCAAAAGAAAAAACTGAACGCTTTCTGCCGCTAAAGGCAGGTCTGAAGGCCGGATTATAGGCGGGCATCGCAGCAAGCATCGCAGCGGACATCGTCTACGATACAGGTCATTCCAACATGAGAAAAGCACTCGGCAGCGCAAACCGCACGAGTGCTTGAAGAGGGTCCGGATCGTCGGAGCCGACGGTTTTTAATGACGACCGTGCGGCTCCAGCAATCCTTGCCGATAGTTATTCCTCGACGATGGTCTTCACTTCCACGCCGTACTTATCTTTGACGGTGGTGTGGATGTTGAGAAGCACCATCCAGCGGCGAAGGACGCCCACGATCACGAAGAGCATGAGGCACATCACGAGCGCCGAGAGGAAGGCCAGCAGATACTGACCAGACGGCAGATACTGATTGATGATCAGCCAAATACCGGCCCAGAAAGTGATGAAAGTCATCAGAATGCCGGGCGCACCAGTCGTCCACGCATACTTGACATGATTCATGCGGATGATGACGGTCGTACCGATCAGAAGCGTCACAGAGGCAAGCAGCTGATTGCAGATACCGAAGAGCGGCCAGATCGAACCGATGTCTCCCGAGTAGACGAGGTAACCCCATGCGCCGGTAAAGACCGCAGAGGTGATGATGATGCCGGGCCACCAATCCTTATCGGCGAAGCGCGGCCAAACCTTGCCCACCATCTCCTGCAGGAAGAAGCGGCCCACACGGGTGCCGGCATCCACTGCAGTCAGAATGAACACGGCTTCAAACATGATGGCGAAGTGATACCAATAGGCCATCAGGCTTTCCATGGCCGGGATCTTCGAGAAGATGTGAGCCATGCCGACGGCGAGCGACACAGAGCCGCCCGGACGGTGCATCAGGTTTTCCTGAACCTCTGCTTCAAGCGTCGGGAGTTCAACAACATCCATGCCGAGCTTGGCAAACTTTTCTGCCGGAGCATTGATGGCGAAGTAGTCGGCCGGAACGAGCACGCAGGCAGCAACGAGCGCCATGACGGCCACGAAGCCCTCCATCAGCATTGCGCCGTACCCGACAAACAGAACATCCTTTTCATTGTTGATCATCTTCGGCGTCGTGCCCGTGCCGATAGTGGCATGGAAGCCCGAAAGCGCACCGCAGGCGATGGTAATGAAGAGGAACGGAATAACCGGACCGCCGATGATCGGGCCGCCGCCGTGGATGAATTCCGTAATGGCCGGCATGTGGAACGTAGGCATCACGAAGGCGATGCCGATGGCCAGCGCGCCGATCGTGCCGATCTTCAGGAAGGTGGAGAGGTAATCGCGCGGAAGGAGCAGGAGCCACACCGGCAGAACCGAAGCGAGGAAACCGTAAGCCGGGATGATGAGGCTCATCTCAGGCTTATCGATGTCGAGCCATCCGAAGTACTCGGGGTGCGAGGCAACCCACGGGCCCGAAAGGATGCAGAGGAAGAGCAGTACGACGCCCATGATGGTCGCGCCGCGCACGTCGCCCTTACGCCAAACCTGCATGTAAAGCCCCATCAAAACGGCGATAGGAATCGTGCAGAAGACGGTGTAGGTCGACCAGAGCGAATTGTGCATCGCGTTCACGACAGCAATCGAAAGACCTGCCAGCGTGAGCAGCAAAATGGCCAGCACAGCCCACGCAGCAACGCGACCCGTAGTGGTGTCAATTTCCTGCGAAGCGATGTAGGCCAGAGACTTCCCGCGGTGGCGAACCGAGCAGAAAAGCACGACCATGTCGTGCACGCCGCCGGCCAGCACGCAGCCGATCAAGATCCAAAGCAGACCAGGTAGATAGCCGAACTGCGCTGCCAGCACCGGACCGAGCAGCGGACCGGCAGCCGCAATGGCGGCAAAGTGATGCCCGAAGAGCACGTATTTATTAGTGGGGACGTAGTCTTTGCCGTCCTCAAAGCGGTTTGCAGGGGTTTCGCGCGCCGCATTGATGTTGAGCACCTTTTGCGCCACCCACAAACCGTAGAAACGGTATGCGATGGCAAAGATGCACAGCGCCGCAAATACGATGGTGATTGCATTCACCCCGTTTAGCGATTCCATGACGATCTTCCTTAAGTGGGTTGATGATGCGTTGGAATTGCCTTGGATCTTGATGTCCCTTAAAACCTAAGTCGAGCCATCCTTTGCGGGTGTTCGTGCCTCTGCTTACTCAGAGCTTGATTGTGTTTGCTCAGGTCTTCGGTGATTTCCAACTTCTAACGAGTGTATCGATAGAATCCGGCATAGGGAAACCGACTTTTACAAAGTCAACATCAACATTTGATCAGACGCTGATATCTAAGGGTTATCGAGCATTTAGGATAAATGACTAGTTCATTTGACCTAAATTTCTACTCAGAAGGTGGGTCTATAAGGCGCGGAGAGCTCCAAAGACTTACGGGAACCCGAGAAGACGCCGGACCAGGCGATCATCAGTGTGATGTATTCCGCCGGACTCATCTTTGTGCCGCTGCGCGCAAGTTCCTCCTGCTGCTGAGTGAGCAGTTTGAGCGATGTGAGATACGCATCCAACGTACGGCGCACCACCGTTTCATCATCGACGTTCTCGAAAACGTCATGTCCGGCATAGGCACAAACCGCTTCTCGAAGATTTTTCGTCAGCGCACTCCCCGCCCAGCCGTTCGGCGCAACACGATCATCGCCGCCCTGTCCGAGGAAGAGGTTCGCGATGTCGTCGAAAAACTCTTCAGCCTGCTCGGCCGCATCTTTGCAGTCATCCGACTCCGGTGCATTGGCTTCAAGCCAATCACGCTGCATGGAAGCGATGCCGAGTTCTTCGAGCATCAGAAAGACGGTGCTCTGGTCGGTCAAATCAGCGGGACCATGCGGTTGGGTTTCTTTGGCAGCGGGAAATTGTTCCATCGCACAGCTCTCTAAGATTTATTGGCGGACTTTTTGGAATACCGGACCGACTTCCAGCCTATCGTCCGGCAAGGCTTTTTCTGGAAGAGGCGAGGCAAGATTTTAGCCTCGAGCCGTTTGCAAGGACCTTAAGAAAAGGCTTTTCTCAGTTCATTGGTTCAAACCAATCTTTTGGAAGCGCCAGCACGTCAATGCCTTCGGCGCGCAGTTCCGCTTCCTCTCGCGGCGTGCATTTCCCGCGTACGGATTCGCATGCAGCAGCTCCGCTCGCCATTGCACGCACCGTTTCCGGAAAATCCTCGCCGACATCGCGGGCCTTCATGGCGGCATGACGCAGTGCCGTCAGCAGATCAGAGAGGGACGCAGCAGGAGCCGCGGATTGGGAAGAAGCGGAGGCTTCTGCCGCTCTCACTGCAGGAGCACTCGGCAATCTTGAGAGAACCAATGAGCCGCAGACTGGGCATGCGCTTGGGCCGGCATCCACTTCCGAACGCAGCCATGCCTCAAACACGTGATGGTTTTCACAGCGATAATCAAAGATCTTCAATGACATGCTGATCAGCTCCGAAAACACAAGACGGGAAATTTCAACTTTCGCCGTCTTTTTTATTCAGTCACTCGTGACAAATCTTTCGTTCTTTGGTATATTCCTGCTTCTCGGTTTCGGGTACCTGCCCAACCTGCAGAAAAGCCTTCACCACGGCGCTGCAGCTCACAGCCGAGCACATCATGGAAGGATGGCAGAGTGGTTGATTGTACCGCCCTGGAAAGGCGGCATACGGAAATTCCGTATCGAGGGTTCGAATCCCTCTCCTTCCGCCAAGATTTCTTGTACCGCAGACGTTTCAAAGCTGCTGTGCTGCACGGCCATAAGATAGGCCATCAGAAGCCAAAAAAGCCCCCCGATCTGGATAGTTCTGGTTCGGGTTTTTTTGTCAATTCGAAATTTGCAAATGTGCGCCAGTCTCTGGCGGCCTCGCGCTGCGTTTCGCTCGCAGCTTCAGCCTATTCGAGCGGGCTTCGGCAAAAAGTCTTGTTTGCCCCAAGACGTGCATATTTCGCGTGAGATTTGGAACCTAGTCACCCGCTTCTTCTCTCCTGCCGGCCGCCAATCGCAGGTTTACTTCAAGCTCCTCGATGGGTTCATAACGGTCAGCAAAGTCAAAATCTTTAATAAGCTCTTCCACTATTAAAGATTTATCGCATAAACTTTAATAATGAATCCCCTTATTAAAGGTTTCGCAATGATTTGTCGATCCGCACGCTCAGGCCGGTTGCGTCCAAACCTGTCCGGGGCTCAAACGTTCTTTTCTTTCCAACCTACGCCTCTTCCTCCTGAACCTCCGGTTGTAATCGACAGGGAGATGACCGCTCTTCTATGCAAAATTTACGCTGACATTGGTCTCCTACACGGTCTAGCGTCCTCCATTCCCGACTTATCCTTATTCCTTGCAATGTGCGTTCGCAAGGAGGCACTCTTTTCATCACAAATTGAAGGGACACAGGCCACCCTTGATGACATTCTCGATCCCACGATTGATAGGAACGCGAACCGTGATGTCACTGAAGTGATTGACAACGTTGAGGCTATATTCTTTGCTGTTGAGCAAATGAAGGACTCAAACCCAAAAGGGCTCCCGCTGTGCATGAGACTCTTGCGCGAAACGCATCAGGTGCTGCTAACCCATAGCCGCGGCCGAGATAAAAATCCGGGAGAATTTAGATCGTCTCAAAATTGGATCGGTCCAACAGGCTGCTCCTTAACCACAGCTAGCTATGTACCTCCGAATCTTGAGGACATGCATCAAGCTTTATCTGATTTGGAAAAGTTTTTCCATCAGGAATCGCCGAGACTCGATCCTTTCATCAACGCCGCATTGATTCACTATCAATTCGAAACGATTCATCCTTTCCTGGACGGCAATGGACGCATTGGACGATTACTGATTCTTCTGTATCTCATCCACGCCAAAGTACTCACTTCTCCTCTCTTCTACATCTCCTATTTTTTGAAGCTCCATCGAGGAGATTATTACGCCCGCATGATGGCTGTACGGCAAGACGGAAACTACGAAGCATGGATCAAATTTTTCTTGATTGCCGCCAGTGCTGCGCTCACGGATACGATCAGCTCCATTCAAAAATTGCGTGACTTGCATGACAACGACTCTCAAACGATTGTCAATGCAACAACCAGACAATCCACCCAGCAGCGCTGGCTGAATTTCTTGGAATATCTCGAACACAAACCAATCATCGAAATTAAAACAACTGCACAACAACTTAAACTGTCATTTCCGACGGCATCCAAATTGATCATGAAGTTTGCTGAACTCGGCATCCTGCAAGAAACGACAGGCAAACACCGCAGTCGAGTATTTGCTTATGAGAGCTATCTTGCAATCCTTCGCAAAGATGGTGAGCCGCTTTAACCCAAATTAGCGGGAGCCAGTACTTCCTCCTTTCCAAGTCCTTTTCATCGGAATCATCTCAAACAGCGCGAAATCCTCGCGCTGTTTTCGTGTCAGCATGCCGATTAGCCAACTGTCCGCGGCCCCCTGTGCAGCAGGACGCCGCCGCGCTGACTCTCAAAGACTCAGGGCAAAGCGCTGCCGAAGATTTTGAGATCGAATGCTTTTACCAGTGCCTTGGGCTTTGCCCCGCACCAGGCTGCAAACACTCTTCGCAAGTGTGAAGACCAAAAACTTGCCTCGAGAGCATGCCGGAGCCATCGTCCCAGACCGCACAGAGATGCTGGAGCTGAAAAACATCCGCTTCAACGCTGCCTTAGGCGAGATGACTGCAGTCGAATTTGCAGATCATCTTCGAATCGCTTTTGGTGCAATAGCGCACTGACCTCCTTCGTCATTTTTTATCTGCCGAAGCCCCCAAACTGTCAGAGATGTCATTATTTTCATAAACTGCTTGGCGTCATGATCTTTTGTCGCCGCTCGCCACGCTGTCGCCCAAAGATCTGATCGGCCTCGGATGGAAGCAATGCTGGCAATTGGCAAAATTGACCTCTTTGGGGCATAATTCCTCCCTCACAGGAAGAGGAGTGAGCAGACTTCCTTCAAAATCCTGTAAAACGCGGGCGTCGTATAACGGCTATTACCTCAGCTTCCCAAGCTGATGACGAGGGTTCGACTCCCTTCGCCCGCTCCAGCACGCTAGCCCGGCAAAAAAATTGTGCCGGGCTTTTTCGTACTCGGCTTCAGCATTTGGTTCAGGAGGAGATCTCCCATGGCTTCACCCAACCGCCTTATCACGCTCGATACGGAAACGACGGGCCTGGACGCCCAAAACGGCGACCGCATCATTGAAATCGGCTGCGTTGCCATTGAAGGCCGCATGATGCGAAGCACTGATGAACATCATCTGCAGATTTTCGTCAATCCGGAACGCGAGGTACCTGAAGAGGCCGTCGCCATTCACGGCATTACGACGGAATACCTGCAGGACAAGCCGAAGTTTGCCGAAATCGCCGATAAGTTCATTGATTTTGTGAAGGGCTCCACACTCGTCATTCACAACGCAGCATTCGACACCGGCTTTCTCGATATGGAACTTGGCCGCTGCGGCCGCGGAAAGATTTCTGACTATTGTCAGGTCATTGATACGGTGAAGCTCGCCAAAAAGCTTTTGCCTGGCCGTGCGGTTAGTCTTGACAGTCTCTGCCGTTATTACGAAATCGACAACTCCAACCGTACGCTCCACGGCGCTCTGCTCGACGCGGAGCTGCTCGCTGAGGTCTATCTGTCGCTTTCACGCGGACAGGACACGCTTACGCTCGTCAACGAAGACATTGACAACCTTCCCCCGATGCCTGCCTTCGATGCCAGCATCGTCATTAAGGCCTCGCCCGAAGAGCTCGCTGAACACGAACGCATTCTGGATATTGCAGAAAAGAAGGCCAAGGCAACGCCTGCCTGGCGCAAAACGGCTGAACCCGCAGAAAAGAGCGACGCAGCAGCCAGCGCATAAAAAATCAATCGAAGTCAAGCCGCAAATCGAGGCGCAGGTTTCGTGAAAGCCTGCGCTTTTTTTCAGGCCTCTTTTGTCGACATATTGATATTTGCTGTCGACGCGCCCCGCGCATTCTTTCAACGAATCTTCACGCAAACAACCCGCTACAAGGGTTTCGGCAAATACGCGTGTTTTTTTATGCCCCGCAGAGATCTGCAAGGCGTTCAAAGTTCTTCGAGCTGATTAAGATGCAAAGCATTGAACCTCACATTTAAGTGACGACGCTCGGACTCCGCATACCGGAAATTTCCGCAATTGAACGCCGCAGCGCCCTTAATCCTTCAACTCAAAAAAAGAAGACATTCATCATGCAGTTCAAGAAAATCGTCCTCTGCGCATGCGCTGCCGCCACTCTTGCAATCGGGTCCGCCGCGGCTCAGGCCCGCGACCTGCTTCGCGTCGGCACGGAACCCACCTTTGCGCCGTTTGAATTCCTCGACACGCAGACGAAGGACTACACGGGCTTTGACATGGACCTCATCCGCGCCGTGGGTCAGAAAGCCGGCTTTGACGTGCAGATTCTCAACATGGGCTTTGACGCACTGATCCCGGCTTTGATGACGGGCAATGTTGATGTGGTTGCTGCCGGCGTTTCCATCACGCCGGAACGCCAGAAGCGCGTTGACTTTACGACGCCCTACTACACGTCCGGTCTCTCGATGCTGATCCATCGCACGGACGCAGAAAAGTTCAAGACGTTCGACGACCTGAAGAACCAGCGCCTTGCCGTCCAGATCGGCACGACCGGTGCAGATAAGGCCAAGGACATTCAGGGCGCCAAGGTTTCGAGCTTCAATACGACGAGCGAAGCCTTCATGGATCTGCTCTCGCACAACGCCTCGGCCGTTGTGCTCGACCGTCCCGTGCTCGCCTACTATCTTAAGAATCAGCCCAAGGCTGCCCAGCAGCTCACGATTCCGCCCTACATTGCCGATGCTGAAGAGTTCGGCTTCTGCGTGAAGAAGGGCAACACGGCTCTGCTTGACAAACTCAACAAGGCCTACGCAGAACTCAAGGCTTCCGGCGAAGTCGACAAGATCTACAAGAAGTGGTTCCAGGAATAATTCGAACGATCAAAGCGCCCGTATTTGCGCTTTGTCATTGAATCTTTAACGTATTCCGCACGACGCGGTCGATCGAAAGCCGGTCGACCGCGTTCGTGATACTACATCTGTGTAGAATCCTGCAGCTCATTTCACACTGGCTGCCCGAAGCTGAAATAGAGCAACGCACTCATTCATCAACCCCCATTCATACACCACGAAGGCCATGGAATTTGATTTTTCCCTAATCATCCACAGCATTCCGCTCCTTCTGCGAGGCGCGGGTCTGACGCTTGAAATTACGGCCCTTGCCGTGGGCCTGGGCCTCCTGATCGGTCTCGTTGCGAGCCTTGCTCAGCTTTCCAAGTCCCCGCTCCTGCGTCTTCCCGCCAAGGTCTACGTCGACTGCATCCGCGGCACGCCGCTCCTCATTCAGATCTTCATCATCTACTTTGCGCTGCCCAATATCATCGGCCACCGCATTGACCCGTTTATCGCAGCCGTTACCGCCTGTTCGCTTAACTCCGGCGCATACATTGCCGAAATCTTCCGCGGCGGCATTCAGTCCATCTCTCAGGGGCAGTTCCGCGCCGGTCTTTCTCTCGGCATGACCTACGGACAGACCATGCGCTACATCGTGCTGCCGCAGGCCTTTAAGCGCATCATTCCGCCGCTCGGCAATGAATTCATTGCCATGCTGAAGGATTCGTCCCTCGTTTCGGTAATCGGCTTTGAAGAACTCACGCGCTCCGGGCAGCTCATCATTGCTGAGACCTACGGCACGCTTGAAATTTGGACCTGCGTTGCCATCATCTACCTCACGCTCACGCTCACGATTTCGCGCTTCGTCGCTGCGCTTGAAAAGCGTTTCCGCAAGTCCGACGATCGGTGACCCTCCTTTAATTTCGTTTTGGATATCGAGCGAATAAAAAAATAAAGACTGTTGCGCTTGCACGTCGCTCGCTCGATGTCTAAAATGCCCGCTTTCACGGCTCGAGTCACAACGCTCGTGTCCGCAAGTTCTTTCATCTTTGACAGGAATATCCATGTCTGAACTGACCAAGTCTGAGATCGTTGCTAAGTTCCAGCGCGCCGAAGGCGATACCGGCTCTCCTGAGGTCCAGGTCGCTCTTCTCACGGCCCGCATCAACCACCTTACCGAGCACTTCAAGGTGCACGCCAAGGATCACCACAGCCGCCGCGGCCTGCTTCGCATGGTTTCGCGCCGCCGCAAGCTCCTTGACTACCTCAAGCGCACGGACCTCAACGCCTACCGCAAGCTGATCGATACGCTCAGCCTCCGCAAGTAAGCGAGAAAGAGTTTCACCTGACCACGGCCTGCCGATTTTCGACAGGCCGTAGTCGCATCTATAACCCCTTGTCCAATCGTTGACGAAATACCCCTTCATCTCCAATCGCCTTCGAATGCGCGTTGCGATTTGAGTGCTCTTGGGAACCTTGAGAACCCTCAGACCGCAGCGTGCCGCAGGAATTTTCTGATATGCAGTAATCCTGCGGTGAAGACCGGACATGAAGACGTCAGCGAAAGGACTTTCTTCAGAAGGAAACATTCCCGATGACGATGTTCAATAAGACCACTCAGAGCTTCCGTTTCGGCGATCATGACGTGACGCTCGAAACCGGTGAAATCGCTCGTCAGGCCACCGGTGCCGTTATCTGCCGCATGGATGACACAGTCGTTCTCGCGACGGTCGTCTGCAAGAAGGAAGCCAAGCCCGGTCAGGACTTCTTCCCGCTTACCGTTGACTACATTGAAAAGACCTACGCAGCCGGCCGCATCCCCGGGGGCTTCTTCAAGCGCGAAGGCCGGCCCTCGGAAAAGGAAACGCTGACGAGCCGTCTGATCGACCGTCCGATCCGCCCGCTCTTCCCGGACGGATTCTTCAATGAAGTGCAGGTCATCATTCACGTTCTCTCGGCCGACCCGGCTGTTGATCCGGACATTCCGGCCATGCTCGGCGCTTCCGCCGCCCTCGCCGTTTCCGGCATCCCCTTCCGCGGCCCGATCGGCGCCTGCCGCGTGGGCTACATCGACGACAAGTTCGTCGTGAATCCCACGACCGAACAGCTCAAGACTTCGCGCCTTGATCTCGTGGTTGCCGGCACCCAGCGCGCCGTGCTGATGGTTGAGTCTGAAGCCGACATCCTCCCGGAAAAGACGATGCTCGACGCCGTGGTCTTCGGCCACCGTGAAATGCAGGTCGCCATCAATGCGATCAACGAACTCGTTGCCAAGGCCGGCAAGCCCGCCTGGGATTGGCAGCCCGCCCCGAAGAACGAGGCGCTCATTGCCCGTATCGTCGAAATCGCCGACAAGGGTCTCCACGAAGCCTATGCCATCCGCTCCAAGCAGCCGCGCACTGAAAAGCTCCGCGAGGTTTATGCCCTCGTCGAGCAGACGCTCGCTGCCGATGCTGAAGCCGCCGGCACGGAGGCGCCCGATGCCAATGAAGTGAACGGCATCCTCTTCGAACTCGAAGCCCACCTCGTCCGCTCGCAGATTCTCGCCGGCGAACCCCGCATCGACGGCCGCGACACCCGCACGGTTCGCCCGATTGAAATCCGCCAGGGCGTGCTCCCGCGCACCCACGGCTCTGCGCTCTTCACCCGCGGTGAAACGCAGGCTCTCGTCACGACCACCCTCGGCACGAAGCAGGATGAACAGATCATTGACGGTCTTTGCGAAGAACAGCACGACCGCTTCATGCTGCACTACAACATGCCTCCGTTCGCAACCGGCGAAACGGGCCGCGTCGGCAGCCCCAAGCGCCGCGAAATCGGCCACGGCCGTCTCGCTAAGCGCGCCCTGAAGGCTGTTCTGCCCTCGCCCGAAGAGTTCCAGTACACGCTTCGCGTTGTTTCTGAAATCTGCGAATCGAACGGCTCCTCGTCGATGGCCTCCGTCTGCGGCGGCTGCCTCTCGATGCTCGATGCCGGCGTGCCGCTTAAGGACTACGTTGCCGGTGTGGCCATGGGCCTCATCAAGGAAGGCAACCGCTTCGCCGTGCTCACCGACATCCTCGGCGACGAAGATCACCTCGGCGACATGGACTTCAAGGTAGCCGGCACCGAAAACGGCGTCACGGCGCTCCAGATGGACATCAAGATCGAAGGCATCACCCCCGAAATCATGCAGGCTGCGCTCGCTCAGGCTCACGACGGCCGTCAGCACATCCTCAGCCGCATGCATGAAATGGCCGGCGGCGGCGCCAAGGAGCTCTCTGACTTTGCTCCGCGCATGATTTCCTTCAAGATCAATCCGGAAAAGATCCGTGACGTGATCGGCAAGGGCGGTTCCGTTATCCGCGCCCTTACGGAAGAAACCGGCACGACCATCAACGTGGAAGACGACGGCATGGTCACGATTTCTTCGCCCGATATGGCCCGCGTTGCTGAAGCCCGCCGCCGCATCGAAGAAATCACCGCGGAAGTGGAAGCCGGTCAGATCTACGAAGGCACGGTTACGCGCCTCCTCGACTTCGGCGCCATCGTTCAGCTCCTCCCAGGCAAGGACGGTCTGCTTCACATCAGCCAGATTGCCAACGAACGCGTCAATGCTGTTTCTGACTACCTCAAGGAAGGTCAGAAGGTCCGCGTCAAGGTTATCGAAGCCGATGAAAAGGGCCGCGTACGTCTTTCCATGAAGGCGCTTCTGCGCGAAGAAGGCGAAAACAAGTAAGGTATCTGTCGCCGCGGGTGTTCTTTTAAGGGCACCCGCATGAGCGACGGCTGCGCTTGGCGCCGGTACGGATGCTTTTCCGCGCCTTCCCTGCCAAAGGGGAAAATGCGGGAAAACGCCTGCCGGCGTTCGCCGCTTTCCGGAAGCTGAGAAAGCACCCTTTAAGGACCTTTCAACGTTTAAGCGGCTAAAATCCCCTTCAACCTACTGAAACAACGCTGCAGCGCCGCAGAATTTATCTGCGGCAGCCATCGAGGACCAGAACAAGCACTATGCGCGACCGCATCGTCATTGCCAATTGGAAGATGAACGGCTCACGGGAGGCCAATGCCCGTTGGACGGACGAATTTCTTTCGTCTCCCCAACCCGCCTGCCGAACCGTCGTCTGCGCCCCCTTCGTTTATTTGGGAGAGCTTGCGCTGCGTGCGCTCGGCACCCATCTTGAAGTCGGCGCCGAAGATGTCAACGAGAATCCCGCGGGCGCCTTTACCGGCGAAATTTCCGCCGGGATGCTTCACGACATCGGCATGAGCTGCGCCATCGTCGGTCACTCGGAACGTCGGACCCTTTACGGTGAAACCGATAACCGCGTGGCCATGAAAGCGCTGGCGTTGGTCAAGGCGGGCTTGAAGCCGGTGGTCTGCGTGGGCGAAACGCTCGAAGAGCGGGAAACCGGCGCAACGCCTTCCGTCATTCTTCGTCAGCTGAATGCCGTCCTCACCATCGTGCGTCCTGAGGATCTCCTTGCAGTTGCCTATGAACCCGTTTGGGCCATCGGCACCGGCAAGACCGCTACGCCTGAAATCGCTCAGTCCGTCCACGCGCTCATCCGCACTCGGCTCGTTGAAGTGTCTCCCAAGGGCGGCGCATCAACGCCGATTCTCTACGGCGGAAGCGTCAAGCCTGAAAATGCTCATGAACTCTTTGCGCAGCCCGACATTGACGGCGCACTGGTTGGCGGAGCAGCGCTAAAGGCTTCCAGCTTCCTCGCAATCGCCAACGCGTTCTGATTCCGTTTTCCCATCAACCCCATTTCCACACCTTCCATAAAGGTTTCTTTCACCATGCATTTCCTGCTTAGCATCGCGCTCGTTCTGCAGATCATTTCGGCCGTGGTCGTTATCGTCCTCGTGCTGATGCAGCACGGCAAGGGCGCCGACCTCGGCGCCGCGTTCGGCAGCGGCGCCTCGGGCTCTGTTTTCGGGGCCACCGGCAGCGCCAACTTCCTCTCGCGTTCAACGGCCATCGCCGCTACGGTCTTCTTCTGCTCGACGATCGCTCTGACCCTCGCGTCCGGCGCTTTCAACAAGCGCTCCGCACAGCCCGAAGGCGGCGTTCTTTCGACCATTGAACAGCCTGCATCCCAAGAACAGGGGATGGCTGGTGATGCCAATAAGTCCCCCGTTAACCAAATTCCCAGGTAAAATCTTTTTCCTCTGCTGATGAACGCCTCAGTTCAAGAATAAATCAGCAGAAAACAACTTGATCAGGCTGCGGTCGTGGCGAAATTGGTAGACGCACTACTTTGAGGGGGTAGCGGAGCAATCCATATGAGTTCAAATCTCATCGACCGCACCATTCGCTGGGGTATCGCCAAGTCCGGTTAAGGCAGTGGATTCTGAATCCACCATTCGTAGGTTCGAATCCTACTACCCCTGCCACGAAACCATAAAAGGCTGAGTTTTTCCAAACTCAGCCTTTTTCTTTGCTGCCTTTTCTTGGGCCAATCGCTTGGAGAAATCAAATTAAAGATTCCCGGCCAATCGAGCAGACCTTCCCTTGAAGGCAGTTTAGAAATTCGCTCAATTCGTCCGCAATCTGCTGCCCGACTCGCGTCAAAGCAGCCGATTGCTGAGGCCTAAAACTGCAGTAAAGCAGCCTCAAAACGATGTATTCGCTTTTTCATTAGGCGATTATTTCATCGCGCCCGGCAGAATAAGCGAGCGGACATCCACCGCCTTTTCCATCATGCCGTTGTCGATGAGGAACTGCTGATCAGCGGCAAGCCCCTTGACGTCAGCTTCAGTCAGGACGTCATAAAAGCCCGACCAGTCATAGAGCTTCTCGGCATTTTCAATGGAAATGCCCTGCTCTTTTGCTCCCATGGCGAGCGCTTCTGCCTTGTGTTCGCGAATCCACTTCAAAGCAGCGCGATTCGTTGCAACCACGCGTTCGTAAGCTTCCGGATACTGGTCAACAAAAGCCTGGCGGACTGCCATTACGAGATTGGGTTCGACGAGCCCTTCGCACGTCGTAATCGTTTTGGCGCCTTCTGCGTTTGCCTTAATAATGAGGCCAGCAGCGACCAGCCCCGCGTCAGCCGAACCGGAGAGCACCGCCGTCATGGCTTTGGCAGGATCCATGCTGATGAAGTCCACGTCCTTGATGGTCATGCCTTCCTTCTTGAGCGCCGCCACGAGGAGCTGATGGAGCACCGTGCCCTTAGGTCCCACGACCTTCTTGCCCTTGAGATCCTTGATGGAATAGTCCGTGCCGGGTTTGCCGATGATGGCAAAGATCTTCTGGGGGTGACCCACACCGGAAGCAATACGAATGGGGTTGCCGGCACCGGCAGCCATCAGCACGCTGGCCGTATTCATGACTGCAGAGAAGTCTAGGTCGCCAGACGCCATAGCCTGACCCTGAATGGCACCCGAATTAATGACGCGCCAGTTGATCTTGACGCCTTCGGCCTTGAAGGCATCTTCGAGCATCCCGCGCTCCTTCATCACAATGTTCTGCAGATTGAAGGGCGATTTCACATAGGTGATCGAAATGCTCTCGGGCATCTTCGGTGCAGCCTGAACTGCAGACATGCCGGTTAAGCACAATCCGGCCGCGACGGCCGCCGCGGCAAAAAGGTTTTTAAGCTTCATAACATGAATCCTTTTTCATCAATCTCCGCTCCTTCGTCTCTTTACAGAAACAGAAATGCGTCTTCTTTGCAGACGAGGAGCTCGTTGAGGCACATTCTGACACCGCCATGAGGAAAGCGGCAGTTTTACGGCTCACTCAAAGGGGACTGCGCCCAACCGTGCTGAATAAAACTCACGGTCAGCGGAAAGCATTGTTATGAAACCCCCTCCTTCGTTTTGCCGCCTTCCTGAAGAGACCGGATGCTTACATGCGTTTACGGTTGAACTAACAGATCGTTTACAGATTTTCCGTGTTGTTCTGATGACACAAGCTCAATTAAGGGTTTTCGCGCCATATACCAGTTTTCCAAATTTGCCGGCAAACAATCTATTAGAAAGCCGGCCATAGGGATAACCCCCCCCCCTATGTTTTCTCGACATTTAGGATGCCCTGAGTGCTTGTGCACAACTCTTCGACTTCATTCGAAACCGTTGAGTCAACCAGAAAACTCTTGGAGTACTCCCTAAATGAATCGCACTTATAAAGTTGCCAAGTCACTCACACGCGGCGTTGTCGTGACGAGCGAAAAGGCTTCTTCCTATCAGGGCAAGGCCGTGAAGACGGTTATTGCTGCAGCTGTTGCAACCCTCGTTGCGGGCAGTGCAATGGCCGCATCCTATATCGACCCGGTTGAAGGCGCAAAAGTTTACGCTGACACAACGGCTACGCAGACAGACACGCTCAATGACAGTATTGTCTACAAAAAAACAGAAAACGGTGCTGGTGCCTTAGTTACACCTAATCAATCCTACACGTTTGATAAAACGCTGTGGGTGATTGCTGATCAGGCCAATGCTGATGTTGCTCAAGCCCCTAAGTACGTCCAAGCTAACGGCTTCTTTATGTCATCGGGTGCCGCTGATGACTCTAAGTTGATCAATAAGGGCACGATTTACGTCACAGCACTCAATAAAGCTCACTACTGGGCAACACACGCCATGAGCGGCGACAAAGGTGAAATCATCAATGACGGCACCATTATTGCGAAAAATGCCGTTGCGCTTGCTTCCGGTAGTCAGGGCAACGGTGTGAAGATCATTAATAATGGCACCATCGTCGTTGAAAATCAGGGGCGAGCGATCGGTTTGGAAGCCGGAACGGCACCCGTTGCAGAAAATAACGGCACGATTACGGTCGGAACACTTGCTGAAGGTGCTGAACAAATTATCGGCGTTTATATCGGCGACAATGTTACTGGCTCTTCCTTTACTAATAAGAAGGGAGGTGTGATTAATGCCGTAGCTGAAGGCGCGATTGCCATCGTCTTTGGTGAAGGCTCAAATAACACTGCTACTCTCGCCTCCGGATCAGTCACGCAAGGCGATATTGTTGTTAGGTCCACCAACTCCACCAACAATATCAAAATTGAAAAAGACGCCTCCGTTACAGGTGATGTCATTGTTAATCTCGGTACCGCTGCGCTTACCGGTGCCGAAGGTGCTGCTGTTGACGGCGATCTGATCGCTGCTAATGGTTCTGCAACTGTCGCTGAAGAGTTGACCTTCAACAATGTTTCAGTTGGTGCAGCTGCTGTTGCCGCTGACGACGATAGTGAGGCAGCAACCAACGGTAACGTTAAGGTCACCGGCAAACTCAACGCCGCCACTCTTACTTTGAACACAGCCGATTCCGCATTTACGAATGAAGGAACGGTCAAGTTCAACACGATCACGTTTGCAAAAGCTTCAGCTGACACGCCTTCTACGACTGACAACACTCCAGCCAAAGGCTTTGTGAACGCCGGCAAAGCTACCGTTGAAAATCTGGTCTTCGTAAATACTACCGATACCATTACGAATTCCGGCACGCTGATCGTCCAGAATGTTGATACGGGCAAACTTGAATCGGTCGGCGTTACCAATACCGGTACGATCGAAACATCGCTTGCCAACCTCATCAAGAGCTCCACGGATGAAGATGGCAGCGTGATCTACACCGCCACTGCTTTCGGTTCAGCTGCCTCCACTAACAACACTGGCGACCTGATCGATACGAGCACAACTGGTACCTACTCACTCGACGACTACAAAAACATCTCCTCCGCGCTTGGCGACAAGTTCAACTTCACAAACGCCAACATTGTGGTTGATGTTGAAGGCAAGCAGTCTAAGCTTGATCTCGCTGAGATCGGCAGTTCAACGGCTACCGGTCCGACGAACTTTGGCCGCAGCGATGTTTACGCAGAATTTGGTACGGGCACTCCGCACTTCGACGGTAACAACTGGCTCGGTCGTGAGCTGACCATTGGTTCACTTGAAGTTGCTAAAACGGAAGCAAATAAGAACAAGCTTGAATCGCTTGCCGTCGGAAACAGCGGTGAAAACGATCCTCTGCTCACACTGCGTGGCAACAACAAGGGTGAAGTAATCATCGGTGCCAAAGAAGGTGATGAACTCATTGCTGTCACGTTCAACAAAGTCAACCTGGGCGCAGAAGATACTGACTTCGGTACCATCGACAACGCCGTGACGTTCGCCGCTGCATCCACCATTACGGGTGCCTTCACGTTCACGAACGAAGCCGGCACGACCGTTGCGGCCGATAACGGCAATTTGACGGTCAACGGCACCATGACGACCAATGGTCTTACCAACAATGGCCAGATCAGCGTCAATGGCGACCTGGATACGGCTTGGTATGAACAAGGAGACTCCGCAAACACCGTCGTTATCACTGACGGTACGTTTGCCATTCTCGGCAATAAGCCCGCCGCAACGACCACTCAAGCCGAAGGGGATGAAGAAGCTCCGAAGGCCTTTGAAAACGCTGTTAAAGTCCAGACGGTTTCCTTTGGTACTACTGCTGACGAAACTAACCTCGGCGTGCTGTCCGTTGGCGCCTCGACCGCCGCGGCAAATGCAGCCGTTGCCGATGCCTACGGTGAAATTGATGCTGACAAGTCTGTTATCTACATCGCCAAGCAGGCGGTGTTTGGTGATGGCACTGCAGCCCTGAGCATTGGCGGTGCCGCTGGCCAGGCTACGGATCTCCTCGTCGACATTCAGGGAGTTGCTGGCACGGCCGGTTATGCCGCTAAGGACGGCGTCCTGAAGAACGCCATCTCCGCAGATAATACAAACGGAGCTAAGGTCACGCTCGTCGGCGTCAAGAACGCACCTGCTGCAGCCTTTGAAGGCGAAAACGGTGCGAAGACGCTTAAGCTTGCTGACTCTGCCACTGGCGGCACGCTGACGGTCGACTACGGCACGATGTTCTACGGCACGTCTACGGACCATACGTCGCAGGGTACCGTTGCAGCTGACGGTACGATCTCGTTTGCCCGCAACACAACGTATGACAAGCTGCTCGATGACACTTATCAGGGCGGCAATGCCAAGGCTGACCTCGATGCCGTTTCTTTCGGTCATAACCAGCTGAGCGACGCGGTTGTCTGGGGGCTCACGGACTACATCGCGGACGTCAAGGCTTCGGATGGTTATAGCGCTGCTCAAGACCAGAGACAGTACCTGGAAAACAAGATCAGCGATTACCTTGATAGCGTTAACACGGCTTCGGTCATGGCTCTTGCCGGCGGTGCCTTCAACACCGCACTTGATGTGAACGATCAGGTCACCGCTGCCCTTGAACGCCGCACTTCGCTCGCCAGCCTCAATGCTCCGCGCACGACTGGTGTTACGCCGTGGGTTGACGTTTTCGGCACGACCAACGAAGGCAAGCGTCTCTATGGTGAAGGCTATGGCTACGAAGCCGACATCTACGGCGCCGTTCTGGGTTTTGACTACACTGCCTCCTGCGGTGCAACCATCGGTCTTGCCTTCAATGTGGGTCAGGCTGACAGCAATTCCGTGGGTGACGGCATCAAGGTCGACAACGATTCGGACTTCTACGGCGTGAGTCTCTACGCTGCGCAGCAGCTCGGCGACTTCAATCTCCGTGCTGATGTAGGCTACACGAAGCTCAAGAACGACCTTTCGACCAATACGGTCTTCGGTCAGGTCAAGGAATCCGAAGATGCGGACGTCTTCACCTTTGGTGTGGGCACGGAATACCTCGCCAAGTTCGGCGCGCTCAACATCGTTCCGCATGCTGGCATCCGTCTGACGCGCATCGACATGGACGACTCCAAGTTTGGCGCCGACTATGACACGATGACCGTTTACCAGATGCCGTTGGGTGTTGCCTTCTCGGGTACGTTCGATACGAACGGCTGGAAGGTTGCTCCGATGGTTGATCTCTCGGTTGTCCCGACCTTTGGCGATAAGGATGTGAAATACACGTTCGTTGGTGCTTCCGACAGCAACCGTGTGTTCGACTCCAACCCGATCCGCGCCACGATCGGTGTTGAGGCTCAGAAGGATGCTTGGACGTTTGGTCTGAACTACGGTCTGACGGCCGGCGGCGACGATCGCATGAACAATGCCTTCAACGCCAACCTCCGCTACTCGTTCTAACCAACCCGTTCTATAGGGGCTCAGCGCTTCGCAGTGCTTAGCCCCTGAGAACCCGCCCGGGGCCTTCTTTCATTGTGCTCCAAGGATGAAGGAAGGCTCTCGGGGACTCATACCGCTTTCGGGAGACAACTGCCCTCACTCACCGAGTGAGGGCATGTCATCCCGCTCTCTGGCACCCGTCTGCCGCTCGCGCGGGGACGGGTCTTTTTTGCGCAGTGCCAGCACGGTTGACGAGCAGCAGGAATACCTCATGACGGAAAATGATTTACCGGACGAGCTGTCGGAGTCGCCCCCAGGACGCTATCGTCCGCCGGGATATGCCTCGGCAGACAAACGCCGCCGCGCTATAGCGCTCTTCGAAGCCGGCATTGGCTACACCAAGGCTTCAAGAATCCTCGACCTCCCGTCCACGACGCTTCGCGACTGGGCTGAAGCCTGGAAAAGCGGCAAATTCAGCGTTGAAATATCGCCCAATCTTTATCGTTACAGCGATGCCGTCCGCACGAAAGCCATCGCGATGCGGCTGAGCGGCAGTACCTGGAAAGCAATTCGCGCAGCAACGGGCGCGCCGCCCGCCACGGTGCGCAGATGGATCGACGCCCATTGCGCTCAGGCGAAGCGCAAACCCGCGAAACCCGAGCCGCCCAAATAAAAACAGCACGATCAATGGTGGAGCAGCTCGGCGAGAAGCCCTTCTTCTGCCGCGCCGACCGCGGGATCCGAAAAGCGCCGAGGGAACGGCATGAGAAGCGAATGATCTGCCGCGGCGCTGCCGCCGCGCAGCACGACTGCACGGTCTGCCATGCGAAGGGCTTCACGCACGTCGTGCGTAATCATGAGTACGGTCATGCGCCGGCGGTTAAAGAGTGCTCGCGTTTCATCCTGGAGCTCCAGGCGTGTGAGTGCATCGAGCGCGCCGAAGGGTTCATCCATCAGCAAAACGTCCGGCTCTGCCGAAAGCGCCCGCGCGAGCCCCGCGCGCTGCTGCTGGCCGCCCGAGAGTTCCGCGGGAAAGCGTTCAGCCAAATCCGCAATACCGGCAAGCGTCAGCGCCTGCGTGACTGCTGCAGATTTGCAGGCTTCGGAAAGCGCCTCCCCCGTGCGGGCAGAAAGGGCGAGCGCCGCATTTTCTCGAACCGTTTTCCAGGGCAAAAGGAGCGGCTCCTGAAACACCATGGCAACCTTCGGATGCGTCCTTCCGGACGCATTCGGGGACGTAAACCGCACCGCTCCCGCCTGCGGGAGGAGCAGGCCCGCGGCTGCCTTAAGGAGCGTCGTTTTGCCGCATCCCGAACGGCCGAGCACCGCCGTTACGGAGCCGGGCGCTATGGAGAGCGTCAAGTGATTCACCGGCGGCTGGGTGAGTCCCGGGTAGCTCACCACCAAAGCCTCGAACGCAATGCCCCAGAGGCTGCGTTCGGGATCTGCTGCAGATGGAGGAGCTGTCTCAAGGGCAGTTTGTCCCCCACTGCTTTTCCGCCTGCGGTTAAGGCGCGACTTTGTCCAGCCTTCCGCCCCTCGGCGAAAGAGCTGATCGCAGAGGATCCCTAAGCCCGCAATGGTGAGAATGCCCACCATCACCACATCGGTTCTCGCCAAGGACGATGCATCTTCAATCAGGTAGCCCAGACCCGACGCAGCAGCGATGAGTTCTGCGCCCACCAGTGCCCGCCAGGCGTAGCCAAATCCCAATCGCAGTCCCGTCAAAATGCCCGGAGCCGCCCCCGGGAGCAGAATTTCCTGCACACGCGCCGATTCCGTGAGTCCGAGCATTTGCGCGAGTTCCCTGTATTTGCTGCTGACGCTTCGCAGGGCTGTGAGCGCCGACAAATAAATGGGAAAGAAGCTCGCTAACACGACAATCGCCAGCTTAGGCGCCTCATCAATGCCCAGCCACAAAATAAGGAGCGGCACCAGCGAAAGCGGCGGAATGACGCGGAGTGCTTCCAGAACGAGTGAAAGCGCACTCTCCCAAAGCGGACGTCGATAGAGTAAAAGTGCGAGCCCCAAGGCGGCCGAAGCTGAAAGCAAAAAGCCCGCAAACACGCGGCCCATGGAGACCGCCGCATGCGTGAGGAGTTCGCCGGAATCGAGAAGCGATAAAAACCGCTTGGCCACTGCTCCCGGTCCGGGGAGCAAAAGCGCCGGCACAGCGCCGGAACTTGTCACGAGCCACCAGCCTAAGAGAATGACTGCCGGGAGCAGTACCGGCAGGAAACGCCTTAAGCCGGATCGGCGCTCCTCTCCGGGCGGCGCAGACCGGTCATTCTGATCGTTTGGAGGGTTGCGAAAAGCTTTAGGCATGCTCAGACATCGCCGAAAGGAAAGCAAAAAAGCCGCGGCGTTAAAGTCCGCCCATGAACCTACTCTGCCACAACTGCCGGCATCTGGGCGGCAGGACAGGACGAAAAACGGGCGCTTCGCTAAACATTCGAAGCGCCCGCCGGGGATGAGACCAAACTGACGATTAGGTAAGGAAGACCATATCCATCAGGAAGAAGACCGGGAAGAGAATGCCGACCGACCAGAGCATGTAGCCAAAGAAGGACGGCATCTTAACGCCGCGTTCATTGCAGATCGCAACCGTCATGAAATTCGGTGCGTTGCCGATGTAGGTCACCGCTCCCATGAAGACCGACCCCATCGAAATGGCCATCAGCGTCTGAGCATCCGTGGTCATGAGCACTGCAGGATCACCGCCCGCCAAATTGAAGAAGGCGAGGTAGGTCGGCGCATTGTCAAGGAACGCGGAGAGCGAACCCGTGAGCCAGAAGAAGAACGTGTTGTTGAAGCTCCCGTCGGCATTGGTGACGAGCGCCACGAGCGAGGCAAAGGCGCCGTCGTGACCTGCACGCAGCATTTCGAGCACCGGCACGATGCACACGAAGATGCCGAAGAAGAGCTTGGCAACCTCCAGAATCGGGTCCCATGTGAAGTGATTGGCCTCACGCGTAGCCTTGGCGGTAAGCATGAGCGAAAGCCCCGCGAGCGCCAGGAAGCAGAGATCACGAACGATCGACTCGAGCGCAAAGTGCACGTTCAGGAACGTGAATTCAATGCCGGAGCGGCTGAAGCCCGAATAAAGCACAGCACCGATAATGCCGGCCAAAAGGAGCACATTGATGCCGCCCTCAATGGCAAAGGCCTTGGTTTCCGCCGGCGCCTTGAAGCCGTCGGCCACATCTTTCTTAAAGCAGGCGCTGTCAATGAGGAAGTAAATAAAGAGCAGTACGCCCGAGCACAAGAGCCACGGCAGCATCAGGTGTTCGGCCGTCCAGAAGAATCCCACGCCCTTGAGGAACCCCAGGAACAAAGGCGGGTCACCGAGCGGCGTGAGCGCGCCGCCCACGTTTGCCACGAGAAAGATGAAGAAGATGAAGGTCTGCATCTTGCGGGTGCGGCCGGCGTTGGCTTCAATCAGCGGGCGAATGAGGAGCATTGCCGCCCCCGTCGTGCCCATGAAGTTAGCGAGCACAGCACCGAGCCCCAAAAACGCCACATTGACGATCGGACGGCCCACAAATGAGCCGCGGACGTGAATGCCGCCGGCTACGACGAAGAGCGATCCCACAAAAATGATGAAGGGAACATAGTCGGCCAAAAGCACGTGGACGATAGCGTCAGTACCCACGGAAAAGCCGAGGACGGCGCAGAGCGGCAGGGCGCAGCAGAGCGCCCAGAACACCGCAACTTTGCCGAAATTTTTGTGCCAGAAATGCGGCAGGAACAATGGACAGAGCGCAATGGAAAGCAGGATCCCGGCGAAGGGAACGGCCCACGTTAACCCAAGCGAACTGCCGTCGATGCCTGCCGCATGGGCCGGTACGGCGGTGAGCGCGCCAAGCGCGAGGATTGCGGCAGACATGCGCGCAGAGGAGAGAAGCGTCACGAGATACTCCAATCTTTTTCTTGTCGGAAGATGCGGTTTCGCCGGTTAGGGATGCGAAACGCACCAGTGGAATTTGGTCTGCCCAGGGCAAAGAAATTGGAGATTGGTAAACAAAAGAAGTGTTTCCTACCTTGCAACCCCTTTGTCCGCTTCTCTTGACGGGACTGGGCGCACCGGAAAGTACCTTACACCGAAAACGATGTTAACGGCATGCAGGATGATTGTTTTTGCGATGAAGAGGCCAAAAAAGAGGTTCGATCTTTCAACCGAACCTCTTTTTCGAGCTTAAGCGCTCGCAAAACGGGAAGCGTCCAGCGCCGCCCAAGAAACCCCTGCACGCCGCTCAGAAAACATTTCAGTTAGGAAAGACTCTCAAAAACCCGCCTGAAATCCTCTCTAACCGCAGCAGAGACATTTTGGAGCGCCGCAGCGCCGCTGCCCGCTTATGCCCCCTTAGAACGTATGGCGGATACCGGCATAAATAGTCGCCGTCGAGGGATCGTGATCCTGATAGCTCGAAGACGCATCCTTATCCACGCTGTCCTTATAGTAGGCGGCAACGGCATACACATTCGTGCGGCGGCTCAAGTCGTAGGTGTAGCCCACCGAGGCGCCGTAGCGGGAAAGTTCCGTTTTGCCGCTGGCATCACTGCCGTCCGCATCTTTAGCGTCCGTGTAGCCGACGGCGAACAAGGCCTTGCCGCCCAGCACCGGTGCATCCATGCCGGCCAAAACGCTGTAGCCCTTAAACGCCTTGCCGCTGAAATAGTTGCCAAAGGACGCATAGGTATCCATCGTGTCCTTCTGAGCAGCCGCAGCCGTGGCGTCATTGGCGAGCATATTGTCGAAATACTGACCGCTCAAATAGGCCTTGGCAACGCCAAAGTCATAGGAGCCGCCCAGCGTCACAGTCAATGCATCGTCTACATCACTGCCGCCGTATGTATTGAGCTTGTTGGACCAGTTGTAGCTGTCAACCACGGCCGTCACGTCGAGCGAACCCACCTTGTAGTTGGCGCCCAAAGCATAGTAGCGGTTGGCCGAGGCCTTGCCTTCGGTTTGTCCGAGCGGCGTATCCTGCTTGGTATTCATATCAAACGAATACTGCGCGTAAGCCGTGAAGCCCGCGAAGGTCGGTGTCTTATAGGTCACCGTATTGTCGGCACGAGCGTTGCCGACGAAATAGGTGCCGTTTTCCACCGAACCGCCCCACGAAGTGCCAAAGGGCGTCATGCCGCCGAGCAGACCGTACGTGCCGTTGCCCGAACCCAGTGTTCCCATGCGGCCGAAAGCCACTTCACCGAAGTCGCCGGAGAGATAAACGCGCGCTTCACGGCCGAACAAGCGGCTGTTGTAGCCGAGGCTGCCGGTATCCGCATCAAAGCCGTTTTCGAGCTGGAAGCCAACCTTGAGACCGTTGCCGACGTCTTCAGCCCCCTTAATGCCAAAGCGCGAGCCCGACTGAGAGCCGGACTTCATTTCAAGCTTGTCAACGGCATCGACGCCGCTCTGGTCGGCGTCGACGTGAGAATACTTAAGCCCCAGGTCCACCACGCCGTAAAGCGTCACATCGGCTGCATATACCGCGCCAGCGGCCATAGTGCCGAAAGCACCTGCAACTGCGAGCGCTGCAATGGTTTTCTTGAACATGGTTATGTTCCTTCTTTATTTTCCTGACATTTCAGGGATTGCTGTAGGCACGTCCCGCACCAGCGCACCTTGCCGCACAAACCAAACAGCTCGGTAGCGGCTGCATGCGGGACGTTTTCTTTTCGATGCCGCGGGTCCGCAGACAGGGCCGCGAGCAGTCATCGATAGATGAGAGATTACTCAAATCAAATGTAAAGTTATGTAGCTAACTACTAAATGTAGTCGAATAAAAATTTGCTTGCACTTTTGCAATAATTGTTTCTCCAACAAACCAGGTACCAAAATCCATCGGCGTCCAACAAAGAGAGGCTTCGAGCATAAATCCACAAAAGAATTTAGATTTTGGTATGTCAAAAAACGGAGGAGCTATCCATGGAGCTGCAGTACGCACAGCCGCCTTCACACGAAGACATTCTTCGCGTCATTCGACGCAATCTGAATACCGAACCGAGCTGCGAAAAAGTGTCCTGCATCGAAATGTCGTTTCTGCTGCAGATGGTCGATCTGGAACGCCGCAACATGGTTTTTTCCAATCTCACCAAAAGCACCGGCGTCACGGAAGGCAAATTTGCACTCCTGATGGTGCTCCATGATGCAGGGATGCCGCTGCCCGTCGGGGAGCTGGCCGCTCGCCTGAGAGTGAGTACGCCCACGGCCTCAACCATGCTGCAGCGCATGCTGGTGAGCCCGGAAAAGCTCATCGTCAAAACGCCCTCCGCCACGGATGCGCGCTCAACGCTCATCGCACTCACCGATGCCGGTCAGAAATATCTCACAGACCTGCTTCCAGGCCACTTCCAGCGCGTTGAAGCATTTGCCTCTGTTTTAAGTCCCGAAGAACGGCTTGAACTCATCGGACTCCTGCGCAAGCTCCTCGTCCGACGGTAAAAAAGCCGACGCTGCAGCTCATCCGCAGCGTCGGCTTTCTTTGAGCCGTGCTTAATTTGGAAGCAAGTACTTACTTCAACCCTTTGGCGGCTGCCGTCGGGTCATCCATGTGAAAGACCTGACGCAGATACCGCACATAGCTTTCATCTTCACACATGCTCTTTTCGGGCGAATCGGAGATCTTTGCCACGGGCTGGCCGTTGCACTGCGTCATCTTGATGACCACGTTGAGCGGTTCCGGTCCGCGGTCATTCATCAGGTTGGTGCCGATACCGAAGCCGAGCCGCACGCGGCCATTAAAGCGGCGCCAGAGTTCGAGCACGCGGGGGATGTTGAGACCGTCGGAGAAGATCAGAAGCTTGGTTCTCGGATCACACTTATTCCGGCTCCAGTGCTCGATCATCTTTTCGCCCCAGAGGAAGGGGTCTCCGGAATCATGACGGGCGCCGTCAAAGAGCTTGCAGAAATACATGTCGAAGTCTTCAAGGAAGGGCTTCATGCCGTAGACGTCAGAAAGCGCAATCCCCAAGTCGCCGCGATACTCTTTGGCCCACTGCTCGAACCCGAAGACCTGCGTGTCGCGCAGACGAGGGCCAAGCGCCTGACAGGCCTGAAGGTATTCGTGCGCCATCGTGCCGAGCGGAATGAGACCAAGCTCCTTGGCAAAAAGCACGTTTGAAGTGCCTGAAAGCCGACTGCCGAGACGCTCTGCGAGGCGCTCAATCACCGCTCGCTGCCACTGCCGCGAAAAGCGCCGGCGCGTGCCGTAGTCGGAGATATGGAGATCCTCAGCATGAGGTTCATTGAGAAGCAGATCAATCTTGGCATCGAGCCGGCGGCGCCCCTCGGCGTCAGACAGTCCGGGATATGTGCGGCGGAAATACACCTCGTTGACGATCGCGAGCACCGGAATTTCAAAAAGAATCGTATGAAGCCAGGGGCCCTTGATGCAGATATCAATGCCAAAAGGCCGTGACGGATCGCGCTCCACCGTGATGTACTTGCGCTTGAGGTGAAAGAGACTCAGAAACTCAATGAAGTCCGACTTCATAAAGCGCAGATTGCCCAAATATTCGAGCTCGTCGTCTTTAAAGTAAAGACTGCAGAGGTGGTCAATCTCCGCATTGATCTCATCAATGAAGGGCGACAAGTCGATGTTGGGCGTGCGGCACTTGAAGCGGTAGGACACTTCCGCCGCGGGAAACTGATGCAGCACGCACTGCTGCATCGTGAATTTATAGAGGTCCGTGTCGAGAAGCGACTCAATGATCATGTGCGGCCTCCTTGGCCGGTAGCGCTTTAGAGCTTTGAAGTCTACTCGTCCGGCACATTCAAAACTGCATTCAAGGGGGGAAAGCAATTCAAACTGTACGAACGGAACCTCATTTTTTCGGTTTGCACCCAAAGCTGAGAGCGCGCGAAAATCATCTTTAACGAAGTCCGCCGCTTTCAGGAGCCGGATGCAGCTCGTCTGCAGGCCCTTGAAGGGACAAGAGCGAGAACATTCCGGCGGACTCAGCTCGGAATCACAATGGAGACGCCGCCGTGATGCAGTCCCTCACCATCATTGCAGAAGTTGCCGACGGCATCGGCATGTTCGGATTTGCCGTCGCCGGACTTTTCGCCTCTGCCGGCCGCCGCATTGATCCCGTCGGCGTTTTTGTGAGCGTCTTTACCACCGCTTTCGGCGGCGGCATCATCCGCGACATTCTTCTGGATCTGCGGCCTTTTTACTGGCTCTCGCACCCGCAGTGGATCTGGATGACGCTCGGACTCACCATTCTGGCCCCCGTCATCGTTCGCCGCGTGCAGCGCTTTTGGCAGCGGCGCATTCTCCTCTGGGCCGATGCCGTCGGGCTCGCCTTCTTTGCCGTCGGCAGCTGCGCGACGAGCGACCGGCTGGGCAACCCCTTGATTGTGAGCGTGCTGATCGGCGTGGTGACGGGGGTTTTCGGCGGCATGCTCCGTGACGTTTTCTGTGCAAAGCTCCCCTCTGTGCTCTCCAATGAAGAGCCTTACGCTTCCGTCGCCTTTGCGGGCTGCTGGGTATACCTCGGGCTGGTGCACGCCGAACTCGTGCCGGCAGACATCGCGCTTTGGGGCTGCTGCGCCCTCATCATGATCGTGCGCATGGCGAGCTTCCGCATCCCCTGGATGAAAGTGCGGTATTAAAGCCGCCGAGCGCCTCAAAGACCGACGCGCTCAGCAGCTCCGCTGCCGTGAGGCACGCTCAAAGCGCCTTGACGCGATCCACCGGCAGTCCCGGATCCACCACAATGGCCTTGAGACCGCGGGCCTCAATCGCCTTTTGCCCGCGTTCGGTGCAGATAATGTTGGCATTCTTGCCGAGCACTTCGCCCTTAAAGAGTACCTTGCGGCCTTCGACGAAAGACATCTTCGGCGTCTGCGTGGCGTAGTCGTAGATGGTGATGTCTGCGTCGGCGCCGACGGAGAGATGCCCCTTGGCCGTGAGCCGCAGCATGCGGGCAGGATTAAGCGACGTCTTCTGAGCAAACTCAGCGAGCGTCAGCACATCGAGCTTAACGAGCGAAAGTCCCTGCGAAAGAATCACGTTTCTCGGAATGCACCCGCCGTCGGTGGATATGGCATCCACCACAAAGGCGCCGTCGGGGCGCTTGACCTGTGCGAGCAGAATGCGCGGAATCGGCGGATTGATGTTGAAGCTCCCGCCCACGTCCGTGTTGTGGGACTCCCAGAGCTTCACTGCATCTTCGCCCGTCATCAGGTCAGAGTATCCGCCCGCGTCATAGACCGCAAAGGCCTTGTGCGCGAGGAGCGCCTTGCGCACGCCGTCGCGGTCTTCGGTAAAGCCAAAGTGGCGCAGGCAGTTGCCCGTCACCTTGGACTGGATCTTGCCGTCTGGGCCGCAGGTAAGACGTGTGCCGTTCTTGGGTGAAATATAGCTTTCACTGAAAATATTCGGGTTGGCATTCAAAAGTTCAATTGCCGTACGCGCTTCGTCGATTTCATTTTTAATGGCGCCGCGGCAGTAGGCATTGATGTGTGCGAGATGCAGCGGATAACCGTCGGCCATCTGCACCGCCTCGATCATGCCTTCCAAATTGGAGCCGTGCGCACTCGTGCCGGCATGCCAGGCCACATAGGCGCGGCGCTCAAGTGCGGTTTTAATGAGCGTGGAGGAGACTTCTGGCGTCAGCGGATAATGGCCGCCCAAAAGCTTCACCCCGAGCGCTCCCTCGGCGAGCGACTTGTCGATCAGCTCCACCATTTCCGCCTTGGAGGGCGCATTGGTTTTGAAGGTGAAGGGCGGCGACGCAAACTGCAGAATGGCTGTATTCAAACCCGCCCCGTACTGCGGCGTCTTCTCGAGAATATCATCCAAGGGACCGGCCATGTCGAGACACGTCGTTACGCCGTTCATCGCGAGCATACGCGGTCCGTAGGGCGACCCCCACATACTGCCGAGATGCACGTGACTGTCGATGATGCCGGGCTGGAGCACCCATCCGGAAACATCGATGACTTCGCGGGCGGGACCGGTTAAATCCGGTCCCACTGCGGCGACTTTGCCGCCTTCAACGGCAACATCGTTCACGCCGTTGACGCCGTTAAGCGGGTCAACCACATGAGCACCTTTGAGCAAAAGATCGTACATGGACGCTTCTCCTTATTTGATCAGCTCGTCGTGAGGTCCTAAAGCTGCCCCAAAAAAAGCAGCGGGGTCGCCCTCCACTATTGCAGGATCTGAGGCGTTACGCAATGAAGCTTTAAGCGGATAAGGCCCCGCACATGCTCCCGAGAGAGATCCGTTCCGCCTTTAAGCATTGTTGAAGCCCCTCACGCTTTTTCGCAAAATGCGCCCGCGTCCGTGACCTTTTCAGAACGCTTCAAGCGGCTCAATAGCCGTCAATATCGGCGAGAAGCTGCTCTGCGCGCTGCCAGCGCGGTTCCGCCCGCAGCGCTTCCATCGAAAGAACACTTTCGGCTTCATCGGGCAAGAGGCGCGCCAGCCGCTCGTCAAAGGCAGGCGTTCGGCTCCACTCGAGACCCGCGAGGATTTCGTCGGCCTCTTCAGGGTGATTGCAGTGCAGCACCATGTCGCAGCCTGCGGCCAGCGCCTTTTGTGCACGCACGAGCGGCGGCTCGTCGCCGCAGGCGCCCTTCATAGACAAATCATCCGAGAAGATCAGCCCGCTGAAACCGAGCTCCTCGCGCAGAATGGTCTTCAAAAGCCGCGGAGAGTAAGTGGCCACTTCTCCGTCAAAGCACTGATAAGCCACATGCGCGGTCATGATGCTTTCGAGTTCGAGCGCCAAACCGCGATAGATCGAAAGATCACGCCGTATTTCCGCTGCCGACCGATTGTCGGTCGGGCAGGCAACATGGCTGTCGGCCTCAGCCCAGCCGTGACCGGGGAAATGTTTGCCGCAGTTGGCCATACCGGCGAGCCGCAGTCCGGACATGAGCGCTCGGGCATTGCGTTCGACTTCATGGCGGTCTAAACCGAGCGAACGATTGCCGATCACGGCGGAGCGTCCATAGTCGATGTCGAGCACCGGTGCGAAAGTCATGTCGACCCCCGCAGCGCGAAGTTCACTCGCGAGCACGTAGCCTGCGGCCGCCAAACGTGCCTGAGCCTGATCACCGGCCGCACGGCAGGCAGCCATAGACGGCACCTCGGTGAACCCTTCGCGAAAGCGCTGCACCCGACCGCCCTCGTGATCCACGGTGATCAGAATCCCAGGGCGCACGGCATGAATGGCGCCGCAAAGCGCACGAAGCATTTCCACCGATGTGAAGTTGCGGGTAAAGAGAATCACCGCTCCGGTCATCGGGTGTTCCAGCCGCCGAATTTCGTGTTCAGTGAGAACAGTGCCGGCAATATCGACCACAACAGGGCCCAGCGTATGTGCAAGAGCGAGCTTCTTCGGCGTAAGCATGACGGAGATTCCAAAAGATAAAGCGCCGGCTTTGGGTGCAAAAGACCAAAGCCGGCAGAGTACGGGCGGGCAAAAGAGGAACGCTGCGTGCGCCGCTTACTCCTGCGGGAACACGCGGGGCTTTGCTGCCACGCGGTCGAGCAGTTCGTTATAGCGGCGAATCGTTTCGGCAAAACCGAACTGGAGCGCTTCAACCGTGAGCGCATGGCCGATCGACACTTCCTGAATGTTGCCGCAGGCCGTGAGGAGCTTCTCGAGATTATCAAGCGACAGGTCGTGACCGGCATTGACGCCGAGCGCAAGCTCATCGCATAAAAGCGCACTGTCAACATAGGGCTGCAGGATATCGTCTTCGAGCGCCGTGCCGTAGGCTGCGGCGTAACCCTCCGTATAAAGCTCAATGCGGTCGGCCCCCGTCTCCTTAGCCCAGCGGGTGAATTCGGGTTCGGGATCCATGAAGAGACTGACGCGGCAGCCGTAGGACTGTGCTTCGGCCACCACAGCGGCCAGCTTTTCGCGCACCTCGGGGTTATTGAATTCAAAACCGTGGTCAGAGGTCTTCTGATCAGCGGCATCGGGCACAAACGTCGCCTGATGCGGACGAATCTCCTTGAGAATCGGCATCAGATTTTCGAACGGATTCCCTTCAATATTGAATTCACGGCCCGGATAGGCATCCACGAGCGCCTTCAGGGGTGCCAAGTCCGTTCGGCGGATATGACGCTCATCGGGACGAGGATGAACGGTCAGGCCGGCAGCGCCCGCCTCGAGCGCAATGCGCCCGAAGAAAACGGGGTCAGGCCAATTGCCTTCACGAGAATTGCGCACCAGCGCGACTTTATTGAGATTGACGGAAAGCTGCGTCCGAATCATGGAAGTGCACCCATTGAAAATAGAAAAGGGAATCTTGCCGCCGAGCAGAATAGCACGCGGCCTGCGCGGCATAACTCAGCCATTCACCGGATCGCCATCAATTCGGCATCAATTCAAAATAAACAGATTGACCGAACGAGAAAATCTCGCGTATTCAGAGTTTTTTGAGGTCGGCAAGGAGACGCCGGCTACGCAGCGGCCGTCCTTCCAGATGAAGGTCGATGGCGGTCTTAAGCAGCTCGCGAAGCCGCTTCATCTCGCGGGGACTGAGCGCCGCAATCCGGCTTTTGCGCTCCGCAGATCCGCAGGCAACAGCCGCCGCTACCGTTTTAGGCCACAGCATGGAAGCAAAAGGCAGATTGGCAGCGTCTTCAGGCGTCCCCTCTACGCCCTTCAAGGCGCCTTCGTGGGTGAGGAGAAACCACTCTGAGCCCTTTTGCAGATCACGATCCTCAAGCGCAAGGCCCCAGCCGCAGTGCGCCAGAAGCTCCGCTTCAAAAGAGCGAAGCCCCGTCTGCCGCACAGCCGGATCCCCGTCCGCCAACGCAGAGAGCACGTGCACATAGCTCTGAAAGAGGCCCGGATGGACGTCCTCGCGCTCTGTGAGGCGAAGCACCAATTCGTTCACATAAAAGCCCGAGAGAAGCGCCTCGCCCCGAAGTGCTGCAAGCGCCCCGAGCCACTCGGCCTGCGTAAGCACCTTGGCTTCTTTTTTGCCCGTCCAAGTAAGGGCCAGCGGCGAAAAGGGCGTTAAGAGCCCTCTTAAATTAGACCCCGGCCGTTTGGCGCCCCGCGCCACCAGAAAAACGCGGCCGAAATGGGCGGTAAGCACGTCGACCACCATGCTCGATTCGCTCCAGGGTCGCGCATGAAGCACAAATCCGGGCTCCCGCTGCGGCCTTTGGCGGCGCCGGATGCCGCTGCGGCCGCCCGAGGCGCCCAGCGCCTCGGTTCGGGCGAGTTCTTCAAGAATGGCCTCGGCAGCGCGGCCTCTGGCCACAACGCCCTCCACCGTAGCGCTTTTGCTCGAAGCGAGCACCTCCTTTTTGCCGTTAGGAAGCCGCGGGAGATCAAGCAGCGCATCATCGCCCCATCGGCCTTCAGCCTGCTCGGCATCGAGTGAAGGGGACGGCGCAGCCCCATCGTCCGCACCCGCCGACGTCAGCATGCCGCCCTCCGCCAAGGCGTCAGCGCCGCCCACGGCATCCATGGGCGGCGGCAGGCTGGGATCGGGATGCGGCGCATCAGCGGTCACGCTCGTCGGACTCCTTTTCGGCTGGCGGCAAGCCGCGGCATCAATCGTAGCCGAGGGTCTTGAGCGCCTTGACGTCGTCGGACCAGCCGCGGCGCACACGCACCCAAACTTCAAGATGCACCGGGCAGCCGAGCTGCTCCTCGATGTCGGCACGGGCGAGGCGCGAAATTTCGCGCAGCTTGGCGCCCTTTTCACCGATCACGATAGGCTTATGGCTTTCACGGTCAACAATGAGCGTGGCCACAATATCCGCACGGCGCACGCCTTTGTCGTCCGTCTCTTCCTTCCACTTGTCAATCGTGACAGCCGTGCCGTAGGGCAGTTCGTCGCCGAGCAGACGGAAGGCCTTTTCGCGGATCGTTTCCGCAGCCAGAAAGCGCGGCGACTTGTCCGTATAGAGGTCCGGATCAAAGTACGGAATGCTTTCGGGGAGAAGCTTTTCGATTTCGCGCAGCAGATCGTCGAGCTGACGGTGCTTTTCAGCCGACACCGGCACAATGGCGGCGAAGGGATAGCGGCGCATCGAATCAGCCATCAGCGGCAAAAGCGCGTTGCGGTCCTTCGAGAGATCGGTCTTGCTCACCGCAAGAATGACGTTGGATGCTTCCGTCGGCAGCAGACGAAGCACTTCAAGATCGCCCGGCTTCCAGCCGTTTGACTCGATCACCATCACCACAGCATCGACCTCGGAAAGCGTAGAGCGCACGGAACGGTTCATGCGGCGCGTCAGCTGATTCTTCACCTTGGTCTGAAAGCCCGGCGTATCCACAAAAATGAACTGTGCCTTATCGGTCGTCAGCACGCCGAGCACGCGGTTGCGGGTCGTCTGAGGTTTCTTTGACGTAATGGAAACCTTTTCACCCACAATGGCGTTGATGAGCGTCGATTTACCGACATTGGGGCGTCCCACCACGGCAACATACCCGCAGCGGAAGCCCTCGGGAACCTTGGCGGAGCTGAGCGCTCCGGCCTGCGCGAGCATGCGCTCGAAATCATCGTCGGGTTTGCCCGGCTCGATGTCGGCCTCAAGATCATCCGTCGGCATCTCAAGCGTTGTCGGGTCTTCCGTCTGAGGCGTATCGGCCTCAGGCGCTTTTTCAAAATTCTTCAAATCGTCAGTCATTTCAGCGCCTCCTTGGCAGCTGTCAGGGCCAATTCCGCCGCAGCCTGTTCGGCTTCACGACGGCTCGTGGCAGTGCCCCGCGTCACGATTTTGAGCCGCTCGATGCGGCATTCACACTCAAAGCGCCGCTCATGAGCAGCGCCCGTGGCGGCGACGATCGCATATTCGGGTCGAGGCAGATGATCTCCCTGCAGGAGTTCCTGCAGGCGGGTCTTGGGATCCTTGCTCATCTGCTCCGGGGTCAGCCCCGTCAGGATCGGGTCGTAGAGTTTCAGGATAACGCGCTGCGCCGTATCAAAACCGGCTTCGCGAAAAACAGCGCCGAAAATCGCTTCCATGGCATCGGCAAGAATCGACGCACGATGTGCGCCGCCCGTCTTTACCTCACCTTCCCCCATGTAGAGGAAGCTTGAAACATCAATCTTCAGGGCAATTTCGTGGAGCGTCTTTTCACACACGAGATTGGCGCGCACTCGCGAGAGCTCGCCTTCGTTGAAGTGTTTATCACGCAGAAAAAGCGCATAGCCGATAACGCAGTTAAGCACCGAGTCACCGAGAAACTCCAGACGTTCATTGTGCTCCTGCGCAAAGCTGCGGTGCGTAACCGCACGGCGCAAAAGCTTCTTATCCTGAAAGACGTAGCCGATGCGCTCCTCGAGCGCTTCAAGCGAAAGCATTTGTGATGGTCTCTTGTCTTTGTTTATTTCAATTGTGCCGCTCATCGTCCAAGCATTAGTAAATGCTGCCGATGCGGCCCATGTCGCTGAAGTTCGCCCAGATGCAGACAGCCTTGCCGACCAAGTTTTCATCCGGCACAAAACCCCAGAAGCGGCTGTCTTCACTGTTGTCACGGTTGTCGCCCATGGCAAAGTACTTGCCTTCGGGCACCGTGCAGACGAACCCGCGGTCGTTGTAGCTGCAGGTGGATTCTTTTTTCATCACGGCCTGCATGGGCACCCAGCTCGGCCGGCGATGGTCAACCGCGATGGAGTGCTCCAGACCGGAGAGGTTTTCCGTACGCTCTTCGAGCGTCACCATCGTCGAATCGTCAACAAAGTCGCGCGGACGGGACTGGGCCTGTTCGACTCCATTCACGTAGAGCACTTTGTCGCGGTATTCAACGCGGTCGCCCGGCGTTGCCACGACGCGCTTAATGAAGTCAACGGATTCGTCCATCGGATAGCGGAACACGATGATGTCGCCCTTTTGCGGAGCGCCCACCTCGAGCACCTTGGTGTTGAGCACCGGCAGACGAATGCCGTAGTCGTACTTATTGACCAAAATGAAGTCGCCGATATGCAGCGTCGGCAGCATCGACCCCGACGGAATGCGAAAGGGCTCAAAAAGGAAGCTGCGCAGCAAAAAGACGATCAGAATGACCGGGAAAAGTCCGGCGGTGTACTCGAGCCACCACGGTTGACGAAGCGCCGTCGCCTTCAGACGGCGCAGATCTTCGCCGACAGCAGCATCGCCGCGTCCGAGCGCCTCGCGGTTAGCAGCTTCAAAAGCCGACGCGGCTTCCTCGGCCTTCCGGCGGCGCTGCGGCAGAAATACCGTGCGCTCAAAAATCCAAAAAATGCCGGTGATGACCGTCAAAATAAAAAGAATAAGTGCGAAGTTCATGGCCTTAAATGGGTTCGTGCTTCCATGCCCGATTGCGTTCTTGTTTGTATATAGAAATAGTCAGACTTCGTCAGCATTGACACCGTCATTTCTTTCCATTGCTTACTACTTTTCGTCAACTTCCAAAATCGCGAGGAAGGCTTCCTGCGGAATTTCGACGCTGCCCACCTGCTTCATACGCTTTTTACCAGCCTTCTGCTTTTCGAGCAGCTTGCGCTTACGCGTGATGTCGCCGCCGTAGCACTTGGCCAAAACGTTCTTGCGCAGCGCCTTCACGTTCTCGCGGGCGATGATGTTCGCACCGATGGCCGCCTGAATGGAAACTTCGTACATCTGACGGGGAATCAGCGTGCGAAGCCGCTGCACAAGCTCACGGCCGCGGAAGACGGCGTTCGAACGATGCATGATCGCTGAGAGCGGATCCACCTTGTCGCCGTTGATGAGGATATCTACACGCACCACGTCGGCCGCACGATATTCCTTGAACTCATAGTCCATCGATGCGTAGCCGCGGGTGAGAGACTTCATGCGGTCAAAAAAGTCCAGCACGATTTCCGCGAGCGGCAGGTCATAAGTGAGGTGCACCTGGCGGCCGTGATAGGCGAGATTGGTCTGAACACCGCGCTTATCCTGACAGAGCTTCATGACGGCGCCGACATATTCATTCGGCACAAAAATCGTCACCGTATCGATCGGCTCACGAATCTCATCGATCTTGTCGACCGGCGGGAGCTTCGAGGGGTTTTCCACCTGCACGACTTCGCCGTCGGTCATCAGCACCTCATAAACGACGGACGGAGCCGTCGTGATGAGATCCATGTTGTACTCGCGCTCCAGCCGCTCCTGCACGATGTCCATGTGCAGGAGACCAAGGAAGCCCGCGCGGAAGCCGAAGCCGAGCGCCTGAGAGCTTTCGGGCTCAAAACGCAGCGCCGCATCGTTAAGCTGAAGCTTCGTGAGGGCGTCGCGCAGCGCGTCGTACTGATTTGATTCCACCGGAAAGAGGCCGGCAAACACCTGCGGCTTCACCGCCTTGAAACCGGGGAGCGGTTCCTCGGCCGGTTTCTGCGCAAGCGTTACGGTGTCGCCCACGCGAGCGTCCTTCAATTCCTTGATGCCCGCGATGATGAAACCCACCTCACCCGCGGAAAGCGATTCGCGCATCTTGCTCTTTGGCGTAAAGACACCGATCTGCTCGACCAAATGCGTGGCATTGGTCGCCATCAGCGTGATCTTGTCCTTGGGACGCACCGTACCGTTGACGACGCGCACCAGCATCACTACGCCCACGTAGTTGTCAAACCATGAGTCGATGATGAGCGCCTGGAGCGGCGCCTGCGGATCACCCTTGGGCGGCGGCACATCGCGCACGACGCGCTCGAGAATGTCGTCAACGCCCATGCCGGTTTTGGCCGAACAAGGAATCGCATCGGTCGCATCAATACCGATCACGTCTTCGATTTCCTCTGCGGCTGCTGTCGGATCCGCGCTCGGCAGGTCCATTTTGTTGAGCACAGGGATCACGGAGACACCGAGATCGATAGCGGTGTAGCAGTTAGCGACCGTCTGCGCCTCTACGCCCTGCGTAGCGTCAACCACGAGGAGCGCCCCTTCGCAGGCCGAGAGCGAACGACTCACTTCATAAGAAAAGTCGACGTGCCCCGGGGTATCGATCAGGTTAAGCTCATAAATCTGACCGTCCTTCGCTTTGTAGCGCAGCGACGCCGTCTGCGCCTTGATGGTAATGCCGCGTTCGCGCTCAAGATCCATGCTGTCGAGGACCTGCTCGCTCATTTCGCGGTCGGAGAGGCCTCCGCAGCGCTGAATCAGGCGGTCGGCAAGCGTGGACTTACCATGGTCGATGTGGGCGATGATCGAAAAGTTTCGGATGTTCTGCATCGTCGATGTTGTAAATGCTTTGGGTCTTCAGGAAGCCCTTTAGAGCTCTGCCGGCAGCGGGCCCATTGATGAATCAATGGCCGGCGGTCTGAACGGCAGAGTGCTGAGAGATTCAAGATGAATTCATTGAAACGTCCGGCAGTCACTTAGGCGAAGCTGTCTGACAAAATGCGTTTTTTGGCCGACACTTCGTCATCGCCTCCAGCCTGAGTCCGACTGTTCCGGGCGCGGATTGGGACTTCCGCGTGAACAGATCATTTTATCAAAGCTCGTCCGCAGCGCCGCAGCTCAGCCGGTGCTTCGGTTGCCCCAAAAGCATAAAAAAGAAGCTTCCGGCCCAAAAGGTTCCCGGAAGCCTCCCAAATCACTTTGCTGGATCGAACACGATTCGAAATCAGCGGTTCCGTCTGGTTCAGTCCGCAAAGGCCTTGTAGATGACGGTTGAATTCGTGCCGCCGAAGCCAAACGAATTCTTCATCGCAGCGCGAATCTTCATCTGACGCGCCGTCTTGCCGACAATGTCAACGCCGGCACATTCCGGATCGAGGTTGTCGAGGTTGATGGTCGGAGGCGACACCTGATCACGGATGGCCATCACCGAGAAGACGCTTTCAATACCGCCGGCGCCGCCGAGCAGGTGGCCCGTCATCGACTTGGTCGAATTGACGGCCAGGCGAGCAGCGTGATCGCCGAAAACTTCGCGAATAGCCTTCACCTCATTGGCGTCACCCACCGACGTGGATGTGCCGTGCGCATTCAGATAATCAATTTCGTCGGGATTCATGCCGGCGTGGCGCAGCGCCATACGCATGCAGCGCACCGGACCATCGGTCGAAGGCGTCGTGATGTGATGCGCGTCGCCCGAAAGACCGTACCCGGCAATTTCTGCGTAGATCTTGGCGCCGCGTGCTTTGGCGTGGTCCAGATCTTCGAGTACGAGAACGCCTGCGCCCTCGCCCATCACAAAGCCGTCGCGGTCCTTGTCAAACGGCCGCGATGCGGCTTCCGGCGCGTCATTGCGGCGCGAGAGGGCATGCATGGCGTCAAACCCCCCGATGCCAAGCTTGCAGACAGTCGACTCCGTGCCGCCCGCGAGCATCACATCCGCGTCGCCGCGGGCGATGATGTAGGCAGCTTCGCCGATGGCATGCAGCCCCGTCGAGCAGGCCGTAACGTGTGCAATGTTGGGGCCCTTGAGTCCCTTCATAATCGCGAGCTGACCCGAAGTCATATTGATGATGCATCCGGGAATCATGAAAGGCGAAATGCGGCGCGGACCGCGGGACACCATCGCGTCGTTATTGGCGCAGATAGAGGGCAGGCCGCCGATGCCTGCGCCGATTGCAACGCCAATCATCGGCGCATTCTCCTCGGTGACTTCCAGTCCCGAATCCTCGAGCGCCATCAGACCCGCGCCCACGCCGAAATGCACAAACTTGTCGAAACGGCGGACTTCCTTCACATCCAGGTATTTCCCGGCATCAAAGCCCTTCACTTCGCCTGCTATCTGACAGCCGAACTCCGAGGCGTCAAAGCCGGTGATGCGAGCGATGCCGCTCTTGCCTTCAAGCGCGGCAGCCCAGCTCGAAGCCAGATCGTTGCCGAGCGGGGAGATCAGGCCGAGACCAGTAACGACTACGCGGCGATTCATCATGTTGCAGTTTCCTTCAAAGTCAAAGGCTTGAAGCCCCTAGTGAAAACCGATGCAAGCGCAGAGACGCCTCTGAGCATTGCCAATGCGGTGCAATAGGTGGTTCGAGATCGTTCAAACTTCCCCTTTGCCTTCTGTATTCAGGCATTTCAGGGAATTTACAACTATTCGGATTAGCAGAAAAACGGGGTTTTGCCCATTCATTACGTGAAACGGGATCCGTTGCCGGATCCCGTTTTCATTGCCCTGCCTCGCCGTATGGAGCCCAATCGAGCAGCTTCAGACGGTGATCAGCGGCAGCTTGCTTCGAGACGCTGCCCGAACGTGCGAATTACTTCGCGACGGCGGCCTTGACGAAGTCGATGGCCTGCTGAACCGTACGGAGATTTTCCTGTTCGGTGTCGGGGATTTCGATGTCGAAAGCATCTTCGAGCGCGAGCGACATTTCAACCGTCGTCAGGCTGTCGGCACCGAGATCTTCAATAAAGGAGGATTCGTTCTTGATGTCCTCTTCCTTGATGCCAAGCTGTTCAGCAATGATCTTCTTGACCTTCTGTTCAATATCGTCCATTTGATTGTCTCTCCGGGTGGGGTTGAGCGTTCAGATGAACCCCGCGCTTGATGGAGCATACAGGGTCGTTAAAAAAGAATTTAGCTTTTAATTTTACCAAAACCAATCGGTTGTCGCCGCTGCAGATCAACCCATGTACATGCCGCCGTTCACATGAAGCACAATGCCCGTCACGTAAGCGCCCGCGGGCGATGCGAGGTAAAGGCAGGCGTTGGCCACATCATCCGTTTGGCCGAGACGACCGAGCGCGGTCTGACCGATCAGCGCCGTCTTGTGCTCTTCGGGAAGATCCTTTGTCATGTCGGTGTCGATGAAGCCCGGTGCGATGCAGTTGACAGTGATGCCCCGAGAACCGATTTCCCGCGCGAGCGACATCGTCATGCCGACCAAACCGGCCTTGGCGGCCGCATAGTTCACCTGACCGGCATTGCCCATCGCCCCCACGACCGAGGACATGGAAATGATGCGGCCCGAGCGCTGCTTCATCATCGGGCGAACACAGGCGCGCGCCAGGCGGAAGGCTGCGGTCAGATCGGTTTCAATCACCGTCTCCCACTGCTCGTCCTTCATGCGCATGACGAGACCGTCCTTGGTAATGCCGGCATTATTGATGAGCACATCAATGCGGCCGTATTCGGCCACGATGTCGTCGACGGCCTTCTTCGAAGCTTCAGCATCACAGACATTGAGCACAATGCCGCGGCCGCGGCCTTCAAAGGCTTTGCCGGCCTCGTCGAGCGCAGCCGCGCCCGCTTCCGAAGTGGCCGTGCCAATAACCACGGCACCCGCCTGAAGAAAAGCTTCAAAGACCGCACGGCCAATACCGCGGCTCGCACCGGTAACAAGACAAATCTGCCCGGCGAGCGCGTCCGCCGCAAAGATCATTTTTTCCATGTTGTTGGTTCTCAATCAAAGGTGAAAATTCAATGAATACTTCAAGCTGCGAGCGCCTCGAGCGTCGCCTCGAGCGTCGCTTCGCTGCTGATGCCGTGGAGTCTGATCTCCGGTGCAATGCGCTTGACGAGCCCCGTCAGAACTTTGCCCGGCCCGCATTCCACGATGTCTGTGACGCCGGAGGCTTCCATAGCCTTCACAATCTTGGTCCACTGCACCGCCGACGATACCTGCTGCGCGAGGAGCGCGCGGATTTCGTCCGGGGCAGTGTGAAGCTGCGCCGTAACGTTGGCATACACCGGCACAGACGGAGCGCTGACTTTAACTTCGGCCAAATGTTTGGCAAGGCGTTCACCTGCCGGCGCCAAAAGGCTCGAATGAAAGGGCCCCGAAACGGCCAGCGGAATGGCTCTCCGGCAGCCGCGGGCCTTAAGAAGCTCTACCGCTTTGGCAAGGCCGTCGCTGCGCCCGGCAATCACCACCTGCCCGGGCGAATTGAAATTCACCGGCTCCACGGGCCCCACGGCAGAGGCTTCGCGGCAGGCTTCAATAACGGCTTCGTCATCGAGGCCAATGACGGCTGCCATGCCCCCCACACCGACCGGCACCGCTTCCTGCATGGCCTGCGCACGGAAACGCACAAGCTTCACGGCATCCTCAAAGGCAAATGTTCCCGCTGACGTGAGCGCGGAATATTCCCCTAAAGAATGACCGGCCATCACATCCGGACGGCGGCCGCCGGCAGCGATCCAAGCTTCATAAAACGCTGCAGAGGCCGCGAGCAGTGCGGGCTGCGTGTTCACCGTCAGGCTGAGCACTTCCGCCGGACCTTCTGCGATGAGTTTGACAAGATCTTCTCCGAGAGCAGCATTGGCGCGAGCCATATAGTCCGCAACGACAGCATTGTCGGCAAAACCCGAAAGCATGCCGACAGACTGGCTGCCCTGGCCGGGGAATACGAATGCAATGCGCATGAGTTTTTTCCTTTGGTTCCGTAATTGGTGTTCGAGACGATTCGCTTCCAAAGCCGCTCGGCCTTATTCGCTGCGCCAGCGCACAATCGCCGATCCCCAGGCCATGCCGGCACCGACAGCCTGCAGCAGCACCAGGCTGCCGTCTGAAATCTTTCCGCTTCGCACGGCTTCATCAAGAGCAAGCGGCACGGATGCCGCTGACGTGTTGCCCTGTTCCGACACGGTCTTGATCATCCGTTCGTCGGGAATGCCGAGCTTCTTGGCCACCATTGTCATAATGCGCAGATTGGCCTGATGGGGAATGTAGACGTCCACATCCTGCGGATCCACGCCCGCCAAGACGGCAACTTCCTGCGCAGACGACGTCAATCCGTCAACGGCAAGCTTAAAGACCTGACGGCCGTCCATATTGATGTAGGGACGCCCGCAAAGTTCGCCGTGATCAATCCGTGCCGTGAGACCGAGCACATTTTCATCGTAAGATCCGTCGGCATACATCCGAGCAGCCAGAATACCGGGCTTTGCCGAAGCCTCCAGCACCACTGCCCCTGCGCCATCGCCAAAAAGCACGCACGTTGCGCGGTCCTTCATGTCGATAACGCGCGACATCGTTTCCGCCCCGATGACCAGCGCACGCTGATAGGGACCTGCACGGAGCATGGCATCGGCGGCATTAAGCGCATAAATAAAGCCCGCGCACACGGCCTGTACGTCGAACGCCGCGCACCCCACCGCGCCGATCAAACGCTGCACGGCCGCTGCCGTCGACGGAAATACCTGATCAGGCGTCGTCGTCGCCACAATGATCAGATCAATCGTCTTGGGATCAACGCCGCCCCCTTCAAGCGCCTTCTGTGCGGCTGCGGCAGCCAGCGTGGTAGTCGTTTCCGTCGTTCCATTGACGAAGCGTCGAGCTTCAATGCCGGTACGCGTACGAATCCATTCATCAGAAGTTTCAATGCCGTCGGCAGCGAGCCGTCGGGCAAGGTCCTCATTGGTGATGCGGGCCGCAGGAAGCGCGGACCCCGTGGAAATGATGCGGGAGTATTTGGCTGACATGAGCCGTCCTTATAGACAAGTCGCGTGAACGTTGGATCTTACCGATTTAAAGCCTGCGTTTGAAGTCCGTTTTTTCAACCACACGGCGTAACTCATTTGCGCCATACGGCTGCGGAACATCAGCCATGACTTTAACCGGATTCGGCAGACATGAAAAAGGGGACCCACTTCTGGATCCCCTTCCTTTCGAATCGCCCCGGCCGCTTCCTTCAGAAGCTCTTGGCCTTCGAGACTCCCTGACGTTAAACTGAAACCTTTTGCAAAGAGCACTTTCACCGTGGGGTGCGCGCGGCATCTCGCGCGAGGTTCATTAACGCTGCAGAAGCGTACCGGTTTGTTCGGTGCGGACTTATTCGTCCTGCTTCGTCGCGATGACCTTCTTGCCGCGATAGAAGCCCGTCGGGCTGATGTGATGACGGCGATGGACTTCGCCGGTCGTCGCTTCGACAGCCGTCGGAGGATTCTTCAAAAAGTCATGAGCACGACGATTGCCGCGACGGGCGACCGATTTCTTATTCTGCTGAACAGCCATGGCAAACCCCACGTAGGTATAAGCGAGTGTCGAACTAAATTACTTCCGTGACCAGGCACTCGTTCCAGAACACGGAATTCCATGATTGCGCCGCCGTCTAAATTGACAGGACGGCAAGCGGCGGATTGTACCAAATCCCCTGAAGAACCTCATGCAAAAAGCATCTTTTTTTAGGTTCGAAGAATTCAGTCCAATAAAAAAGGAGGGCAACTGCCCTCCTTCCCGGAAATCTGGAGCGGGAGACGAGTCTCGAACTCGCGACCTCAACCTTGGCAAGGTTGCGCTCTACCAACTGAGCTACTCCCGCATTTCCAGCGAAGAATGCGAATTATACGAAGCTACGGGATTTTGTCAAGCAAACGACGGTATTCACGTACTGTTGAGTGAGTTCCCGATGCGGAGGACCGCATCAAACTTTAAATACCCGCTTTCTTCTGAACTTTACTGCCCAAAACGCAGAGCGCCGCCCACACCATGAAGGCGGCGCTTTCCCCTTGAACGGTTCCTCAGAAGTTCGCCAGGTCGTTAAGCGCTTCACTCATGCTCGGGTGCGTGAAGATGAAGTCGCGCAGGAACGTGTACTTTTGTCCCGTCTTCATGGCCACTGCTACGGTGTTGATGACTTCCCCGGCCTCCGGTCCAAAAAGCGTGCAGCCCAAAATCTCCTGGGTGTCAGCATCCACCACGATCTTAAAGAGCCCTTCGGCCTGATTGAGCGTTCTGGCACGCGGGATTGCCGCTACGGGCAAGGTGTTGACCTTAATGTGCCGCCCTAGAGACTGCGCCTCTTCGGCCGTAAACCCGATGTGCGCGAGCGGCGGGTCAATAAAGACCGTTGAGCTCACGGGGTCGCGGTCGGAAATCCTGCGGTCTCCGGTCCCATAAAGACTGCTGCACACAATGCGGAAGTCATCTAAGGAGATATAGGTGAAAAGCGGCCCGCCCTTGACGTCGCCCAAGGCGTAGACCTGCGGGTTGGTGGTGCGCAGGTGTTCGTCGACCACGATGGCTCCGCGCGCATTGACTTCAACACCCGCTTTTTCAAGTGCCAACGCTTCAGTGTTCGGACGGCGGCCAGCCGCCAAAAGCACCGCGTCCCCTTCCAGCCGAACTTCTTTTTGGGCGGCACGGTCTTCATAGACCACGGTGCCGCCGTCAATCTGGGTCACATTCACATGCGTCTTAAACTGCACGCCTTTCTTTTCCAAAATGCCCTGCACGGCTGCGGCAATATCGCGGTCTTCGCGCGGCAATACTTGGGGCCCTTTTTCGAGCACCGTGACCTGCGTACCAAAAGAAGCAAACATTGAAGCGAATTCGAGCCCAATGTAGCCTCCGCCGACGATAGTGAGACGCTGCGGCAGTTCCTTGAGGTCTAAAAGCGTCGTACTCGTAAAGACGCGAGGATTACCTGTAACGCCAGGGAGATTCGGGATGACCGTTTCCGAACCCGTATTGATAAAGATCTTGGGCGCCTCCAAGGTGACCGCCAAATCCTTGCCGCGTACCTCGACCGCATTTTTCCCTGCAAACGAACCCACGCCCAGGAAGATAGTCACATTGGGATCGTCGGCAAGCTTTTCATAGTTCTTTTCGCGCAGAAAGCTTACGACGGCGTCTTTTTGCTCCATCGCCGCACGGAAGTATTCCTGCTTTTCCTTCCAGGAAACATCACGGCGCGCAAGGTGTGCCGAATGCACGAGCGTCTTTGTTGGGATACAGCCGATATTGATGCAGGTGCCGCCATACATCTTCTCGGAGCGCTCGATCAGGGCGACCTTTTCGCCTTTCTTTGCCAAGAATCCCGCTAAGGTCTTTCCGGCCTTGCCAAAACCAATAATGATGGCGTCAAATTTCATGGTGTTCTCTGTCTTTGCCCGCGGGCGTTGGTTCGATGGAATCCATCGTAGGAGAAACTACTGTTGGACACTGATGATTATCAAGCGTGCGGACGGAGCCTCCTCTGCCCAGATTGTTACTGTCTTTATTAGCCGAGCCCTAGTGGATATCCTGACGCTCCCGAACCATGTCACTGATATCGCTCTGATCATCACCCCCTCCTCTTTCCTTTGGACTACGGCACAGCACGGTGCGCCACGAAATGCAATGGGATGGAATACACCGGCGCATTTCAGATTCGAGAGGAACTTTAGTTTCAATTTCGGCTTAACCCAGCCTTTAACGTCACGCCCGATCGGGCGCAAAGTCGCCCCGCTTATTCATTCCTAATGAGATCCCAAAGAAAATCCGAAATCTCTTGACCCTGCTGGGCTGCAGTTACCTCCGCGAGTATGCCGGGACCGAATGCACCACCGAGAATTTTGGAGAAATCATTAAAAAAATCCCGAACCGCTAAGATCGGCTCGGGATTTTGGTTTGGTCCCAGAAACGGGAATCGAACCCGTACGCCCGTTTAGGGGCGGCGGATTTTAAGTCCGCTACGTCTACCAGTTCCGTCATTCTGGGACCACATACGAAAAAAGGGAAACTGCTCAGTGTTTCCCTTCTTTTGTATCTGGAGCGGGAGACGAGTCTCGAACTCGCGACCTCAACCTTGGCAAGGTTGCGCTCTACCAACTGAGCTACTCCCGCACTGAGAAAATTAATTTTAATGAAAACCCAAAATAAGTCAAGACAGCCCGTCAGAGCGGCTCTACGTATAAATGGGAGCGGGTTATCACCTATCTTTAGACTGCTGAGCAAAAAATCGGGACTCTCCGAAGAGAATCCCGATTTCGCACTAACTATCTATTCAGGCAAAGCTGATTAGAAGATGCTGATCGCGAGGAAGCCCAGAGCAACCGAGAAGACGATCGCGAGGACACCCGGGATGAAGAAGGCGTGGTTGAACACCCACTTGCCGATGCGGGTCGTGCCGGTGTCGTCCATCTGGACCGCGCCCAGAAGGGTCGGATAGGTCGGCAGAACGAACAGAGCAGACACAGCAGCGAACGAAGCGACGAGCATGCCGGAATCGCCAGGGTTGGCAGCGGTGATGCCGAGCGCCGCAACGATGGCCGGGGTGATGGCCTTAGCGGTAGCTGCCTGCGAGTACAGGAGCATGGCCGCGAAGAAGAACACGACAGCAAGCAGAGCCGGATAGGCAACAACGGTGTCAGCTGCGAACGTCTTGATTTCAGCCGTGTGGCCGGACACAAACGTGTCGCCGAGCCAGGCAACGCCGAGCACGCAGACGCAGGCAACCATACCGGACTTGAAGACCGAGCTTTCAGAGGCGATATCAGAGATGTCAACCTTGCAGCAAATCGTGATGAGCGTTGCAACGAGGAGCATCAGGGACATGATGGCGGCGTCACGAGGAACAATGACGGGGCTGATCAGACCGATGGCCGGCGAAATAGCGGACGCATAGAGCACCACGAAGAGCACGCCGATCAGGAAGATGCCGACGGAGCGCTTGGCAAAAGGCTTGAGTTCCGTCTGAGCGGCACCCTGACCAATCTTGACGAGACCCTTGGCAAGACGTTCCTTGTAGACCGGATCGCTGTCCAGATCCATGTTCTGGATCTTCGTCATAACGAAAGCCGTCAGCATGCAGCCGGCAAACGTGGTAACGAGCCAAATGCCGATCAGAGCCGGGTAGGACCAGCCGAACGGTTCAAGCACGCCGGACATGTAAATCACGGCTGCGGAAACCGGAGAAGCGGTAATGGCGATCTGCGAAGCCACGACGGCGATCGAGAGCGGGCAGCAGGGACGAATCTTCTGTTCCTTAGCAACTTCAACGATAACCGGAATCATCGAGAAGGCCGTATGACCCGTACCGGCGAAAATCGTCAGCACATACGTCACGACAGGAGCGAAGTAGTTGATGTACTTCGGGTTGCTGCGCAGAATGCGTTCAGCAATCTGAACAAGATAGTCCAGACCGCCGGCGAGCTGCATCGCCGAAATAGCTGCGATCACCGATGCGATGATCAGAATCACGTCCCAAGGAATGTTGCCCGGCTTCATACCGAGAATCAGACCAAGTACGAGAACGCCGGCGCCGCCGGCATAGCCGATGCCGATGCCGCCCAAGCGAACACCGAGGAAGATCGCGCCCAAAAGGACGATGATCTGGAGAATGAGCATGATATCCATAATGCCTCCAGGCATGGATGAGAAACCCCGTCTGCCGCTGCTTCATTATTTGGCTCTATTGGCCGCTGCAGCTTGCATCAGAGGATGCGGAGACTGTCTGTCCTCGATCCCTTTACGGATATCTGAGTACCTGAGAATCCCGCTTTGGTGGTATTTGAACCTGCGGTCGTTCCGCTAGGAGCGACCGTAGTGTTCTATTTCCGGATCTTGCGTCCGGACGTCACCCGATTACTGTTCAAACTTCGGGTTGATCAGGTTGTCGTGCGTGAAGACCTTGTCCCACTGTTCCTGCGTGAGCATCTTCTTTTCGTCGACGATGAGTTCATGCAGGGACTTGCCGGTGAGGAAGCCTTCGCGAGCGATGTTCGCGCAGGGCTTGTAGCCGAAGTGGGGCTTGAGAACCGTGATGATGCCGAGCGAGCCCATCACGAGGTCTTCGCAGTGCTTGGCGTTGACAACGATGCCGTCAATGCACTTTTCACGCAGAGCGTTGCAGGAGTTCGTCAGAACCTTCATCTGCATATACAGAGCGAAGGAGATGACCGGTTCCATCACGTTCAGTTCAAGCTGGCCGGCGGAGGCGGCAAGCATGACGGAGGTGTCAAGACCGATGGCGAGGAACGCAGCCTGATTCGTCACTTCCGGGATAACCGGATTGACCTTGCCCGGCATGATCGAGCTGCCCGGCTGGAGCTGGGGCAGAACGATTTCGCCAAGGCCGGTACGCGGGCCGGAGGCCAGGAGACGCAGGTCATTGCAGACCTTCGTGAGCTTGACGGCGAGGCTCTTGCAGGCCGACGAGAGGGCGACATAGGCGCCGCAGTCGGACGTGGCGGCGATCAGGTCGTCGCTGTTGACGAACGGGATGCCCGTCAGTTCAGCGAGGCGCTTGACAGCCTTGGCCGGGTATTCCGGATGGCAGGTAACCGTCGTGCCGATGGCGGTGGCGCCGAGGTTCACGACCTTGAGGTGTTCCTGAGCTTCACGGATCGTCTTGATTTCGTCGCCGATCGTGGTGCCCCAGCCGTGGAATTCCTGAGCGAAGGACATCGGAACGGCGTCCTGCAGGTGGGTACGGCCCATCTTGAGGACATCCTTCGTCTTTTCAGCCTGCTTGTAGAAGCTGGCGACGAGGTCTTCAACGGCCTTAACGAGGACGTTGGAGCGAAGGATCAGCGAGAGGTGAAGAGCCGTCGGATACGTGTCGTTCGTCGACTGGCCGAAGTTGGCGTGGTCGTTCGGGGAGACCTTCTTGTCACCCTTTGCGAGGCCAAGGTGTTCGCAAGCGAGGTTGCAGATAACTTCGTTGCAGTTCATGTTCGTGGACGTGCCGGCACCACCCTGGAGCCAGTCAGTGACGAACTGATCGTTGTACTTGCCGGCGATGAGCTGGTCGCAGGCCCACACGAGCGCATCGGCAACATCAGCCGGGATCGTGCCGAGTTCCTTGTTCGTGAGCGCAGCGGCCTTCTTCACATAAGCGAAGGCGATGGCAAAGAACGGTTCCTGCGACATCGGCATTTCCGTGATGTGGAAATTCTGCTTGCCGCGCATCGTCTGGACGCCGTAGTAGACGTCATCAGGGATCTCGAGGGAACCAAGGAAGTCGTTTTCAATACGGGACATGTATATGCTCCTCAATATGTCCTAAGCGAGATTTCTGCGTTTGGGTCCGCTTTCATCCGCTTTGTGTTGAACCTTTGGATTCAGTCGAATTTCTAAGTAGAAACTCGTTGGTCCACCGAATCAAAAGGTGTTTTCTTTCGGTTCCGAGCTCTTCAAGCTAAGGGAATCTGCTTATCAGAGCTCGGGCACCTACCGAATAACTAAATATTACTGCGTAATCGGCTTGATGGGAATAGATTTCTTCTGCGTCGGCAGGACCTTATCGTAATTCCCCATACCCTGCTCAGCCATCTTGCGGCGGATGAAGGCGATCTGCGTCTTAAGGGGCAGATCCTTCGGGCAGAAGTCATGGCAGGCCAGCAGCGACATGCAGCCGAACACGCCGGACTCGTCACCGACCACTTCGTAGTAGTCAGCGTCGTTGCGTTCGTCGCGCGGGTCAAGGCGGAAGCGGGCAATCTTATTGATGCCCACAGCCCCGATGAAGTCCGGACGGACGCGAACCGTACCGCAGCCAGCAATGCAGCAGCCGCATTCCACGCAGCGGTCGAGAACGTAAATGTCTTCGGCGAGCTGCGGGTCCATCGGCACTTCCTTCCTGCGAAGGTCGATTTCCTCGTTCTTCATGTGAACCCACGTTTCCATGCGTTCGGACATGTTGCGCATCCACTTGCCGGTGTTGACCGAAAGGTCGCCGATGAGTTCGAACGCAGGCAAGGGGGCGAGCGTGAATTCCGTCGGAAGATCCTTGGTAAGTGTACGGCAGGCGAGGCCGGGCTTGCCGTTGATCAGCATGGCGCAGCTGCCGCAAATACCAGCGCGGCAAACGAAGTCGAACTGCAGGGTCGGATCCTGCTCGTTGCGCAGATCGTTGAGCGCAATGAAGAGCGTCATCGAGTCCGATTCCTGGAGCTCGTACGTCTGCATGTGTGGAACGCTGTCAGGATCCTGCGGGTTGTAGCGCAGGATGCTGATCTTGAGCATGCGGTGCTGCTTCTTGGCAGCGGGAGCGGCCGGGGCGGCGGGAGCCGCCGGGGTCTTCTGAGCTTCTTGGGTCATTTTTGTTACCAGCTCCAAATTAGTCGTTCAGCGGTTCGTCGATGCGTTCGTTGCGGCCCAGCAGACGCTTGGGCAGCAGGTGCTGATACGGCATGATCGCGTCCTGAATGGCCCAGCGATCCTTGCCTTCGGCTTCCATCTTCTGACGGATAGCATCAACTTCAGCCTGACGCTTGGCAGATTCGGGGTTCTCGATGTAGTTCTTCACGCCGTAGCCGCGGAAGCCCGGGGGAAGTTCCATCTTGCTGATGTCGAGCGGCTGATACGAAAGAGTCGGCAGCGTATCACCGTCCTTCCAGGTCGCAATTGTGCGGTTGAGCCACTTGACGTCATCGCGAACCGAGAAGTCTTCGCGGTAGTGAGCGCCGCGGGATTCCTGACGATTGAGAGCGCCGTAGGCGACCGTCAGAGCGACGCGCAACATCGAGCGGGTGCGGTAGGCATAGACGAGTTCGGGGTTGTTGCCCACGACGTCCTTGACCGGGATGTTGAAGGAGCGCTTGTAGAGTTCTTCGAGCTCCGTCACCGCTTCTTCCATATCCTTGCCGCGGCGGAAGATGCCGATCTTGGTCGTCATCACTTCCTGCATGCGGGTGCGCAGCTTGACGGCGTCTTCATTACCGGTGCACTTAATGAAGCCGTTGAGTTCGTTCTGAACCTTGGCGAGCGACTCGTAAATGATCGACGTCGGGATGTCGATGCCGTTTTCGGGCTTTTCGCAGAAGTCGGCGATGAATTCACCGACGATCATGCCGGCGACGACGGTTTCAGCAACCGAGTTGCCGCCGAGGCGGTTGAAGCCGTGCATATCCCAGCAGGCGGCTTCGCCGGCAGCGAAGAGACCTTTGAGCTGCGGAGATTCGCCGGTCGGATTCGTGCGGACGCCGCCCATCGTGTAGTGCTGGGCCGGACGCACCGGAATCCATTCCTTCGTCGGATCAACGCCGAGGAAGTAGTGGCAGATTTCGTAAACTTCACGAAGCTTATGCTTGATGTGATGTTCGCCAAGCAGCGTGATGTCGAGCCAGAGGTGTTCGCCGTACTTGGTCTTGACGCCCTTGCCCATGGCAATGCGTTCTTCCATGCGGCGGGAAACCACGTCGCGGGAGGCGAGTTCCTTCTTTTCCGGTTCCACGTCCGGCATGAAGCGGTAGCCGTCAACGTCGCGGAGCAGACCGCCGTCACCGCGGCAGCCTTCCGTCACCAGAATGCCGGCCGGGAAAATGCCTGTCGGGTGGAACTGAATGGCTTCCATGTTCGAAAGCGAGGCAACGCCGGTGGTGAGCGCCAGGTCGTAACCCACGCCGTCGCAAATGACCGCGTTCGTCGTGACGCGGTAGATACGGCCGGCACCGCCAGTGGCGATGGCAGTGGCCTTGGCCACGTAGGCCATCAGTTCGCCCGTGATCAGGTCACGGACGATAGCGCCGTAGCAGCGCTTGCCGTCATGAATCAGACGAAGCGCTTCAACGCGTTCGATCACCGGAACCTTTTCTGCGATGAGGCGGTCGGACACCACGTTGAGCATGGCGTGGCCGGTACAGTCGGAGACGTAGCAGGTACGCCACTTCTTCGTGCCGCCGAAGTCGCGCTGATTAGCGAGACCCGCTGCTTCCTTGCGTTCGGTAATCGTGACCTTTTCACCGTTGATGATCACCTGACGGTCGCCCGGGGTGATGCGGCTCCAGGGACAGCCCCAGGCGGCGAGTTCGCGCACAGCCTTGGGCGAGGTGTTCACAAACATGCGGACGACTTCCTGATCAGCGCCCCAGTCCGAACCGCGGACCGTATCGCCGAAATGGACGTCTTCATTGTCGCCCAAGCCTTTGATCACGTTGCCGAGCGATGCCTGCATACCGCCCTGAGCGGCCTTGGAGTGGCTGCGCTTCGGCGGAACGAGGGAAAGGACGATCGAGTCGTGACCGCGGCGCTTGGCAGCAACAGCCATGCGGAGTCCAGCAAGGCCGCCGCCGATGACCAGCACGTCGGTGTAAATGATTTTCATGAGTTTTTCCTCGGAAATCCCGCCTATTGGGCGGGAGGATCGGAACGCAGCTCCTGTCTGCGCATCCGCCCAGTCTTCTAAGAAGCCCTGCGCCTGCCTTCTTTCGAGGCCGTTCGCAGAACCGCTCCGGCTTTTTGAGCCTATTCCCGTTGGTTTTCGCCGCCGCCGCCGCATCTGCCCGCGTTCGTCTGAACGGAACTTCTGTATTGGAAGCGGGGAAAACTTCCTATACAGGTCTTAAAGCGCATTGTCGACGTTCCGTTTCTGGGACTCGCACCCAAGGAGGACATCAAAACCCGAGGCATCATGATGAAGCCCCGCGGCTAGAACCCGGAAGACGCTTAGGGAGGGATGAAAACATCTGCGCCCAATTCACCTGAGTCGCTGTTCTCCTTCGAGCGGCTCAGTCAAACTAAAGGCATCCGAAGCCATTCCTGACGGCGTTTCTGCGGCAACCCGATCTTTTTTCCGGCAAACAGATCCTGAACGGTCTGCACAAAACTGTTGGGTCTCTAAGCTCTTCTACTTAGAAGTCTAACAACCTGCTGCATCTGGAACCACAGTGTTTTACGTTCAGACTGCGTTAATTGCTTATTCCAACGCAAAGAACCCGTGGATTTCCCTTGGCCTTCTGATCTATTTCTAACGGATAAGTATTGAGTCGTCGGCGCGCAGTTTAGCCGTCGACCTATCCCTAGAAATATTCGTATAAACCCCTAGTAAAGCCTGACTTTTAAAGCGAAGCTTTTGTTCTGTCGAAGGTAGAAAAATTCTGTTTTATTCCTTTTATTTCATATAAATAATAAAATCTTTAAGTCTCTATTACAGATAGAAGGGATCTAAAGCATTAATACTCTGTTATAGGTAGGCATTTACGCTAATAACACCATAGCATAACTCACCGAACAGATTGTTCGGTTTTACTTTACGAATATAAGTCTTTTTACCTATATTTCTTCAAATTTCACTTCTAATTAAATATTAATAAATTATTTTTAGAAATACATTTTATAAATCTCTTCGGAAAACACTAACGAGATATGCCTTTCGACATTTCACTTAGATCGCATCATGGGTCATAAATAGTTTGTACTTAACAACATTCATAACCAGGACCTCTATTAACTCCCCAAAATCGATAGAATCAAGCATCAGAACTTTTTTTCCAGATGCTCTCGGAAGCACCTATAAGAGGAGAACTCAAATGGCCAACCGTATCGTTCAGACGGATTACGCTCCCGCCGCCATTGGTCCGTACAGCCAGGGCGCCTTCACGCAGATTGCGCTTTACTGCTCGGGGCAGCTCGGCATTGATCCGGCCACGGGGAAATTGGCTGACGGCATTGAAGAACAAGCAACGCAGGCCTTCAAGAATCTGCGTGCAGTCATCACGGAAGCCGGTCTCACGATGGCCGATATCGTCAAAGTAACGATCTTCCTTACCGACATGGCCAATTTCGACGCCGTCAACAAAGCCATGAAAACCTTTGTGCCGGCGCCGTTCCCTGCCCGCTCCTGCTTTGCCGTGGCAGCGCTGCCGAAGGGCGGCCTCGTTGAAATTGAGGCAATCGTCGATCGCATCGGTCAGCCCTTCTGAGCGTGAAGGCCCCCGCACCCATGCCGCCGCGTCCTTATGCCCGGCCTGCCGCCGAATCCTCTTCAGCCGCCTCTGAGCGCCGAGGAGGCTCTCGTCCCGCGGGCGAGATCAAGAGCGGCAAGCTTGACCCGCTGCCGGTGCGTCTCAAGCGCTTGGGACTGGTCTCCGACTGGGATTTTGTGCTGCATCTTCCGCTGCGCTATGAGGACGAAACCCGCATTGATCCGATCGGTCTCCTGCGGGCGGGGGAAACGGCTCAAATTCAGGGTGAAGTGGTGCGTTCGAGCACCATTTCAACGGCCCGCGGTCCGCAGCTGGTGGCTGAACTCGCTGATCAGACCGGGAGGGTGACGCTGCGCTTCATCCACTATTACCCGACGACGCGCTCGCTGCTCACAATAGGGACGACGCTGCGGGCCTTCGGTGAACCTCGTCCGGCCTATTCCGGCGGACTTGAACTCATTCATCCCAAACTCAAGAAGCCCGTGGCCGGTGAAGATGCGCTTCCTTCGTCACTCACGCCGGTTTATTCGCTCGGCGAAGGGGTACAGCAAACCTGGCTGAGAAAGCGTATCAACCGCGCGCTTCTCGATCTAATGGGGATGGATGATCCGCTGCCGGCGGAAGTTGCCGCAGCGCTGCAGCTGCCCGGTCTCAAAGCTTCGCTTGAATACCTGCACCATCCGCCTGCCGATGCGCCCCACGAACCGCTGATGAACCGTACGGATCCGCACTGGCAGCGGCTTAAATTCGATGAGCTGCTGGCCCAGCAGATCACGCTTAAACAACTGCGCGCAGCCGTGGGGCAGGAAGGTGCCCCAGCACTCACCGATTCGGCCGCAAAGCTCACGACAGCCTTTCTCAATGCGCTGCCCTTCGCACTCACACGGGCCCAAACGCGCGTGTGGGATGAAGTCGCGCACGATCTTGCCGAGCCTCGCCCCATGCACCGCTTGGTTCAGGGGGATGTCGGCTGCGGCAAGACCGTCATTGCCGCCATGGCGGCGCTTCGCGCGATTGAAGCCGGACGGCAGGCAGCCTTAATGGCGCCGACGGAAATTCTGGCCGACCAGCATTTGGAGAAAATCGCCCGCTGGCTTGAGCCCCTCGGCGTAAAAATCGTGCGTCTTACCGGCCGCCTCAAAGCCTCGGAAAAGGCCGCCGCGCTGGCCGCTGCCGCGTCCGGCGAGGCTCAGCTTGTTATCGGCACGCACGCGCTCATTCAAGAGGGCGTTGCTTTTAAGGCACTCGGCCTCGCGATTGTCGACGAACAGCACCGCTTCGGCGTCGAGCAGCGCTTAGCACTCACGCGCCTCATGCCGGACGGCCGCCGCCCGCATCTTCTGATGCTTTCCGCTACACCCATTCCGCGCACGCTGGCAATGAGCTATTTCGCCGACATTGATGTATCCGTGATTGACGAACTCCCGCCGGGCCGAACACCCGTTGCCACCAAGCTCGTTCGTCTGGACCGACGCGATGCCGTTCTCGCCGTTGTCAACGATACCGTCAGCAAAGGACGGCAGGTGTACTGGGTCTGTCCGCTGATTGAAGAAAGCGAAATGCTGGACCTGACGCCTGCGTCGCGATGCGCCGAAGAGCTTGCAGCCAGACTTCCGCACGTTCGCGTGGGTCTCCTTCACGGCGCAATGAGCGCAGCTGAAAAGGAAGCGGTGATGTCGGACTTTGCCGCCGGGCGCATTGAGCTTTTAGTCGCCACCACAGTGATCGAAGTGGGGGTCGACGTGCCCAACGCCACTCTGATGATTATTGAGCATGCAGAGCGCTTCGGCCTTGCTCAGCTCCACCAGCTTCGAGGACGCGTCGGCCGCGGCGGCGGGGCTGCCGCTTGTGTTCTGCTTTTTGACGGCAATCTTTCCGAAACGGGCAAAGAACGCCTGAAAATCATCCGAGAAAGCAATGACGGCTTTGAAATTGCCCGGCGCGACCTCGAGCTGCGCGGTCCGGGGGAATTTCTCGGTGAACAGCAGTCCGGCATGCCGATGCTTCAGTTTGCCGATCTGGATTCCGACGCTGAGCTCGTTGAGACAGCTTCACGCACGGCCGACCTGATGCTCAAGCAATACCCCGAGCAGGCCGCGCGCCACGCCGCAAGGTGGTTTTCCGCTAAAGCGGAGCTCTTAAAAGCTTGACTGCAGCTGGTTAAGTACTGATTTTTTTACACCTTCCCAACATTTCCATCATGACACTCACTGAACTGAAATACGTTATCGCTGTCGCGCGGGAGCGGCACTTCGGCCGCGCCGCAGAAAGCTGCTGCGTGAGCCAGCCTTCCCTCTCGGTAGCTATCAAAAAGCTCGAAGAAGAACTCGGCGTCACGCTCTTCGAACGTCGTTCGAACGACATTGCCGTCACGCCCATCGGCTCTCAAGTCATCGCTCAAGCCCAGAAGGTACTCGAAGAAAGCCGCCGCATCATCGACATTGCCCACAGCGGTCAGGATCCGCTCTCGGGACCGCTGCGCCTCGGCGTGATTTATACGATTGCGCCCTATCTTCTGCCTGAGCTCATCAGTGCGATGACCGTTGCCACGCCCAAAATGCCGCTCTTCCTTGAAGAGAACTTCACTTCTGAGCTGCTCAACAAGCTTCGCTCGGGGCAGATTGATGTGGCCGTCACCGCCAACACGCTCTCCGACACGGGCTTCATGACCCAAGAGATCTATGAAGAGAACATGGTCGTGGCCGTACCCGCGCATCACCCTTGGGTGAACCGCTCCTATGTGGGTCCCGATGAGCTCAAAGACCAGACGATGCTCCTGCTCGGCACCGGCCACTGCTTCCGTGATCAAATTCTCGGCATCTGTCCCACCATGGCGCGCTTCCAGGCTTCGGCCTCCACTGTGCAGCGCACCGTTGAAGGCTCTAGTCTGCAGACGATCTGCCACATGGTCGCTCAGGGCCTGGGCATCACCGTGCTGCCGTCGTCGGCCGTGCCCTATCTTGCGGGGCTTTCCAACACTGTAAAGATCATTCCGTTCAAGAATCCCACGCCGACGCGCCGCGTTGTGCTCGTCTGGCGCAAGAGCTTCACCCGCATGGCGGCGGTGGACGCACTGCGCGAGCAGATGAAGAAGCTTCGCCTGAATGGCTGCGTGCCGCTTAACGAACCCGCACTTCTGCGCTGATCTCGACGGCTTCGAGCACTCAAACCAAGGAATCCGCCATGACCGATGACCAGCAGCCGGCCCCCGGCGCAGCAGAACGCAGAAGGAGCACTGCTCGATCTGCTGCCGCCAAGCGAGTGCGCGGCGATTTCGTCGCTCAAATTCCCAAACGGTTTTCAGAAGGCTTCACGGAACGCATCGACCTCATCATTCGGATCGTCTTTATGGTCGTGGTGGCCGTCGGCTGCTACCTTGTGCTCGAACCGTTCCTGACGGCCATTCTGATCGCTGCCGTACTTGCAGTCGTAACCTGGCCGGTTTTCAACAAACTGCGCAGCGGCATGCGGCAGTCCTCTACCGCCGCAGCCTCGGTGATGGTTTTGTCGATTGTGGTTCTGGTGCTCATCCCGCTCTCCTTCCTGCTCGTCGCCTTGGCTCAGCAGGTGCCTCGCGGGGTGCAGGCCGCAGCGGCCTGGCTTAAGGACCCGCTGCCGATTCTCCAGGCCGTGCAGAGCATCCCTTATGCGGGCGATTGGCTTTACGGAGAACTCGTTTCAGCCATCGATCCGCAGACCTTTGCACACACAATGCAGCGCATTCTCGAGCCGCTTTCCACGTGGGTGCTTAACGCCGCAGTCAATGTCGGCTCGGGCGTCATGCAGCTCGCCTTCGTGACTTTCATCGTGTTCTTCTTCTATCGCGACGGTTCGTGGTTTGCCGACCGCATTTCGGCCGTGGTTGAACGCGTTTCGGGCGGGATTGCCGAAGAAATCACCAAGATTCTCGTCAACACCACTCGTTCAGTGGTCTTCGGAATCGTGGGCACTGCCATTGGTCAAGGACTCGTTGCCGGCATCGGCTTTTGGATTGCGGGAGTTCCGGGCGTACTCATCTTGTCCTTTGCCGTCTGCGTGCTGTCTGTCATTCCAATCGGCCCTCCGCTCATCTGGCTGCCGGCAGCCGTCTGGCTTTGGAGCAAAGGGGAACTTGGCATGGCGGCGTTTCTCGTTCTTTGGGGAACACTTGCCGTCTCAAGCGTAGACAATTTCATCAAGCCGCTCTTGATTGCCCGCGGCACTTCAATGCCGATCGCGCTCATCTTTCTCGGCGTATTCGGCGGCGTGCTCGCCTTCGGCTTCCTCGGCCTCATCCTCGGGCCGCTTCTGCTTGCCGTCGGCATTGCGCTCTTCTCGGCCTGGCTTAAGCGCCCGGTCATTGCGCTAGCCAATGCTGCGGAGCAAGCCTCTGCTGCGGAAGAGCCTGCGGCCGCGGACAGCGAAAAGCTTTAAGCCTCACGAAGCACTGCGGCGGCTTAAGAAGCCGCCGCAAGAATGAAAGCGCAGCCGAATCACTCGCAGCGCAGAATTTTCGCGAGTCCGCCGCGGCTCGTTTCCCGGTATTTGGCGTTCATGTCCTTGCCGGTTTCATACATCGTTTTAATGACTTCATCGAGCGGCACGCGCGGTGCACTCGTGCGCCGAAGCGCCATACGAGCGGCATTAACAGCCTTAACGGCAAAAATGGCATTGCGTTCGATGCAGGGCACCTGCACCTGACCGTTCACCGGATCACAGGTGAGCCCCAGCGAATGCTCCATGCCGATTTCGGCAGCCATTGCCACTTGCGAGGGCGAACCGCCCATCACTTCTGCAAGACCGGCTGCCGCCATCGAACAAGCAACCCCCACTTCCCCTTGGCAGCCCACTTCTGCACCGGAAATGGAGGCGTTTCTTTTGAAGAGCCCGCCTATTACAGCTGAAGCCAGAAAGAAGCGCAGGCAGGGTTCGGGCTTGGGCTCGCCGATAAACTTCGCCCAGTACGCAAGCACTGCCGGAATCACGCCGCAGGCACCGTTGGTGGGCGCTGTAACCACACGGCCGCCGGCAGCGTTTTCTTCAGACACCGCAAGCGCAAACATGTTGATCCAATCGAGCACCGCCATTGGATCCACGGAAAGACGTGCGGTCGATTCAAGTGCACGGTTAAGTGATGGGGCACGGCGCTGCACTCTCAGCGGACCGGGCAGCAGCCCTTCAGTATGAATGCCTCGCGCAATGGCTTCTTCCATCACTTCGCGAATTCGCGCAAAGTGCGCGTAGATTTCTTCGCGCGTATGAAACACCAATTCGTTTTCCATCGCCAGACTGGAAATGGAGAGCCCCGTTCTTTCACAGGCGGCAAGCAGTTCCGCAGCATTCTTATAGGGGTAAGGCACGGGCTTTTCGGCCTGCGGCTCCAAACCAAAGTGCTCATCATCAACGATGAAGCCGCCTCCGATCGAATAGTAGGTATTCGAATAGAGCAGTCTGCCGGCATCATCCCAGGCAGAAATCTTCATGCCGTTTTCATGTTTAGGCAGAAATTCCGCATGAAAGACCAGCCCCGAAGCCCTGAGAAACGCCGCTTCATGGCGGCGGCCAAGATCAATGCGTTCGTCTTGCTCCACCCGCTTGATGATTGAAGCAATCTCTTCGAGCGGCACGGTCTCAGGCAAATAGCCTTCCAGCCCGAGGATGACAGCGAGGTCTGTATGGTGACCGCGGCCGGTAAGCGAAAGCGAGCCGTAGACATCCACCTGAATGCGCGCCGTCTGCTCTAGCAGATTTTTCTCAACGAGCTCGCTGAGAAAAGCAGCACCGGCCTTCATGGGCCCAACGGTGTGTGAGCTCGAGGGACCAATACCGATCTTATAGATGTCAAAGGCGCTGATCATGGCGGAATCTTGGAGATTTGAAGAGTTGTGAAGCACATAGCCGGCAGGATTGCCCGCCGGCGGTCGGAAAGTGTATCAAGCGGCACACAGGCCATGAGAACGGCATGTTCGTATACCAACAAAAATGCCCGTCCGAGGAAGAGAATTTCCGCAAACGGGCTTTTGCTTTGGACCATCACGTCAAGAGCGGCGGAACTGCCGCCCTGACGTTTGAGCGCTATTGCGCAGGCATTAAACCATGATCAGCGCGCAGACGATGGTCGCAGCCAGCATCGGCAGAGCCGTGCGCTTGATCACTTCGATCGGCGAGACCATGGCGATACCGGAGACGAGAATCGTCACGCCGGCAAGCGGAGAGGCCGTACGGCCGGCAGCACCAGCAAGGAACGCGAGACCGCCCAGACCCTGAATCGACATGCCGAAGTCTTCAGCATGCGGGGTAACCGTTTCATTGAAGGCCAGCGTAGCCGCGTCGCCTGAACCCGTGATCACACCCATGATGAACGGGCCGATCGAACCGCCCCAGCGGGCGATCTCATTGGATTCCTTGAGCGACTGCACAAAGACGTCGATCAAACCGGCTTCACGCAGACCAGCAGCGAACACGCCCGCAGCAATGATGATGCCCATCACGTCAGCATAGCCCTTGCCGCAGCCGTTGAAGAATTCCTTCGTGAAGGTTTCGGGATTCGGACGAGCAACCGCCAGCGCGATCACCGCACCGAGCACCATGGCCTGCGCCACGCCCATTTTGATGAACGGGCACCAAAGGTTGCCGACAACCAGAATGGTGATCGGAACGAGCGGAACCAGCGCCTTAATGGGATTGGGCGTGAAGTCGTCCGTCTTCTGTGCCTTGGACTCATCAATCTTGGCGTTCTTGTCGCCCTTGCCGTCACCCAGCAGGATGCACATGATGAGCGTACCGATCACGCCGAAAGCACCGATCATGATCGAGTACGGCGCATGGAAGCCGATGAACTCCATCACGTCAATGTGCGCCATGTTGGCCACGTACGGATTGTGGGACGTACCCGGCGAGAGGTAGGAGCCGATCGTACCGGCAAGCACCGCAGCAGCGGCGCCGGCAGGCTTGATACCCGCGCGGAGCATCACCGGAATCAGCGTGGAGCCGACGGCTGCCGCGCAGCCGGCAGCTGACGGGATGGCGATATTAACGAAGAAGGTAATCGCCGTGCAGACCGGAACGAGGAAGATGCCAAGACCGCGAATCGGCGCGGAGAGGTAGTGAACGAGCGAGCGGTCAGCCTCTGTGTACTTAGCAACGAAAGCAAAGCCCATCGAGCCGCAGATGGCCATCACCAGCGAGGCGTTGGTCATCGATTTGGCGAAGGCATTCAGGCCGCCGACGAGGTTCCATGAAATCAAGCAGAGCAGAAGGCCGGAGCCAATCAGCACAAGGCGTGTTTCATAGCGTTTGATAAGGCAGTACACGACTGCAAATATCACCAATACGGCAACCCATTCGGTAATACCCATGGCGAGATCTCCTTGATGGAAGAAATGTTGTATCTAATTATTTATTATTAGGCGAGTTCATTATGCACGGTTTTGCATACTTCAGGACTAGTAGATACGCGTGGTAGACCACATTTTTTTTGTAATAACTGCGTTTATCAATTAGATACGAAATACTTCCTGCCGATACCAGGAAAGTTCATGAATACTTTCCGCAATATCCGCAAGGGCTTGATGCTTGTTGACACAAGTTCCGACCCAAACTTTTTCCGGAGCCCACCGGCGGCAGAGTTCCTTGATGGTTGACACGTCAATCGAGCGATAGTGGAAATAACGCTCCATGCCGGGAATCCAGCGCGCCATAAAGCGGCGGTCCTGACCGATCGTATTGCCGCACATTGGGCTTTTGCCTTCTGGCACATAGCGGCGAAAGACCTCAGTGAATATCTGCGCGCATTTTTCTTCATCCACCGTACTTTCAAGGCATCGTGCAACAAGTCCGGATTTAGTATGCGTTTCCGTATTCCAAGCATCCATCCCGTCGAGCACAGCCTTGGGCTGATGAATTGCCACCACAGGACCTTCATGAAGAATGTTCAAATTCTTGTCCGTAATGATCGCTGCCACCTCCAGGACGCGATTCACCTCGGGCTGCAGCCCCGTCATTTCCATATCAATCCAAATGAGGTTGTCGTCGGCATAGGACGGATCCCGTTCAATGGCATTTGCGCAAGGCTCTGTAGTCATCTTCGCTCTAATCTCTAATAAATAAGTGCCGGCATTGGGAAACTGCGGCGCCAGACCGTCTGCTCACCGCCGACCTGCAAGTCAACTTGCCGGAAGTCTAACGCAGGCGGCGAATACTTCCTGCCGTCAAGATGAAGCATCAGCCATCCGACCTGCGATAATTTGGCCAAACCACAGCGGCTGCCGCACGATCAAAACGCCTGAAGCCAGAGACCTCCCGTCAACGAATGCAACTTTCTGCCAACAACATCGAGCACATTCTTCTCATCTCCTGCGCGCTCTACGTCTTCGTCGAGTGCTTTGCCTGCGCACGTCAGGTCATTGCTGCAGAACGCGGAATCGGCAAGGTGCCGACGGGATTCCGAAACAAACTGTCATTGGCGGCTCATCAGAAAGCCGCAGCTTTTACAAGTGAATCGGCCCAGTCGCGCCTGGTGCTCGCCTTTGTCTCCGCGGCATTTGCCGTGCTGATGACCACGGGGCATGGTCTCACCTATCTCACAGCCCTCTTTGAAACCCTCACGGACAACACGCTTCTCGTGCAATGGTCGCTCCTTGTGAGCATCATGGGGCTCATGGTCGTCGTGTCTCTTCCGCTGGAGTGGCTGATTCGGTACCGACTGCGGGAACGGTTCGGCTATCAGCGGCGATCGCGCAAGGAATGGTTTAAGCGAACCGTCGGCATTTCAACCGCCGGCTTGGCAGCTGCGCTCCCCGCAACAGCGCTCCTGCTCATACTGTGCGAAGTGACCGGTCCGTATTGGTGGCTCCTCGTCTGGATGCTCTATCTCGCGTGGCTTTTCTGGCGCTGGCGGCTTTCGCTGATGCGCGGAAAACTTTGGAGCCGAGCCTCTAGGCCAATCCAAAATGAAGCCCTGCGCCGCAAGGTCCGTTCGCTGCTCGCAGAGGAGGGCTTTCGCATGGAGGATTTGGTCATCATGACGCGGCCGCCGGCCTGGAAGTACGCACACGTGCTGCTGCCGGGCAGCGGGGAACTTCGCCGCGTCGTTGTTTTTGCCGATACAGCAGCCAAACTCACAGAAGACGAACTGCTCGCCGTCATTGCTTCGCAGGCTGCGCGCATCAAGTTTCACCACGGCCCCTGGCGCATTGCGCTCTCGGCAGCAGGGGGTTTTATCACCTGTGCTGTACTCGGCTGGGCTGCAAACACGCCGGTATTTTTTGAAGGACTTGGATTCTCACCTAGTCTCACCGTCATGCAGCCCGGCACACACGCCGGATTTGCCATGGCTGCGGCGGTTATTGCCTTCCCGATCGTCTTCTTTCCGCTGCGGGCGCTCAACAACTTCATCATCCGGCAGCTTCGCTACGCCGCAGACCGGTGCGGCGCGGCAAAAATGGGCGGCGATACGCTCGCACGGGCACTCGCCAAGCTCCACCGCGACTACTCCAATACGCTTACGCCCTCGCGCTTTTATTCGGTTTTGCACTACGATCACCCGCATGCTGCCATGCGCGTTGCGCATCTTCTAAAGTACATGCGTGCGCGCAAACTCGAGCCGCATCTTGCGGATCCGGCACCAGCGCTCCCAACGGTGCTCTCTCAGGAGCAAGCCATTACACGAGCGCTGCGCCGTGAACGCACGTCCTTTAACGCTGCCCGGCGCGAAGCCGAAGAAGCCCTCACTCAGGAACTGCTCACGCAGCACGACTGGGTTGACGATGACGGTTTCGAGGACGATCCCAGCAAAACCGGAAAATCCGAACGCCCAACACCGAAAGCTTCAATTTCAATGCCTGACGTCCCCCATATTGCCGCAGTGACTCCTGCGGCATCCTCACCTTCTCAGCATGGCTAAACGCAACTCTTCCGGCCGACGTCCGGCCTCTGCCGCACAGCCCGAAACACTCCTTTTCGGCCGAGTCACTGCCGGTCACGGGCGCCACTATGTCGTCACGCTCGATACCGGTGAACAGCTCGTAGCACACCGCCGCGGGAAAAAGGGAGATGTCGCCGTGGGGGACCGGGTGGGCTGCACGCCTCCCGTCTCGGGCATTGCCGCAATTGAGACGATTGAAGATCGTCGAACGCTCCTATACCGCTCTGACGAGTGGCGCGTAAAAACCTTAGCCGCCAACGCGGATCTCTGCGCTGTCGTTTTTGCACCGCGGCCGAGCTTTAACCCGTGGTTCATCTGGAAGGCGCTGCTGGCTGCCCATCAAGCCGGGATCCCGGCAGTTGTCATCCGCAACAAGCTCGATCTGTCAGAAGGCCGAGCGGCCGCCGACCAGCAAACAGCGCTGCTGCGCTCGATCGGCGCACAGACGATTGAAATATCAGCGTCCGAGCGGCCTGATGAAGCCCGCGCCAAACTGCTCGAAGTCTTTACGGGCAAAACCGTGCTCCTCGTCGGACAGTCCGGTATGGGGAAGTCGACGATCCTCAATCTCCTTGTGCCGGAAGCTAACGCGCAGACGCGAGAATTTTCCGAAGCACTTGACCTCGGCAAGCAGACAACGACGGCGGCTGCCTGGCACGCAGCCCCTGAATGGCAGGGTGCCGTCATCGACACGCCGGGTTTTCAGGAGTTTGGGCTCGCTCATCTGTCGCTTTCAGACATTCTCCGCGCCATGCCTGACATCGCCGAACACGCCGTCGGCTGTCGCTTTTTCAACTGCCGCCATCTCCATGAACCCGGCTGCGGCGTCAAAGCAGCACTTGAGGCCGGCTTGATTGACCCCGCCCGCTACGCCTTTTATGAGGCTGCGGCTAAGGATGCGGATCCGCTGCCTCGCTAACGGCTGCCCTTTTTTCTGAAGCAAATTCGGCAGACGATCTTTGGACATTGTCAATTCCGCAGCAGGTTACTTCTCTCGACGGATAGTTTTTGCGGCCGATCTCTTCCTACAATCTTTCGCCGCCCAATAAGCGGCCGCAAGAATAAAGAATACAGACCAGTCATGATCACCGACCCTACCCTGTCGAGCACGGATCCAAAGCCTTCAGCGCCCAAAGCGCCTAAGGTCATCCGCATCACGCCTCGCCCGGCGCTGCCCATTCCGCAGTCCGGCCCCGTTACGCGTGCGCCGCGTCCCGACGGACTTCCCGGCACGCGCTGGATCGACCGCCTTGGCCGACCGCTCACCGACCTGCGGATCTCCGTCACCGACCACTGCAACTTCCGCTGCCGCTACTGCATGCCGAAGGAAAAATATGCCCAGAACCACAACTTTTTGGCGATGACGGAGCTCCTCACCTTTGACGAAATTCTGCGTGTCTCGCGCATTGCTGTTGCCAACGGCATTGAGAAGATTCGTCTCACCGGCGGGGAACCGCTCTTACGCAAGGGCATTGAAAACCTCGTAGCGCAGCTTGCCGCTTTGCGGACGCCCGCGGGCAAGCCCATCGATCTGGCCATGACGACGAACGGATCGCTTCTCATCAAAAAGGCGCAGGCTTTGAAGGACGCCGGCCTTGGCCGAATCACGGTGAGTCTCGACGGCATCGATGAAGACATCTTTCAGAGCTTTAACGACGTAGGCTACCCCGCCGCGAAGGTACTCGAGGCCATCGACTTCGCCCGTCAGGTGGGTTTCAAGGTCAAGGTCAATACCGTTGTCAAAAAAGGCGTCAATGAAGGGGAAATCCTCAAGATCTGCGAAGTCTTCCGCGGCACCGGCGTGACGCCGCGCTTTATTGAATATATGGACGTCGGCAATGCCAACGACTGGCGCATGGACGAAGTGGTCCCTTCACGCGAAGTCGTGGCACGCATTGCCCAACGCTGGCCGGTGGAATCGCTTTCACCCACAGCGCCCGGCGAAACTGCCGCACGCTGGCGCTACTTGGACGGCGGCGGCGAATTCGGCGTCATCAGCTCCGTCACGCGAGCCTTCTGCCGTACCTGCTCACGCGTGCGCCTCTCAATGGAAGGGCGCCTTTACCTCTGTCTTTTTGCCTCGATCGGCTGCGACCTGCGCACCATGCTTCGCGGCGGCTGTACGGACAGCGAACTCGAGACTGCCATCGGCCGAATCTGGTCCGCGCGAGAAGACCGCTACTCGGAACTGCGTTCCATGGGAGCGGCGCCGAGTCGTCAGAAAGTCGAAATGAACTATATTGGCGGCTGATGCCGCCGCCCATTGAATAAATAGATCATTTTCGATTGTTTTCAGAGAAATTTGCCATTTTATTGGTAAATATCGGTCTGCATCCGACTTCTCAATTAGGCGATCTCCCTCGGCTGACCGCAATCGGGCCCTATACTTCACAGGCTCAGCATGGGCGAGGAGTCGGTTTTGAGGGCTCTTCGCGCCTGCCGTCCCTCAAAAACACGCGTCCTCCTGAACCCGATCAGGATCGGGAGACGTCCGCTAACAAACAAAAAGCTACCAAGAGAGCGCGCGAGTCCTATGTTTTCCAATCCTACAGCCGTCACCTTCATCGGCTACCTCATCGTGATGGTCGGCGTCGGCGTCTTTGCCTATTACTACACCCGCAGCTACACCGACTTTATTCTCGGCGGACGCAGTCTCGGAGGCTTTGTGACCGCGCTTTCCGTCGGCGCTTCTGATATGAGCGGCTGGCTGCTGATGGGACTCCCCGGCGCCGTTTTCCTCTTTGGCGTTTCTCAAAGCTGGATCGCTATCGGGCTCATTCTGGGTTCATGGCTCAACTGGCGATTTGCCGCTGCACGACTGCGCGTCTATACCGAAAAAGCGCATAACTCCCTGACGCTGCCAGATTATCTGACGCATCGGTTTGAAGACAAGTCCAACGCTCTTCGCATCATTGCCTCTGCGGTCATTCTCATCTTCTTTACGATCTACTGCGCATCAGGCGTCGTCGCAGGGGCCCGCCTTTTTGAAAACACCTTCCACATGGAATACGAAACCGCACTCATCATTGGTGCGGCAGCGACGATTCTTTACGTGTTCATCGGCGGCTTCCTCGCGGTCAGCTGGACCGACACCATTCAAGCGGCCATCATGTGCGTTGCACTCGTCGTCACCCCCATTGCCGTCATGTACGACGCGGGCGGCTTTTCTGCGACGACAGCACGTCTGGCAGAAATCAACCCGAGCATGCTCAACATGATGGAAGGTCAGACGGTTATCGGCGTCATCAGTCTTCTGGCATGGGGACTCGGTTACTTCGGGCAGCCGCATATTCTCGTGCGCTTCATGGCCGCCAAATCCATCAAGGTGATTCCGAATGCCCGCCGCGTCGCCACGCTGTGGATGCTCTTTTGCTTGGCAGGCGCTGTGGGCGTGGGCTTCTTCGGTGCTGCGTACTTCTCGCTCCACCCGGATGTAGCGGGCCTCGTCAAGGAAAATCACGAACGCGTCTTCATTGTTCTCTCCTCGCTCCTCTTTAATCCCTGGGTTGCCGGTCTGCTGATGTCGGCCATTCTTGCGGCCGTTATGTCCACGCTTTCCTGCCAGCTGCTCGTCTGCTCCTCCACCCTGACGCAGGACTTCTACCGCAGTTTCCTTCGCCCCAAGGCCACACAGCGCGAACTCGTCTGGGTAGGCCGCGCCATGGTGCTCGCCATTTCGGTGGTCTCTGTTTGGATGGCAAGCGACCCCTCGAGCCTGGTGCTCTCACTGGTCTCTTACGCCTGGGCTGGCTTTAGCGCAGCCTTTGGTCCTGTGATTCTCATCTCTCTCTGGTGGAAGCGCATGACCCGCATGGGCGCGCTCTGCGGCATGGTGGTGGGAGCTGCCACGGTGCTCATTTGGAACCATTTCGCTTGGTTTGGGCTCTATGAAATCATTCCCGGATTCCTTTTTGCCTCGATTGCGATCTATCTCGGCAGCATGCTTGACCGCAAACCTGATGACGAAGTGGCCGAAACTTTCGACGCCGTAGAGGCTGAAGTGAAGGCCGCAGGCGTGCGTTAAATTTCCCGCGTGCGCTGCGGCGCACGCAGCATCTCCTCACAAAGCCCGACGTTCAAGCGAACGTCGGGTTTTGTCGTTCAAGGAGTGTTGACATTTTTTATTCGTTCAGAGCTTGACCCCGGCAGCAGGAAACTAGGATAGAACCCTTAAGAACAAATAGATAGTCTGCAGTTTTTGAATTTTTGCACTGACTATGCTTCTATTCATCCCTTAGGTCAATCGATGCAGTTTCCTTCATTCCGCATCGATCATTTCAACGATATCAACAGCATATTTAGGATAAAAAATCATGGCTGTTCAACACTTCTCACGCAGCGCGCGCACCCGCACCTTCCGCCTTTCGTCCGTTTTTGCAATCATTGCGGCGGCCGGGATTGCCGCGGCTGGTTCGATTAACGTGCAGGCACGGGATTTAACGGCGGCCGTGAACTCCAACTTCTCGACGCTCGACACCTGGGACGCGATCGACAACTTGTCGCGCGCCGTTTCGTCCTCCATCTACGAAGGGCTCTACCGGTTCGACACCAACCTCACGCCTCAGCCGCAGCTCGCCGAGTCCTATACCGTGTCCGACGACGGCTTGGTCTACACCTTCAAGCTCCGTCCGAACGTCAAGTATCAGGACGGCTCGGACTTCACCGCCGAAACGGTCAAGATGAACTTTGACCGCGGCATGAATCCCGCTTCCAAGCTTACCCGCCGCACTTTCTTCTCGTTCGTGGACAATGTGGAGGCCGTTGATCCGCTTACCGTCCGCTTTACGCTCAAGCAGCCCACCGCCGGCTTCATTGCTCGTCTCTCCAACGGCACCGCCTCAATGGTCTGCCCGAGCCTGCTCAAGAAAGCGGCGGCTGCCGGTGATGCTGCAGCCGCCAAGAAGGTAACGGCCTATGAAGCCTGCGGCACTGGCCCTTATATGCTCAAGCACTTTGAACCCACCGAAGTGCTCGAAGTGGTAAAGAACCCCAACTACCGCGTCGCGGGACTGCCGAAATTCGACAGTCTTCGCTGGGTGCCTGTTGCTGAAAACTCCACCCGCGCCATGATGCTTCGCACCGGTGAAGCACAGTTCATCTGGCCCGTGCCGGCGGAACAAGTGAAGGCACTGGAAGCCGACGGCAAGCTTTCCATTCAAAAGACGCCTTCGGTCGTGACCCGCTACATCTCCATGAACGAGACGAAGAAGCCCTTTAACGACGTGCGCGTACGCAAGGCCATCAGTCTTGCCATCAACCGCAATGCACTTATCAAGGTGGCCTATAACGGCCTTGCGGTGCCGTCCACCGGCTATCTGCCCCCGCAGATTGAGGGCGCCGTCAACTATGGCGCCTTCCCGTATGACCCCAAGGCTGCTCGCGAACTTCTGAAGGAAGCGGGCTTCCCGGAGGGCTTCCATGCGACGCTCTGGTCGGCCTACAACGACGGCAAGACGCTCAAAACGCTGCAGTTCCTGCAGCAGCAGCTCGCTCAAGTCGGCATTCATGTCGAGACCCGTGCGCTTGAAGCCGGTCAGCGCTCGCTCATTTACAGCGCCCAAACACCGGCCGACAGTCAGCATCAGCTCTATCTGATCGGCTGGACCAACTCTGCCGCGGAACCCGACTGGGGTCTGCGTCCGCTCCTCGACAGCCGCAGCGCGCCGCCGGTCTTGAATAATGATTCCTATTACAAGAATCCGAAAGTAGACGAACTCTTCGATAAGGCAGCTGCCGAACCCAATCCGCAAAAGCGCGCCGCGCTTTATAAGGAACTTCAGGATACCGTCAATGCTGACAGTCCCTGGGCGCCCCTTGTTTTCGAAATGATGACGGCGGGCGCTGTCAAGCCGCTCAAAAACTTTGCCGTGCTCCCCGACGGAAGCTTCGACTTCTATCAGGCGGATTGGCAGGAATAAGCTCTAGTCCGCTCAAGGTGAATTAGATTTACGAGGGACGTTTGCTGTCATTGCAAGCGTCCCTTTTCCTTTTTGCAAAGTCTCAGAAATCTCTGCGTTCTTGAGAATTACCGCTCTCACCTCCGCGCTAGAATGGCGGGTTCCTTTTTCTCATTGCTCTACCTGTGCAGCATTGTCTGCTGCGTCCATCGCCGTCATGTCCAACACCAATCCGCTCGTTGCCCAGCTCATCAAGCTTCTCCCGTTCCTCGGACGCAATGTCTGCTATAGCGACCGAGAGCTTGCCATGAAGCGCTTCCGCAGGATGCTCGCCGAACAGCCGAACGCCTTTCTGGATGCCTACGACGCGGCGATTGCGGAAATCCGCAAGATCTACCCCCACGAAAGCGCCGACTTGATTGACAGTGCCGCGCTCTCGGAGTTGGAAGATCAGGCGGTCGCTGAGACGAAAAGCGACGGCACAACGATCGCCGTTTATGCAGCGGGCTTTTTTGCCTACGGATTGGAAAATCAGCCGCTCGCGAGTGAGCTGCTTGAACCCGAAGACGGCGAAAAGCTTCGCGAACTGCTTTACCGCGAATATTTTGACGAATCCAATGCTCAGATTCGCATCTATGAGCATCTCATTCCGCTCAATCACCTGATCATTGCCAATCCCGATGAAAGTCAGCGGTTTCTCGAAGTGATGGCCACGGCGAAATCTCATTTCGTACCGACAGCGCCGTCAGTCGACTACCCTGGCGTATCGGCCAACTATGACGAAGAGGACGACAGCGACATTGCCGCCCGCTTCCGCGTCGTACTCTTCACGGTCAAGCAAAAGGACGCTTCTAAGCCGATGCAGAAGACGCCTTTCCGCTTTAACGGCTTTGCGGTGCCCAAGGGTGAAAACATCTCGCTCTCAAACGACATGATTCTCGCTACGCCTTGGGGCGCAGAATTTTCCGCCCTCATTTCCCGCCGCTGCGGACGCGGGCTGCGTTATGCCGTCACCGAACCCTACCTTCTCAACGATACGGTTCGTCAGCTCGATTACGTCGTAGGCCTCAAGCGTGTCATGGTGGCCTTCACACGTACGGCGCTTGACGCCAATGTCAACCCCGAAGATCTGATTGTGAGTTTCGGCGCCTTCACCGATCCGGTGCGCGGGTATTCGGAGCTGCGCGTTGCTTTTGCGCTCCCCAGCGCCCCGGATGAACTCATCAACGGCGTGCCGATCCCTCTGCCGTCCCCCATGACGGAACAGTCGGCAGAAGAGCTCGCCAAATTGGTGCGCGCTTCGTTTGAATTTGAAGGCATTCACTTCCGCCACCCGGTCGGTGAGGTCTGCCCGCTCCTCGTTGCCGAACCGGACTCCATGGACCGGCTCTATAACTCCATCCACAATCTTCAGCGCCCGCTCATTAAGCCGGACTCAACGCCAAAACCCGGCATCCCGAGCATGCTCCTTAACTGAGAAGCGTACCGGTGCTTCACCTTTTAGAGCTCTCCAAGCAGGCGGCCCAACGGGCTGAAGACTGCCTGGCCCGCCCGACAGCCAGCGCCATTCTGACCAACAGGCGTCAGAAATGAAGCGGTGCGCAAGCTGACGGCGGAATTTTCACGCAGTACAGGAAGGAATGGGCTGACGCCCATTCCCTCTCAATAGGCATGACTCAATGCGTCAAACTCATGCCGCAATGGTCTCTTGGGACGCGTTCTCACCAGCGATCTGACCGAAGACGAAGCAATCGAGCACAGCATTGCCTCCGACTCGGTTCGTCCCATGGATGCCGCCGGTAATTTCGCCTGCGGCATAGAGTCTTGGAATAACTGCTCCCGTCCAGTCAAGTACCTGCGCCTTGACGTTGGTATTGAGACCGCCCATTGTGTGGTGAACGGTCATGCCGGTATAACAAGCCCAGAAGGGACCTTGATCGATGCGCTTCGTCAAGTTAACTGCAGTCTTGCCAAAGTCCTCGTCTTTTTGGTTCTTCACATAGACGTCGTTATAGCGCTTGATCGTCTTCTCCAGACCATCCGGATCGACGCCCATCTTCTGCGCAAGTTCGCGGATCGTCGGAGCCGTCCAAGCCTCGCCTGCTTCGATGCCCTTCATAATTGCCGCACGGTTTACTTCATCGTAGGAGGTGAAGTTTTCGTTGTCGCAGACCGTATAGGCGTAGCGTTCAGGTGTACCGAGCACAGCGTCACGAATCACATCGCGTCGGGCGCCTTCATTAACAATACGGGCACCGCGCTTGTCAACATAGATGGAACCGTTGACGTTAAAGTTGAGCAGCAACTTCATCTTCTTGCCTGCCGGAGCACCCGGCGTCGATTGGATAAAATCCATGCCTACGAGATAACCGCCCACCCGGACGGCTGCCATTGCAACTTCGCCCGTCGCTCCGGGCAGATTGTCGGTACCAAGACCTGCAACGCGCGGATCATGGAGTTCACGCAGGTATTTGTTGGCGCTGAAACCGCCGGCAGCGAGAACAACACCGCGGGTAGCACGAATACGCTTGATTTCTCCCTTCGCGTTCTTTGCGACCACACCAAGCACATCACCTTCAAAAGGTTTCTCGCGAATAATTTCCTCAACACCCATGCCGGTGCGCACTTCTACGCCGAGCTCCTTTGCGGCCTTGGAAAGCACCGTCCCGTAGCCTTGTCCCTTAGGCAGCGCCGGAACGTGCGAACGCGGATAGAGCGCACCAAAAATCTGAATCACCTTGGGTTTGAATTGCATGCCAAGACTCTCGAGCCACTCGATCGTCGGATACGCATTGCGGCAAAGCACGTCCACGCGATCTTTCTGCCCGCGGAAGTCGCCGGCTTCAAGCGTCTGCTCTGCATGGTGCTGCCAAGAATCCTTGATACCTTGCTTCGGCTGGCGAACCGGGTCGGCCGCGTTGATGAAACCTTGAGAGATGAGTGTATTGCCGCCAGGGAAATTCAGCTTCTCAAGCACCACAACGTGCTTGGCGCCTTTTTGTGCAGCCTTGACAGCGGCTGCCATGCCGGCTCCGCCGGCTCCGACAACGATGATTTCATAAGTTTCGTCCCACTGATCGGTTTGAGCTGCACGAACTGCGCTCGGGAGCACGGCAGCGGCAGTTACAGTGGAAGCAGAAGCAAGCTTCAAGAGACTGCGGCGGGAGATGGTTTTTTCGTTCATTGCGGTCCTCTCAAAAAAACATGACGCGGAGGCTAAAGCCTGCCTGTTATCTTTGATCCGTCCGCATTTTTGCCCGCAGCCTTACGCACGTAAGATGACTTCGGTCAGTGTCCCGTGCCGAAGTGCTCACCTCTGCCAAACCGCCTTGATATCAGGCATCAGCAGTGCGAGCTCTTTAGCGGTGTGAATGCCGAATTTGCGGTATATCCGGGCTCGATGTCCCTCAACCGTACGTTCAGAAAGCGAAAGCTTATCTGCGACCTGCTCATCGGTCTCGCCGTTAAGAAAATATCCCAGTACGTCGAGTTCGCGCGCCGAAAGAAGTCTCAGCCTTTCACGCACGCCTTCTCCGCCGGCGACACCCGCACGGCGCAGAAAATCACAATGAACAGCTGCAGCGATAGACTCCAGAAGTATTTCATCGTTCACGGGTTTAATAAGAAAGTCGACCGCTCCCCGCTTGAGACTCGAAACCGCCACATCAATATCGGCATGCCCCGTCAGAAAGATGGTGGGCAGCATCAGACCTCGACGAAGCATTTCGTTCTGTAGCTCGAGCCCCGTCATCAGAGGCATACGCACGTCAAGAACAAGACACCCGGGACGCCTGACGTCATCCTCAATGAGAAAGGCTCGTGCGTTCGGATAAGTTTTTGCCGTCCACCCTTCAATACGCAGCATTAAAGCAAGTGCCTCACGCACATCGATTTCATCATCAATGATCCGCACGAGAGCGGATTCTTTTTCTGCGGCAGCTACCTGTTCGGCTGCATCAGGGAGCGACTGCGTCATTTTTCTGGTTCTCCGAATGGTGATGTATCTGATGTGTCATATCCACAACGGCAAAGGAAACACATACCTTCAGTCCTCCGCCCGCTTCTGCAGCAATGGCCTCAAAGCTCAGCTTTGCCAAGTGTCTCTCAACGATTGAGCGACAGATGAGAAGTCCCAAACCCAGACCATTTTCCTTTTCGGATCGCCCAGATTCAGTTAGCCGCGAAAGCGCCTCTGAAGAAAGAACTGAACCAGAATTTTCAACACTGAGCTCTGCACGTTCCTGCACAGCAATCCGCTTCACGGTGATGCGTATTGGGGCGATCCCTAGACGGGAAAGGCGGAGCAAAAGCGACTCACGCTCATCGTCGGGCATTGCGCAAAGCGCCTCGTCCGCATTCTTGAGAAGGTTGCGAACGAGTATCCGAAGCTCAACCGGATCGCCCTGAATCATAACGGGATCCGGGGCATCCAACACTGCCGCATGAGTGAGTCGGCGCGACTCTTCAAGTTCACTCAAAGCATCACGCACGACTGCCGTGAGATCAATATTTTGCCCCCGTTTTGCCCCCTGTTTGGCGTACTTTCTTACCCGCTCAAGGATCTCTGCGGCATGAGTAATTTGTTTCTGCAGACCGCCGACACATTCCTCTACGAGTTTTCGATCCGGATCGGGCTTCTTCATGAGCACTCCGAGACTTCTCGTGAGATATCGCATGACTGAAAGCGGCTGTCCAAGCTCATGCGCAAAAATAGACGACAGCTCTCCGACAACCGAGACGCAGTGCATGCGATCGAGCTTGTCGGCGGCCTTCCTTGCCTGTACTTCGGCAATCCGCTCGCGATCCCATGCTTTCTCCAGTTCGGCAGTACGCTGACGAACCAACGTTTCAAGCCGCAGCCAATGTAGGATCCACGCAAACGCAAGTGCTGCAGCGAGCATCAAAAACGGCCAGGAGACTTTAAGAAAGCCTCTGAGCGTCCATTCGCGCAAATAGGCATAGGGCCCAATTCTGAGTGTCTTTAAGAGATCATTGACGCGCGCATAGTCGGTTGCAAAGGAAACCTCAAAACCCGACGGCGTACTTTTCGGGTCCAGCGACAGCAGCGCCGTCGCAACGTGGCGGGTCAGAATGGGCGGCGTGTGAGACGTCACCGCAAAGGTCCAACCGGGGTACATGTCGGTGGAATAACGGCACCCTAAACGTTCAGCACGGGGACCAGTACGTTCATTAATCACGCGCAGCTTTCCCTGCCACTGCGGGTTGCGCCGCTCCATTGCTTCGAGCATGCATGCACGAAGGAAACCGACGTCCGCCTTGCCAGACAATACATTCTCCACTACTTTCTGCGGCTTACTGTCGGTGAAGATCGTTCGACGGAAAAAACTATCCGGATCGTATCCAGCTTTGGCAATCTCACCCATGCCAATCTGATATGTCATGAAATTTCGAGGATCCGTGGCCGAAGCCGTTCGGTGCTCGAGGTCTGCAATCGTCTGCAGATCCGTACGTGAATTCCTCACGAAGATCACACCAGCAACACACTGATTAGGATCGGGGAAACTCGACGACACAATCGTTCCGATATCTCGTACGCCATAAGGGCGCATTTCAACAAAGAAGCCCGAACTTCCGAGAAAAAATTCCACTTCTCCCTTGCGAACAGCCTCTGCGAGATCTTTGGTTTTGTAATATCGCGGTTCAATCACAATCCCAGGCGTTGAAGCCTGTAAATGTTTCAGCACAGTGGCCTGGATATCCTCCACACGGCTGAGATAAGAGGATTCAAATTCGAAATCAAGAAGTCCCAACCGCACCTTCGTCCCAGAGGACGATGCTGTCGGATCGCCGGAAACAGCGTCGACACGGTCAGAAAGAATTGAATCCGCGGCGACAGCATCGATATCGGGGAAACCTAAAAGCGTCGAAAAAACAAGCGACAGAAAGACTAAGCGCTTCGTGAGCGGCATCAACTTACGCACGTAAAGGTGTTTCCAATAATGGAACAGCATTCTGAAACCGATATACAAATGATCGCCAAGCTTTTTTAACCTAAGGTCTATTGTTGGCCAAATGCACTCTGCTCTGCAACGGGAGAAATTTACCGCGGCAAACCGCACGGTGCTATCGAGTCAACTTGCTTTTCACGCCATGCAACGCCGTCGATTCCTTGAAAACTCCGCACTTGCGAGTCTGCCGCTTTTTTCGTCCCTAGCGCTCCTCCCGGGCTGTGCAGTCTATGAGCGAAATATTCATTCTGATGACCGCCCTAGCGCAGATGCACCTGCCGGACGATTCCGAGGAGTGCGTCAGCCTGATACCGGCATTCAGGTTTATCTTGGCATACCGTTCATGAAAAATCCGTATGAGCCTGTGCGACGCTTTCTTGCCCCGCAGCCCATGGAACGGATCGCCGATACGCTCGACTGCGTTAAGCACGGAGCTCTTCCGCTTCAGCCCGGTCCCGACGGCGTCGTGATCGGCGGCGACGGTCCGCTCTGCCTCAATATCTGGGTTCCGCGCGACGCCACTCCGCGGAGCCGGTTTCCCGTCATGGTTTGGGTGCCTGGGGGCGGTTCCATTCGCTGTGCGCAAAACGATGAGCGATTTGACGGGACGCATTTTGCTGCCCACGGCTGCATTCTGGTTACGCTCGCCTATCGCGTGAACATTGACGGGTTCCTCAAAATCCGCGGCGGCGACTCGAATCTGGGCGTACGCGACATCATCATGGGACTGCGCTGGGTGAAGGACAATATCGCGGCATTCGGCGGCGACCCACAGGTCGTCACGGCATTCGGCCAGTCTGCCGGCGGCACGCACCTGGTTGACGTTGTTGCATCCCCCTATGCGCAAGGGCTCCTTCGCGGGGCAATCATTCAGAGCCCCTCCGCAGTTGCCCAATGGCGCTCCGACGCACAGGCCGATCGGGCCGCCGAGTTCGTTGCTCAAGGTCTTGGAGCGGAACCTACGCGTGAATCGCTTGCCAAAGTGCCGTTCGAAAAACTATCTGACTTACCGAAAATTGCTGGACGCCTGGCTGCAGATCCAGAATGGGCCAAATTCACTGACGGTAATGTCTCGCTTTTCAAAGGCTGGATAGATCAGGACGTCATCCCAGAACTTCCTGTCGACGCACTGCGAAAAGGGGCTGCCCGAAAAATGGCCTTCATCGTAGGGTCCACTTCTTCGGAGTGGAGGTACTACATCGTCCCAAACGGTGCGATTGCAAAAAAGAACCGAGCTTCAGCCGCCGCTCTCATCGCCGGCGCCAATCGGCCAGAAACGGTGCTCGAAGCTTATGCACGAGTTAATCGAGGAAAAACCTGGGGGGATTGTTTTGCGCAGATTCAGAGTGATCTGATTTTCCGTATGCCTTGCGTGAAACTTGCAGAATCACTCGCCGCAGGCGGCGCTCAAGTCTGGACGTACGACTTTGCCTGGGAAAGTCCGGTCAAAGGCAAATCCGGTGCATCACTCGGCGCTGCCCACACCGTGGATGTTCCGTTTGTCTTCCAAAACCTGTCCGCTCCGCGAGCGGTGCGGACCATCGGAGAGAGGCCGCCGCAAGCTCTTGCACAGGCGATGCACAGCGCCTGGCTGACATTCGCGAAAACCGGCTGCGCGCCCTGGACGCCTTTCTCACTCGATACTCGCAGAGCCATGCGTTTTGATGCCAAGAGTCAGGAAGTTTCCGATCCCTGGGCCTTTGAAAGGCTCACTTTGCCGGCAAGGTGAGTAAAGCCAAGCATTCTCAGCCGAGAGGCCGCCGAAGCTTTCGACGGATGTAAAACGGCGACAGGCCAAAAGTGAACTGGTATTGAAATTTTGGACAGGTTGAAAAAGCAAATTTTAAATGCGTTTTGGCCTGTTCAATTTATCGACGTGGTGATTGGAAACGTCCCTTGCGATCGGTCACTGCTATGCAATGTGCAACGCTTCAACGCGCTCAGTCGTTACTTGTCACTGCCTGATGCTCGCGTCAAGTCCGCAGGAAAGGGCCATAGAACTGCATGCGATACGCCGCAGGCGTTTGGTTATCGATTACTGAGCACGGGCGCTCGTTGTTGTAGAACTCAACGTAACGGCCAATAAGGTCGTTCTGCGCTTTGAAACTTGGCCTATCCTGCGTCAGCACTGGGTTATAGAGCGCCTCTACCTTGAGCGTGCCGTTGAAGCACTCCATCGTGGCATTGTCGTGGCAGTTAGCCGTTCGCGAGAAACTTTGCGTCAGGCCCATGCCGTCGGCCGCATCCCTGAATGCCTGAGCAGTGTAGATACTGCCGCGGTCACTGTGGAGCATCGCTCCCCGAGCCAAGCCTCGGCCTGATAAAAACTGGAGTGTCGCCAGTCCCAGCCGAACATCCTGCTTTTTGGAGTAGACCCAAGCGACTATGGCGCGATTAAAAAGGTCCTGTACGAGCGACAGGTAACCCCAGTGCCATTCGTCGTTTTCGAAGTACGGCACATAGGTGACATCGGTAACGAGGCGGTACATCGGCCGATCAGCTTGGAACTCACGGTTGAGCAGGTTATCCGGCAGCTGCTGCCGGGTTGCCTTGCCGGCGCTAGGCTTCGCCTTGCGCACCTGGCGGATGCGTGCAGTCAAGCCGCGGCGGCTCATGATTCGCTGCAGCGTAGTCTCGCAAACCTCTATGCCGTAACGCTTATGCAGGACGGTACCCATGCGGCGTCGGCCAATTGTGAAGAAGCAGGAGCTTTGAACCTCAGAAATCTTCTCGGCCAACTCATCTGTTTTGATTTGCGCCGGCGTCGTCTTCTGTGAAGCGTAAAAAGTGCTGCGGGACAGGCCCATCAATCGACAGGCGTG